>JACXTT010003360.1_pt1 | contig 24697 bp, 9 predicted proteins | sample 9270951 | NCBI WGS metagenome assembly JACXTT01 (sample SAMN15532306, study PRJNA645909) | rock metagenome | isolation source: weathered quartz diorite | place: Puerto Rico | collected 2017-06-21
CTCAACAACTCCGATCTGGCCCGGCGGAGTTGTTCACAATCCCCACAGAGGAGAAGGCGACTGCCCAGGTCGCCTTTGTGCGGACTGCTGAACAACTCCGGACTACCTATAAGTGCGAGGCGTCCTCGTATCGCTTTCACTTCGGTTGCCACTTCTAAAAAGCGGCGCGAAAACGTGCACGCACTCCGAAAGCTTCGCGAAATCCAACCGCCGTTAGACTCGGCTACAGCTTTATTTAATTCGCTGTAGACGCGCCGCAGCTACAACCATTCACGAGCCCGCTCGCTACTTTCAGAGTTAAAGCGCTCACCTTCAGCCCCAGAGGCTCTCCCGTCCGACTTCTGACGTCCAGCCTTTGCTAAGGCTACGGCTTGGCAGGCCGACGTCTGCCCTCTCTCAACGCACAACTATCAACTCTCAACTCCTTATTGTGGCTACGGCGGTGATGGCAGTGACATCAATGCATTTTGACGAGCAAAAGAGGTGTCTGCCGAGTCAATGCGCCCAGTGGAGTTAATATCTTCTCGGAAGTTTGAGGTGCCGGGATTGTCGTTAACCGGCTGAAGAGTCTGTTCCCTAACCAATGAAACATCAGCCGCATCTACCCGACCGCTCGCATCAACGTCGCCGATGAGGAACCCCATCTGAGGGCCAGCGACATTATCGCTATGTCCTCCTGCTGAATCGTTCACGTTCGCTAAAGTAACGGTCACATATTGTGCATTGCAGACCCCGGTGAGATTCACGATGTAATCGCTGCCGCTCATCGAGCTGCTGCCAACGCCGATTGTCCCACATCCGCTCTCGCTGACAGTGGCGCCAGCCACATTGGACAGGATGTTCGAAAAGGCGAAGATAATTGTGTAGCTGCCGCTGCCAAGCGAAGCACTGGACCGGCATTCAACCCCGCGCGTCCCGCTGAGTGGCATGTTAATGTCAAAATCGGCCACGCTGCCGTGCGTCAGGCGCGAATGCACACTGCTCAACTGCACCGGTGGAGGAGCCGTGCAAGTCGGGAACTTGAACGCTCCGATACGTGTGCTCCAGCTCGCGCTGCTCGTCGTCACATAATATTCGTTGGTATGATAGAAGGTGCAGCTATCCGACACATCAACGACCGTCGCGCTGTAGTCGCCCCAACGCGGAGTCATATACGTTTGATGTCCCGCCCCTTGAATCAAAGCATTTTCCCCCTGCGCTAATGAATTCGCCGGATCGCCCGCCAAACGTCCGGCGTAACGGATGGCGGGATTGATAGTGCCACTCGATACTGAATAGCCGATCGCATAATTCCCCTGAACATCCAGGGCGTTACTAGGCATGAAGCGCCACAAACCATCCGAGTTGTTAGTATAGGTCTGCTGCTGCGCTGCGCCCACAGGAAGGGCTCCGCCCGTCACGTTGAATTGGTGCCAGCGAATGCCGGTTGGATTCGTAAACCCGCTTGCATTCGAACCCGTATTTACCGTCTGACTAGCCCACAACGATTCAACCCCGTTGAGATTTTGGTAGTAGAGCGGATACATCAGTTTGTCGCCCAGCGTATCGAGCCGACGTATCGTTCCTAACTGGGGAACTTCATAGGTCGTGGCATTACCACCCGTGTTTTCGATGGCGTCGTAGAAGCCGTTGACGGTGATAGTCGCATTCGGTGCATGGTTTGCCCCGACGCCAAAAGTTGAGTTACCAGGCGTAGTAAAGTCCGCGTGCAAACGCCAGGCATAGACTGCGGTATTCAGGGTGTTGTTATCCGTACTGTCCACCGCCAGGAGATATTCCGCCGCGCCGGGAGGAGGAGCGCCGAAGCGGAAGGTCGCCGGCAACAGGGAATAAGTGTTCCCGTTGTTTAACGTCGCCGGGCTGATTGAAAAGCCGATGGCATTCGGGCTTCCGCCGCTTAGCATGCTGTTACGATCGAGAGCATAGACGCGGACGCCATTAAAGGTGGTGCTATCAGAGAATTCGTTCATCGTCAGGTAGTACCCATCGGGCCACAACCCAAACTTCGGATAATCGCCGAAATAGTTTGCGTGGGCCGGATCAACCTGGAGGGCATAGAGGTACCAGCCACCGCTGACGGGATCGTTAGTCTTGGACACACCGATGCACTGATAGAAAGAGGTACCGGGAAATACGGGAAACGCGAAATCGCTGACTACCCAGCGGTCCGCAATCTGATCGTAAAACGCAATGCCGTCGCCATTATTCTGACTGTTGCCGCAAGGCGTGGTGGGGCCCAAAGCGGAAAAGAATGAATTATAGGTGGTAAAACCATTCAGGATGGCGCCAGTGGTCTTGTTAAAGATTTCGATACCCTCGTTGACTGATTGGAGGTAGTGGTTTGGACCGACATCGCCATCGGTGTCCGGCGGGAGACAGCCACACGCGCTCGTGGTGGAATTAACTCCGTCAAACGACGCCGAAGGGGCCGGTATCAAAGGGATGGGTGTTAAAGAAGGCATAAGCAGCCAATTCCATCCTGAGGAGGTTTCGGCGTTCCCTTGAACATTTGCGTTTAGCCCATGCAACCTGAGGTGGGGAAACGAAGGGTTTGGTGCAATGTATGGCAGGTCGTTCAAGTTCAGGTCCTGGGGGGCAGGCCCGATCATCCGAACGACGTCGGGTTTGCCCGCCAGTTGCGCCCTTGCGTTGTTGGTCCCCTCTGCCTGAGCGGATCCACCCGCAAGTCCGCCCAATACAAAGAGTCCAGGGAGAAGGCCGGCCAAGCATAGAAAGAAGCCGAACAAGGTGCGACAATTAACGAAAATTAATTGTAAAAGGGACCGTTCCTTCTTCATCAACAGCGCTTGCACAGTGGGAAAATATAATCGTCTTGGTTTGCCAGTCGATGACAGCACCAGATGAATGATACACAATCTTGATCCGTGAGGTCAAGCAAAGACGACAATGCGGTTCGCATTACTTCGGGGTGAAAGACATAACGTGAAACCTGCTAACCGCGACGACATCGAATGCCAAATCACGAGCAAGTCGCCTAACGTAGCTTGGAGCCCAAGAATAGCGTCTGAGCGTGACGACACGCTACACGGCAGGCAAGAAAGCTCTGCGCACCTCTCAGTCTCAACCATCCATCCTTCGCGAGCCCACGGCCCGGCAAGCATCCCTGAACTGTCCACCGCAGCCTTACCGAAGAAGAAACTCTCAACGCCGTAAAGGAGCGTGGCTCACACAGAGCTTTACGCTCTCAGCTCTCAACTCTCAACTGGACTGGAGTCAGGGAAGCGAAGTCAAGGTCTGCTGGCGGGCAATGGAGACATCACCCGCATCGATGCGTCCACTGGCGTTAATATCTTCTCGGAAGTTCGAGGTCCCGGGATTGTCGTTAACCGGCTGAAGAGTCTGTTGCCTAACCAGCGACACGTCTGCGGCATCTACTCGACGGCTGGCATTCACATCGCCAAGGAGCACGCCCATCGGAACGGACATATCGTTAATATTGCCAGCGGTGTCGATGACGCTGGCCAATGTGACCGTAAGCGTGCAAGCATTACTAACGTTGGTAAGATCGACCGTGCATTGGTTCGACGGCCCGCTCGAGCTACTGCTTACGGCTGCTCCGCATCCGGTTACGCTGGCGGTACCGCAACTGACCACTGGCTGTGGGAAAGTAAAGATCAGCGTGTAATCCCCGTTTGCGCCGCCGCTCCGGCATTCGATCCCGGGAGGCCCACTGACAGATAACGGAATGTCGAAGAAACCGGCTAAGCCATGTGACTTCTCTGAGACTATGCTAAGAGGGATAGTCGCCGGGTAGGCGAAGGTTAGCCAGTTGATAGGAGGGTTGTTTGGTGCGCCGGCATATTGTTCAGGTGTCGTGCTGTAGGTCGTGACCACGGCCCGGCTGCCATCCGCTATTGCGGCAACGCCGACGAATGTTGTCGAGCCAGCGCTAACGAGAGAATTCCAAAGCTGCTGGCCAGTTTTCCCATCATACCCAGCCGAGTAAGTCGCTATGGCAAAGATCGCTGCGCCGGAGTAGGCCCCTGGTGCCTGCCAGTCCGGACCACTGACATACACCTCTCCGTTTTTCGGATTTACATCCAAGCCGGGGAACGGATACAGGTAAACGTTGAGCGCATCGTCGAGGGTCGATTCCCAAACAACGGCCCCGGTGGCGCTATTGTAGGCGATGGTGTCGAAGCCGAAGCGAGTGGGTGTAGTAGATTCGATGCCGGTACCGGTAGTTCCCGTGACATAGACTAACGAGCCGTCCTGGCTGATCGCGATCGGGCTGTACGGCCAGGTCTGGCCCGCGTCCGTCGAGCGCTGATGCCATACGATAGCGCCGTCGGAAGAATCGTAGGCAACGGTGTCGTAGTTCCACACTCCCACTGCGTTCTGGCTGTCGCCCGCAAGAAACACACGGGAGCCATCGGGTGTCACGGCGAGACCCGTCGGAGGATTGCCTATGACATTAGTTGGTACCTGAAACAGATTCGACCAACGAAGATCACCGGTGGCGCTGTAGGCGCGCACATACATGCCAGTAGTATGACCGACTGCGTCGAGGGTTTCGCCAGTCGCGTAGACGGTTCCGGAATCCGGGCTCACTCGAACCTGCATGCCGCCGGACTTGGCCTCATCGACCGGGCGATACCACATCAGGTTGCCAGAAGAATCAAAGGCAATCGTGAGCATCTCGTAGGTGGGTCCATCCGGCACCGGATTCGCCACCTGCGCAATGCCTTCGACGTAAACCATCGAGTCATCGGGACTCACGATGACATCATTGGGCCGCACACTGCTGAACTCAGGGGTCGAAAAGAAATTGCTCCACAGCAGGTTACCCTGGGTGTCATACGCAAGCACGGTCGGGTAGAAGCCGAGGGGTATACCTGTCCCTGAGTCACGGGCGAAACAGAAGCCGCCAGCGTAAACGCGGCCCGAGTTTACCGCGAGCGCAATAGAAACACATTCCGGCAAATCCGGTGTGCCGTCATATCGCTGAAGCCATTGCTGGCTGCCCGTCGCGGCATCGTAGGCGATAGTCGCCGCGCTATCCTTACCCCCGCTGCGAAGGCTGAATCCGGTAACAAACACTGTTCTTCCATCAGTGCTGGATTGAATGACGCGAGAGCTGAATATTTGATCTCCGGGCGTGTCGTTATGGAGCGGCCCATCGTAAACAGTGTTCCATTCCTCGCATTTCTCACCTGGCATGGGCACACAGGCCCCAATCACATGCACGACCGGCGGGTTGGTTGCCAACGATGGGCTGAAAGGCGCACGGACAAACAGAGCTCCCAAAGTGAATGAGTCAGGTCCTCTGCCAACCAGACCTGGACTCGCCGGGACGCTCCCGTTTGGTTTAATCACCCTAGCCGGGGTAGCAACCGCAAAACCGAGCATCGCCAACAAGGCACCAGTAAACCAAAGAGTAAAGGCAAACAACCCGCGTGGATTGAAAACAGCTGATTCGGAACCCGAATTTCTTCTCATGGTTCGTTTTTCAGTTTGTGATCTTGCGGTGGAGTCAGGGAAGCGAAGTCAAGGTCTGCTGGCGGGCAATGGAGACATCAGCCGCATCGATCCGGCCACTGGCGTTGAGATCGTTCCGAAAATTGGAACTGGAGACGGTTTGCAGCGTTTGTTGACGGACGGAAGACACATCGGCTGCATCTACTCGTCTGCTCGCGTTGACGTCGCCAAGCAACACTCCCATTGAGGCGGAAATGCTCGGGCTCCCATCGCCCGCCGAGTCGAAGACATTCACGAGGCTAATCGCAATAACCTGGGCATTGGTCACACCCGTTAGATTTACGATGTAGTTGTGAGGATCGTTAGTGTCGATGTTACCTGTAACTACCGAGCCAGTTCCGCTGTCTATGCTCGCATTATCGACAGTGGCGAGTGGGTTAGCGAATGTAAATACGAGTGTGTAATCGCTGCTTGCACCGCCGCTGCGGCACTCGATACCGTTGCCAGTCGAAAGATCTACATCGAAGGTTCCGGCACTGCCGTGGACTTTGCGCGAGACGACGCTAGTCAGTTGCACCGGTGGCGGGGCAAATGTCCAGGTGTCGCCCTGAACGCCGTGAGCGCCATTTCCTCCATAAAGAACGAGTGCGCGGCGAGCGGCATCATAGGCTAGCGATTCAATCCCGCGCGGGCCTGGAACGGTGGTGGTAAGAACCTGGATCCAGTCGAAGCCGTTCCAGAGCCAGAGTTCATTATTGAAAAAACCCTTCGGACCGGTGGTGTCTGTTCCCGGCGCTGCTTGTCCACCATTAAACAATGCTACTCCGCCCAGGTTAGCATCGAAAACCATGGTGTGCTGCGCGATGGCGGGAGGACTATGCGCCGGATTTTGTTGAGTCCAATTGGTGCCATCCCAGGTCCAAGTTTGAGCAACCGGCGCACCTACATTCGCGCTAATTACAGCGCTGATGCCGCCACCGGTCGAGCCGCCGAATAGTATGAGTTGATGATGCACCGGATCATAAGTCATCGCCCCGGCATTCAGCGGCGGAGGCGATGTCATGGGTGTTAACTGTGCCCAATCATTGCCATCCCACCTCCAGGTATCACCGAACACGTTGCCGTGGCCATCGTATCCGCCGTAGAGCAGCAGATGAGTGCCATCGAAAGCGAGTTGCGGACTGGTTCGAGCTGGGGGCGAATGCGCAGGCTGTTCCGGTGTCCAGGAGGCGCCGTTCCAGCTCCAGGTATCATTTAGTATTCCCGCGGAACCAAAGCCGCCGAACATCACCAGCCGGCCAACTTCAGGATCATCGGCCAGCAGGGTGTAGCCTCGGGCCGACGGAGCCAGAGCCGGCTGTAGCTGCGTCCAACTACTTCCATTCCATGCCCACGTCTCGTTGGAGAAACCGGCTGTTCCTCCACCCACGCCACCAAACAGGATCGTGTTCTTCTGCCGCGGATCATACGTCATGGGCGCGCCGATGCGCGGAGCCGGCTGGCTTGCTTCGCCTAACGAAATCCAATCCGTGCCGTCCCACTCCCAAGTGTCGCCGAAAGCGGTTGCGGCATTGCTTCCGCCGAAGAGGAAGGCCCGATGCGCATTTGGATCGTAAGCCAGCATCGTATCTCCGCGTGCGCCCGGACTATGCAAAGGCTGCCGCTGGGTCCAGTTACTTCCGTCCCACGTCCAGGTGTCGCTGAGCGGGTTTCCCGATCCGTCCACGCCGCCATAAAGGAGCACAACAGCATGATCAGCATCGTAAGTCGCCGCAGCGTAACTGCGGACGGGTGGACGGGTAGATGGATTTTCCTGAGTCCAAGTTGTTCCATCCCATGTCCAGGTATCATTTAGACCTACTCCCCCGAAAAGGACGAGTTTATGATGAGCAGCATCGTATACCAAAGTTGCGCCGTAACGTGGCGCCGGGAATGTCGCAGGGCTTAGCTGAGTCCAGGCGGACCCATTCCACGCCCATGTGTCATTGGTAATAGTCGACTGAATTCCGTTTGAACTGTATCCTCCGAATAGGATCGTTAGGCCAGTGTCCGGATAATAGGCCATGGCGGGAGCTTCGCGCACGCTCGGCGAGCTCATCGGTGGAGTCGATGTTGCAACTTGCGTCCAATCGTTGCCGTCCCAAATCCAAGTGTCATTGCTGTCGCCGAACTGGATCGCGCTGGCGGTATATCCTCCGAATAGGACCAGTTGTTGCCGCGATGTGTCATAGGCTACTCCGGCATTTTGCCGGCCAAGAGGAAAATGTTGTGGGCCGGCCTGTCGCCAATTACCGGATTGTAATAACCAGGTCTCATTGTTCAGACCGGCAAGCCCTCCTCCGCCCACAGCTCCGCCAAACAGCACAATTTGCTGGTGGGCGACATCATAGGTCATCGCTCCATCCGATCTGGCAGCGGGCGTCAGACCAAACGGGCTGACCCAGTTACTCGTAACTGGCGGCAAGTTACCGGTAGGATAAGAGATAGTAACTATGTCCGATGCAGCGCTCGACCCGCCCCCGACGACAAACAGATGTGTATCATCACGGCTGATCGTAATATCGAAATTGCCTTCGTCACCAGCAGGACCAAGATAATGCGTCACCCAGATCTCGGCGCCTGAGGCTGCATCGTAGGCAATGGCCAGGGCCGGCGAATGTCCCACCTGAGTGCCGACACCACCGGTTCCGACCCCAATCACATTTCCGTTTTCTAGCCCGGCAACGTAGATACGGCGGCCGTCCCGGCTAAATGCAATGCGCGACCCAGCGGCGCCATCAGTCTCACTGTGCCTGGCCACCCAAATCTGAGCGCCGGTCGCGGTGTCGTAAACAATGGTCGCTGCGGACCGGACCGGAGTACCGACCGGCGGATCATCGCTGAAACCGGTCACAGCCACACGGTCTCCAGATGGGCTTACGGCCATGCCTAGCGAGTAGTCAGAGCCGCCGTTATCATAACGCGCGACCCAACGCTGCGCACCAGTAACCGCATCGTAGGCGATTGTTGCATAATCCTCGGCATTGCCAATGCTCGGGCCAGTAATGAAGACAGTAGATCCATCGGGACTAACCGCCAATGCGTATGGAAGGTCGCGATCGTGCGCGGGACCGTCGTAGCGAGTCACCCATAGCTGTTGACCGGTCAAACCGTCATATGCAACCGTCGCAAAATCGGCGGCTGTATTGTCCGAAGAAGCGCCATTGCTCCGGCCAGCCACGAACACCTGCTCGCGTCGGCTGCCATCGGGCTGCCGGACATTCGCGACACCCATCCCGTAAGTAACGTCCCAGAACAATGCGGGTCCCTCGTATCGCGCTACCCATAACTGGTTACCGGTTGCGGTATCATAAGCGAGCGTCGTGAAATCGTAATTGGAGGCGCCCGGAGCAGGAGGAGCAGCGTTCGCGAGTGCCGAATACCCGGTGACGTAGAGTCGCTGGCCATCGCCACTCAATGCGAGTGAAACGCCAACACTATCATTCGGCGTTGAGTAACGGTTTGCCCACAGTTGCGTGCCATCGCCGGCACGGTAGGCAATTGTAACATAGTCATTGAAACCGTCCGCGCGCGCACTCAATCCAATAACAAAGATGGTGGCGCCGTCTTTAGTGATCGCGATCTGTTTGCCGGTACCAAAGTAGTAGGGCTGATCATTACCCATGGCCGGGCCGTTATAACGCGTCACCCACAACTGCTGCCCCGTCACCGCATCATACGCCATGGTGGCAAAGTCCAGGTTGCCTGCGGTATTGGTACTGATGCCGGTAACGTAGAGCCGCGCACCATCCGGGCTGCTGACAATACCCACACCCCGGTCATATGAACCAGCTCCGTCATACCGCGTCACCCACTCGGGACAGACGGGGTCGTTGGGGCAGTTAGGATTCGGCGTGGCAGCCGGCGCAGGAGCACCAATTTGTTTTGCTTCAATGCTGGCAGGACGGTTGCTCCCATCAGCAGTCGCTGGCGCAAAGCTGAACATCGTGATCACACCACCAGCTGCGCCCAGAGCAACAGCACGTAAAGAGTGCATCCCAAAAAGAGCCGATTGGTAGTCTAAGTTTCTTCTCATATTGATCCCTTCGTCTGTTATGTGTGCGTCCAGTTAAGGAAGCGACGTGAGCGTTTGCTGACGGGCAATTGAGACATCGGCAGCGTCGATGCGGCCGCTGGCGTTGATGTCTGCGCGGAAGTTTGAGGGAGTAATTTGCTGAAGTGTTTGTTGCCTGACTAGCGAAACATCGGCCGCATCCACTCGGCGGCTCGCGTTGACGTCGCCAAGGAGGACACCCATCGAAACTGACACGGCGCTGTTGAAACCACCGGCTGAGTCAGTCACAGCAGCCAAGCTAATGGCGATAACTTGAGCGTTTGTTACTCCAGTGACATTCACGATATAATTGTGCGGATCGATGCTATCGATGCTACTGGTGGCTACCGAGCCTGTACCACTACCAACACTGGCACCAGTTACGCTTGTGAGAGGATTGGCGAAGGTAAACATAAGCGTATGATCCCCAGTTGCTCCACCACTGCGACATTCGATGCCAGGATCACCACTCAGGGGAAGATCCACGTCGAAAGTGCCAGCGCTGCCGTGCGTTTTGCGAGAAACGACCCTACTCGGTGTAATGCACGGTACGTTGCTGTAACGCTCTATCAGAGTCTGGTACACGATATCATTTTTCAGGTACGCTCCCACAGTCCACAAGTCGTTCGAGGAAGTTGCTTTGGCGGCGTAGAGGTAGCTCTGAGTCGAGCCCGCCGGTTCGGGGTGTGGGGCAATACTCCACGCGCTGCCGTCCCAATGTTCGACCAACGTCAAGTTGGTATTAAAGCCATCACCCTCGCGGCCTACCGCCCAAACGTCTGCTGAGGAAACGGCAACAGCGCCATAGAGTTCGGTGTACGACTGCTCGTTAGCGCTGGGAACAATACTCCAGCTGCTGCCGTCCCAATGCTCGAACAATCCTGGGTAGGAGCTTCCGGTGTAGGCGCGGCCCATTACCCAGATGTCGTTGGCCGAGACCGCCTCAATTCCCCAGATGAAATTGTAGATTGAACCGGTTGGATTCGGGCTCGAAACGATGCTCCACGCACTGCCATCCCAATGTTCGATCAACGTGTTGTAGTTGCCGCTTACTCTATCAGTTGAAGTTCCAGCCGCCCATAAATCGTTTGTCGATAAGGCCCTGACCGTCCACAGAACATCGTTGTTTGCAGGCGAAGTACTGGGGCTGACCACAAGGCTCCAGCTGCTGCCGTCCCAGTGCACAGCCAGCGGTTGTTGCGCGGAAAATCCAACCTGGATGTACCCGACCGCCCAAATATCGTTGGCTGCGACAGCGGCGATCCCGTAGAGAAAGGCAGACGTCCCCGGCGCGAGCGGATTGGCGATTGTGCTCCATTGAACGCCATCCCAATGCTCAATTAATATCTGGAAAAGCAGATTGTTGTTGCTGGATGCTCCCACTGCCCAAACGTCATTCGACGAAACTGCCGCGACGGAGAAAAGCTGGTTGAAGCTCGATCCGACGTTGGGCGTTGCGACAATGCTCCATGCACTGCCGTCCCAGTGCATGGCCAGCGTTTTGTGACCGGCCGCATCGCTGTAGCGGCCAACGGCCCACACGTCGTTGGCTGACACAACTCCGATTGCATATAATTCGTTGTTGCCCGAACCGATGTTGGGACTGGGAACGATTCTCCAGGCTGTCCCACAGCTGGGCGAATTCGGCGTCTGCGTTGGCGCGCTCGCAGCTGCCCCTGTCGCCCTGCTCGGTGGAATCGCGGCAAAACTAAGCGTCGCCAACAAGGCAACGGCTGAGCAAACCACGAAAGCGGGCAGATTTAACCAGGAGGATTGAGGCATGCGATGTCTGTTTCTCTAATTCGGTTTTCACCTGCAAATTGGCCTTATGCCCAGCGCGATTTCGTGAGGCGTTTTACCTTCCAGCTCTGTTGAAAAGCTCAGCCGGGGGAGGATTTCTGTGGTGGCAACCGTGTCGGTTGCGTCACGTTTGCAGGCGACCAGCTTACGCGCAAGGCTTCAGCCTTCGCACGAGGCTTCGGCTTGACGAGACGGGGTGTCGAGAAGCTACGGCTTGGCAAGCAACTCCGTAAAGGAGCGTGGCTCAGACGGAGCTTTACGCTCTCAACCACCTCTCGCGCCGTAGCCTCGCGCGAAGGCGGATCAACTCTCAACTGGACTGGAGTCACGGCAGCGTGGTCAGGGTCTGTTGGCGCGCGATGGAAACATCGGCGGCATCGATCCGGCCGCTGGCGTTGATGTCTTCGCGGAAGTTCGAAGTATTAACAGTCTGGAGCGTCTGCTGCCGCACCAACGAAACATCAGCTGCGTCAACCCGGCCGCTCGCGTTCACATCGCCAAGCAAAATGCCCATCGAGGTTGAAACCGCACTGCTGAAGTTGCCGGTCGAGTCAGTCACGTTAGTTAGGCTAACTGTAATGGTTTGGGCGTTTGTAACGCCGCTAAGATTTATGATGTAGTTATGTGCGTCGTTGCTGTCGATGTTACTATTGACTACTGAACCCGTGCCATTAGCAACGTTTGCACTAGCTACGCTGGCAAGTGTGTTAGCAAAAGTAAAGACGAGCAAATAGTCACCGTTAGCTCCACCGCTGCGGCATTCGATCCCGGGACTACCTGTTAATGGAAGATCGACATCGAAGCTGCCGGCGCTGCCATGATTCATCCTGGATACAACGCCCGTTGGTATTAAAGGCACCGTATAATGCTCGGTCAGCGTCTGGTTGACTCCATTATCAGCATTGTAATAACCCACCGCCCAGCAGTCGGTTGCGGTCGAGCATCTCACAGCATCGACCTTATTGATACGAGTCGTGATGACATTGGGCGAGCTGACGATGGACCATGAGTTTCCATCCCATCCTTCGATGAGGGTTTGATACGTGCTACCAGTAAAGTAGATGCCCACGGCCCAGCATTCCGGCGACGATGCGCAGGCTATGGCAGAGAGGACATTGGTCTGCGTGGAACTGGTATTGGGTGAGGTAGCAATGGTCCACGAGGTGCCGTCCCAACGCTCGACCAATGTCTGATTGGCGGTGCCGTTGTAATAGTAACCAATGGCCCAGCACTCGGACGATGAGACGCACGTTATGTCGTTCAACTGGTTGCTCCGCATGGTTCCAGCATTGGGCGAGGCCACGATGGTCCATGATGTACCATCCCAGTGCTCGATCAGGTTTTGATCCGGAGGGCCGACGGAATAGCCGATAGCCCAGCAGTCTGACCCCGACGCGCATGTGACCGCCTGGAGATAGTTGCTTTGAGTGGGGCTCGTATTGGCCGACGAGGCAGTGGCCCACGTGGTCCCGTTCCACCGCGCAATGAATGTCTGGTCCGCGATGCCGCTAATGTTAGCAGTAGAATAACCGACGGCCCAGCACTCCGATGCCGATGCGCAAGTCACGCCGCTGAAGAAGCTGCTCCCCTGCACGGGGAGAGCATTTGGCGAAGTCACAATGCTCCACGACGTCCCGTTCCACTGTTCAATGAGCGTCTGGTAAACGCTGCCGTTGCGAGAGAAACCAACGGCCCAGCATTCCGATGCCGACGCGCACGTCACGCTGTAAAGGTAGTTGTTCTGTGTGGTGCTCGTATTGGGTGAGCTGACGATGGCCCATGAGATCCCGTCCCAATGCTCGATCAAAGTCTGAAAAGCGATGCCGATCGAGTAGCCGACTGCCCAGCAATCCGACGCTGACGCGCAGGTTACGCCGAAAAGGTAGTTGTTTTCGGTACCGGTCGTGTTGGGCGAAGTGGCGATCGACCACGTACCTGCGGCTGCTGAGCGAGGCGCGGTGCTCGTGCCGACTTCGGCGCTGGTGTTCGGCGTGGGTGCAGCGAAACTGAACAGTGCGAGGACCAAGCCAAATGAGCAAAGCCCACAAGCTAACAAGGCGCGCCGCTTAAAAGAGCTAGCTTGCGAAGCAACTTGAAGCTTTGAGCTGTGAACGCTGAGTAATGGATTATTGGAGTTCTGCATCGTTGGTCGTCCTTTAAGGAAGCGACGTGAGTGTCTGCTGCCGGGCAATAGAGACATCGGCAGCATCGATGCGACCGCTGGCGTTTAGATCCGAGCGGAAGTTGGAGGAACCGATAGGCTGAAGAGTCTGTTGGCGAACTAGCGATACGTCTGCTGCGTCCACGCGCCTGCTCGCGTTTACATCACCCAACAAAACACCCATTTGAGCTGAAACTGCATTGCTGAAGTTTCCGACTGAGTCGGTCATGTTCTCTAAGCTCACGTTAATAACTTGAGCATTGGCTACTCCAGTCAGGTTTACGATGTAGTTATGCGCATCGCTGCTGTCGATGTTACTGCTGCTCACTGAACCAGTCCCGCTGGTTACATTCGCGCCCCCTACGCTCGTTAGGGGATTCAGGAAAGTGAAGACGATGCTGTAATCGCCGTTGGTGCCGCCGTTGCGGCATTCGATACCGGGGTTTCCCGTTAACGGAAGATCGACATCGAAGGTCCCTGCGCTGCCATGTGCCTTTCGTGAAACGACGTTGGTTAGTTGCACAGGAGTTCTGGCCCACGTCCATGTATCGTTGCGTTGGCCGTTGTACATTACCCCGGAAAACATGAGGACGTTGTGGTGGATGGAATCGTAAGCCAGTCGGGTCAACGCGCGCCGCTGCGGTGTCGGGTCGGTGGTCTGTTGTGTCCACGCCGATCCGTCCCAGACCCACGTGTCGTTAAAATAATACGGTGGTTGATCGCTGCTACCGCCGAAAAGTACGATCGTGCCTGAATCGTAGTCCGTCGTCACCCCAGCGGAATCACGCGCAGGCGGAAGCACCGGCGGATTCACTTGTATCCAATCGCTTCCGTCCCACGTCCACATATCGCCGAGGCTGTGGCCGCTGGCGTATCCGCCGAACAGGGTCACTTTCCGCGTGCTCGGATCGAAAGTCATCGCGCCGTTAGCGCGTGCCGGGGGCAAGTGCGCAGGCGTAAGGTGTGTCCAGTTTGTTCCGTCCCAAATCCAGGTGTCGTTCACCAGCGCGCCAATGTTCGTGCCGCCGCCGAAGAGCACGACGTTACCCCGGTCGACATCGTACGTCATTTGGCAACTATCCAGCGGCGGCGGCGAGTTCATCGGATGCTGCTGCGTCCAAGCCGTGCCGTCCCACGTCCAGGTATCGCCCAACCAGTTGTTGCTGGCGCCGTCTTGAAAACCGCCGAAGAGCACATCGGTGTTGTTAGGCGGAAAAGCCGCCATCCCTGCCCCGCTGCGGCCGCTCGGAGCCGAGGCGAGACTCAACCGTGTCCACGTGTAACCGTCCCACGTCCAGGTGTCCGGAACTCGGCCAGTTGTTCCCAAGAAAAACCCGCTGAACAGAACGACCTTGCCCGTGGCGGCGTGTTCTTCCATCCAATACCAGCGGCGCGGGTCGGGATCAGGATCGAGCTTCTTCGCGGTCCATTGCGAATTTCCCCACGCCCAGGTGTCATGGAATTGCAAGCCACCGTCGCTCCCGCCAAAAACCAGCGCTCCGCCGCCGGCGGCACCGCCGTAAGTAGCAGCCGCGAAGCCCCGAGCGCGTGGCGCAGTCGATAATGTTTGCTGCGTCCAGTTTGTTCCGTCCCAAGTCCAAGTATCGCCTAACGTGCCGGTGGGCCAACGACCTTGTACGCTCACGCTGTTAACCGCGAACCCGCCGAAGAGCACCATGTTCCCAGCGGTTGGATCGTAAATCATCGCCGCGCCTTCACGCGGGCTGGGCATCGCGCTCGGGTTTTGCAGAAGCCATGTAGTGCCATTCCAAAGCCAAGTGTCATTCAAATTCGGCGTGAGATAATCTTCCCCACCGAAAAGCACGATCGTGCCCGAGTTCGGATCGTACGCCATGCTGGCGCTGAAACGGGGCGTTGGGGCGAGCGGTGACAGCAGATTTGTCCAGTTCGTGCCGTCCCAAGCCCACGTGTCATTGGCGTAGCTGCCGGCGGTGAGATTCGCCGGGCTATTCACGTTGCCCCCAAATATCACCGCCACGTCTTGTCCGCCGACGTACGCGGCGGAGGCACGCCGGCGTGGCGGCGGCGAGTTGGCCGGAAACCGCTGTGTCCAATTCGCCCCATCCCAGATCCAGGTATCGCCTAACAAATTGTTGCCATCGTACCCGCCGAACAACACTACGTTGCCCCGCGCGCCATCGTAAACCATCACTGCGCCTTCGCGCGGCGGCGGTGAGTTAGCCGGTTGCACTCGCGTCCACGTCGATCCATCCCACGTCCAGGTATCGTTCAATTGCCCATCCAAGCCATTTCCGCCAAACAGCACGGCTTTTTGCGACACCGGATCAAAAGCAAGATTCGCGTAATCGCGTTGGGGCGGAAGATCGCTGCGAATATGTTGAGTCCAGGCGTTGGGTGCAGGGTTCGCAGAGATCGCTTCCAGAAAAATGAACATGCCGGCCAAAAAAGCCCCAAATGCCGGCAGAGCTCGGAACCTGAACAACACTGAATTACAGCGCAAATGTTCTTGATCGCGATGTTTCATCCCGGACTTTTTAAGCTCACCATGTTTTCCGTTACGGAAGCGAGGTCAGCGTTTGCTGCCGCGCGATTGACACATCTGCGGCGTCGATGCGACCGCTGGCATTGATGTCTTCACGGAAATTGGAACTCGTAATCGGCTGAAGTGTCTGTTGCCGCACTGCCGAAACGTCAGCCGCATCGACACGACTGCTCGCGTTCACATCGCCAAGGAGGACACCCATTTGTGACGACACGGCGTTGCTCACGTGTCCGGCTGAGTCTCGGACACTACTCAAGATAACCCAGACACTCTGTGCGTTGGTGACACCGGTCAGGTTCACGATGTAGTTCTGAGCATCGTTGCCGTCGACGTTACTGCTGGATACTGAGCCAGTACCATTGGCCACAGTTGCGCCGCCGACGGTGGTTAAGGTGTCAGCGAACCTGAACACGAGCGTGTAATTGCCACTGGCGCCGCCACTACGACATTCGATGCCATTGCCATTTGTAAGATCGACATCAAACGGGCCGGCAGTCCCATGGGTCAGTCTCGAGACAACGCTGCTCAATTGCACCGGTGGCGCAATTGGAGTTCCCCATACCCACGCCTCCGCATTCTCAGGCCCGACGTAACCACCTCCGCCCATCAGCACTGGCGGGTTAGTCGTCGAGCCACTAGCCATGCCGGAGTAGGCCCGCTGTGACGGACTCTTGGCCGGAGCGAGTGGTTGCCAGACGGTCCCATCAAAGGCCCAGGTGTCGTTCAACAAGTTGAGTTGGAATACGGTCCCGTTGTCGCCGCCGAACAGAATGATGCTCTGACTCGAGGCGTCGAATCCGGAACTAACTCCAAAGCGGGGCTCGGGCCCGGCGCCGGCAGGTTGCCACGTGTTACTGGTGGCGTTCCAGACCCAGCTATCCCCTAATCGCGTTCCGTTCGCATCTTCTCCTCCGAACATGAGAGGACGACCGAGATTATCGTGCGCCATGGTGTGATAGACCCGGGCTGGCGGTGCAACCAGTGGCTGCTCCTGCGTCCAGTTCGTTCCATCCCAGCTCCAGGTATCACCCAGCACGGTGCCCAGGCCCGTGCCACCACCAAACAGGATGATTTTGCCGCTGACGGAGTCGAATGCCATCGGCGCTCCCTCGCGGGCAATCGGCCTTAGCGCCGGCGTTCGCAGGTTCCAGTTGATTCCATCAAACGTCCAGGTGTCGGCGTATTGCGCCACCGGATTGCTGTAGGCGATGCGTCCGCCGAACATGACAGATACTTTTCGGAGCGGATCATAAGCCATGCTTCCCCACGCGCGTGCGCCAGGATTGTTTCGCGGATGCAGCCACTTCCACGATGCGCCGTTCCAAATCCAGGTATCACGCAAAAAGCTTGATCCATCCCGGACGGCGCTAAATAACAGCGCTTGATCGCGCAACGTATCAAACGCCATCTGGTTGTTGTAAGTGCGCTGAGGCGGAAATCTGTCGCCGAGATCCACCTGAGTCCACGACGCGCCGTCCCACAGATACTCATCGTCGAACCCGGGCAGAAAATTCACACCCCCGTACATCAACACTTTGCCGATCGCAGCGTGGTAGCCGTAAACCTCGCCGTAACGCGGCGCCGGCGAATCGGCCGTGGATTTCTGCCAGTTTTGCCCGTCCCACGTCCACGTTTCACCCTCGAATCGATAAAGAACAGCGATCGAATTTGCGGCGTCGTACGCGAGCGCAGGACTCGAGCTCGCCGGCGGTGAAGTTGCGGGAGCGAGCTGACCCCAGGTAGTCCCATTCCATAGCCAGGTATCATTGAGAGTGTTGCCTGAACCGCCGAACAGAATCAGACCGTGGTTTGCCGGCACATACGTCATCAGCGATGCGTCGCCCACGCGCGCCGGAGGACTTGAGGCCGGAGTCGCCGGCGTCCAGTTCGTCCCGTCGAAAATCCAAGTATCACTGGCGGCGCCGCTGCCTGTATTTCCGCCGAAAAGGACGAGTTGGTCGTGCTCCGGATCGTAGGCCATGGTCGAACCGTAACCTTCGGGCGGCGGTGATGTGTATGGCGTGAGCTGAGTCCAATTCGTCCCGTCGCACGTCCAGGTATCACCGAAGATAGTGCCCAGGCCATAGGCCCACCCGCCGAACAGCACCACTTTGCCGATCTTCGGATCGTAGGCCATGGTTGTGAACGATCGCGGCGACGGGCTGTTTGCCGGATGTTGCTCGGTCCAACTGCTGCCGGTCCAAGTCCACGTGTCGGCCAGGTTACTCGCCACCCAGTTGGGGAGAATAATGAGCGTATTACCATTTAAGGTCCAATGCACTCCGCCGAAAACGACGACCGCTCCGCGCGCTTCGTCATAGGTGACGCCGGCATTGTTTCGCGCCTGAGGCGTGGCCATGCTCCTTCCAAGGAAAGGAATCTGCGCCCAGCTGGTCGAGATCGGATTGATGACGTCAGGCGATTGCAACGACGGCGACGAATTTCGAAAATCTTGTCTGCTTGGTAGCGTAGCCCTGTTTCCGGCTAACGGGCTTATTAGTGGAGTGACTGTCCTGCGGGGAGGAGTCAGACCGCTGGCGTTTGGCGGAGCACACGACTCGCAGCTCAGTCCGCTGACCGCGTTAACGTCTTGCCCTTTGCTGATCTGAGCGAACACCATCGCCGCCGCAATAAGCGAGCAGAACAACAAATGCGAGATGCAGGTTCGTATGGAATTTTGCATGAATTGGATTTGGCTTCTGGGATGTCTCTTTCTCTGATTCGGTTTTCATCTGCAAATTGGCCTTATGCCCAGCGCGATTCCGTGAGGCGTTTTAGAGACCTTTCCGAGTCAGAAGCGAACGCCGAACCCGCCTTCGGGGTCGCCGCGGCGACCTAAGGCTTGGGAAACAACCGTCACCGGTCCACCGCAGGATCACCGAAGCAAACTCTCCAGCCTTCGCTAAGTTACGGCTCGGCAAGCTGAGGTGGCTCTCAACTCCGTAAAGGAGCGTGGCTCACACGGAGCTTTACGCTCTCAACCACCTGTCGCGCCGTAGCCTCGCGCGAAATGCGGATCAACTCTCAACTGATGATTGCAGCTATGGCAGTGAGGTCAGTGTTTGTTGGCGGGCAACGGAAACATCGGCCGCATCGATGCGACCACTCGCGTTGATGTCTTCCCGGAAGTTAGACAAAGTAATAAGCTGAAGGGTCTGTTGACGAACCAAAGAAACGTCGGCTGCATCCACCCGACGACTTGCATTGACGTCACCCAGGAGGACTCCCATGCTAATCGGTATACCTTCTGGATTAGTAAAGGACTGACCAAAGTTGTCGGTCACGTTTAGGATCACGCCGCTGACCTGGGCGTTGGTGACTCCGGTTAAATTCACGATCATTGTCTGGCCGATAAAAGTTGGACTCCCCGAGACAGTTCCCGTGCCGCTAACTACGCTTGCGCTCCCGCTTACAAGCATGTTGCTGAATGTAAACACCAGCGTATGGTCGCCGCCGCCGCCGCCGCCGGTTCGGCATTCTATGCCGGGATCGGGAACTGGCAGGTTAAGCGAGAATGGCAAATTAATATCGAAAGTCCCGGCTGACCCGTGTGTCTTGCGCGAGACGACGCCAAGTAGTTGCAACGGCGGGTTACTCACGTTGATGATCTTCTGAAAACTCGGAATGGCATTCGTGAAGATCGTTAGGCGATAGTAGCCGGATGGAAGCGGCGTCGCCGTGCCAAGCATCTCGGATGTAAAGGACGTGTCTGACCAATTCGTCGCGGAGTCCGATGGAACAAAGAAGCTTTGCTCATTGTCGATCCTTTGGAGCTGGAGAATTGGATAATTCGTGGTGGAAGTTTCAAAGGAGCTACCCGAAGATTCCGAATCTCCACGGAATCCGGAGCCAGTTAAAACGATTGAAGCCGGCTGAACCAGAGAATCCGGAGCCATCGAGATGATTGGTCGGCGAGCGTCGGAGAATCCGAGGCCTTCATTAAACAAATCCGCTGTGTTATTGGCTGTTTCCGCCGCGATAGTGTTTCCGTCGAGCCCTGCAGCCGCCAAGACTTCTCCGTTCGTCAGCACAGTTACCGTGTTCCCATTCGCGCGACCGGAAGACATGGTGCTCGGAACCAGGGTAAACGTTTCTGTGGCTGGATCGAATAGTTCTGCGGTATTCGTAATGACCAAGAAAGGTTCAACGTACGTGTAGCCTCCGACAATTAAGACCTTGCCGCTGGGGAGCTGAGCCGCGGTGTGCCAATAGCGCGATAAGTTCATGGTATTTGAAAGCGCCGCGAAAGTTTGCGACACCGGATCAAACACTTCACCGGTGTTACTGAACCCGGTTCCGGTGCTCCCTCCGGTGAGCAGCACCTTGCCATTCGAGAGAAGAGTTGCGGTGTGGTAGAATCGCGGCACGCTCATGGTATCCGGAGAAACTAGCGTGAACGTCCCGGATGCAGGATCGAATAGCTCTGCCGTATTAGTCGCGCCGGTGGAAGTGTAACCACCCGCGATCAGTACCTTCCCGTTCTCGAGTAGCGTTGCTGAATGCGCCTGCCGCGTAAAATGCATCGGTGGAAGTGAAACAAACGTCGCCGATGCCGGGTCGAACAGGTCCGCGGCGCTGGTCGAGCGGCTTCCGTCATAGCCGCCGGCGAGCAGGACCTTGCCATTCGGAAGCAGCGTCGCAGTGTGCCAGTAGCGCGGCGTGCTCATCGTGCTCGTAATCGAGGCAAACGTCCCCGATGCAGGGTCGAAAAGCTCCCCGGTATTACTTGGTTGACTGGTGTACCCACCTGCAATTAGGACTTTGCCGCTTCCAAGTAGCGTCGAAGTGTGAATAAAACGTGGTGAACTCATGGTGTTGGGCAACGCAACAAAGGTGTCCGAGCTCGGATTGAATAGCTCCGCCGTATTGAGGATCGCAGTTTGGCTGGCGCCTCCGCTGATCAGGACATCACCGCTGGGAAGCAGCGTTGCCGCAGTGTTGTAGCGCGCCGTGTGTAGGGACGAAGTCGATGCGAAACTACCCGATGCGTAGTCGAACAACTCCATTGTGTTTGTCGTTCCAGTCCCTGTCGGGCTCGCTCCGGTGTCCCCTCCCGCGATCAGAACCTTGCCGTCCGGCAGCAGAGTCGCGGTATACTCAGCGCGGGCTGAGGTCATGTTATTCGGAGACAGCGGCATAAACGTCCCCGTGGTCGGATCGAATAACTCTCCTGTGTTCGAGACAGGCCCGGGTGTGTAACCTCCAGCCAGAAGGACTTTGCCACTTGGAAGCAGGGTCGACGAATCGAGCTGCCGAGGCGAGGTCATCGATGGAACAAGTGTGAACGTTCCCGTATTCGGATCGAATAGCTCTGCCGTATCCGTGGTTACATCGCCCGTATATCCTCCAGCGATCAGAACCTTGCCGTTCGGAAGCAGCGTGGCGGTGTGCCGTACCCGCGTTGAGTTCATCGGGGACAAAGCGGTGAAAGTTCCGCTAGCGGGGTCGAACAGCTCCGCGGTGTTCGTCGTGTTTACGCCATCGGAGCTTCCAGTGATCAGGATCTTGCCGTTCTGTAGCAACGTCGCTGTATGTTGAGCATGAACAAAGTTCATCGGCGAAAGCGCAGTGAAGGTTCCTGTGGCTGGATCAAACAGCTCCGCGGTATTCGCAGTCGAACTCGTGGTATTCCAACCTCCCGCGATCAGGACCTTGCCGTTCTGCAACAGGGTCGCTGTGTGGCTGTGCCGTGCCGACGTCATTGGAGAAAGCGATGTGAAACTCCCCGAGATTGGATCGAACAGCTCTGCTGAGTTCGTCGGTCCGCTCGCGGTGTGGCCTCCGGCAATCAGAACCTTGCCACTAGGCAAGAGGGTCGACGTGTGCTGGGCACGTACTGAGGTCATGCTATTCGAGAGTGACGCCGATGTTCCCGTGGCCGGATCGAATAGCTCCGCAGTATCTGTGATTCCGCTTGAGGCGGCCGTGAACCCGCCAGCGATGAGTACTTTACCATTTCCTAATAACGTCGCGGTATGGAAATGGCGCGGCAAGCTCATCGAACCCACTGCCGTGAAGCTCCCATTTGGGGGCACCGATTGCGCCGGAGCTTTGGGAGCGGCAAACCAGGGACCGAGCGTCGCTAGAATTGCGCCCACTGAGCAACGCACAAAAGCGAGTAAGACGCGTCGAGTGACGAGAGCTCGGAGCGTGGAGCGCGGAGCACGGAGTAATCCGCAGACGCACGGCTTCCGGTTCCGCTGCGCTACGGCCCGACATGTTGACGTGACAAACGGAGTATTGAAGTGTTGCATCTAATCCTCTTTAGGGGAGTGAGCCAAGCGTTTGTTGACGCGCGATCGAAACATCTGCCGCATCGATTCGGCCGCTGGTGTTGATGTCTGCGCGGAAGTTGCTGCTATTGATCGCTTGCAGTGTCTGCTGACGCACGAATGAAACATCGGCCGCATCCACCCGCCGACTGGCATTGACATCACCCAGTAATACCCCCATCGATGCCGAAACAACGTCACTGAAGTTGCCAGCCGAATCCTGCACATTTGTCAGGCTAACTGTGACAACCTGGGCGTTGGTTATTCCGGTCAGACTGACAACACATTGATGGGCGTCGGTGTAGATCAAACTACCGCTAACGGCACCGGTCCCACTCGTTAGCCTGGCGCCGCCGACAGCGGTAAGAGTATTCGCAAATGTAAAGATCAACGTGAAATCGCCATTGCCGCCGCCGCTGCGACACTCAATTCCGGGACTGCCACTAAGCGACAAATCAATGTCGAAGGTGCCGGCGGCGCCGTGCATTTTTCGCGAGACGACGCCGAGCAACTGAACCGGAGGCGACGCCTCGACATTGATGATTTTTTCAACGCTAGGGATGGCATTGGTGAAAATCGTTACTCGATACTGGCCGACCGGTAATGGCGCCGACGCGCCGAGCACGGCAGACGAGAACGTGGTGTCTGACCAGTTCGTCGCCGGATCTGAAAGAACAAAGAAGCTTTGTTCGTTGTCGATTCTTTGGAGCTGCAGGATCGGATAGTTAGTAGCGGAGTTATTGGAGGAACTTCCCGAGCCCTCCGAGTCGCCCCGGAATCCGGTGCCAGTGAGGACGAGAGAGGCCGGCTGGGCAAATGAATCGTTGCTCACCGAGATGACAGGCCGGTCGGCATTTGAGAAACCCAGACCTTCGTCGAACAGCTCCGCGGAAGTCGTGACTCCTCCGGTCTCGTCGGCGCCTCCGGTGAGCAGCACGCTGCCATTCGGAAGTAACGTCGCTCTGTGAGCGTCGCGCCCCGATACCATCGTGTTCGGAAGGAGCGACGTGAATGTTTTGGAAGTCGAGTGGAATACCTCGGCCGTGTTGGTGATGTTCGTGTCCGTCGTGCCGTTAGGCAGCGTGACGGTGATGTAGCCTCCGGCAAGCAATACCGTCCCGCTCGGAAGCAGTGTCGCGGTCTGACTCCCGCGTGGGAAGGTCATCGCAGCGGGGATCGCGGTAAAGGTTTCCGAGGCCGGATCGAACAGCTCGGCACTGGCCGTCGTTTTAAAGTCCGGCACCCAACCTCCCGCGATTAGCACCTGTCCGCTTGGGAGCAGCGTTGCGGTATGAACGTAACGCGGCGAACTCATGGGCGACAGGAGCGTGAATGTCCCCGACGCCGGATCGAATAATTCCGCGGTATCCAAAACCGCGCCGCTTGCGTTAAGGCCTCCGGTAATCAGCACCTTGCCGTCCGGAAGCAATGTTGCCGTGTATTCAACGCGTGGCGAAATCATGTGCGGTAGCGACGTAAATGTCCGCGTCACCGCATCGAATAGCTCTGCTGTGTCTGTGACCGAAGCAGGTCCGGTGTAGCCTCCGGCAATCAAAACCTGGCCGTTTCGGAGCAGTGTCGCAGTGTGTAAATAACGCCCCAAAGCCATGGGCGAAATTGGCGTGAAGCTTCCCGAGCCCGGGTCGAATAACTCCGCGGTATTCGTACCCGGTTCGCTATCGGTGTAACCTCCCGCGATCAGCACTTGGCCATTCGAAAGTAGCGTTGCCGAATGGTACCACCGTTTCGATGTCATCGGCTGAAGCGGGGTGAATGTTCCAACGGCGGGATCAAACAACTCCGACTGATTAGTCCCCCCGACTGACGTGAAGCCTCCGGCAATCAGAACCTTGCCGTTCGCCAGCGGCGTCATGGTGTGTGCTTCGCGGCTCGTCGCCATTGAACCGGTCGACGTGAAAGTACCTGCCGCAGGCTCGAGGACCTCAGCTGCTCTTGTGGCCGAGGTCCCGTCGTAGCCTCCTACAAGCAGCACTTGTCCATTCACAAGCAGCGTGGCCGTGTGAGCCGAGCGCACCGAAGTCATGGTGCTTGCAATTAGCGTGAACGCTCCGGAAGCCGGGTCAAAGAGCTCTGCGGTGTCGGTAAGTTGAGCTCCGTTATAACCTCCCGTCATCAAGACCTTGCCGCTTGTCAGCAGAGTTGCTGTAGCACCATTACGCGGCGAAGCCATTGCTCCAAGCGAGGCGAACGTTCCAGCTGTCGGGTCAAAGAGCTCCGCGGTATTTGTAGTCTCGTTTGCCAGAGTGTTTCCTCCGGCAATCAAAACCTTGCCATTTCGGAGCAGTGTCGCGGTGTGGCTAGCACGTGCCACATTCATTTGCGGCAGCGCAGTAAAGCTCCCCGAGGACGGGTCGAATAACTCCGCCGCGCTGGTAGCTCCCAGGATC
>JACXTT010003361.1_pt1 | contig 24693 bp, 21 predicted proteins | sample 9270951 | NCBI WGS metagenome assembly JACXTT01 (sample SAMN15532306, study PRJNA645909) | rock metagenome | isolation source: weathered quartz diorite | place: Puerto Rico | collected 2017-06-21
TAGTCAATAAATGTGCCGGTCGGCAATTGGCCATTCTCGTCGGATACGACTTCTTCATGCAGCGCCTGTGCGATCCCTTGAACGAGTCCGCCGTGAACTTGGCCTTCGACTAGAAGCGGATTGATAACATTTCCGCAGTCATCGACAGCCACGTACTTCACAATCTTTGGCTCGCCGGTTTCTTCATCGATCTCGACAACGCAAACATGGGTCCCGAATGGAAAAGTGAAATTGGACGGCTCAAAGAACCGCGTCACATCGAGACCAGGCTCCATACCGGGTGGAAGTTTCACGGCGTTGTAAGCGACAGTCACCACATCTGTGAAACTCATCGATCTCCCGGAATCGCCTTTTACTAATAGCTTTCCCACTCCGAATTCGATCTTGTCGGGAGTGGATTCCAGCAGGTGTGCCGCGATCTTCTTCATCTTTTCTTTCAAGTCCTGAACGGCAAGATAAACGGCCGTTCCTCCGACTGCCGTCCCACGGCTCCCGAAGGTACCGATGCCGGCGGCGACCCGTGCTGTGTCACCATGCAGCGTGACTACATCGTCCGGTTCGATTCCAAACTCATCGGCGACGATTTGCGCGAAGGTGGTTTCCTGTCCTTGACCGTGCGGGGACGCGCCGGTAAGCACTGTGACTTTCCCAGTGCGTTCGATACGCACACTACCTGCTTCCCAGCCACCGCCAGGTAACACCGTGGACGGCCCCATCGCGCAGATCTCCACATACGACGAAAGGCCGATGCCCATGTATTTACCTTGCTTGCGAAGGTCCGCCTGTTTCTTGCGGAGGCCCTTGTAATCGGCTTTCTCCAGAGCACGGTCGAGCGCGAGTTCGTAATTAGCACTGTCGTAAACAACGCCGCCGGACGTCTTGTACGGAAATTCGTTCGGCTGCGGAAAGTTTTTTCTGCGAATCTCGACGGGGTCCATCTTCAGCTTCTGTGCGGCGACGTCCACGATCCTCTCAATAAGGTACGTCGCTTCCGGGCGGCCGGCGCCCCGATATGCGTCGGTGGCCATTTTGTTGGTAAGCACTCCTACCTGATCAAACTTCAGCGCGGGAACTTTGTAGCAACCAGGTGCGAGAAGTCCTGTGAGTGTTGGAATCATTGGCGTGAAAAGGGAATAGAAGGCGCCAAGGTCAGCGATCGCTTTGACGCGCATGGCGAGAATCGTGCCGTCTTTGGTCAATGCCAATTCGACATCATCGATCTGATCGCGTCCGTGAATCGTAGCCGCGATATTCTCCCGCCGGCTCTCGATCCATTTCACGGGACGCTTGGTCTTCTTCGCCAGATAGCCGACAAGTCCGTCCTCGGCATACAAATCGATTTTGGATCCAAAACCACCGCCGACTTCGGGTGCAATAACGCGAGTGCGGTTTTCAGGGACGTGTAGCATGTTGGCAAGCAGAGTTCTCAGTCCGTGGGGTTGTTGTGTCGAGTTCCAGACGACGAGTTCGTTGTCGGGCATCTGATAGTTGGCGACGACTCCCCGCGGTTCCATGGCAACAGGCGCAAGTCTCTGATTGATGAAACGCTCTTTGACGATCACATCCGCCTTCTTGAAGGCTTCCTCGGTGTTGCCGGTTTCGAAGGCGAACTTATAGGCAATGTTGTCCGAGAATTCTTCATAGAGGCGCGGACTCGAAGGACTCATGGCCTTTTCGGGATTGACGACGGCGGCGAGTGGTTCGTAGTGGATCTCGATGAGATCGGCCGCATCCCGGGCGATGTACTTGTTCTCTGCGACGACTGCTGCAATCGGCTCGCCCACAAAACGCACTTTGCCTATAGCGAGAAGCTGCCGTTGCGCTTTCTTCATATCCGGGAGCATTGCCGCGCAGGGTATTGGAGCGCAGTGCGCAGCTACTTCCTCGCCTGTCACGACGGTGACCACGCCCGGAAGCTTCTGCGCCTTTGAAATATCGATACGCTTGATTCGCGCATGGGCATGAATGCTGCGCGCAATGGCCATATGCAGCATGCCCGGCAGCACAACGTCATCCACGTACGTCGAAGTACCCGACACAAGCCGCGGATCTTCTTTTCGCTTCATAGGCTGACCGACAAAACGTTGCGGCATGCGAACCTCCTAATCTCCGGCTGCGACTTTTGGCGAACGTTGCAGTTTGCGTGAAGCCGATTGCACGGCCTTCACAATATTCTGGTATCCGGTGCAGCGGCACAGATTCCCGTCGAGGGCCTCGCGAATTTCTTGTTCGCTCGGCGACGCATTGCGGGACAGAAGTTGGTGGGAACACATGATCATTCCAGGCGTGCAGTATCCGCATTGCAGGCCATGTTCTTCCCAGAAGCCTTCTTGCAGTGGATGCAGTTGGCCGTCTTTAGCCATGCCCTCGATCGTCACAAGATCCGCGCCATCGGCTTGAACCGCAAACATGGTGCATGATTTCACGGCTAGACCATTTGCCAACACCGTGCATGCCCCGCAGATGCTCGTTTCACAGCCAATGTGGGTGCCCGTTAAGCCGGCCACATCACGGATGAAGTGTGTGAGCAAAAGCCGCGGCTCAACATCTTTTTCGTAGAGCTGTCCATTAATCATGATTTTCACGTGCATACGTGAGTCTCCTTGGATTTACATGCAGTTCGCAGGAACGGCGCGTATTGTATTCTAACCAACGAAGGACGGGTAGATGGAAGGTAGGGCGAGTGTAAGTAAGCACTCCGTCTCGATTCGAGTTTTTGGGGCTTCTTAGCCGTACTCGCTGAAAAATCTCAATATGCGTTTAGAGCGGATATTCACACATCGAGCCATTCGGTCAGTGCGAGCGGTTCTTCCGGTCCTCGTCCTGGCGCTCGTTGCGATCCCAGCCTGGAATTATTACGCCCGGCTTACTCAGAAGAACGAGTCGCGCAGGTCCGGAACGAAGCTACCCAGCGGTGTTTCGGTTCGAACAGAGGGTTTCAAATATTCCCGCGTGGAAGGCGGCCGCACTCAGTTCGTGGTGAATGCCAAGCAGAGTCTCGGGTAAAAAGACAACAAGTACATTCTTCAGGATGTTGATGTCACCATCTACGGCAAAGGAGAACAGGAACCACCGCGAACCGTTCACGGCAAGAACTGCACCTACGACCAGAAGAGCAACAACTTCACATGCAACGGTGATGTCCAAGTGCAGCTTGATGAAAGGACAACTGTTCGTACAGAAAACCTGATTTATAACCATCAGGCTGGGATCGTCACTGCTCCCGATCGCGCGACAATCGATCAGCAAGGCACACAAGGCCATGCCAATAGCTTCGAATACGACATGAACACCGGGCTGTTGAAGATGAACGGTGACGTCGACATCGTGACCGAGAATCACCTCGAAATCCAAGCTGGATCGGCATTGTTCCAGCAGAAGCAGAATTGGACGACGATGTCCGGCGGTGTGGTCGTCAAGTCTTCGAATGGTTGGGTTCGCGGTTCATCGGGGCGCGCCGACCTGGAGCCCGGCACCTACAAACCCAAGACGATTACGATCGACGGTGGTGTTACTGCAGAATCTCGACCTGAGACGGGCCATCAAGAGTGGAAAGTCCGCTCCGATTGGATGGAAGCGACAATGTCCGAAGCCGGCACTCCAGATCAAGTCCGAACGCGCGGCAATGTCGAAATCGAGAAGATCGCCGGCGATCTGCGTCAGCACATCAGCGGTAATGAGATCGACACTAAATTCAAAGACGGTAAAGTGGACACGCTCGAAGCCCGCCAAAATGCGCGAATGATTCTCGGATCGGATCAAACGCTTGAATCCTCGCAGATTTGGACCAACGCGACAGGTTCAGTGAAGACGGCAGATAGCTCCGTACTCAAAGTCGGCGACTCAACGATCCAAGGTAAGGAATTCGTCATCGAGAACGGCGAAACTATTGTCTCCTTCAGCACGGTTCGCCCGGCCACGCTGAAAAAAGCCGACGGGCAAGAAAGTTCATCAGACCGGACACGAGCGAAATTCGACAACCGAACCAACATGCTTCTGGAGCTTGTCCAGACCGGCAATTTTCAATTTCGCACTGCGCAATATCAAGGGAGTGCCCAGACCGGCAGCTTCGAGCAGGGGGGAACTGTTGTGATTCTGGAGGGGTCACCTGTCGTGAACGATTCCGAGAAACGCCTCGAAGCTTCTCAGATTCGCGTTAATCAATCCGACAACTCCTTTGTGGCGACGAAGAACGTTTCGACTCTGATGAAGAATCCAAACGATCAAGTACTGGTCAAGGCTGCGCGCGCTGAAGGCAGCGGGGATTCCATCCTTTACATCGGCGGCGTCCAATTGTGGCGAGAAGACGCCTATATCAAATCGGACCGGCTCAGCGCCAATCGCGCTCCTAACGGACAAACCGGAAAAATGCACGCTGAAGGCGCCAATGGAGGCAAGGTTCAGTCGATCCTTAAAAACATTCGCGCCACCTCGGACATTTTGGATTACGACGATTCCAGCGGCGTTGTTCACTATCTCGGCCACGTTCGCGCGCAAAAGCAGGATATGATCCTGGAGGCGCCCGACATGACTGTTAATTTCCGCGACAAAAATGTCACGGAAATCGTCGCGAGCGGCGGCGTAATTGTCACGAGGGCGGACCAACGCGGCACGGGTGATCAGGCTGTCTATGATGCCGCAACGGATGTTGTGACGCTCACCGGAAAACCGGCGGAAGTTCGAGATAAGGAACGTGGTCTGAGTCAAGGTGCGAAGCTAACGCTGAGGGACAAAGGCCAGACAGCTACTGTGGAAAGCGGCAACGGCCAGCGGACGGTCACAAAGCATCCGATTAAAAACGATAAGAAATGACCGCACTCACGACCGTTGGCGTCACAAAATCTTATAAGGGTCGCAAAGTTGTCCACAATGTAAGCTTAGTTGTGGGCCAGGGAGAGGTGGTTGGATTGCTGGGACCCAATGGGGCCGGAAAGACAACAACCTTTTACATGATTGTGGGCCTGACGCGTCCCGATGCGGGCTCTGTGCTTCTTGGAGAGCACGACATCACGGATCTGCCCATGTATCTGCGGGCTAAGAATGGAATCAGTTATCTCCCGCAGGAGGCATCGGTATTCCGTAAGTTGACCGTCGAGGCCAACATCATGGCCATCCTCGAAACGCTGCCCCTCTCGAGAAAAGAGCGGCGCAACAGGCTCGAAGGCCTGCTCGAGGAATTTGGCATCGGCCACGTGCGCAAGAGCCTGGCGGATACACTTTCAGGCGGAGAGAGACGACGAGTGGAAATAGCGCGATCGCTGGTGATTTCGCCCAAATTTATTTTGTTGGATGAGCCGTTTTCGGGCATCGATCCGATTACGGTTCTGGAGATCCAAAAAATCATTAATCACCTGAAATCCAAGCAGATTGGCATTCTCGTGACTGATCACAATGTCAGAGAAACCTTGCAGGTCACTGACCGCGCTTATATCATCAACAACGGGTCGATTTTTAGATCCGGCACTCCGAAAGAACTCGGCAACGACACTGAAGTAAAGAGGGTTTATCTCGGAGAGCATTTCAGTCTAAATTAGAAGTAGTTCCTGTTATGGCTTATCTGGAACCGAAATTAGTTACAAAACTTGCCCAAAAGCAGGTACTCACCCCCGGTTTGGTTCAAATGGTGAGCCTGCTCACGCTCAACAAGCTTGAGCTGACCGAAATGATCCAGCAGGAGCTGGTGCAGAATCCGGTGCTTGAAGAAGGCACCGAAATCGTCGAAAACACGACACCCGATATCGAACTCGGCCAGGAAGCGCCGGAACAAGCGGCTGAAGCCGACGGCACCGATGCTGAATATCAAGCACTGTCCGAGGCCGCGGCTCGCGACCATTGCGTCACGGATCCGGAACCAACTGCGGAAAACACAGTCGAAGTTGCTGCCCCGCCGGAGCCAGAGCCGGTTGCGGACGATCCATACGGGGACATCGATTTCCAGAGCTTCGACCAATATTTGAACGATGGCGCATCCCGTCCAAGAGAAACTGAAATTTTCGAAAAACCTTCTTTCGAAAACTTTCTCGCCAAACCGCAAACGCTAACCGACCATCTCGAGTGGCAACTTGGATTGACGACAGTCGAAGAGAATATCCGCCTTGCGTGCCATTCGATCATCGGCAATCTGAACGAGGACGGTTACCTTTGCGCAGTGGATGAGAGCGGCCGCGAGGTTCCGATTACCCTCGAAGAAATCGCCGAAAGCGGTGAGCACACGCTCGAAGACGTTCAGAAAGCACTCGAAGTCGTCCAGCATTTCGATCCGCCGGGTGTTGCGGCCCGCGACATTCGCGAATGCCTGATGGTTCAGTTGACCATTCTGGGCGAAGACGAGAGCATCGCCGTCGAGATCGTTCGCGACCATTTGCACAAATTGCAGAACAAGCAATACAAGGAAATCGCGAAGGCTCTGAATCATCCCCTCGATGTGATCATGGAAGAGGTCGAAATCATCAAGCAGCTCGATCCGCGTCCGGGACAAAAATACAACCGGTCGCAGCCGCGCTTGATCGAACCGGATGTGTTCATTGTGAAGGTGGGCGGCCAGTACACGGTCGTCACCAACGAGGATGAAGTTCCGCAACTCCGGCTCAGCCCGACTTACCGGCACATGCTGGAGCGCGGTGCGGTCAACAAAGACGTCAAGAACTACGTCAAAGATTGCTTTAAGTCGGCGGTTCAACTTTTAAAGAACATCGAGCAGCGGAAGCACATCATCGTGAAGGTTTGCGAGGCCATTATTCGGCGCCAAACCGATTTCCTCGACAGGGGAATCGATCAACTCAAGCCGATGATGATCAAAGACGTTGCAGAAGAGGTCGGAGTACATCCGTCGACGGTCAGCCGGGCTGTAGCCAACAAGTTTGCGCATACAGCGCAAGGCGTTTTTGAGCTTCGGTTTTTCTTTTCCGAAGCTGTGAATGGGCCGATGGGCAACGGAACATCGCTGTTAATTGTGAAGCGGAAGGTGAAGAAGTACATCGAAAATGAAGATGCGAGAAATCCGCTGACCGATGAAAAGATCGCCCACATGCTGAAAGAGGAAGGTATTTCCGTTACTCGCCGAAGTGTAACGAAGTATCGGGAAGATTTGAAGATTCCGAGTACACACCAGCGTCGCGTTAGATCCTGATCTACTGTGGGGGCGGTTGATACCGCCCAGATGGAGGCTCACCCATGAGTGTCGATATCACAGGTCGCCACATCGAAATCACCGAACCCATTCGTAAATTCACAACAGATCGACTGGAACGATTACGCGGAGTTATGGATGAAATTCTGGAAGCGCACTTCATCCTGACTATTGAAAAACACCAGCGTCATATTGCGGAATGCAATATCAAGACACGGCGTGATTTCTATCATGCCGAGGAAGTTACCACCGATATGTACACGTCCGTCGCGGCCGTGGTCGATAAAGTGGAAAAGCAGATCCTCCGGGATAAACAACGCCAAGTGACGCGGAAGCGCCACAACAACAATCACAAAGGCGCGGAAATCATTACCACCACTTCGGTGATCGAAGTCGAGGAAGTCCTTGGACAACGGCTGCCTCGCATTATTCGCACACATGAAGTGGCAGCCAAACCCATGAGCGTCGATGATGCCGCGATTCAGATCGAAGGTTCCGCCCGCGAGTTTTTGGTTTTCCGGAACGCGGATACCGAACGATTGAACGTGGTGTACAAACGGAAGGACGGCAATATCGGTTGGATCGAACCCGAAGCTTGAAAAATAATTCCAGGACGGTTGCGTCGTTTCTCTAATTCGCAACCCAGAATTAGAGAAACGACGCAACCGTCCTGGAATTATCCCTTGCTAAATCTGTATGCAGGCCGCTTCTTTCATCATTCTCACGGGTCTCAGCGGTTCCGGGAAAGGAACTTTCCTTCGGGCTCTTGAAGATCGAGGCTTTTTCTGTGTCGATAATCTTCCCCTGGGTCTGCTCACTAAGTTCTCCGAACTCATCGTCAAGTCGGAAACCGAACCTTCCAAAGCTGCGATGGTCATCGATGTACGCGAAGGCCAAACCTTGAGCGAGTTCCCAGCCGTTTACCAGGAACTAAAGAAAAATCCTGCTCTCGAAATATCGCTCTGGTTTCTCGAAGCTTCGGACGCCGTACTCGTCCGACGTTTCAGCGAAACGCGACGTCCTCATCCGCTCGATCCAAACCGCCCCGTACTCGAGGCGATCGCGCTCGAAAGGGATTTGCTCGCGCCGATTCGCGATATGGCCGATCACATTCTGGATACCTCGCGGTTCACTATCCATGAATTGCGGCAGCACGCCGTCCGGTTGTTTGAAGAGCGGCAGGCTCAGCATCTACTCGTATCGCTCGTGAGTTTCGGGTTCAAGTATGGCGTGCCGATCGATTCCGACTTGGTTTTCGATGTCCGATTCTTGCCGAATCCGAATTTTGTGCCGCATCTGAAATCGCATACTGGCGCCGATGCTGCCGTCATTGAATACATGAACTCCCATGAACAGACGGGAAAATTTCTGGACCACGTGTACAACTTCATCGATTTCCTGCTGCCGCAGTACGAGAAGGAAGGCAAGTCCTACGTTACGATTTCCATAGGCTGTACGGGAGGCCGTCATCGATCGGTGTTCATTGCCAACGCCGTCGGCAAGCATGTCAGTGATCGAAAATATCGGGTTAAAGTGTCGCATCGCGATTCGGAGAAGGGTTAATATTCACGCATGAGCGGATGCGAATGCCAGCCCGATAGGGCGCAGCGATCAAGAAAATGATTGGCGGGCTGATTGTCACGCACGGCCGATTGGCCATCGAGCTTCTCAATGCTGCGGAAATGATTGTTGGTGAACTCCATCAGATCACTGCCGTTTCGCTTGGATGGCACGATGATGTCGACATGGCAACCAGCATGATCGAGAAAGCGCTCGAGCGCGTGAAAGGGCCCGACGGCGTGTTGATCCTGACAGATATGTTCGGAGGTACGCCGACGAACATATCTTCAACTTTTCTCGATCAAGACAAAGTCGAAGTCGTGACCGGCGTCAATCTTCCGATGCTGATCAAATTCGCTCAACTCGGTGAGGGTCAGACATTGGCGTCGGCCGCAAAAATCGTCAAAGAGCAAGGGCAGAGCAGCATATACATTGCGAGTCAGTTGCTCTCGCCTAAGCCGCCATCATGATCGAGCGAGAGGTTGTGATCGGTCACCGCCTCGGCATTCATGCCCGCGCAGCAGCGAAACTAGTTCAACTTTCGTCGCAGTATCAATCCACCATCATCTTATTCCGCTGCGACGCGGCAAATGCGGTCGAGGCCGACGCGCGCAGCATCTTGAGCATTCTTTTGCTGTCAGCCGGGTTCGGATCGAAACTGGGTGTGCGAGCAGAAGGCGCGGACGAGGGCGAAGCCGTGGAGACCATTTGTGATTATTTGGCAGGATAGCGATTTCGTATGAGAGACGAACGGATCATTCACGGGGTCGTAGCGGCGGTGGGCATAGCCATCGGCAAGGCCGTGCGGACTTTTGATCCGATGTTCGTCTCCTTCAATTTCAAACTGCGGCCGGATCAGGTGCGCAAGGAAATCGAACGATTTCGTGGCTCGGTCGAGAAGTCGCGCGAGCAATTGAAGCGCATGCAGTCGGAGCTGAAACGAAAGAGCGGTCCGGAATCGTCGTTTCTGATTGATGCACATTTACTGGTGCTGCAAGACCGTTTGTTCGTGGATCGGATCATTGAAAAGATCGAGACCGAGTACATCAATTCGGAATGGGCGATACAGTCGGTCAGTGACGATCTTTTTCAAGCATACGATCGCTTGAACGACGAGTATTTGCGCGAAAGGCGCGGCGACCTGGATGACATCGTCCGGCGGTTGCTTCACAACCTTCAGTCGAAGCCTCTGCCGTCATTCAAAAAGTTGCCGTATGACGCGATTCTGGTCGGAAAACTTGTGCCGCCTTCGACATTGTTTGAATTGCGTTCTCAGCGAATTGTCGGTCTCGCCACTGAGACCGGCAGCACGTTGTCGCACACGGCGATCATGGCCCGCTCGTTGGAGATTCCGGCTATCGTCGGCGCTCCGGAGTTGTCTGAGGTTGCGTCGGGCGATTTGCTGATCGTAGACGGCGAGCGCGGCATGGTGATTTGGTCGCCATCCGAGGAAACACTCGGCGAGTACAAGAATCGCGAGCGCGATGAAAAGAAGCTCAAAAAGAAGATCGGTGCTTCCGTATCCGCTCCTTCTGTCACCGAGGACTCCGTACAAATCTCGCTTGGCGCCAACATCAATTTCAGCGAAGAAGTTCGTTCCGCCGTTGCCCACGGATGCGCATTCATTGGCCTATACCGAACGGAATTCGACTTCTTCCGCGAGGGGAAGCAGTCTGACGAGGAATCGTTAGTCGCCGACTATTCTCTCGTCCTGAAGGGCGCGAAGGGCGCCACAGTGACATTCCGCACCATCGATGTCGGCATCGATCAAAAAACCTGGGACGGCGTGAATCCGAATCTCGGCGTGCGTGGTCTGAGGTTTTGTCTGGAGAATCAGGACATCTTCAAGAAACAACTGCGAAGCCTCTATCGTGCGTCGGCAAATGGACCAATGCGGATTCTGCTTCCATTTGTTTCTTCGGTAGACGATTTGGATTCGGCTCACACCATCCTTGAAGAGGTCCGCCGCGAACTGGATGCGCGCCGTCAGGCTTACGATCCACACGTTCCGATTGGTGTGATGATAGAAACCCCAGCCGCCGCGCAAACGTGCGACCTCATGGCCTCGCGTGTCGACTTCTTTTGTTTAGGAACGAACGATTTGATCCAGTACTACTTGGTCGTCGACCGATCGGATCAGTCGGTCGTTCATCTCTACAATCCCTTCCATCCCGCAATTCTTCGCTGCTTGCAGCAGGTTTACGCGTTGGTGCGTCCTACGGGCAAGCCGGTCACAGTCTGCGGCGAGATGGCAGCAGATCCGCCATCGGCGGCCGTGCTTCTTGGACTCGGATTTACGTCGCTCTCTGTGAGTCTCGCGGCATATCCGAGAATCAAACGAATGATTCGATCGGTTTCGATGGCGCAGCTGAAAGAAATGGCTGGCCAAATTCTCAAGATGCACAAACCGAAAGAAGTTGAAGACAAAGTCCGTGCCACGGTGTACAGAAGTTAAGTCGAATTCCTATCCGCGAATCATTCTGCCGACTTTGCAAATCGAAGGGAGCTAAAATAAAAGCAGGAAGAGTTTATGAAGCTATGGCTGGCGATCATCGTAACAGGAATTCTCATCGTAACGGGGTTTGCAGCGCCGCCGGGACCGCAGGTACTGAATGTCGATCACAAGATATCCATCCACGCAGAGTCCGTGACGCTGGGCAATCTCCTCCGGCTTTGGGATGAGGCTACGGGAATGCGATCGAGGGTTCCACCGGGGCTAGCAAACCGCAGGCTCAGCATTAGTTTTACCGGGCTCAGCGTGGAAGATGCGCTTCGAAAGATCTTCGATGGGCAGCCGTTTGGCTACTACCTTGTCGAAGGTCAACTTGTCGTGACCGAATTCTCGCAAAGCGAGTCGATTGCTGAACCCGAATCTGAACCGAGCGAGGACAACGTTCCACAAGTCGTCGCAGAGCCGGTCTTGCCTGAGATCGAAAGACAGAAACCTCAGCCACTTCCGCCGAAAATGACTTTGATTCCGACGCCGTTTGGTCCGATAGTGAGTTCGACACAGAGCCAACTGCCCTTCGTCCAGCTTCCGCCTGTACTGGCACCACCGCCACCACCGTTCTTCTTGCCGACCAGGCCCCCTACTCCGCCCGCTGGAGCGGCCAATGGACCATTGGAAAATCAACTCTTCGGTCCGCTATCGATTTATCAGAATCCGGGCCCGCCCGCTCCCAGCCCATTACAACGTTGAGATGAAAAGGCGACTTGCGCCCCAATCCGCGTAATTCGCGTAATTGGCGGCTCGTCTCCCACTACGAGTCAGTAGGGGTCCTTTTAGACAGTAGCCGATTTGTGTAATGCTTTCGGTCGAGCGATGGATGAGATGACGGTACCTTCACGACTTTGGACATATGTGCGTCCGTACGGCTGGCTGTTGGGCGTTTCGTTGTGTTTGGTCGCGGTTGTCGGTGTCCTTGAAGCGGTGACGCCGTTTTTAATCGGGCTTATCTTCGACACGCTGCTTCGTGCGACGACCGCACCGACGGTTTCGATTCCCTGGATCAATGTGCAGTTCAACGTCGCAACGTCTGACGGGCGCATTTTTTTGTTGCTCCTCATCGCGGCCACGGCAATTAAAGCGGTTGCGGAATACGGTTCAGTCAATTCGATCGGTTACCTCGGTCAAGCAGTTGTTCGAGACCTGAGAAACGACGTCTTCGAGAAAATCCTCTTTCAGCCTCTTCGTTTCTTTCATTTCAATCCCACAGGCGAATTGATTTCCAGAGTCTCCACCGATGTCGAACGTATTCAGACCGCGGCGTCGGAAACCGCGGCGGAGTTTTTGAAGCAGACGGCGATTTTGATTTTTCTGCTGGTCGCGATTTTTGCGATCGATTGGAAACTGGCGGCGATGTCGCTCGTGCTGGTTCCGTTGGTTTTTTATCCGACCGTGTGGTTTGGAAAGAAGCTGAGGCTGCTCAGCAAATCCAACCAGCAGGAAATGGCCCATATGGCGAACGTCCTTTACGAGGCGCTTACTGGAAATCGGATCGTGAAAGCGTTCGGAATGGAGAAGACCGAGGCCGGCCGTTTTCGCAAAGTGACGCAACGCATTTTCAAACTCAATCTGCGTCAGAAGATGACGCACTCGTTGTCGTCTCCGATAATGGAGATTCTGGGAATCCTCGTTGTCGCTGCGTTTCTGTTGTATGCGCGATCACGAGCCATGAGTGCGGGGCTTTTCATTACGTTCATCGTTACCTTGATCAAGCTGTACGACCCGGTTCGGCGAATGAGCGGGATCAATAATTCCTTCCAGCAGGCGTTCGGTGCGTCAGGCAGGATTTTTGAAATCTTATCGTTGGATGTGGAACGCGATACAGGTTCGGAAGCGCTCCAGACGTTTTCGGATCGCATCGAGTTCAAAGAAGTCCGCTTCGGTTATGAACCAGGCAGCGCGGTTCTAGATGGCATTTCGTTTACGGTGGACCGGGGCGAGGTCGTAGCGATCGTCGGGTCGAGCGGGGCAGGTAAGACGACACTCGTCAATTTATTGCCGCGATTCTATGACGTCTCTGCGGGACGCGTTTTGATCGATGGCCATGACGTCAGAGACCTTCGACTCGAATCTTTGCGCAAACAAATCGCGGTAGTGACTCAGGATGTGATTCTCTTCGACGACACGATCCGCGCGAATATTGCATATGGCGATCCAGTCGCAAGCGAAGACGCGATCAAGCGCGCGGCCAAGGCCGCTCTCGTCGATGACTTTGTAAACGATTACGACGCCGGAATCGGCGAGCGCGGTTTGCGTCTGTCCGGTGGGGAACGGCAGCGGATTTCCATCGCCAGAGCGCTTTTGAAGAATGCTCCGATTCTGATTCTCGATGAAGCAACGTCTTCGCTCGACGCCGAGGCCGAAGTTCTGGTTCAACGCGCCCTCCAGAACCTGATGGAAGGCAGAACAACAATCGTGATCGCGCACCGTTTGTCGACAGTTCGGCGCGCCGACCGGATCATCGTTCTGGCGGACGGACGCATCAAAGAATCCGGCACTCACGAAGAGCTTGTTGTTCGGCGGGGTCTATATTGGAAATTGTACAGTTTGCAGTTTCAGGACGTCCCCTCGTAAAACCCGCGAAGGCTCCCGTGCATCCACAACATTTAAGGCTCACCGTATAACTTGGTGTTCCATCGACTCAAAAGGCAACGCAATTCCTGTGCCGTACGAATAGGGATAAACGTGCGTGGTGCTCGAAGGCACACTAATCAGGGCGACGATTGGACTAGGCACGACGGGCGTAGAGACGATCGGGCTCAGTACGATTGGAGTCACGACAACCGCTGGTCCCAAAAAAATCGGGCCAGGAACCGCGTAGGGTGCCACGGGCATAACAACGCTAAGATGGTCTACTGCCGGGTTTGTCGTCGCGTCTCGAGCGTCCTGAGAAAAAGCCGCCGGAATCCCAAAAATCACGGCGAGAAGCACCAGCTGAAGTGAGCCTACTTTCGCCAAAGAAAGCATAACAACCTCCCTCTTCTTAAATAGAGCACATCTTCAGGGGAATTTCAGGCTGTTCGCTAGAACGCGCGCAGTTCTGTCGATGCGTCAATCTTGAACCAAAGGATCGCGCCAAGAAGCAAAAAGGCCGCCATTGGGATAAAGGGAGCGTCGAAACTGCGGAATTGGTCGACAAGGTAACCGTACGCCACAGTCGAGAGCAGGCCTCCGACTTGGGCCGATGCGTTCATTAACCCGACCATCGATCCGGCATTGTTTCGCCCGATATCGAGGCTAACGCCGAACATTCCTGCTTGCTGGAAGGTGATTCCTCCATAGACGACCGAAAGCAGGATCACTGTGAGTAACTGCTGCCGTGTAATCATGGCCGCGATTGTAAAGAGACACGCGCTGCCTAGACCCGCGATGCCGAGCGATCGCCGGCCCCACTTCAATCCGAAGCGCCGCACGAGAGCGTCGCTGGCGGCTCCGCCCGTCAGGTTGGCACATGCCGCCACGACGTACGGCAACGCAGAAAGAACCAGGCTTCCTTCGCTGAAACCGCGCCCCTTTACTAGAAACGTGTGAAACCACGTTTGGAAAAATGTGTACACATACACATAAGAAAAGGCGGTTCCGAGCATGGACAACACGGTCCCAGAACGCAATGCGATTCGCCAAGGGAAACCTTTCGCGTGTACTGACGGCTCTAGCTTCGTCTCGTGAAGTTCCGCCACGCTCATTCCCCGTTTCTCAGCGGGAGAATCACGGAACCAGGTGTACCAAATCGCAGCCCAGATCACGCCGATTATGCCGAATATGTAAAACGATGCGCGCCATCCGTAGCGGATTTGGATGGGTACAACCAACAGTGGCGCGACAGCTCCGCCAATCTGACTTGCCATCAGCAGGACACCGGACATGCTCGCGCGTTGCGTCGTTGGGAACCAGCGTGAGACCACGAGCGATGCATTGGGAAACGCGCCTGCTTCTCCGGCACCGAAGCAAAATCTCGTTATCAGCAGAAGGTTGTAGTTCCACACCATGCCGGTCAGCGACGTGAAAGCGGACCACCATAGCACTACACGCGTCAGCACGCGCCGGGCGCCAATCCGATCGCCCAATACTCCCGTAGGAATTTCAAACAAGCAGTAGGAGAGCGTGAACATCGCGGTCACCCAACTCCAGCCAACGGGATCGATGTGCAGCTCTTCCTGCATGCGCGGCCCCGCCACCGAAATACATACGCGGTCGAGGTACGTAATCGCGAATAGCAGAATGAGAAGTCCGAGAACGCGATGACGATATTTCATGTTTGCTCGCCCAAAAGAGCGTTGATTCTCTCACACCGTCTCCTTCGAGGAGGGCAATTACATACTTCACTAACCAGAACTGCGCAGGTCTAGGCGCGGGCTTTACGGGCGTGTTGCCCAACTCAGCCGCGAAGCGGCGGCACAATTTTAGCCACGGGCGTCAGCCCGTGGGTCGATCGAAAATAGACGGACCAGTCCCGTAGGGACGGCACAAGGCAAAAACTCGGTTGTGCCGTCCCTTACGGGACTTGATTCCGTGTGCGTTTTGGACCACGCGCTCACGCGCGTGGCTAGAATTGTGACGCTCGCTTCGCGAGCTCAGTTGAGCAACAGCCCCGTAAAGCCCGCGCCTACACACATGACTTCGATGCGAGGTGCAAAAAGAACAGCCGTAACCCGGTACAGTTTGCAGTTTCGGGACGTCCCCTCGTAAAATCCGAGCACAATGAAAATAGCTCTTACCGCGCTTGCCTTGAGTGCCCTATTGCTGTCCGGCACATTGGCCGACACGCCGGCCCCTGGGACGGAGCCTGAGTACTACTACACGCGCGTCATGTACACGGGAAATGGCACCCCGGAGCGCGGTGGTCCGATACCCGTTCGTTACGCGCCGTTGCGCGGGTTCAAGTGCTCGGACTTGGAGCGTGGAGAAGGCGGTCTGGGAGGCGGATGGCGCACCGATTACCCGGCATCCGATTGCAAGTTCATGTGGGGAGTCGATCGGCTGACCACTATCAAAGCTTATCGCGAGGCGCCGCATCCGATGGCGCTGATGGATCCCAAAATTTGGGAGTTCCCGTACCTTTACATCGTCGAACCCGGCCAGATGATATTGAGCCGCGAAGAAGCCGCTCAGTTGCGTGAATTCCTGCTGCGGGGCGGGTTCCTGCATGTCGACGATTTTTGGGGACTATACCAGCTCGAGAATTTTGCAGAACAGATGGAGAAGGTCTTTCCCGACCGCAAGCTCGAACGTGTACAAATGACGGACGAGATCTTCCACACGTTTTTCGACATCGACACAATCATGCAAATTCCCAACGTGAGTAACGGCTGCTATGGCGGCCGGACGTGGGAATCCTCCACAGACACAGCGCCCCGCATATTGGGCATCCGCGACGACACCGGCCGCATTATGGTGATCGTCACCTATAACTCCGATTTGGGAGACGCCTGGGAACACATGGATAACGGATGTTATCCGGAAAAGTTTTCAGGCCAAGCCTACCGAATGGGTATCAATTTCATCATCTACTCGATGACTCACTGAAGATGCGCTCATGATCTACAGCATGACCGGTTTCGGGTCGGCGCGGGCGGAAGCGCCGAATCTTTCGGCGCTTGTCGAAATCAAGAGCGTGAACCACCGGTACCTGGACATCCACATCAAGATTCCAGGCGAATATCAAAATTTCGAAAATCTCATACGGCAAAAGTTATCCGCAGCGTTCAAGCGCGGCCGGCTGGATGTGTTCGTTCGTATCGAATACAAACGCGAAAACATCAAGCTGGATGTGAATCACAATTTGATTCAGGCTTATGTCGACATGATGTCGGATTTGAGGAACCGTTATCCGGTTCAGGGCGATCTGACACTCGAGATGATTACGCGGTTGCCGGGCCTCGTTACCATTTCAACAAGCGACTTAACAAGCGAGGAGCTAGATCTCATCGCGCAGAAACTTGGAGAGGCGACGAGCGCAGCCCTCGCCCAACTGCGGCAGATGCGAATCACCGAAGGGCAATCGTTGATGGCCGACATCGATCGGCGCATCGCCGGCATCGATCGGCATCTGCAAACGATCTTGGCTCATGCGAAAGATTTCGTCGAACATTACCGCCAGCAACTCATCGCGCGCGTTGCGGAACTGGCGCCCCAACTCGTGGCTGACAGCGGTCATCGCCTCGAGACCGAGGCTCTGCTGTACGCCGAACGCAGCGACATCGCGGAGGAAACCACGCGGCTGCGGAGCCATCTCGATCAATTTGCCGGACTGAAGAATCTTCAGGACGAAGCCGGCAAGCGCATGGATTTCATCCTTCAGGAAATGAACCGAGAGGTCACGACGATCCTTTCGAAGACTTCCGGTTTGAATGAACTTGGTGTGGGGATCGGTCAAGCGGCCATCGACATCAAAGTCGAGATCGAAAAGCTCCGCGAACAAGTTCAAAACATCGAATAGGGAGGGCGAACATGGTTCGAACCATAACACTGACGATCGTATTGCTCATGCCTCTCGCCGTGATGGCTCATCACGGCGGGTCAGAGTACGTGTTGAACCAGACGGTCGAGTTCAAGGCAGTCAAGCTCACGCGTGTCGACTTGATCAATCCGCATTCGTGGCTTTACTTCGACGTCACGGAGAAGGATGGAAAGGTCAGCCACCATCGGTGTGAAATGCGGTCCGTTCACGTTTTGCGCCGCTCCGGCTGGACAGCAGACCTTTTTCCGATCGGACAGCAGATCACGCTCGAAGTCTCGCCTAACAGGACCGATCCCAACTCGTGCTACTTGCAGACCATTCTGCTAGCGGACGGAACTCGAATGGATCGGTACGGCCAATATGTGAAAGCAAGCGGCGGCTCCAAAGAAGTGAGAGGCCCTATTGCGACTCCCAAACTCAACCGGCCGCTCCGCCGCCAAACCGGCGAGTTCAACATCTCCGGTGAGTGGGCACCCGAACAAGTCGTGATGGTGGATCCGAGGGGAACCGGGGGCGGTCTGGTTCCGCTCACAACGTTGGGTCAATACAAGGATGGACAACGGCCGGCCAATGCCGGCGGAGGTGCTCGCAGAGGCGGTCCGCCGTCGGGGCAGCGGACATATGGCGGATCCGAGTTGACCGAGCTTGGCACAAAGGAAGCCGCAGACTTCAAGCGCGAGGATAATCCCCGTTTCCGATGCGAAACGACCAGCATCATCTTCGATTGGACGTTCGATGGGCCGGTGAATCGCATCACACAGAACAAAGACACGATCGTTGTTGAGTACGGACAATTCGGACTCAAACGAACCATTTACATGAACATGAAGGATCATCCGCAGAACCTGAAACCGAACCGCGCGGGACACTCCATTGGACGATGGGAAGGCGACACGCTGGTCGTCGATACGGTGGGATTCTTGCCGGGCTATTTGAATACGCCGGTGCGCAACAGTGACAAGCTGCACGTCATCGAGCGCTTCACGCTAGATCCAAACAAGATGGCATTGAGACGCGACTATGTCGCCGAAGATCCGGTGTACTTGAAAGGGAAATACACAGGGTTAGATACGGTGTCTCTCGCGGATGCTCCTTATAATCCGGGGAAGTGCCATGAGCTGAATTTCATCGACTATTCGAAACAACAAAAGAAGTAGCGAAAGCGTTTTTTTGTCCCTCCCCCGAAGAGGGACCGGCCGCGGCGATAAATAAAATCAAACAAGTGTCTGACCTCCCCGCCGCGCCGATGTTCAAGGTAGCGTTACATTGTTGAATCGGCGCGGCGCCCCTCCTCGAAGGAGGGGCGAGGAACCGTAGGGAAAGCGTTTTCTTGTCCCTCCTCCGAGGAGGGACCGGCCGCGGCGATCAATAAAATGCCACGCTACCTTAATCTCGCCGCGCCGAGGGAGGTCAAACAAGTGTCTGACCTCTCCGCCTTGTTCCTCGGAGGAGGGGCAAGGAACCCCACTCTTTGTAACCTTTCATCAGAAACGAAGTTCTACACCGATAGCAAGCCAACCTTTCTTTCACGAGGAGCATCTGTGCGAATTATGAAAAGAACAATAGCTTTGTTTCTGACAATTGTTGCGTTGATCGCCGCCTCTTCAACAATGCATGCGCAGAGGCAGCAAACAAATAGGTACGGCAATACCAACGTCGACACAAATGGACCTGTAACAGATTGCGGCGATCTCCGGGTCACATTTAATCGCACGCCGGCCGTCACCGAACAAACCGAAACGACTCTCCCCGCATCACAAGTTTCGACGCTGCGAGCACAACTCTCCGTCGGGGGCATTTTCGTTAACGGTTGGGATCGCAACGAGTACTCCGTCAAGACATGCAAGGCGGCGCCTCAGGACGATTCGAATGCGACGAGTACGTTGCGTGAGATTGTCACGACCATCAGTGGAAATGCTCAGATCGCGCTTAGTGGTCCGGCGGATCGCGACTGGACGGCGAATCTGATCGTGATGGTGCCCCGGCTTTCAACGATGAATCTCGAAACCCGAAATGGCCCGCTTCAGTTGCGTGACTTGGCGGGAAACATTCACCTGAACGCGACCAACGGTCCTGTTAGTTTGCAGAATGTCGGAGGGGTTGTCGAGACAACGACTACCAACGGACCGATTTCGTTAGCCGGTGTCAGTGGCGACCAGCGCGTCCAGGCAGCGAATGGTCCAATCAGCCTTAAGTTGTCTGGAAGTCGTTGGGATGGACCTGGACTTGAAGTGACGACGAAGAATGGTCCATTGTCGGTGGTCATACCCGACGGATATGGTTCTGCAGTGTCGGTCCAGACGAATGGCAGATCCCCTATCGTCTGCAAAGCGGCAGGTTGTACTGGAGCTGTTAGCACCCTAAGTTCTCCCGGCCTCATCCGAATCGGGAGCGGCGATCCAGTTGTGCGGCTGTCGACATCGAACGGTCCGTTGTCGATAAACTCGGCCAAGGATTAAACTGGATTCATGCAAAAAATCACTCCGTTTTTGTGGTTCGACGATAAAGCGGAGGAGGCGGCCAATTTCTACGCCTCCATTTTTAAAAATTCCAAGGTCAAAGCCATTACGCGTTATGGCGACGGTGCGCCTCGGCCCAAAGGCAGCGTCATGACGGTCGCGTTTGAACTGAACGGCCAAGAATTCACGGCGTTGAACGGCGGGCCACACTTCAAATTTAACGAAGCCGTATCGTTCGTCGTGAACTGTGAAACGCAAGAAGAGATCGATCATTTTTGGACAAAGCTTTCCGCCGGTGGACGGGAAGTCGAGTGCGGCTGGTTGAAGGACAAATATGGATTGTCCTGGCAAATCGTTCCGACGGTCTTGCGGGAGATGATGCAGGACAAAGATCCGCAACGGTCGCAACGCGTAATGACGGCCCTGCTTCAGATGAAGAAGCTCGACATACAGGTTCTAAAGAAAGCTTACGGGCAGTAGAGCACCCATTCGCGTAATTCGCGTCATTGGCGGCCAGAACCCGTCCCCGTCGAATTTGATGAGAAATTCGGGGCTAATTGATGCGGCAAACCTGGACGGTTTGGTTGGTATAAGGGCAGCTAAGATTCGCTGAGAATGGCTGCGACGAGAGGACCCAACCAACTCCGTATGTTTTCTGCAACCGGCGGAAGTCGTCTTCTTGAAAGTGTGCCCATCCACGTTGCGCATTCAATTGTTCGAGCCAATGGTCGGGCGCAGGGAGTTCGGGAAACATTGTCACGGCGCCGGAATCTTTGATCGCATCCGCTAAGCGGCTGCGTTCGGCGATCGCACGAAAGCCGTGTTGATCGTCCTTCGTCATGTAATCGGGATCAACGGCAAATATCGCGTCGACAGGTGTGTTCTGCCGAACCCAGGCGAAGGCTTGCAACCAATCATTGCGGGGTGCTGCGGTGGGCCATTCGATGTGAGGACTTGCCGGGAAGAGTTCCCGTTGAGCCAAAAACATTCCGGCGCAAATCGGCACGAATAACGCAAACCATCGCCACGCGCGACGGCGCAGTATCCATTCACCCAACACGCCGCCGCCCAGCAGAAACATCAAAATGTACACGAGGTGGAGATTGCGCATCGGCTGAAGTCTCGCTGCAGTTTCGAATGGCGCCGGGATCGTGATGATCAATGTCGCGACAAGATAGATGACGCTGTAAACGATCACAGCATTCGCCAACGTCTGTGCTCGTCGAAGCGAGCGGCGCGCGGACCAGCGCCCGATCAACCACAACAACAAGAGCGGTGCCAGTGCTCCCAACCATTCATACCATTGCCACCGAAGAATGAAGAAGTACGAGCGTGTTTCAACCGCTTGCTGATATGCATGCGAAGCGACAGGCAGCAGGTTTAACATTGGAAAGCCGGCACCAATCGCAACAAATGAAGGGTTTTTCAAAATACCTCGGCCCATCCACGACACGATCACGCTAAGCGAGATGCCGAAAACAGCCATCAATGGATGAACACAAAGAGCAATTGCGCTCCACACCAGCCAACTCGCGCGCTTGCCGTTTAGCGCGCTCTCGATCGCAAAGAGAAGTGCGAAGGTTACCAGAGAGCGGGACGTCAGATATTGATCGGCGATGTATAACGATGTGCCGGCGACTGGTATCGTCAGCAACGCTGCAACCAACAGGACACCTGCCCATCGCGCTTCCGGCTGCGGAAAGCATGCCGCACTCAACCGCCAGCATGCCGACAACGTCAGGAAGACCGATAGCAAGTACCAGATGAAAACCATGACATCAAATGAAAGAGGCGATAAACGCACGCTCGCTGCAATCACGTGGGGAAACAACGTCAACTGCGCGTGGTTGAGGAAGAACTCTGCGCCGAATGGGTAGAGTTGCGGATTGAGGAGCTTCTTGATTCCTGGAATGTAAATCTCAGCATCCTCTGCTCCGGGATGGTAGCCGTGGACTAAGAACGCCCCTGCAGTAATAATGAGTAAATAGAAGATCGGCCGCCAACGCGGATTCACGTCGGCTTTACGTACGCGACTTCATTCGTGTCTCGCGCTGCAGTATGTTGAATCTTCCGTCCGTTGACATCAAATATCGGGAACTTCAGCAGACCTGCCCTTTGCAAAACAAACTGCGAAGAGGTCCAGAGGACACCAATGCCGTATCGAACGCTTCTGAAGAAGCTGATCGACGAGGCTTCTGCAAAGTACCTCGTCGGACATGAGACTTCGCCGATGGAATAGCCGAAGAAAATCGCTTGCGTGAGTATTTGATTATCGAAAACAAAATCGTCTGAGTTTTCTAGAAGAGGCAGCCGAAGCAGCGTCTCGCGGCTGAAGCCGCGCAAGCCGGTATGAAATTCCGAAAGCTTGCTGGATAACAAAATATTTTGAATGGCAGTTAATATGCGATTTGCGATGTATTTGTAGACCGGCATCCCACCTTTGAGTGCTCCACCGCCAATGATGCGCGAACCAAGGACGATATCGTAGACGCCATATGCGATCATGCTCGCGATCGCGCTAACCAGGACCGGATTGTATTGATAGTCGGGGTGAACCATGACCACAACATCGGCGCCAGATTCCAACGCAGCCGCGTAGCATGTTTTTTGATTGCGGCCGTATCCACGATTCCGATCATGCAGAACCGTGGTCAAGCCGAGCCGCTGCGCGATAGAAACAGTCTGGTCGGAGCTGAAGTCATCGACGAGTATTTTGATGTCGACAAAATCCGGCAGATCCCTGACGGTTCGCTCCAGCGTCTTCGCGGCATTGTATGCGGGCATGACGACGGCGATCCGCTTTTGATTGAACATAACCAGAGTTTATTCGATACCGAACGCCAATAATACATTTCCGGATCTTCCGACTAAACCGCCGTTGCCGGAAGTCACATAGAGAATACCGTCCACGACAATTGGACCGGGACCATCAATCGAGCCGCCATTCGCCTTAACGCCGTTAACGGTGTCGAAATCGCGGTTGGTATCGAACTCCCACAGGATCGAACCGTCTTTAGCGGAGTAGGCTCGTATTCCGCCGTCAGCGGATCCGGAGAATACGACGCCCGGAATAACGGTCAGAGCGGCGGATTGCGCGCCGCTGCAAACCGAAGCGCCCGCGCAAAGTGGCGGTTGCTTCGGCGATGTGTACCAGACACGTTCGCCCGTGTCGAGCCGCACGGCGTGAAGACCCCCGGGCCCAGGCGTGTTGTAGTCGGCCGCTGCGAAGTAGGCTTGTTGCTGATCGACGCTCGCTCCCCAAACACCACCAATCGCGGAGCCGCGTCCGAAGCGGTATTGCCAGATAATCTCGCCTTCTTTTTCCGGATCGAGCGCATAGCCGACGCCGGATTTTTGCGGAATACCGATGAGGTCGCGGCCATTCGGCATCGTGGTCAGAATTGGTGACGCAGCGAAGTCGAAATCAGGTCCGACTTCTTCGGGGCAACTAGGATTCGCCGGCTGACCGGGCCGATTCACGCAACCGAGGACCCATACGTCTTTCGGCGTGACTTGACTGGACCACTTCATCTTTCCAGTCTTCAAATCGAACGCGATGACGGCATCGCTCGTCTTCTGCTGCGGATCGCTGTAGCCGTTTCCCGTGGCCACGTATACAAGACTTCGCCTCGCATCGATGGTTGGTGCGCTCCAGACTCCAGCGCCCGATGGGCCCCACAGTTGTGCACCAGCGGAGCTTTTGCCGCGCGGTTTCGGCATCTCAGGAATGGTGTATGCCTTCCAAATCACCTGACCGGTTGCAGCATCCAGTGCGGTGACGCTTCCGCGGAACGTGCAACACTCGTAGTCGGGACGCGTCGCCGATGTTTCTTCTCCAACGCCGGATGCGGTCACATACAAGCGGCCGTCATAGAGCGTCGGCGCTCCTGTGGATTTGGCAAACGGATGATCGTCTACTTTGCGAACCCAAAGCTGAGCTCCCGTCGCGCGATCCAGCGCATACGCGTTCGCCTTCGTATCGGCGAAGTAGATCGCGCGCGGCCCAACGGAGATTGCGGCGCGGATATTCGCTTGAGCTTTGAATGTCCAGTACGCGCAACCTGTCTTTGGATCGAGCGCGTAAACGGTGCCCGAATCACTGGCCATATAAAGACGGCCGCCCGCCACTGCAGGTTGAGATCGAGCTTGTGTGACGTTCGAGATTCCGAACGCCCACTTGAGTTTTAGCTTCGGAACATCAGTGGCGCTAAGCCGCGCCTGGTCGGCCGGTTGAAAGCGGGTGTTGGTAACGTTCGCGCCCCACCCGTTCCAGTGCAGACCGGTTGCAGGATCTGTCAACGCAGGTATTGTGCGGCACACGCTTGCGTCCGGTGTTTGCGCAAACGCCATGAGTAAAACTAGTAGCTGCATGCGCGTTACTGTAAAACACAACGACAGAAAGATACAAAATGTAGTCGCGGGCTTTAGGGGGCTGTTGCCCCACGAAGCTGGGGAACGGCGAAACAATCTTAGTCACGCGCGCTTTGTACCGTCCCTAACGGGACTGGATCGCTCGGGTGTGTTGCCCAACATAGCTCGCACAGCGAGCGGCACAATTCTAGCCACGGGCGCAGCCCGT
>JACXTT010003362.1_pt1 | contig 24689 bp, 12 predicted proteins | sample 9270951 | NCBI WGS metagenome assembly JACXTT01 (sample SAMN15532306, study PRJNA645909) | rock metagenome | isolation source: weathered quartz diorite | place: Puerto Rico | collected 2017-06-21
GGGCATATAGGTTGGGCGAGAAGGCGCGGCTAGCTGCACGGTTGGAAGCACGAGTGGGGAGGTGCGAAAAAGTTTTGGGATGAGGGAACCTTTACGATCCGGAAAATATGGATCTGCCCCACTGCGTGAACCAACCTCTCGTTGCCCATACCCTCTATCACCTCGACCGCCACTACGTGAATAAGGATGGCGAGATCATCATCGTCGATGATTTCACAGGCCGGCTGATGCCCGGGCGTCGCTGGTCGGACGGACTTCACCAGGCGATCGAGGCAAAAGAAGGTGTGAGGATCGAGCCCGAGAACCAGACGCTGGCCACGATCACTTTCCAAAATTACTTCCGGATGTACAAGAAACTCGCGGGCATGACCGGAACAGCGGAGACCGAGGCTGAGGAGTTTATGAAAATATACAACCTCGATGTCTCAGTGATCCCCACACACATGCCTATGGTTCGAACAGACAACTCCGACCTGGTCTTTCGCACGGTAGACGAGAAATGGGACTCCGTTGTCGGGGAAATCCGGGATTGTCATAAGCGCGGGCAGCCGGTACTGGTGGGCACGGTCTCGGTTGAAAATTCGGAAATGCTCGCGAAGAGATTGAAGCGCATGGGCGTGCCCCACAACGTGCTGAATGCTAAGCCGGAGAATGCGGCTCGCGAGGCCGAGATCGTCGCACAGGCGGGCCGGAAGGGGACGGTGACGATCGCAACCAATATGGCCGGCCGCGGAACGGACATCCTCCTGGGCGGCAATCCTGAGTTTCTCGCCCGGGACGTGCTGAAAAAGCAGGAAATCAATCCGGACGAAGCGACTCCCGAGCAATGGGCCAAGGCGATCACGAAGGTGAAGCCCATCACTGAAGAAGAACACAAGGAGGTCGTTTCCGTAGGAGGCCTCCACATCCTCGGAACCGAGCGGCATGAATCGCGCCGGATCGACAACCAGCTCAGAGGAAGATCGGGCCGCCAGGGAGATCCCGGATCATCGCGCTTCAACCTCTCCCTGGAAGACGACCTGATGCGCATCTTCGCCGGCGAACGAGTCAAGCGGATCATGGATCGCCTCGGAGGTTGGCCCGAAGGAGAACCGATTGAGTCGAAGATGGTCACAAAGGCCATCGAGCGCGCGCAAAAATCGGTTGAGGCCCACAATTTCGGCATCCGTAAACATTTGCTCGAGTACGACGACGTGATGAATAAGCAGCGGGAGACGATTTACGGACTCCGTCGCCAGCTACTCGAGGAGACCGATCAGAGAGAGTTCATCGTCAGCGTGGCGGAAGATCTCCTGGATGACCTCATCGACCAATACCTGAACCGCGAGGCGAGCACAGAGGAATGGGACTACTCCGGACTCAAACTGGAATTGCGCAACCTCTACGGATTCGATCCCGACACCGAGGGGATCGGATTAGAACGGCTCAATCGGGACGAGATCAAGGATCAGGTATGGCCTCGGGTGCTCGGGCGATATGAGGAGAAGGAAGCTTTGGTCAAGGCCGAAGCATTGCGATACTACGAACGGGTGATCATGTTGAACATCGTCGACTCGCAATGGAAGGATCACCTCTTGGTGCTTGACCACCTGAAGGAAGGCATCGGCCTCAGAGGCTATGCGCAGAAGGATCCGCTCGTTGAATACAAGAAAGAGTCGTTCACACTCTTCCAGGCCATGCTTGACCGCATCGATCGGGAGACGATCCGGTTCCTATGGAACCTTCAGGTGAATGTCGAGGCGTCACCCCGCGAACGCATGCAACGTCGGGCGCCCCGGCGTCAACGATACGACTACCAGCACGCCACTGCCAGCACGATGGCCGGGGCCAATACCGCGGACGATCAACCGCACACCATAAGAAACGTGGGACCGAAGGTCGGTCCCAACGATCTCTGCCCTTGCGGCAGCGGCAAGAAATACAAGAAGTGTCACGGGATCGGCTGACCGAAAGCCAAGGGGAGTTTCGAGAACCGCCGGCTCCCTGAATTCGGTCGGATCATCAGCCACCGTAACGCAAGCGCGATTGCTCTACGCTCAGAATTCATACCAAGAATCTAAGCACCAAATTTGCCAGTTCGGAGTGCCGGTCGACAACTTTCTCCCCTTTGGTGGTCATTCCATACCGGCTCGCCCCACAAGGATAGGTCTGCAGAGTGCACTGATTAGCCCATGCCAGCGAGTCGACCAGCTCGCCGCGGCGGGCTGGGCTACGGGCCCCTATGGAACCTGCTTGAAAAACGGATAGTGGCCGCTGGGATTCTGAGTATCTTTGGTTAGGTTTTCGCAACCTCGACTCTCACGGGTTCAACCAGTCGAACGGCCAAACTCTCGCCTTGGCTGAAGCCTGTCTCCTTGCCGCGCGTGGCGAGCACTATCCCCGTGCCAGCACCACCGCCGGCACCGGCGCCAATTGCTGCGCCTTTCCCTCCGCCTGCGAGTGCGCCAATCACTGAGCCAACGCCGGCGCCGATCCCAATAATCGCCGCATCACGCTTCTTGGTGCCTTTCGCCTCGCGGTGGATAGGCGACGCTGCGATGTCGTAGTTGCCCGTTGGCGTTTCGAGTTTGGTAAAGCGAAGCGTCATTTGAGCACGCCCCTTAATTCGACCCGACCGTTTGGACTCGGCTACGGTCCCGACCAGGTTACTACCGGCCGGTACCACCGTCGCCTTGTTGATCACAACAGGCTCGGTCAACCGCACGCGAATTCTCTCGCCCGCTGGTGTGCTCTTCGTAGAAACCGTCTCGCTCAACGACCCGGCAAATCGAGTCCCGGCAGGGATGGTGACGTACTCCCTCGAGGTGAAAAGATTCGATAGTTTATTGGCGACCGTCGAACCAGAAGGTTCATTCCGCTCACTACCGGTAGCAGTCGCCGCACCGGCGCCAACTTCCTCTGTATTCGGCGGCTCCGAGCCGGTGTTTGTCGACCGCAACGCGTAGCCGATCGTTCCACCAGCCAGCGCCACCAGAAGGACTACCAACCAGATTCTGCGGCGCAATGCCGCGAAGCCGGACTTAGCGAGGCTTACCCCGCTACCAACGAATGCATTTGCATCGGATTTGAGATTGGGATCCATGATTCTACCCCTCCTCTCAGTTTGCTAGATGCCGCCGCGCCCCGCGCCGTTTGCCAATGCGAACTAGCGACGTGACTACGAGCGGCATCCGTTTATTATCTACTCGCATAAACCATTCAGATTCCATAAGACCTTAGACTATTCACACCGGGCCGAGAGGATTTGAGGCAATCGGAGTGCCGAATGAGCTAACCTAGCAAGCTATAGGTATGACCAGACTTATCAGTTTAACGAAGAAGTGGACCCCTGGGAATTCTTCCCTGAAGTCGGAGGGACGGACGCTCGCGGTTCCGAATGGGCACAGCTCACCGCTCGCACACCCGACCTATTTGAAATTCACAATCGCTCCAAAAATATCCGCGTTTTTTCTGCGAAAGTCCGTCCATACCGGATACGCAATCTGTCCGGATGCGGCTATACCGATGTAGTCACCAACGAAGGAGCCTCCGAAGACTGGATCGAAGCCCGAATCAGAGGTGGTGGTAGTAACCCTAATATTGGGCTCAAAGGATTGACCACCGTCCGTGGATCGCGTCATGTATACATTGAGCAACAGGTTGTCGGGATCATCACGCCGATCATAAAACGCAACGTAGACATCGCCATTCGTCGGGTCTACCGTGACCCATGGGAACCACTGATCCTTGCCGTTGCCTAGCGGATCGTCGTTTATACGAACCGGAGGGCTCCAAGTCGTCCCACCATCCGTCGAGCGCACGAAAAACACGTCCGCGTCCCCGTTCCTGCCATCCGCATAAGTTAGATAAACATTGCCGGCGTTCGGGCCCGAAGCTGCGTCGACTGCAATAGATGGAAAGTTGTTTACGCGGAAACCTCCATTGAGCACCCGTCGGCGGCTAACGGGATCAACCGTTCCAATCGGTTGCGCGAAGGCCATCGTTCGAACGAGGTCAAATGTCGAGCCCCCATCGACCGACCTGCGAACCAACTGCTGGTTGGACCGCTGCCACGCGACATAAACTTCGCCTCTCGGCCCCACGGACGGAATTGAACCCTGCAACGAAGCTCCGACTTGAAGATCGATCGCCGGAGAAAAGGTTCTCGCGCCATCAGATGAGCGAGCGAAACGAATGCCACTACTCTGCCCGGTATCGAGTGAGAAGGTGGTCCACGATACGTAGAGATTCCCACGGAACCGACTCGTGCTGTTGTCCACCGCGATAAATTCTTTGTCCTCCTGCGGAGCGTTGGTCTGACGGATATGCTGGATCACAGGCACCGGGCTGGCGAATGTCCTCCCACCATTGGTGGATTTGGCGACCAGCACGGCATTATCATTGGTAGGATTATCGCTGAAAGCGATCAGCGCATAAAAGAAATTTCCCTGATTATCCGCAGCAACCGCAGGATCTGATCCTCCCTTGTATTCTGACGGCCGCGTGATGAATCCGCCCGCCCAAGTTCTACCCCCATCGAAAGAGGTGTAGTAGCCCAGGTCGGCCAGGAAGGATCCTCGAGGCGTGACGATCATCCTCTTGAAGTCGTTCGCCCCAGCCACCAAGTTGGCGGGATTGACCGGATTGATTGCTATACTCGGTTCGTTCTGGGCCGTCTCGCCCGTATCAGAATTGACTTGAAAGTTGGCTTCGACGACCTTGGTCTCGGCCGCGTCTGTCGCTGAAAAGCGGAGCTGGTCACCTGTTTGAGGCCAATTGAGTATGGATAACCGGAGTGCGGCCAAGGAACGCTCCATCACAAAACGTAGGTCAGCCGGCTGAATGGGTATGGCGGTGAGTATCTTGATGGGGTGACCCCTTGCCGGATCCTGCGCTAGGTTCTTGCCCGGTCGCGTGTCCCCTTCGGGGGCTCTCGATTGAGGATTCCCTGCGATGAGGTCTCTTGCAACCTTCACTGCCGCAATTCCGTCTTGGTAGCGCAACTTGATCAGCAGGGACCGGTCGGAGAGGCGCAAGACATCATCAGGCATCGCCGATGCGTTGTCTCTTGGCCTTGAGCGCAGAAGCGCGTCGAATCTGCCTCCACTCACGACGGCGCCTTCTGCCGTTGTCGCGAAGTAAACGTAGCGGCTTTCCGGGTCTTTCCCCGGGTGCAGCACAGCACCTCGGTCCAAACCGGCGCCCAGGACCTCGACATGATCTCGCGCCTCGTCGATGCGCAATCTGATCACTAAACGTGCTGGGAGGTCTTCGAGGCCCTCCATACTGCCCTCCGCCGCCCTCTCTGTCTTGGCAGAGTCTACCCTCCCTTGGTCTGCCGACTGCCCCAATGCCGCCTGCTTGGGAGTAATTTCAGTCGGACGGGAGGGGCTATCGGCTAGACAAAACGACAATGACACGAGAAAGACAAAAAAGCGCGTAAGACCCTCACCGTTCCTTTTCCTTGGGGGGGCCGGCAGGGTGGACGCTCCGGAAGACTCGCTCCTGGACATGCTTCTCTACAAAGTCCTGATGGTGTGCTGGTGGGACCTCTCGTAAGCCGTGATCGCGTCGGCCCGGCCGAGTAAGTAACCCAATTGGTCTACGCCCTCGACTAGACACTGTTTAGCGAAGCCATCGATCGGAAATTCGACGATTCTTCCGTCCGGGAGCCGGAGTGTCTGCTTAGTCAGATCGATTTCGATGTCTTGGTTCGCGGTTGCCATCGCGAGTAAATCGCTGTGTATGGTTTCGTCGACCACGATGGGGATGAGGCCATTCTTCAGCGCGTTGTTCTTGAAAATGTCCGCGAAAGCCGTGCTGATCACGGCCGCAAAACCATGGTCGATGAGGGCCCAGGGTGCATGTTCACGAGAGCTGCCGCAGCCAAAGTTGTCGCCGGCGACCAATACCTTCGCACCTTGTGCGCCGGGTAGATTGAGCGGAAATTCTTTCTTAGGGCTGCCATCCGCCTCGTAACGCCAATCGGTGAATAGAATTTTGCCCAAGCCTTTCTTTTCTGTGCCTTTGAGAAAGCGTGCAGGCGTAATCTGGTCGGTGTCGATGTCCCGATTGGGTAGCGCCACCATTTTCCCTTTAATGATCGTTATCGGCTGCACAGTTCAGGCCTCCAGTGAGGAGTGACAAGTGACCAGTGACGAGTGACAAGTGACGAGTGGAAAACCCTCTGGTCACCGGGAGCAGTTCGCTGTTTAGTCATGTTTCGTTTTTTCTCGCTGGTCACTAGTCACTCGTCACTCGTCACTCGTCACTGGTCACTTGTCACTGCTCATTCGTCACTTCCTTCCAGAAACGCCCGAGGGTCCGCGATCACGCCTTCCACGGCGGAGGCGGCTGCAGTCAGGGGACTAGCCAGGAACGTCCGGCCTCCCTTTCCTTGACGACCCTCGAAGTTTCGGTTGCTCGTACTCACGCAATACTGTCCAGGTTTCAGTTCGTCTCCGTTCATCGCGATGCACATGCTACACCCGGGCTCACGCCACTCGCAGCCCGCTGCGCGAAAGACTTGATCCAGCCCCTCGGCTTCGGCTTCCTGCTTCACGGTCTGCGACCCGGGCACCACCAGGACTCGGATTCCTGAGTGGACTTTCCGCCCCTTGAGAATCGAGGCTGAGGCGCGCAGGTCGGTGAGGCGAGAGTTCGTGCAGCTTCCGATGAACACTACGTCGATGGGCTGCCCCAGGAGCGGTTGGTTGGGCTTGAGGCCCATATAGCCGAGCGCTCGTTCCAGCGCGGCGCGCTCGTTCGCTGAGGAGATCCCATTCGGATCGGGTATTGTTCCCGAAACGGACAAGGCCATACCCGGGTTCGTACCATAAGTAACCATCGGCTCGAGCGCCGAAGCATCAAGAGTCACGGATTGGTCAAAGGATGCCCCGGGATCGCTCGGCAATTTCCTCCACTGTTCGATCGCCCGGTCGAAATCCTTCGGCGCGGAGGGACGACCCTCAAGGTATTGAAATGTGATCTCGTCCGGAGCGACCATGCCGGCACGAGCACCGGCTTCTATGCTCATATTGGAGATGGTCATGCGCTCTTCCATGGAAAGCGCACGAATGGCGCTGCCAGAATACTCGATGGCGTGCCCAGTAGCGCCGCCGATTCCAATCTTCGCAATCAGCGCCAGGATAATGTCCTTGGCCGACACGCCGGGCCCCAACTTCCCGTCAACACGCACCTCAAGGGTCTTCGGTTTACGCTGAAGCAAACACTGAGTGGCCAGCACATGTTCAACCTCGCTTGTCCCGATCCCAAATGCAAGGGCGCCAAAGGCGCCATGCGTGCTGGTATGACTGTCGCCGCACACGATTGTCATTCCCGGTTGAGTGATGCCCAATTCCGGCCCGATCACATGGACGATCCCTTGCCTGCCGCTCGGCACATCTAGTAGCGGAATACCGAACTCCTGACAGTTCTTCTGGATCAGGGAGATCAGATTGGCTGCTTGAGGATCGCTGACCGGGAGGGACCGGTCATAGGTGGGAATTATGTGGTCTACCGTCGCCAGAGTCCGGTCCGGGCGTCTGACTTTTCTCCCTCGCGCTCGCAATCCCTCGAAGGCCTGTGCCGAAGTGACTTCATGAACCAGATGCAGGTCAATGTACAGGATCGCCGGACATTCCGGCTCTTGCATCACGACGTGCTCCTCCCAAATCTTTTCGAAAAGCGTTTGAGGTCTCATCGCACCGTCCAATTTACCAAAAATGCAGGGCGCGAGCGAGAGCTTCGGGACCGTGCCTCGTCGACGCAGACGAAGTTAACTTGGCGATAGGTCGTATCGTGAACAACTCCGGGTGCAAGCACCGGAGCGTGCCCGGGCCACTCCCTGCCAAGCGCTCGACACTCTCACACCCATTTCCGGTGTCAGGTGCAGGAATATTCCCAGTCTCCGTTTGGAGACATTCTCAGACTCGCTAAAGATTTTGAGCAGGCTACGCCACACAAGGCGCATCAAACGACGAAGAACCATGCTGCTAGGCCAACGCGCAAGACCGCTAGTTCTGGCGATGCTCGTCATCTCTACTGCCGGCGTTCCCGGATCGAAAATTTCTCATCTCGAGCCGGTCCTTGCCGGGCTCTCGAAACCGCTGTACGTGACCAACGCGCATGACGGAAGCAATCGGCTGTTCGTCGTAGAACAGGGAGGAAGAATATTGGTGCTCCAGCCGGGGGAAAGTACACCCTCCATCTTCCTCGACATCACTACGGAAGTGTCACGGGCGGGAGATGAGCGCGGCCTGCTGGGGCTTGCATTTCATCCCAACTTTTCATCGAACGGACGATTCTTTGTTGACTATACGCGACAACCCGACGGTGCAACCGTCCTCTGTGACTGTCGAGTCTCCTCCACAGCACCCAACTCGGCCGACGCATCCGGGATCACCCTGCTGGCCATTCAACATCCTTTCGAGAACCACAACGGCGGCATGATTGAATTCGGTCCGGATGGATTCCTTTACATAGCCACCGGCGACGGTGGTTCAGCTAATGATCCCGGTGATCGCGCACAAAGCATTGGAGAAGTATTGGGCAAAATCCTTCGCATCGACGTTGATCATCCGGAAAACCCATCCAAACCCTACTCCTCGCCAGCGAGTAATCCCTTCTTCGGTTCTGCTCTTGGTCGCGCTGAGATTTACGCCCTCGGCCTGAGGAACCCGTGGCGCTTCTCTTTTGATCGTGCGACCGGCCAGCTCTATGCAGGCGATGTGGGACAAGACGCATGGGAGGAGATCGACATCATCAAGCTCGGCGGTAATTACGGCTGGCGCGTTTTCGAAGGGAATCACTGCACCGGCCTGGGACCAGCACCTTGTAGCGGGGACGGCTTCATCCCGCCCATAACCGAGTACTATCACTCTGCAGGTCGCTGCTCGGTGATAGGCGGATATGTTTACCGAGGCACGAAGTCGAGTTTGCCCGTTGGAGCATACGTTTACGGCGACTATTGCACGGGAGAGATATTCTTATTTAACAACGGCGAACCCAGCCTGTGGTTAACGACCGGCCTGAGTATTTCCTCTTTCGGTGAAGATGAGGCGGGAGAAATTTACGTAGTAGACCTCAACGGCGGAGTCTATCGGCTTGTTGGCTAGTAGTCGTGAAAGCATTGGTTCGCTGCCAGCCTGAAAATCATGTGGGCGAGTCGATTGGGCTAAGCGGCGGCTTCGCCGCTTGACTGTGCGGAATGCCTACGGCTTTCCGCTAAATCTCGAACTCTTCTCCTGCAAGGCTGCGCCTTGCAGGGCTGGCGTAGCCAAGCTTTGAAGGGGGAGGAATCGCGGAAAGGCAAAGGCATTCCCCACGAAGAAGCGGCAGAGCCACTGCCCCATTTATCCGTCCAGCAGTCTCCAACTTTGCAATGTAGCCGTGATCAGCTCTGCGCACTAAGTCATCGCGTCGCTAACTCGTTTAGGACGATAAAAACTATTGCCCTTTATGGACCTGCTGAATTAACGGTGGACCAAGTTTCTCAGCTAGGCCTGAAGACTGAAGCCGCCTCGCTGCCTGATAATCCCAAGCACGCCCACTAGTGGAGCTTTGTTTCCGCGGCTTTCCTTCACGTCGCCGCCGAGTCAAGTTCACCGGTCTGCTCGCCTCAGGATAAAAAGGCCTGAGTCGATATCGCTGATGTAAATGAGGTCGTTCTGGACGTAGACGCCCCACACCAGCGCTTTGCCCAATAGAAATCCTGCAGGGTTGTCTGGTCTATCCGGCGGCACAAAGAAGGCAGATTCCCGGGGGTGCGCTGGATCAGAAATGTCTATTACCCTCACCCCGTCTGAATACCATGATAGGTATGCCGTATCACCGACCACGAAGGGGTTATGGATAGAATACCAACCAAGATCAGGCGGCGGACACAGTCGCGCTCGTTCCGTGGCAAATGTGCTGATCTGTCTCGGACTTGTTAGATCAGACAGGTCGTATATGCGAAGAAACCCCCAGCTATGATTCGGGTCGGGCCCTAATCTTACCCGCACCATTTCGCCAGCCGATAGAGCATTCTTCATGCGATTGCCATCGACCTGCGAAATCGTGACCACCGGGATACTAATCCTTTGAAAATTGTTTCCGAACGAGTTGGCCGGTGGTGAAGGATTATTGACTACGATTACGCCGACGGCCCCCGCGGCCTGAGCCCGCAAGATTTTTTCAGTATGCGGGCAGCCACCAAATTCAATAAGAGGAATATTCCCTCTCGGATCCGATGAGTAAGTGTCAGTATTGCACCCGCGTCCAACGTTAGTCACCACACCCTCTACCTCACCGCTGGCGCAGACCAGTTTGTCAGGATTACCTTCGGCAGCTCCAATGATTCCTGCGAGCGAAGCAGGTTGAGTGATATCGACTCGGGCGCCGCCCGGGGAAAAATCTTCGTCCGCGACGAGAAATAGCTTGCCTCCCCTGGCTGGCCAGACGGAATGAGCATTTCCCTCTTCGCCTCGAGCATACATCGTTCGCCCTAGGAACCGTGGATTGCCCGGATCGGAGATATCAAGAATGATAACCCCTGCATCCCAGTAAGAGAGATACGCTACGGTGCCTTCCTCGTTCACCCAAGCGCTGTGGCAGAACACAAAACTCGAGTAGCCCTGAGGCAGCGAAGCGTAGTCCAGACTAAGGTTGATGCCTATTCCCCAATCGGCAATCTGTCGAGGATTACGCGGATCCGTGGCATCGACAATGCGAAAATCTTTTCCTGACCTCGGGACTGCCAGCAGGGCGAGGATTCGATCGTTTCGCTGGAAAAGACAAAGCTCGTGCACTCCGGAGCCCCCAAATGCCGCCCCCGTATCGAAGAACCCCAGTCGTCTGGCCTGCCGTGGATTCGTAACATCCCAAAACTGGACGCCGTGCGCGCCGCCCTGAGCGCAGTCCTGGTTACCAACCGCTAACAGATCCCCGTGAAAAGCGGGCGTATTCGCTCCGATGACTACTACGTCATCATGAGTGCTCTTGAGGTTTGTCACTAGCGAAACCACCCACTGAGGGCTACTGGGGCGGGAAACGTCGAAGATTTTCACCCCTGTCCCACATGAGTGAGTTCCAAGATAAGCGAACTGGCCATGCACCCAGATGTCGCCGTGAAATCCACCACCGGCGGCACTGTGGCCAACAAGGTCCAGGCGCACAGGGTTGTCGGCCGGAGGCGCCGATCGCACTGAAATCGCCGAAGCGAGGAGGAACAGAAAAAGTGTCGATAAGGCGAATGACGCGCGTAAGCAGAAGGTGATTGTTGATCGTGATTTCATCTCCGTCCCCCGAAGTCGACGTGCACAAGTGGAAGTTTCCAGGATCACTGGCGCACAACAACGCCGAATGATCGCCGCTCCAATGAACGGTTCAGATCAGGCTGATTTCATCCCCAGCTGCCAGAAGAGAAAACTGAGCTCGTCAGTTAAATCATCGATTTGCTTCGTTACTGGTTGGCCCCCAGCGTGCCCCGCCTTGGTGTCGTAATGCAGGAGCACGGGCCGGTCTGACCCCGTTGCCGCCTGCATCAGCGCAGTCATCTTTCGCGCATGGAGCGGTGCTACGCGAGTGTCGGAATCGCCGCTGATGAAGAGCACCGAAGGGTACTTGGTACCGGATTTCACATGGTGATAAGGCGAATAGGCGTATATGTACTTGAACTGTTTGGGATCGTCGGAGGATCCGTACTCCGGCACCCAGAACTTCGCCACGAGAAATTTGTGGTAGCGGACCATGTCGAGGAGTGGCACGGCGCAGACTACGGCTTGAAAAAGATCGGGTCGCTGCGTGAGTGCCGCGCCTACCAGCAAACCGCCATTACTGCCGCCCGAGATGGCCAGTTTCGACGGCGCGGTATAACCATTCTTAACCAGCCATTCGGCGGCCGCTATGAAGTCGTCGAAAACGTTTTGCTTCTTCTCGAGCATTCCAGCTAGATGCCATTCCTCTCCGAACTCTCCCCCTCCGCGAAGATTGGGTACCGCGTACACGCCTCCGTTCTCGACCCAGACAGCCGCACGAGACGAAAACCCCGGTGTGAGGCTCACGGTGAATCCCCCGTAACCAGTAAGTAGAGTGGGATGAGAACCGTCGAGCTTAAGTCCACGCGCGTGGATGATAAACATCGGGATCTTGGTCCTGTCCTTTGACTCATACCAGACTTGCTTTACCTCGAACCGATCACTTTGAAAAGGCACGCGAATTTGCGACCAAATCTCTTGTGTCCCCTTGGCCACGTCATATCGATAAACCGTGCTTGGGACAAGGAAGGACGCATACGTGTAGAACGCCTCATTGCTTTCCCACCGACCGCTCGGACCGCCCGCTGTCCCGATCGGAGGAAGCGGGAGATCGCGCACATATTCTCCTCCGGGTTCAAATACCTTGATGCGCGAAGTGACGTTTTGAATATAACTGACGAACAATTTCCCGCCGATGGCCGAAAACCCATCAATGGCCATATCGCAGGTGGGAATCACCTCCCGCCATTTATTGCGCGCCGGATTCTTGAGATCGACATCAAGGATCCGTTCATTCGGGGCCTCCCAGTTGGTCTCCATGAAGAGATGGTCCCCGGCAATTTCGCCGCCGAATCGGGCCTCGATGTCATTCACGATGGTTTCGATGTCCGGGGTGCGGCCTGCCTGCGGGCCCCCCTGCTTGGTGATGTCCTGGTAGTAGAGCTCTGTCTTGGTAGCAGCTGAACCATGGGAGACCGTGAGAACAAGGTAGCGCCCGTCTTCTGACAATTGGCAGCCGATGAATTTCCCCTCGCCGTAGCCGCTCCCGAAGACCTCGAGATCCTTCGATACGTCGGAGCCCATAGCGTGGTAATAAACGCGCGGTCCCTCCGAGCCATAACGTGAGTAGTAGAGACCGCTCTTGTCAGGTTTGAGCGAGATGCCGCCGTACCGCGCCTTCGGCAAGCGGTCCGGCAGCTCCTTCCGCGTATCGACATTTAAGAAGCTGATTGTTACTTCGTCTTGTCCCCCCTGGCGGATGCCGTAAGCCATTAGCGCGCCATCTTGGGAAACGGACACCAGGCTGACGCTGACCGTATGATCGGGACTCATCCCGTGAGGATCGATCAGCACTTCGTCAGCGCCCCGAAACCCGCTCCTCATGTAGATCACGGGCAAGTCCTGCGTCGCCAGCCTCTTCGTGAAGAAATACCGGCCATTGCGCGCCCGCGGCACACAAATAATGTCGATCTTGAGAAGCTCAGAGATTCGCTGCTTCAGTCGCTCCCGACCCGGAACCGAGCCCAAGAGCGATTGGGTGTAATTGTTCTCTGCATTGATCCAGGAGCGCGTCTCAGGACTATCCTGATTTTCAAGCCAGCGATACGGATCGACAATTTCGACCCCGTGCAGCGTCTCCTTAACATTCTCGGTCCTCGTTTTCGGCGGCGCCTTTACCGCCTGCGACAGCCCCGGAGCGGCCGAAAGGCCTACTATCGCGCCCAGCAGGGCACAAGAAACGAATCTAAAAAGGTAACTACGCGAATCATGCTCAGCTGTAACCATTCTACACATTTGGATACCCTCACTCCCCAATCAGTTAAGTTGGATCCAATAGCCGGCAAAAGGTTATGCCACTGTCCATTCAAGTCAAGCCCGCTTCACACGGACATGTCAGTTTACCGGAGAGCGTACGCTCGGAACGAGCCCGCACACGGGGCATGCCTGCGTGCAGTTGCGCAAACCGGCGAAATGGATTCTTTATTTTCCTAGGCGCACATTGTTGATCCGCCACCCATCAGCTTCTCGATCAAAAGTCACTTGAACAGACGCGATGGTGACGATCATTCGCTGCTTGCTTTGCCGCGCTTGAACTTTTCCGAGCATGGGTGATTGTCTCGCTCGTGGTTGCAACACGGTAACCAGCGTGCGCTCCTGCACTGGCTCTCCAGCTTTCAAACTCAGCACGGTGACCGGCTTGATCCACCCCGCAAGCGTTTCAAGCGCGCCGGCAATTTCAACATTGGGCGTGACAATATCTAATGCGGCTTGCCCCTGCGCGAAGACCCAGTGTCGAGGTGTGGGTTCAGTGACTTCGCCATAGGTATGAAAGCGTAACTCGGCCGTTTCAGGTTTTGGCGTTCGAATCTCATCAAGCAAGACCCAAAAACGCTTATCCACGAAAACTGCATGTCGACGCACTCGCGTTGTGCTGACTTCATAAGCGCCATCGGCCACGCCCGTCAGCGCCTCATAACCGTTGCCCTTGACAGGCCCCAGCAATTTTCCTTGCTTGCCGGGGACCTGACCATTGCTTCCAATCAAAACGGTATTGTGCCCGGCGGTGGTGATTTCATAGTAGCTGTAGCGCCGCTGCGAAAAGTAATCAGCCGGATATGGACGGCTACCCAGCTCGACGGCGAGCATCGAATCGCCATAACCCAGGCTAATGTGGTTTAGGTCAAGGTGCGTGTGATTGGCCGCCAGCGAACCGTTCTTGAAAGCCAGGAAGCATGGTGGATCGGGCTCATGGGGGGTCATGATTCCCCACCCGATCGAGGAAAAAACATATACCGGATCGAGTTGAGGCTTGTAATCGCGCTGCGCCTCCGGCAACCATGCCTCACCCGCCGGCCGCCACAGGAGGGTCAACGCTTCCAGGGGCCAAGTGCCGCTGCCAATACCGTCCAACCGCGCTCGATCCTGAAACCAAATAAAGGCTGGATCGTGGTAAGCGCGTCCCAACAGATAAAAGATCGCATCGTCGGCCCGATGATTCGAGTCGCCGAAACTCGCGCTCAATTTCAATCCTGGGTTAAAGACAATCGGGAAGTAGCCAGTCCGTTTTGCGCCAGGCAGTTGAAATCGCTCGGCGCCACCGGGCTTCCCAGCTCGTCGTAGCGCTTCGGCGGCGATAAAAGCATAGCGATGACCGTAGGTCCAATAGCCAGTGCCTTCATCCCATCCTCCATCATCCGCCAGATGATTCCAGTAATGATCCATCGCGGGTACGGCAATCTTCAGCACGGAAGCCGCTAGCTCGCTTTCGCCTTCGAGCGCCAACGCCAAGACTGCGGCACCACCATTGCAGACAGGGTTCCAGTTGTGGTGTGCAGTAAAAAACATTCCCGGCTTAGCGGCGTTTGCAGATTGCAAGTAAGCACTCAAGCCGCGTCGCTCCACGCCGTCCCGCAATTGCCGGCGTTCCTCTGGCGTAAGATCGGGATAGAGCCAATCCCAGGATAGTCCGAACGTAAGGCAAGTTTCGCCGGTCATCAGGTCAAAGGGAGGTTGATGAGCAGTGTCTACCCAAATTCGCCAATGGTCGATGGCGTGCATCAACTCGGCGATAGCTGCGTCGCGATACTTTCTCTGGTCGGTCAGCGTAAAGGCCATACAGTAGGTCAGAACCCGCTGTTGCAACAGCCGCGCGCATTGCAGACCCTTGTTCTCTCCCGGCGGATCGGGCTCACCGCGTTTGGTGATCGAAGGAATTAGAGGAGGCGCCGTCAATTGCCATTCAGCGCGTTCCAGTAAACGCTTTACTGTTGGCTTGAAGATCGGAAGCGTGGAGCGTTTCTTAATCTCTGGCAGATCACTCTGGCTGAACAGGACGCGCGGATGGACGGGAGCCACCTCGACGGCCCGAATGACCGTCTCGTGTCTCACACTAGTCCGAATGCTTGCCGTCAGGACAAGAAGAATGCCGACAAGAAATGAGATCAAGTAATTCATCCTCGCTTTCTTTTCTCTCTCAATTCTTCGCTACTTCGAAGCGCGACGATTCACACGACGAAAAGCCAAGAACTCGCCTGCCTGCCCGATCGGCCGTCATTCGGTCTTTTCAACCGCAGAGCGGTGACAGCCGAAACCCGGGCGTGGAGTCGTAGCGCAATCCGCCGCTCCATGGTCATGCCCGCTGCGGCCGGCGAACGGCACGCTCATGTACTTCCGTCCGATCGCGGCTCACGCCGATCGCTGGGGAAGAGATGACGGCAATGACCGGCGCAACATGAACCCGCGAGGCCCGGCTACGAAACCTGCGGCGAGCAGCGCTTGAACTAACTCGCTCTGCGTCGCTGGAATGCCGTTAACCGTTGAAATGAACAATCGCTTCCGTCTGCCGCTTTGCACCCAGAGGACAAGCGCTTCTGCAATCCCTTTGGCGATACGACTGCGCTGCGGTTCCTCCTCGGGTAGAAACACGAAGAATTGCGATTCCCCACGACCGATGAAGGCGGTCAATGCGCCGTTGATGAGGATTACGTAGCAACCTACCGACCGCGTCGGACCCCTTCCTGGCGGAACACCTGACACGGGGACACAGGGACGCAGAGATGAGGCGCTATCGGTTTCCCCTGACATACTCCGGGCGTCTGCGAGTTCAGCTCCAGGCGGTTCGGAAACCTGGAGCTGATCAGTCCTCCCGCCAGCCTCTCTCCCTTTCCCCGCGTCACCGTGTCGGCGCGTCTCCTCGTCGGTTTTCCCTCCAGTCCGGGCGTCGGGCAGTTCTCCGCCCGGGAGGACCGGCCAGCGTAATGCCCCGCCGTAAGCGTTCGCCGGATCAGTAGCAGCGAGAATGACCATCTCATCCTCATTCGGCAGTTGGCGCAGTTGTCGCAATTCATCGAGGGCCCCAGGCAGCGCAAACTGCATCGCGCCTAGTCCTTCGACAAAATATCCTCGCCGAACGCGGCCTCCCTCTTCCATGGCTTTCAGCACGGCATGCAGGGAGGATGAGCCTCCCGGGACGGCTTCCGTAACTAGTGCTTCACGGGTCAATATACCGTACCTATCCAACAGCAACTGGGCTCGCGCCACTGCACTGTCCGTGATGGAGATCTCCGGCCCAAACACGTCCGCGAGCAGTGTCCACCTTCCAACGCCCGAGGGTGGAACCGAAGGTCGCGATCGAATTCCCTGGCCCGAATGGCGCCGTCTCCTCTCTTCCGAAGGGTGCAGCAAATTTCGTAGGGGCGCCAAAGTGTCATTGGTGATCTCACCCGACCAAACCAGATCCCAGAGGGCACCCAGCGTATCCGCTGGGTAACCCCCGCCCGCGGCCTGATGAATGGCGGGGAAGAACGAAGCACCACGGGCACGCAAGAACTCTCTAATCTTGCCGTGCCGCTCGTTGAAATTCGATGGCGGGATGTCGGAGCCGTCTAATTTCGACTCCGAGATAAACCGCAGCGAGGCGGCCTGATCGGCAACAAATAGGGCTATTCGCCCGTCGCGCTCTCCCAATGGCGATATGCCGACCCAAATTACCTCCCCGGTAGCGCAGAGGAGATCCAGATCACCGGGTTCGTAGTCGTGAACCCTCGCGGGCAATATGTCGGCCTCCAGTGCGGATGCGGGGATCGGCACACCCTGGAGCTGCTCGATGACGTCGAGCAGCTCCTCCGATCCAATCCGCTTTCGCTGGATACCTTGCCAATGGACGAAGAAACGTCCCAGCACGCTTGGTTCCACCGGTTCGACCTCTCGGCGCAACCGAGCCAGTGATTTTCGCCGAAGCGTACGCAGCACTTCCGCATCGCACCATTCGGGCCCGTGGCCCCCGGGCAGAAACTCACCTTCCACGATGGCCCCGCCCAGTTCAAGCTGCTGCAACACCCCTCTCGCGCGATCGATCGGCACCCCGAACCTGGCAGCCACTTCTTGAACGCGAAATGGACCGTGGGTGCGAGCATAGCGACGAAACAACCCCTCCATTGCCGCCACGACGGGCCTTAACAGCGAATCCGGAATCCCCTTTGGCAGAGGAACGTGCAGGCCGTCGCGATAGCGAGCGCAATCCTCCACAGCGATCAAGCGGTGATTGCTGTTGATCTCTACTGGAAAGACTCGCCGGCTTTTCTCTAATTGCTCGATCCAATCCAAGGCGGCTTGAGGATCCGATGTGCGCAACTGAATCTCGCTTATTGAGAGATCCCCCAGCCGCAGCAGCAAGTCGTGAAGTCCATCAAGATGGCGGGCCTTCCGAGCCTCATTCAAGCACTGCAACTGCGACTCCAGTTCGTTGAGCGAAACCGGATCGAGCAACTCTCGTAGTTCGGCCTCGCCCATTATCGCGCGCAGCCGAGCCGGATCGACCATCAATGCTTGTGCCCGCCTCTCGGCAAGCGGAGCATCGCCGTCGTAAATGAAATTTGCGACATAGTTGAACATCAGCGAGGCAGCAAAGGGAGAAGGCTTCTGGGTATCGATGACGACGACGCGTAACTCCCCGCCCTGGATTTGCTGCATGGTCTCGACTAATGCCGGCATGTCGAAAACATCGCGGAGGCACTCGCGGTATGTTTCCAATATCATCGGGAAGGATCTGAACCGGGCTGCGACCTGGAGCAAGTCGGAGGCGCGCTTGCGCTGTTGCCATAACGGCGCACGCGAGCCAGGACGCCGTCTCGGAAGCAACAATGCGCGCGAGGCAATCTCCCGGAAACGGGCGGCGAAGAGTGCGCTCGAGCCAAGCTCGCGCGTGACCAGGCCCTCAACCTCTTCGGATCTAGGCAGCAGCCATTGGGGCTCTGGCGGATGCTCGAGTTCCGGGAAGCGAATAACCAGCCCATCGTCGCTCCACATCGTTTCGACCCCGATGCCAATCCGATCGCGGACCGTAGCTACAATCGCGAGAGCCCACGGAGCGAGGATCTTCCCTCCAAACGGCGTCATGATACACACTCGCCAGTCGCCCAGTTCATCGAGGCACCGCTCGATCACTATCGTCCGATCATCAGGAAGCGCCCCATCCTCCACCTGTTCGTGCAGATACGTCATTAGATTCTGTGCGGCAAGCGACCCGAGGGCGTGCTGTTCTTGAAGGCACTGGACGGCTTGGTCCGCAGGGAATGATCTCAGTTTGCGAATCAAGGCGCCCACACTCCTGCCAAATTCAAGCGGGCGACCCACGCGGTCACCGTGCCAGAACGGCATCTTCCCGGGTTCACCGGGGGCAGGAGTGACCAGGACGCGATCGTGTGTGATCTCTTCGATCCGCCAAGTGGAGGCGCCCAGAAGGAAAGTTTCCCCAACCCTGCTCTCATGGACCATTTCCTCATCCAACTCGCCTACGCGCGCCTGCCCGGCACCACGCGTACTGGTAATTTGAGGGCGCATCGAACTCGCGGCGCGAGGCCGTGGCGAGCGCGAGGGACGGGCACGTACCGGATCTCCGCCGTGGTTGCTCTGAGCGGCGCCTAGCAGAAAAACTCCGTACAGGCCGCGGTCGGGAATGGTTCCACCATTGGCAATGGCCACTTGCTTGGCTCCCGCGCGCGCCCGGAGCGTCCCTTCACCGCGGTCCCAGGTAATGCGAGGGCGCAGGTCTACAAATTCGCTGGAGGGATACCGGCCCGACAGCATGTCGAGCACGTCTTCGAGGATCTCCCTGCTCAACCCAGCAAAGGGCGCGGCGCGACGAACGGTTTGATGGAGGTCATCGACCCGCCAGGTCTCCATCGCGCACATCGCCACGATTTGCTGAGCGAGCACGTCGAGCGGGTTCCGAGGAAATCGCGTGGGCTCCACTTTACCATCCAACATGCATCGAGTGGCCGCGGCGCATGCGACCAGATCAGCTCGGTACTTGGGATAGATTACCCCGCGGCTCACGGCCCCGACGTGATGACTGGCGCGGCCGATCCGCTGCAAACCGCTCGCCACCGAGGGAGGCGCTTCAATTTGGATTACGAGATCGATCGCGCCCATGTCGATTCCGAGCTCCAGCGAAGAGGTTGCCACCAGCGCAGGCAGTTCCCCCGCCTTCAGCCGCTCTTCAATTTCCGAGCGCTGTTCACGTGCAATCGAGCCATGATGTGCCCGCACGATCATCCCACCCGCCAATTCATTGAGCGCGACCGCAAGCCGTTCCGCCAATCGGCGATTGTTCACGAAAATCAATGTCGAACGGTGTGAACGGATCAATTCAAGCAGGGGTGGATGAATGGAAGGCCAGATCGAATGCGTCACCGCCGCCGCTGTCATCGCGTCGCCAGGGCTACTGAGCGGCCCGTGAGCCTCGGCCAAATCTTCGACAGGAACTTCGACACGGAGTTCGAGCGGCTTCTTCTCGTTGGCATCGATGATCGTCACGGGTTCCGGGACAAGAGTGGAAGACAGAATCGAGCCCTTCACGCGCCGCGCTCCGTGTGTTTTTTTCTCAGAGGCCTTCATCCCGCCCAGGAATAGCGCCACCTCCTGGAGCGGCGTTTGAGTTGCCGAAAGCCCGATGCGCTGAAGCGGGCGATCACAAATGGCCTGAAGGCGCTCGAGCGAATGCGCGAGATGAGCTCCCCGTTTGTTGGGCACGAGCGCATGAATCTCATCAATGATCACCGTCTGCACTGTGCGCATCGCCTCGCGCGCATTCGAGGTAAGCATCAAGTAGAGCGATTCGGGGGTCGTGATCAGGATATCGGCCGGATTCCGCAGGAATCGGCTGCGTTCTTCCGGCGAAGTGTCACCTGTTCGAATGAAGAGATTGGGTGTGTGGACCTCGATTCCCATCGTCCGGGCGAGACGCGTGATACCGGCGATAGGCGCACGAAGATTTCGTTCCACATCTACAGCCAAGGCCTTCAGTGGCGAGACATAAAGGATGCGGCACGCTCTCTTCTTGGCCGGCGATCGAGAAAAGAGAACCCGATCTATGCAAGCGAGAAATGCGGCGAGCGTCTTCCCTGTGCCCGTGGGCGCGAGGATCAGGGTCGATTCTCCGCGCGCAATGGACGGCCAGCCGAGAGACTGGGGTCTTGTGGGCGTTTTAAAAGTGCGGGTAAACCACTCGCGAACCGGCGGGTGGAAATGATCCAACGGATTCAGAGTATGCCCCAAATGTTCCTCGCGCTCCGCCCTCGTGTTCGAAAGATCTTCGGGTAGCCCGCTACGATGACAGACTTCTCTGTGAGCCCTCCCTGATGGTCGGGCCACTGCCTTTCGCTCACAGTTGGGCTACCGTCGTCTTCTCTGTCGGGCTGTCTTAGAGAGTACCACGAACTGTTGGGATGAGCTTCCTTCCTGAAGCTTCTAGTCTGAAGCCAGAAGTCGATTAGTATGATGATTGCGGGTTGCGGATTCGAGGAACATTGACGACGCGGATGCCGGCACTCGGGTGCTCGACCGCCCATACCAGCGCCCAAATCATCTGATCGAGCGTCACGAGTCCTAAGCGGGTGGCCGTGTCTCTCGTGGCGGGGAAGCGCTCGAGCAGCCAATAGAGAGGCAAGAGCAGGTAGGGCCAGCGATGACCCGGGCCCAGCACGTACCATGGTCGCAAAATGGTGGCATTCAACTCACTAGCGCGAATGAGCGCTTCGCACTCCGCCCGAACCTCGATGTACGTCTTCATCACCGGGGCCGGCTGCGCCACGCTCACAAAGACGAAGTGTTGCACGCCGGCCTCCGAGGCCGCAGGCACGGAAGCTTGTACCGAAGCCAAATCGATGGTGCGGAACTGAGCCGCTTTCGCGGGGCCCGGGTGAGACACCCCTACCAAGTGGACAAACGTGTCGGCGGGCCGGACACGGTCTTTGTAGGAATCCCCTCGCAACACATCTCCGAGAATGACTTCGCATCCCGGAGGCAGCTTGTGTTCCGAACCGGGGCGCGCGACTGCCCGAACGCTATGGCCGCGCTTCAGGAGTTCCTGAATGAGCCGTTGGCCCATGTAACCGGTGCCGCCTGTGACGAAGAGGTGGTGTGGGCTCCCTTGAACTGCCGGGCGAGTCAAGTCCGTACCGCTGCCTTCGAAATGAACGCTTCTATCCTGGATTGGCTGCGGATGCGGCCGAACCCGGACGCGCTCGAAATGGGCCGTGCAAAGGGCCTCGGGGGAGAAGGTCCTAACGATTCAGTCGATAAACAGGGCCTCGCGGCGCCCTTAGTCGATCGAAGCAGCGAGGAGTGAGGTCACTTCGCTAATGTTCTCACGTAATTGACCACATTCCAGCGATCATCTTTCGTAACGGTCTTCTCAAACGCAGGCATCGGTAGTTTGCCCATACTCACCATCGAGAAAATCTCGCCATCACTATATTCGCTCATCTCCTTTTTGTTGGTCAGATCGGCCGGCTTTGGTTTCAGCTTCGCGCCGAGAACCCCATCGCCCGTACCGGATGCGCCGTGACAGACCAAACAATTCTTCTCATATACCATTTTGCCCTTCGCGATCGACGCCGCGTTGGACGCAATCGGGTTCTTCATTTTCTTCGCGTCCGGCGGAAGCTTCCATTCCTTATCGCCTTGGACGGCGCCTCTCGAAGGCATGGCCCCGCCGGCCAAGCCACGGGAAGCCACCAGCAGCAGCACGAAAAAGAGGCCTGTGATGGATGTCAATTTAAGAATCCTGGCGAGGAAAAAATTGGACGTCGTTCTCTTACTCAGTTGATTCATCTGATTCGATCTCCCTTTAAAGGTTTTGGAGTACTGTCTCTAAATTCTATTTCGGCGCCGAGGCTGCCTGGAACTACTAGAACACGAATCGGAAGCTGGTCGTCAACAGGTTGGCATGATAATCCTGGACTGATCGTCCCCGCTCGTTGTATCCGTAGTATTGATAGGTCACGCGAAGCTGGAGCCGACGCTGCAACGGAATACTTACGCCTCCGAAGGGACGATGAAAATTGATCGGGTATGAACCGCTATTGCTCACCAGGCTGTAACCCAGCGAGAGCTTCAAATCTTTGTAGAGCGCGAATTCAATCGCCGAATGCCCGATGTGGGTGTCCTCACGGTACTTCAACTGTTGTCCCGGGGGGATGGGTCTCAACACGTCGATACTCGCTCCCGCGTGGCCGCGCGTGTAATCCACATCAAGTGCGATTCGCCCCGTGGGGAAATATGAAGCAGAAAACCCAGCGTCGCGATACCGGTCTTGATTGCTCAGAAACGTGCTCGGGTCCGGCTCAAGGCTAAACGGCCGGATCACAGGACGATTTGGCCTCCGCAGGTCTGTCAGCAATCCAGAAACGGTAAAAATCCATTTGTTGGAAGGACGAAACTGGGCACGCAAACGCGCCCGCTGATGATCGATCGGGCCGACCTGGGTAAAGACATTGTCATAGCTCCCGTTCTCGTAATCCAGCGCCACGCGGATCTCATGTCGAAGCCGGTAGCTGAATCCCACCAATCCCGTCCGGGTATCCAGCCGAGATTCATCGGCTGAGGAGCCTATTCTTAGGAATGGATCATTTGCGAATTTGTTGATCGCCACGCGACGATGCGTATGCCGAAATCCGCCCCGCAGGACGAGACCCGGGATCAATTCATAGCGCGCTTCAATTTGGTTGTAAAAGGAGTTGAGAAAGATGCGCCGGTCGGAGAATGTGTTGAGGGTCCTCTGGTCAGGGGGAGCCGCAGTAAATGGTCCTCCCGCAGTGAAGAGTATCTCGTTCAACAGCGTCGATCCCGCCACATCGAAATGATCGAAGCGGAAGGTGTTCGACAGCGTCAAGCGCTGCGTCAGGGCCACCCCGAAACTTCCGTCGGCGACGGTCTGAGGCCGGGACGAAGAGGCTAGGTCTTGCGCGGAAGAGTTTGTAATGTACCTCTGCAACCTCATCTGGTACACGCGACCGATGAGCGCTTGGCTGAAAGCGTAATTCAGGCTGGCTTCGCCGTAATAAAACCGCGCCGTCAGTGACACCCGGCGATGAGGCTGCGAGGTAACCGCGAACCGAGTCGTGGGGAAGCTGCCGCGCACATGGTAATTGCGTGCGAAGGTCGAAAGGAAGAGCTGCATGGCCCGCGGGCCCGTGAAGATCGGGAGGGGATCGTTGCCGATATTGAATCCACCTGGCTGATCCCACCCTTGATCGTCGCGGAACCTCCGGTAGCCCTGGTCGAGAGAGAACCTGAATTTCCAAAGGGAAAAATCGACACCCGCACCATAATCATCATAGCTATTCTTCACGAAGCGCGGGACGACGAACTCGTCTCCGCCCCCGTTGAAGGAGATCCGTGCGGGTCCGAAGGAGCTGTTGCGTCCGTAGTTCAAGTGAAATTTGAACCGCTTTGAGTCGGGGAAAAAGTCGATTCGCGCGTTTGAGAGTCGACGGGCGATGTCGAAGGTATGTTGCCCTGTCAGAATGTCCCTGCCGAAGAGCGGGTTGGCGAACTCCGGAACATAATTAAAATAATCGATTTTCTGGTACCGGTACTGGAAATCGTAGACGCGAAACTTCTGGAATCGGACTGAGGCGCTGTTATAGGGGTCGCCTCCCCAGCTATCCATCGTCATCCGAAAACGGTCGAAGAGTACACCGACATTCTCGGGCGTAGTGACCTCGACATCCGAATGATAAAGCTTCATACCTGTGCCGAGATTAACATGGCTCCGGTACAGATTTTCATTTCCGGCCACATCACGCCATCGTGGTCCGAATTCGATCGAGCCGGTGATTTGACGACCGCCCAGCCCAACTGGAGGGATCGGCTCCTGGCCTAAGTTTGGACCGGGAGACCGGGCAGCAGCATCGGTGTTGGTTTTTGGTGTGCCAGCCGGGGTGGAATGGAACTCAGTGATACTGGTTTCACTCCCGCTCGATGGTGCTTGTTGCGCTCGGGCTGAGCTCAGGGCGCCAAAAGGGGCCAAGAGGGCCGATGTTACGGCCAACATAGCGGGCAATGCCACCAGGCTTGCTCGCTGCCGCCCCTTCCGGGGCCCGGTTTTCCTCGCCTGACCTACATTGCGCGCCGTATTGACCCCCCCGGCGCTAATGTCTGGTGTCCCCTTTCCCTCGAATCGTCGCC
>JACXTT010003363.1_pt1 | contig 24686 bp, 20 predicted proteins | sample 9270951 | NCBI WGS metagenome assembly JACXTT01 (sample SAMN15532306, study PRJNA645909) | rock metagenome | isolation source: weathered quartz diorite | place: Puerto Rico | collected 2017-06-21
CGCACCCAGCGCGTGCGCGCGCGCTCGCGAATGAGACCGACGAAGGCGCGCTTGCACTGCAGGTGCACGCGCCAGAGCTCGTCGTCGCGGATGCCGTCGAGCTCCTGCCAGATCGCCGGGTCGTCGTGGTGCGCGAGCCAGTCGGGCCCGATCACGCGCGACAGCAGCGCGTTCAACCGCGGCGCGACCCAGGTCGGTACGTGCACGCCGTTCGTGACCGAGCTGATCGGAACGTCGTCCTCGCTCGCCGCTCCGAACACGCCTTGCCACATGCGGCGCGACACCGTGCCGTGAAGCTTGCTCACGCCGTTTCGGTGCGACGCCAGGTGGAGCGAGAACACGGTCATGTTGAAGCCGTGGCCCCAGCTCTCCGGGTGCTCGCCGAGCGCCCAGACTCGGTCGCGGAAGCCGTCGATGCCGTCGAAGTAGCCGCGGAACGAATCGTCGAACAGCGAGGGTGGAAACGAGTCGTGACCGGCCGGGACGGGCGTGTGCGTCGTGAAGACCGTGGCGGCGCTGACCTTCGCGACCGCGTCCTCGAAGGACAGGCCGGCGGCGAGCTGCTCGCGCAGGCGCTCGAGCAGCATGAACGCGACGTGCCCTTCGTTCGCGTGCCACACGGTCGGCGCGATGCCGAGCGCGCGCAGCAGCCGGACGCCGCCGATGCCGAGCAGGATCTCCTGCGCGATGCGGATCCGCTGGTCGCCGCCGTAGAGGCGTGCGGCGATCTCCCGGTCCCAGGGGTCGTTGCCGTCGAGGTCGGTGTCGAGCAGGAAGAGCCGCGCGCGCCCGAGGCGCACCTCGTGAGCCGCCACCTTCACCGTGCGGGCCGAGAACTCGACCGACACGGTCACGCGCTCGCCGCTCGCGTCGCGTACGGGCCGGATCGGCGCGTGGCTCCAGTTGATGCCCTCGAGCCCCGCCTCCTGCCAGCCCGAGCTCGAGATCCGCTGGTGGAAGTAACCGCGCGGGTACATGAAGCCGACGCCGACGAACGACAGCCCGAGATCGCTCGCCTCCTTGCAATGGTCGCCGGCGAGGACGCCGAGGCCGCCGCTGTAGATCGGGATCGAGTTGTGCAGACCGAACTCGGCGGAGAAGTAAGCGACCACGCTCTTGGCGAGCTCGGGGCGCTCGAGCTCGCACCACGACTCGCCCTCGAGCATCTCCTGGAACGAGTGCATCACGGCGTCGTAGCGCTTGAGGAAGACCGGATCCGTCGCGACCTTGCCGAGCCGCTCCTCGGAAACCTGCTGGAGGAGGTTCACGGGGTTGTGCTCGGTGTCTTCCCAGAGCGTCGCGTCGACGGCCTGGAACAGTGCGCGCGCCGGCTCGCTCCAGCTCCACCACAAGTTGTAGGAGAGCTCCTCGAGCCTGCCGATTCGGGACGGGATCTTCGGGGTCGCCATGGAGGCGCGCAGTGTATCTTCGCGCCGGGGGGCCCGCCAGACTCCGGAGGAGACCCGCAGGCCCGGTGTCTCAGAGGAACCGGGCGAGCACTCCGTCGGCGACGGGCAAGCCCGTTCGCGAGAGGCGCAGGACACCGGCCGGACCGCGCTCGAGCCAGCCCTCCTCGACGACGCCTTCGAGGCCGGGAAACGTGGCCGCGAGCGGCGCGCCGAAGCGGCGCTCGAAGTCGGCGGGATCGAGCCCGGCAGCCGTGCGCAGGCGCAGGAACGTGAACTCCGTCGCCACGGCGCGGGGCTCGAGCAGCTCCTCGCCGGCGATCGCTTCGCCCGTCGCGGCCACCCGCCTCGCGTAGCGGTCGGAGTCGCGCTCGTTCCACCAGCGCCGGGCGCGATCGCCGCGGGGCTCGTGCGAGTGCGAGCCCGCGCCGATGCCCAGATAGGCGCCGGTCCGCCAGTAGTTCACGTTGTGACGCGACTCGAACCCCGGACGTGCGAAGTTCGAGATCTCGTAGGGTAGGTAGCCGGCCCCGGGCAGCAGCTGACGCGCGGCTTCGAACATCGCGGCTTCGGTCTCGTCGGGCAGCGCTTCGATCCGGCCGGCGTCGCGGAGCGCCGTGAGCGGAGTGCCGTCTTCGTAGGTCAGGTTGTACGCGGAGACGTGATCCGGCCGGAGCGCGATCGCCGACTCGAGGTCTTCGCGCCAGCCCGCGAGCGTCTGGCCGGGTACCGCGAAGATCAGGTCGACGCTCACGTTCGCGAAGCCTGCATCGCGCGCGGCCGCAACGCAGGTGCGGGTCTCGCCCACGGTCGATGCGCGCCCGAGCGTCTTCAGGAGCTTCGGGTCGAACGACTGGACCCCGAACGAGAGGCGGTTCACCCCGGAGCCGCGGTAGCCGCGCAGGCGCTCGACGGCAGCGTTCTCCGGGTTCGCCTCGAGCGAGATCTCCGCGGCGGGCGAGATCGCGAAGCGCTCGCCGGCGACGCGGAGGATCTCTGCGATCGATGCGGGCTCGAACAGCGACGGCGTACCGCCGCCGAGGAAGATGGTTTCGATCGCCCGGCCAGCGAATGGCGGCCGCGCCGCCCAATGCGCGAGCTCGGCGACGAGTGCGGCGACGTAGCGCTGCTCCGGCCAGCGCGCGCCGGCCTCGACGTTGAAGTCGCAATACGGGCACTTCGTCCGGCAATAGGGAACGTGGACGTAGAGCCCGAAGCCGTCAGCCACGCGCGGCCACGTCCGCGAGGAACAGCGGTTCGATCTCGTGGATGCGGCGGACGACGTGGTCGATCGTGGGATCGCACGCCGAACCGTCGTGATGCTCGGCCACCCAGATCGTCCGCATCCCGAGCCGCTTCGCCGTCGCGAGGTTGTTCGGGAGGTCGTCGATCAGCGAGGATTCCGCGGCGCCGGCCCGGACGCTTCGCAGCGCGATCTCGAACGCGCGCGCGTCCGGCTTCGGGACGTAGCCGAGGTCTTCGAGCGCGATCACCGTTTCGAAGGAGTCGTGCAGGGCGAGTCGCTCGAGCACGCGCCGCGCGTGGACGCGAGCGGAGTTGCTGAACACGACCTTTCGCTCGGTCAGTCGATCGAGCAGGGCGCGGAGATCGTGGTCGGGGCGGAGCAGGTCTTCGAGCTCGATGTCGTGGACGAACGCGAGATAGTCGTCGGCGTCGACGGAGTGATGGGCGACGAGTCCCGCGAGCGTGGTGCCGTGCTCGGCCCAGAAACGACGGCGCAGCCCATCGACCTCGGGCGCCGGAATCCCCACTCGCTCCGCGAGATAGCGATTGATGCGATCGTCGATCCGCGAGACCACGCCGAGCGCGTGCGGATAGAGCGTGTTGTCGAGATCGAAGAAGAGGACCGCCACGGCCTCACAACATATCGCAGCGCCGCGCGCCTGAAAGCCGCCGCCCGCCTATCGCAGCTTGCGTAGCACCGCGACGACGCGGCCCCGGCACGTGAACTCGCGCTCCTTCACGATGATCGGCGCCATCGTCTCGTTCGCGGGCTGGAGGCGGATCTTTCCGCTCTTCTCGCGGAAGAACCGCTTCACGGTGGCGTCGCCGTCGATGAGCGCGACGACCGTCTCGCCGTTCTCGGGGGCAGGCCGCTCTTCGACGACGATGAAATCGCCGTCGAGGATGCCGTCGTCGATCATCGAGCTGCCCTTCACGCGGAGCACGTAGCTGTTGTCACGCTTGACGAGCTCTTCCGGCACGGCGAGCGTGCCCGGAAGCTCGATCGCCTCGATCGGCTGTCCGGCCGCGACCACGCCGAGCAATGGCAGCTCGACCGCGGTGGACTTCTTCTTCTGCGGCACGAGCTCGAGCGCACGGCTGTGGTTCCACTTCCGCCGGATCAGGCCCTTGCTCTCGAGATTGCTCAGGTGCTTGTGCACCGTGGCCGGCGACGACAGGCTGAAGCGAGCGCCGATCTCCTCGAGCGTCGGCGCGTATCCGTGCTCCGCGATGTAGTCGTCGAGGTAGTCGACGATCTCCTTCTGCCGCTTGGTCAGCGTGGTCATGGGCTGGCATCGACCGTAGGCGAAAGTATGGCGAACTTCAAGCCGGGAAGTGGCTCGACCGCGCGGGCACCGCGAAAATGTCCGCCTGCGACGCGCTCCGATTCGCCGAACCTGGTGTTCAAAACCTCGATCCAGCCGGCCTGTGCCGTCGGAGACCCAGAAGGAGGCATTCATGGTGCGAGGACTTCGTGTGTGGACGTGGTGCGTGGCGGCGACCCTGGCGGCGGCGACTGGAGCGTCCGCGATGTACACGCCGAACCCGGCGGGCCGCTGGGCGCCGGACCGCTTCTTCCTCGCGGGAGACTTCGACTACGTCACCAGCAAGGATCTCGATCCGGCCGGCGAGATCAAGGATCGGGCCGGGCTGTTCGTGCGTCCGGCCTACTCGATCGCCCCGAACCTCCTGGTCTACGGACGCCTCGGCTTCTCCGACGCCAAGCACCTCGACACCGGATTCGCGGGCGGCTTCGGCATCCAGGGAGCCTACGTCCTCCCGAACGCCCCGGAATGGGCGATCGGCGGCGCGTTCGACTTCATGTACTGGGACACCAGCGCCGACTACGTCGAATACCAGATCACCCCGGCCGTCAGTTACAACATCCCGCAGCAGCCGCGGCTCACGCCTTACGCGGGCCTCATGTTCGACTTCCTCGGCAGCGACTTCGACGAGGACAAGCCGATCGGCCTCGTCTTCGGCACGAACTTCGACGCCTCGTCGCGGCTGCGCATCGACGCGCAGTTCCGAGTGGTGAGCGAGACCGGCTTCATGGTGAGCGCCGGGTACATGTTCTAGGCGCTCACGCGGCGCGCAGGCGCCGCACCACGAGCTCGAGCAGCAGCATCATCATCGCCGCCGCGAGCAGCGAGGGCGCGAGTGGGATCGAGGCCTCGGTCGCGGGTGCCGGCTTCACGTCCTCGACCTTCGCATTGACCTCGCCGCCGGTGCGGCGCGCGATCTCCTCGAGCAGTGGCCAGTTCGGATCGCGCCGCGGCCGCTCTCCCACCTGCGAGGCCGGGATCGTGTACCCGAGCGCGGTCTGCGTGATCGCGCCGCCGTCGGCGGAGCGGATCTCGATCCGGTAGTCGCCCGCAAGCTCGGTCACGTAGCGTCCGCGGTAGTGGCCGGCCGCCACGCGCACGAGCGCCACGTCGCCGGGCTTGCCGCCCGGAGGACTGACCTTGGCGACGATCGCCCCCGCGGGATCGCGGTCGAAGCGGCTGTAATCGATCTCGATCGCGCCGTCGCGGTAGGCGAGCGCGAAGCGCGCCTGTGCGCCCTTCTGCTCGGGCGCGAGCCAGGTCGCGAGGTCGGCCCACAGGCGGCTCCACTCGCTCCAGCGCACCCAGCGATCGGACCAGCGGCCGTCGGCGTCGGTGGTCACCGCGGCGGCGCGCCCGCGGCCGTATTCCCACGAGGCGATCAGCGGCAGCTCCGATTCGGCAACGCCCACGTCCAGTCGCGCGCCCGGCTTCAGCTCGGTCTCGACGAGGCCGAGCACGTCCGGCCAGTGCGGGTCCGAGGCGGCGAGCGGTCCGACGACCGGCGACTCGCGTGACGGGCGTGGCCGGTATTCCTGCTCGCTGACCGTCTTCTCCTTGGCGTGCTCCTCGAACTCGCCGAGCACGATCTCGGGAAGGCTCGACGAATCGGAGGTCTCGTGGAATGCGCCGCGCCCGAACGAGGCCAGCCGCTCGAGGAAGTCGCCGTCGGCGTCGTGGCCGAGCGCGATCGTCGAGATCGTCACGCCCTGATCGGCGAGCGCGAGCGCCAGGTCGTAGTAGCGCCGGCGCCCGCCGGAGTCCTCGGCGTCTTCGCTGAGGCCGTCGGACAGCACGATGATGTGCCGCCGTTTCGATTCCTCGCTCAGCAGTTGCCGGCGTGCCTCCTCGAGCGCGGGATACAGGCGCGTGCCGCCTTCCGGACGCAGGCGCTCGATACGCCGCGGGAAGTCGTCCCGGATCTCGCCCGCCTCGGACATCGGCACGACCACGAACGCCTCGCGATCGAAGCCGATGACGGCGATGCGGTCGCGGTCCTTCAGCTTCTCGACGAGCTGGTTCGCGGCCTCGCGTGCGAACAGGATGCGCTGCTCCTCGCGCATGCTTCCGGACTTGTCGATCACCAGCGCGACCGAGTTTCGCGGCTCGTCGCGGCGGCGCTCCTTCATGCGGACGGGCAGGGCCTCCTCGATCGGCGATCCGCGATAGCCGCCGAGGCCGAAGCTCCGTGGGCCGCCGACCATCAAGAGCCCGCCGCCGCCGCGTACGTAGTCGCGGATCTCGTCCGCGCTGCCGCCGAGCTCGGAGAGCGCCACGTCGTTCAGTACGACCGCCGTCGTGGACGACAAGCCCGGCATCGGCTCGCCGGCGGCGCGCTCCACGCTGCTCACCTTGAAGCCGCGCTGCGCGAGCGCGCGCTCGAGGTTCTTGTTGTCGCGCGCCTCGTGGCCGACGAGGACGATCTTCCGCGTGCTCGAGGCGACGACCCAGGCCTTCGCCACGTCGTCGCTGCGATCGGAATCCGTGGCCGGAAGGCTCGGCTGGAACTCGGCCGCGAACTCGATCAACCCCTCGCCGGAGAGGAGGAGCGGGCGTGCCACGACCGTGTCGCCCGGGGGGAGCGTGACGGTCTCGCGCGAGAGCTCGGTCCCGCCGCGGCGGAGCAGCAGGCGCCCGGTCACCGCCGAGGGGTTGTCGTTCCGTAGCAGCACTTCGGCGCGGAGCGCCTTCCCGGCGGCGCTTTCCGCGGGCAGTGACAGCGCCGAGACCTCGACCTTGTGCTCGACCGCGCCGCCCGCCGCGATGGGATAGACGCGGAGCTTCCGGCGCGCGAGCGCATCGGCCGCGCGAAGCGCGTCTCCGCGCGTCTCCCAGCCGTCGCTCAGCAGGAAGACCGGCGCGCCCGGCGTGCCCGCGTTGGCGCCGGCGAGCAGCGCGGACTCGAGATCGGTCGCCTGCGGGTCGACGCCTTCGGTCGCGCCGCGGAGCGCGGCGAGCGAGGTCCGCTTCTGCGTGGCTGCGAAGGCGACGACGGGTGCGCCCGGCGGCGCGGCATCGTGCAGCTGCGCCAGCATCTCGTCGCGAGCGCTCGCGACCACGCTCCTGGACGCGTCGACGAGGACGACCGGCGGCGGGACCGGTCCGGGGATGTCGCGCGCGGGGTCGAGCCACGCTCCGACCAGCAGCGCGGCGGTCAGCGCGCGAAGGATCCACGCGATCACCGGGGCACCGCGCTGCGAGATCGCGTCGAGCACGAGCAGCACGATCACCGCCAGCGTGAGCCACGGCCAGAGCGCGTTGGTGCGCGTCGTCGGCTCGTGGGTGGCGGCCTCGCGCGGCGGCGCCGGCAACGACGCACGATGCTCGAGGTCGGATTCTCCCCGGCCGATCGGAGAACAGGATTCGGTGCCGGCCGCGGCTTCGCGCGGCTCGCTCCGCAGCATCCACGACAGCAGGTTCAGCGTCAGGATCGAGACCGGGCGGTTCCGATCGCCGAGGTACGGCAGCAGATCGAATCCGCTGACGACCGAGCGCACGAGCCCCGGCCGCTCGAGCACGACGGCGCCGCCGTTCGCGAGCGCGAGCGGCTGCCATCCCGTCTGGTCCTTCAGCGCGACGACCTGTCGCGGGCGGAGCGCCGCGGCGTTCAGGTAACGAGCGATCGGGTGCGTCGGCAGCGGGAACGCGATCGCCGGCTTGTCGATGCTCGCGCCCACCGTGGGCAGGAACGGGGCCGGCGGCGGCAGCAGATAGAGCGCGGGGACGGCCGGGGGCTCGTGCGGCGCGGAGAGGTGAAAGACGACGAGGCTCCGACCCTGGGCCAGCTCGGGGCGATAGCGCGTCGGCGCGACGACCTCGACATCGGCGCCGAGCAGCGGGCCCAGTCGATCGAGCCCGCCGCCGTCCTTGTCGACGACGAGGATCCGCGCGCGCCCGCGCGGATCGGCCGAGATCGAGGCCTCGTCGTCGAGCGGCAGGGCATCCTTCGCGTCGATGCGCGCGTGGAAGCGGCCGCTCGTCGGCACGTCCGCCCCGAACGTCGCCGTGGCATGGGGCGCGATCGCGAGCTTGCCCTCGCGGATCGTCTTCCCGGCGTCCTCGGAGACGGCGATCGGCACCGAAGCCGCGGCCGAAGAGAAATTCTCGACGACGACGTTCAGCGTGGCGTGCGTCTCGGAGAGCGCGGGCGGCGTCAGCGCGAGATCGGTGATCGCAACGTTCGGCTGCGGCTCGCCGACGCTGGCGAAGCGGAAGTGGTCGGTCGACGTGCCGGCGCGGTCGGTCACGACGTGCGTGCTCGCGTAGCCGCGCGTCGCGAGGCCGTCGAAGAACGCGCTCACCATCGCGTCGTCGGGGTGCGCACATGCCCCGGGCGTCAGGCTCGCGAGCCTCGACCTCGCCTGGCTCGCGCCGAGCCCGATGCCGAGCTCGCGAGGATGCGGCGACAGCGCGTAGAGGTCCCAGGTGTTCGCGGGGTTGCGTGCGATCTCCGCGGCCGCCTCGCGCAGCACGGCGGCGAAGCGCGATTCGCCGGACGTCGAGCGCGCCTGCAGGCTCGCCGAGTCGTCGATCACCAGCGCGGCGCGTACTTCGGGCGTACGGAACGCCGGCCGCAGGATCGCCGCCGCGGCGAGGAGCAGCAGCAGGAGCTGGAGCAGGAACAGCGGCTGGAAGCGGAACCGGCCGCCGAGCCGCACGCGCGACGCGGGCTCGATGCCGGCGTAGAGAAACAGCGCGGGAACGACGCGCCGCCGCGGCTTCTGCCGCAGCAGGTAGGGCACGACGAGCAGCGGGACGAGCGCGAGCCAGGCGATTCCCGATGGGTTCAGCAGCTCGGGCAAGCGATCACTCCCGCAGCAGGCCGAGCTCGGAGAGCTCCGTCAGCACGAAGTCCTCGAGGTCGGTCGAGGTGTCGTAGAGCGCGTACTGCATGCCGAGCCGGTGGCAGGCGCTGCGGAGCTCGCGGCGGTGCTGCTGGAGGTTTCGCTGGTAGATCGCGCGGCCGCGGTCGTCGAGGCCGATGTCCAGCTCTTCGCCGGTCTCGGCGTCGACCAGCCGGTCGACGCCCGAGGTCTTCGGGTCGATCTCGCTCCGCCCGAGCGTCTGGATCACCAGCACGTCGAGCTTCGCGGCGCGGAGCACGGTCAGCCCGGCCTGGAACTGGGCGACGGGGAACAGCAGGTCGGAGATCACGATCGCGCGGCCCGGTCGGCGAAGTCCGCTGAGATGGCGGCCGAGCGAGGCGCGGAAGTCGAGCGCGCCCTCGGCGGCTTGATCTTCGAGGAACTCCTGCGCTTCGCGCATGCGCCGCCGTCCCATGTAGAACGGCGTCTGCTCGTCGTGTCCGGTCTTCAGGCGATGGAGGCGAACGGAATCCTCGGTCGAGAGGATGACGTAGCAGAGCGCCAGCGCGAGCGAGCGTGCGGCGGCCGATTTGCCGTCGGCCTCGGGGTAGGCCATGGACGCGCTCGAGTCGACGAAGAGGTAACTGTAGAGGTTCTCTTCTTCCTCGAAGATCTTCACGTAGAGGCGGTCGGTGCGCGCGTAGAGACCCCAGTCGACGGAGCGCGGATCGTCGCCCGGGGAGTAGCGGCGGTAGTCGGCGAACTCGAGGCTCGTGCCTCGCCGCGGCGAGAGATGGACTCCCTTGCGACCGCCGAGAAATCGCCGCCGCGCGCGCACGCGGAGCGTCTCCAGCTTGTTCAGGAAGTCTTGGGAGAACGCAGCCTGCATCGCTCACCAGGCTTCGGCGAAACGCGCCGATCGTGCATCGTCTCGGCCTGTGCTCGTCGCTCGCTCCTCGACGTACTGTCGTGTACGCCTGCGTCGCTCGCTCCTGCGCTCTGGCCGGGACGACGCACGCTCGACGCGTTGTCGCTCGAACCCTGGTGAGCGATGCAGGCTCGCCGCCGCGGGGCTCACGGACGCTTCAGCCCCCGCAGCACCTCGGCGATCAGGCTGTCGGACTCGACGTTCTCGGCCTCGGCCTGGAAGTTCAGGATCAGCCGGTGGCGGAGCGCGGGCAGGGTCACGGAGGTGAAGTCTTCGAAGCTCGTGTGCACCCGCCCGTCGAGTAGCGCGTTCACCTTGGCGCCGAGCACGATCGCCTGCGCGGCGCGCGGGCCCGGGCCGAAGCGCACGTAGTTCGTGACTGCCGGGATCGCCCCCGGACCGCCCGGCGTGGTCGCCGAGATCAGCGCGATCACGTAGCTCTGCAGCGGCGGCGCGACCAGCACCTGCCGCACCAACCGCTTCATCTGGGCGACGAGCGCGCTTCCTTCCTCGCCGTGGAGGACTTCGTTCACCTCCGGGCGGGTCTCGGTCGTCGTGCGATCGAGGATCTCGCCGAGCTCCTGTGGGCTCGGCGGGCCGACGAGCAGCTTGAACAGGAAGCGATCGAGCTGGGCTTCGGGCAGCGGGTACGTACCCTCGAGCTCGATCGGGTTCTGCGTCGCGAGCACGAAGAACGGATCGACGAGCGGGTAGGTCTCGCCGAAGGCCGTCACCTGGCGCTCTTCCATCGCCTCGAGCACGGCCGACTGCGTGCGCGGCGAGGCGCGGTTGATCTCGTCGGCCAGCACGATGTTCGAGAAGATCGGACCCGGGCGGAAGCGGAACGTGCGTCCGGCCGGGTCCTCGGTGAGGATCTGCGCCCCGATGATGTCGGACGGCATCAGGTCGGGCGTGAACTGGATGCGCTTGAACGAGAGCCCGAGCGCCTTGCTGACGGAGCGGACGATCAGCGTCTTGCCGAGGCCCGGCACGCCTTCGAGCAGCACGTGCCCGCCGGCGAAGAACGCCGTCAACACCTTGCGAAGGATGTCGCGGTGGCCGACGATCATCTTGCCGACTTCGGTTTCGACGGCCGTGAAGCGATCGCGGAAGCGATCGACCTCCTCGCTCGGGGACGCTGCGGCTGCGGGGGACGCGCTCATCGCTCTCTGCTCCTTCCGTGGGTCACTTCGCGGCGCCGAGGGCGCCCCGGTACTCGAGCGGCACGGGCTGGTCGGCCGACACGTCACCCGGCGAGCCCGCGCCCGGCAGCGGCGCGTTGCCGTAGCCGACCTCGAGCTCGACGTCGCCGGCCTTCGCCACGGGCTCCGTGCCGGGCAGCCGTTCGCGCTCCTCGGGGACGCGGATCGTCACGTACTTGCCGTCGACGAGAGTTCCGCCCGGGCCTTCGCCCGGCTTGTAGTAGCGCTCCGCGGGCTTGTCCTCGGGCGCGTGCGACGGGCGATGGCTGGAGCTCTCCCCGTTGGAGGACGCTCCGGGCCCCGGTCCTTGGCCCTGCTGTCCCTGCTTCGGTTGTTGGGCGTTGCCTTGCTGGGACTTCCCCTCGCCCTGGTTGCCGCCTTCCTGGTTCGGATCGTTGCCGGGCTTGTCCGGGCTCTTGCCCTGCTGGCTTGGGTCGTTCGACTGCTTGTCTCCGGGCTTCCGCTCGTCGGCGTTGCTCTCGGGACCTTGGATGCCACCGCCGGATTCCTTCTTCTGATCCTGCTTCTGCTGCTCGCCCTTCTTCGGCTCGCCGTTCTTCGACTCTCCCTGCCCCTGCGATTGCTGTCCTTGGAGCTGGCCGGCCGCCTTGGAGAGCTCCTGCTTCGCGGCATCGCGAGCGCCGGAGTTGCCGCCTTCGCCTTGATCACCCTGTTTCTGGTCGCTGCCGCCCTGGCTCTTGCCCTCGCCCTTCTGCTGGCCGCCGTCCTGCGACTCGCCCTTCTGCTCGCTCTTGCCGCCGGAGCCGCCGGCGTTCGAGCCCGAGTTCGATCCCTTCTTCTGCTGCGCTTGCTGCTGCTCGGCCTTCTCGATCTTGTCGAGCGCGGCCTGGATCTTCTCGAGCTTCTGCTGGTTCGAGAGCCTGCGGTCCTTGCGCGCGCTCTGGACGATGCGGAGCTCGGTCGCGATCTCGCGGTCGAGCCCGCTCGACGATTCCGCGAGCGACTCGGCGATCCGGTCGAGCGGGTCGTCCGACGCGACCATGGCGGCGACGCGGGGGATCGCCAGCAGGAGGGCGAGCAGAGCGACCGAGAGCACGCCGCTCGTGACGATCGGACGAATCCTTCGCGGAGGCAGCTCCGGCTCGGGTGACGCGCGGAGGATCGCCGCGGCTCCGGCCTCGACGACCGCGCGGAACGGCACTTCCGCCGGGACGGTCGCGAGCGTCAGGAAGTGATCCTTCGCCGATAGCGTACGATCGAGGAACCCCGCGGCTTCGGTCGGAGCGACCTCGATCGCAGCCAGCATCATCGCCAGGAAGGTAAGGGCGATCACGCCCGCCGCGGCGAGCTCGACGGGCAGCCGGCCGAGCGCGGCGGCGACGACCAGCGCGAGCAGCGGAAGCGCCGCTACGGCGAGCACGTCGCTCCGCTTTCGCCAGAGCGTCGCGCGCCCGACCTCGTCGATCCGGGCAGTGGGGGACGCAGGATGCACGGCCCTTCAACCCCGCTCGGGCCGCACGGGTTTCGCCTCCGTCCGGGGCTCGGGTCTCTCGGAGGATGGGGTCGCGGCCGGCGGGGCAGTCGTCCGAGCGGTCCGTCGCGACCTCTGGTAGCGGTTCACCGCGCGGTTGTGCTCCGCGAGGTCGACGTTGAACTCGTGCGTGCCGTCGTCGCGCGCGACGAAGTACAGATACTTCACGTCGGCGGGACGCAGCGCCGCGATCAGCGACGGTCGCCCCGGATTCGCGATCGGTCCCGGGGGCAGGCCCGGCTGCGTATAGGTGTTGTACGGCGTCGGGGTCTCGAGGTCCTTCCGGGTGAGGTTCCCGTTGAAGTGCTCGATCCCGTAGATCACCGTCGGGTCGGCCTGCAGCGGCATGCCGATCTTCAGACGGTTTCGCAGCACGGCCGAGACCAAGGGTCGCTCTTCCTCACGGCCGGTCTCCTTTTCCACGACCGATGCGAGCGTCACGATCTGGTGGATCGTGAAGCCGGCGGTCTTTCCCTCGGCCTCCATCTCGGGCGTGAACACGTGCCGGAAGCGGTCGACGAACGCGGCGAGGACCTTCTTCGGCGGGTCGAGCGGAGAGAACGCGTAGGTGTCGGGGAACAGGTATCCCTCGAGCCTGGACGCCGAGATGCCGAGCGAGCGCGTGAACTCGGGATCGTCGACGAGCGCGAGATACGTCGCCGCCTTGCCGAGACCGGCCCGCTCCAACGTCGCGGCGAGGTCGCGCGAAGTCGCCCCCTCGGGGAGCGTCACGCGCAGCACCATGGCTTCGCCGGTGCGCATCTTCTCGAGCATCGCGATCGGCGACAGCGGCTCCTTGAACTCGTAGGCCCCATGCTGGATTTGACGGTCGATCTGCCTCCATCGTGCCCATAGACGGACGGCGAGCGCGCTCGGCACCAGGCGAGCGTCCTCGAGCTTCCGCGCGGTCACGACGAAGGGCTCGCCGGCCTCGACGTCGATCCGCACCGCGCCCGCCGTCGGTCCGTACGGACGCTCGAGCAGCAGATCGAAGCCGTAGAGCGCGGCGACCCCTCCTGCGATCGCGAAGCACACGAGCAAGAGGAGGGCGCGCTTCATTCGACCCGAGCAGAGTTAACACCGGCCGGCAGGGGCCGCAACGCGTTTCGTGAACCCCTTCGCCTGACCAAAAGATCAGGATTCATCGAGGATTTTTCTGGCTTTTTTCTTGACAAAAAAGACTCGTGTGGCAGAGCTTCCCCGGCCCTTGGAACGAAGCTCCTTCTTCAGATGGCGAGGCACCGGGAAAACGCTCTCCCCGAGCGAATCGTAGACGCCGATCTCCGCGCCGCGCTGGTCTTCGCACCCTTCGTCCTGCTGTTCGTCGTTCTGCTCGCCGTCAAGTCCGCGCATTCGTCGGCGAGCTTCCAGATCGACAACGAGCTCATCCTCGCGAACCTTAAGCGGCAGATCGCTGCGACCACGGCGAAGGATTCCCCGGCCGTCGGCGCTCTCGCCGTCGCCGCGACCGGGACCGAGGCCGCGCCTTCGAGCGCACTCCGCGAGGTCCGCGAGGTGGTGCGCAGGGGTGACACGCTCGGCGGAGTGCTGAAGCGGGTCGGCCTGAACTCGACCGAGATCACCCGCTGGTCCGAGACCGCCCATCGTCACGTCAGCCTCGGGCGGCTCCAGGCTGGGCACAAGTTCACGTTCTTGGTGCCGAGCGGAACCGACCGGCTGGCCGGTCTGCAGTACGAGGTCTCCCCAGAATCCACGCTGGTGATGCACGACGATGGTCCGGAGATCACCGCGCAGCTCGAGCGCCTGCCGCGCAGCACCGAGGTGCGCGTCGTCAGCGGCACCATCGAGTCGAGCCTCTACGCCGCCGCGTCGCGTCGCGGCGTTCCCGATGCCGTCATCTCCAGCATGGTCGACATCTTCGGCTGGGAGGTCGACTTCTCCTCCGATCTCCAGGAAGGCGACACTTACCGCGTCGCGTACGAAGCCATCCGTGATCTCGACGGTACGGTCACCGGCGGCAAGGTGCTCGCCGCCGAGCTCGAGACCGGCGGCCGCACGCTCGAGGCCGTCTACTTCGAGGCCGACGACGACGGCGGCAATTACTACACGCCCGAGGGCCGCTCGTTCGGCCGCTCGTTCCTCAAGTACCCGCTCGAGTTCACGCGCATCACGTCGCAGTTCGCATCGTCGCGGTTCCATCCCTTGCTCGGCATCCACCGCCCGCACATGGGGGTCGACTTCGCGGCTCCGATCGGCACGCCGGTTCGCGCGATCGCCTCGGGGCGCGTCGAGTACGCGGGCTGGAAGGGTGGATCCGGGCGCTTCATCAAGCTCGACCACGGCTCCGGCCTCGAGTCGTCGTATTCGCACCTGAACGGGATCATCTCCGACGTGCGTGGCGGTACGAAGGTCCAGGTCGGCCAGGTCATCGGCTACGTCGGTGCGACCGGGCTCGCCACCGGCCCGCATCTCCACTTCGCGCTCTACCGCGACGGCGTCTACGTGAACCCGATGACGGTGAAGCTGCCGGCGTCGCCCCCGCTGTCGCAGAAGTACATGCGCGACTTCGCCGAGGTGCGCGACCAGGTTCTCCAGCAGCTCGCCTCCGCCCCGCTCGACGGTGCGCCGGGCGAGCTTCGCGTGGCGAGCGCGCCCTCGCTGACGAACTCGATCCGCTGAGCCGACCGGCTCACGGCAACAGGTTTCGCGGCTTCACGCGGATCGTCTCGCTCGAGGTGAACGCGCGGCCGTTTCCCAGCGCGCCCGGGTTCGAGGCCGTGAGGTCGATCGTCAGCGAGGTCACGAGCCTCCAAGCCGTGTCGTCGGCGGGAAGGTCGACTTCCTCGCACGCGAGCGGGCAGTTGCCGCGCTTCAACGTGTAGCGGGCGTTGAACGCGGTGATGCCGAGCGCCATCGGCCATGCCGAGTCGTCTCCGTACTCGCGGACGGTCATCATCGCCGGCGACAGCGGCGTCGCGGCGGAGAGCGCGTAGGTCCGTTGCTCGTAGGCGTAGACCGTCGAGCCGACCGGATAGGCGTGGGTGAGGGTCGCGCTCGTCGTCATGCGCTTGCTGCCGCTCGTGGAGGCGAGGTCGACGAACTCGCCGGAGCCCCCGAGGTCGACGATGTAGAGGTGCGTGCCGTCCGCGAAGCCGTCCGTGTGATCGACGTCGAGGTCCTTCGTGGAGTCCGCCTCGACCGCCTTCTTGAGGTTCGTACGCAGACAAGCGCCCTCGAAGCGAAGCCCGATCCGCAAGGTGATCTCGTCGCTCGTCCCCGAGTCCTTGCCGGCCAAGGCGACGAAGTTCCCGAGCGGCGGCAGGCAGGAGCCGGCGAGGCGAAGATCGCGCTCGAGCACGTCGGCCGCGGCGCGGAGACCTTGGGTCGTCTCGAGGCGCACTTCCATCTCGCGCCGGTGGCGCGCCGTCGACAGCATGAACGAAACGACGGCGGCCATCACCGTCGTGACGATCCCCGCGGTGACGAGGATCTCGATGATCGTGAAGCCCGCCGCCCGTCTTCGGTCAGCGCTGGATCGACGTGAGAATCGTCTGTGCGGTGTAGGCACGACGCGCCCCTCCTCTGCCGGTCCAGCTGACGGTGATGCTGATTTGGGACATGTTCGCCGAGGGCGAGTCCTTCTGGACGCTACCGACGACCGGGTAATAGACGCCGTCGCGGCTCCGCATCACGGCCCACGTCGGCGTCCGCACCATGTCGTCGTACGACATCGCCCGTAGCCACTCGATCTCCTGGTCGGCGATCAGCATCGCGTGCTCGCGGCAGCGCGAACCGTCGGAGACTGCGTACGCCGCCGTGGTGAGCATGCCGACCGCACAGATCACGCTCGCCAGCATGGTGACGGCGACCAGCGCCTCGATGAGCGTCATTCCCCGTTCGTTTCGGATCTTCATGGTCACCTCAGTTGCGAACCACCTGGCCGGACGGCCACACGGTGAGACGGCGGGCCCCTCCCGTGGAGGCGCGGAGGTCGAGCGAGACCGGCTGCTTCTGTCCGACCAGTCGGCCGCGCGTATCGAACTCGAGCGCCGTGCCGGGAGCGGTGGCGAGCCGCACCGTCTTCGGCAGCGAAGTCGTGCGCACGTCGGATGCGTCGCGATTCCAGGTGCCGTGCGCGGCCTCTCGCATGCGTTCGATGGCCGTCGTCGCGGCGTCGTTGACGACCAGGCGATAGTGCACCCCGCGACTCGTCGCCGACGCACGGGTGAGGCGAACGTCGGCGACCAGGCGCGCGGCGGCGGCGTCCAGCTCGTATCCGCTCGGCCGGACGTGCGAGATCGCGATCCCGGCGACGATGCCGATCATCGTCACCGTGACCATGAGCTCGATCAGCGAATACCCGGCCTGGCCTCGTTTCGTCGCGTTCACTTGAAGTCTCCGGCGAAGACCGTCTGCTGCACCCACACGACGCTCGGCGTGAGCGGCGGCAGGTTCTTCGGATCGTCGAAGTCCGGGTCGTAATCCCACTTGCGCGCGGGCGGCATGTAGATGTCGCAGGTCGGGCCCGACCCGCAGAATGGACCGTTCACGTGCTTCGGGGTGCCGAGGCTCACCATCGAGCCGCGATAGACGAGGTCGATCTTTCCTCCGCCCCAGTCCTCCTGGAAGCGCGGGTAGTTGTTGAATCCGCCGTTGCTCACCGCCGCGCTCATCGGATCGATGCCCGCCAGCATGGCGGCGTTGATCGTCGTGTTCGCCGCCGGCCGAGCGGTGTAGGCCAGTGCGCTCCTCGCGTCGTTCGGCACCCCGGAGGCTGGAATCTCCCAGTTCTGCGAGAGCACGTTCAGGCTGTCGCCGATGAAGGACGCCGGCGCCTTGTTGACGGTGTTGAAGTCGCCTTCGACGTAGATCGCCTGGTCGGAGACGACGGTGATGCCCGTGGGATCGACCACGTTCGGAGGGAATCCGAGCGCCGCGGAATCGAAGATGCGGACGCCGTAGTCGTTGATCTTGTCGGAGAGCGGCCCGACGACCGTCGCGAACAGTACGATTCCGCCGTCGGTGTCGTCGTCGGGGTCGAAGAGGTTCTTCGCATGCGCGGCACGATTCCAATCGAGCAGCGCCTGCAGATCGATGTTGAGGAGGGCCATCCATTTGCCGGGCCGCCCGGATTCCTTCTCGCGATTGTTGAAGAATCCACCGCGCCGGTCGTCGTAAGCTCCCTTGTCCGACGACCATTGGGGATCCAGCCCCGCGTCGTCCGCCTCGCGATACACGTACGCCGAGGATGCGAACGCGGGTGTGTAGCTGGCGGGCAGCAAGGCGCACGCGTAGTCCTTGTCCGCGCAGTTCGGCACGTCGTTGTAGAAGATCTTGCCCGGGTTGCTCTGCATGAACGCGTGGAGCCGCGCGGTCTTGGTGACGTCGACGTTGCCCGCGGCGTCCTCCACCACGATCGGGTGAAGCAGCGGAGCGTCGAGCGGCGCCCCCGGCAGGCGTTCCGGCGCCGCCGAGAGGTCGAGAACGATGCGCAGGTCGGCGCGCTGCCAAAACTTTCCGGAGCCGCGGACGATGTCGTCGACGGACGGAGGCGTGACGTTCTTCACGTCGCGCTGCAGGCTGCCGGCCCAAGGCGCGAGCTCCTCCTTCGACATCTCGTGCAAGCCGCCGACGCACGGCACCACGAGGGGATCGTACGATCCGTCGCCGTCGGCGTCGGTCAACGCGTCGACGTAGACGTCGCCGGAGCAGCTCTGGTTCTGGGGGTCGCCCCGGAAGATCTTGCCAGCGGCCGAGACCTGCACGATCGGCACTTGCGGCCGGAGATCCTCGATACGCAGTGCGTTGCCGCTCGCCGCGTTCAGGTAGAGATCCCCGTTGCTGTGCAAGCGACCGTGCAGGTTCATCGTCGGCGGGATCGAGAACGCGAGGTCCTGGGTATAGAACGCGAGGAACTGGAAGATCGGCACCTGGCTCACGTCGAACTCTCCGGAGAGGCGCGCCTGTGGCTCGCTGCCCCGGCCGTACGACGAGGAGTCGACGGTGTAGCGGTACTGCTCGCTGTAGAGACCCGCGAACGTGTCGCCGGCGGGCAGAGTGATCTGCTGCGGGCTCCCGGGCACTTCCGTCAGCTGGTAGTCAACGCCGAGCCCGGAAAGATCGAAGTGACGCATCGCGAAGTCGGCGCGCGTCGGCACACGGGAATCCAGGAAGATGTTCCGGAACTCGCCGATGCCGCGGTTCACGCCTGCCTCCGCGACGAGGAAGCTCTTCGAGGTCGTCTCCTCGGCGTTCTGCTGCATGGTGTCGACGCGCGCGAGCGCGGCGAGCGCGGTGCCGAGCACCGACAGGATGGCGATCGACATCAGCACGAACGCGAGCACCGCGCCGTGCTCGTTCCCGTGTCGGGCTGAATTCACCGCGCCACCTGCGCAGGGATCTCGAACGATTCGATGACGTCGGCGTCATCGCCGCTGCCGCCCGGCTTGCCATCGGCGCCGAGGGTCGAGATCGTGAAGCTGCCTTGGCCCGGCTGGTAGACGTAGGGGCGGCCCCAGGGGTCGGCCAGCCGCGAGTCGGCGGTGCGCACCGAAGTCGTCCAGGCGGCCTGGTCGGGAAGATGTCCGCTCTGTGCGCGGAACGTCGTGACCAGGTCCCGGATCGCCGCGATCTGGTGGTGAACCGTCTCGGAAGCAGCAGTCGGGGGTTCCACGGCGGGAGCGGACAGCACCCCCCAGAGGAAGATCCCCGCGGCTCCCGTCGTCGCGAGCCCGATGCCGGACAAGAGCACGCGCTCGGCGCCGCTCAGCACCTTGCACGCCCAGGCTCGGCGGAGCCCGATCAGCGGAATCGGGGCGAACACGTAGGCGAGCAGGCGGTCGGCCGGCGCGCCCGGATCGGCCGGCTTCGCTTCCTCCTTCGGCAGTAGGGCCACCCCGACCGTGTTGCCGAGCTTCTTGCCGCAGACGACGCATCGCGCCTCCGGGCCCGGGACGACTTCCTGCGGCGAGTTGCAGCCCGTGCAGACGAACGAGATCGCCGCCGCCTTGGGCTTGGAGGCCGCCGCCTTGCCGGCACGCTCCGGTCTCGGCTCCTCCGTGCCGCCGGTCGGACCGGGGCCCGGATCGACCTCCGTCCCCGTGGCTTCTTCTTCGGAGGTCAGCACGCGGACCGCCCGGTTCGCTTGGACGACCGGTGCGTTCGTCACGGGAACGTCCTCGAAATCGCCTGCCATCGCGCGGTCCAGCGCATCTGCACGCATCGCTTCACCCCTGGTCTCGGCGAATCGCCAATGAATTTCGCCGTGAAATTTCGGTTTCGGGAGTTTGGCGCCAAATCCCGTGTAGCGATGCGTGACGGGGCTCGGTCTCGGGCTCCTAGCGAACGCGGAGGCCCCACCCACGCAAAGCTAGGGCGAACGTGGCGCCATGGGAGAAGACACGTTCGAGAACGTTCGTTTAAAAGAGGGGACCGACCACATGGCGACGATGGAAGGCTTGGTGCGCACGACCGGGAACGGCATGCCGGCGTCGTTCGAAAAAGGACACGGCCGGACCGGATCCGGGGGGCGTCCGAGCGTGGCCGCCCTCGAGAACCGCCTCGCGCGCGCCGAGCAGGCACGACAGCTGACCGCGAAGATCCACGCGGCCGAGGACGTAGCGGCGATCCTCGTCGACATGAGCACGGAGTTGCTCGCGCTGTTCGCCGTCGAACGGCTGACGATCTATGCGGTCGACTACGAGAGGCGCGAGCTCTTCTCGCAGTTCCTCGACCCCGAGTCGCTGAAGGCGCTCCGCGAAATCCGCCTGCCGATCGGCAGCTCCAGCATCGCGGGCTACGTCGCGCAGAACCGCACCACGCTCCGCATCGCCGACGTCTACGACAAAGCAGCGCTCGCGGCGCTCGGCCCGACGCTTCGCTTCGACGACACCTGGGACAAGAAGACCGGCTATCGCACGCGCCAGATGCTGGTGACCCCGCTGCTGTCGCCCGCGAAGGTGCTCTGCGGCGTGGCCCAGCTCATCAACCCGCGCGATCAGCGCGAGTTCGACGTGGTCGACGAGCAGCAACTCGCCGAGATCGCGCAATCGCTCGGCGTGGCGCTCTGGAACCACTACCGGCGAGGCTCCGCCAAGGCGAGGCCGGAGCGGAAGACTCGGCTCGGCGACCTCGTCGCCCGCAACCTGTTGACGCAGGTGCAGCTCGACGAATCCACGGCACTCGCGCAGAAGGAAGGCCGTCCGCTCGAGTTCGTCGTCATGGAGCGGCACGGGGTCGTCAAGCGCGACGTGGGTCAGGCGCTCGCCGCCTACTACGGGTGCCCGTTTCGCGACTACGAATCCGGCATCGCGATCCCGCGCGAGCTGCTGAAGGGCATCAACGTCGGCTACCTGAAGGCGCAGTTCTGGGCACCGCTCGCGCTCGACGAACAGACCGTGCAGGTGCTGATCGACGACCCGCACGCGCTCGACAAGCTGCAGGACGTGCGCCGACTGTTCCCGGGCCGGAAGGTCGAATGCGTCGTCGCGCTGCGCAGCGATCTGTTCCGCGCGATCACCGAAATCGGCACCTCGAGCTCCGCGGGCACGATGGGCGACATCCTCGGCGACCTGTCGACGGCGGACGAGGTCGCGGCCGGCGAGGCGGCCGACTCCGAGACGGTCGATGAATCGAGCCATGCGATCGTACGGCTCGCGAACCAGATCATCCACGACGCCTACAAGGCGCGAGCGTCCGACATCCACTTCGAGCCGCGCTCGGCGAAGCGCGAGGCCACCGTACGAATCCGCGTCGACGGCGTCTGCCGCGAGTTCCTGCGGGTGCCGGCGGCCTACCGCCACGCGCTGACCGCGCGCCTGAAAGTCATGTCGCGCCTCGACATCGCCGAGCGGCGCCGGCCGCAGGACGGCAAGCTCGCCGTGCGGATCGACAACCGAGACGTGGAGCTCCGTGTCGCCACGGTGCCGACCGCGGGCGACAACGAGGATGTGGTGCTCCGCATCCTGTCGGCCGGCGAGCCGCTGCCGCTCGACAAGCTCGCCATGACCGAGCGGAACCTCCGCGAGCTCCGGGCGATCCTCGAGAAGCCCTACGGGCTCTTCCTGAGCGTCGGGCCGACCGGCTCGGGCAAGACGACGACGCTGCACGCCGCGCTCGGGGTCCTCAATCAGCCCGACGTCAAGATCTGGACGGCCGAGGACCCCGTCGAGATCACCCAGGACGGCGTCCGCCAGGTGCAGATCAACTCGAAGATCGGCCTGAACTTCCCGACGCTGCTGCGTTCGTTCCTGCGCGCCGACCCCGACGTCATCATGGTCGGCGAGATGCGCGACCGCGAGACCGCGGAGACCGCGATCGAGGCGTCGCTCACCGGCCACCTCGTGCTGTCGACGCTGCACACCAACAGCGCCGCCGAGACCGTCACCCGCCTCCTCGAGATGGGACTCGATCCGTTCAACTTCGCGGACTCGCTGCTCGGGGTGGTCGGGCAACGGTTGGTGCGGACGCTCTGCGGAAACTGCAAGGAGGCCTATGCCGCACCCGCCGCGACGGTCGAGCAGCTCGCCCGGGCCTACGGCGAAGAAGCGTTCGCGTCGCTCGAGGTGGCGCGCGGCGAGATCACGCTCTGGCGCGCCAAGGGCTGTCCGGAGTGCGACCAGAGCGGGTACCGCGGACGCATCGGCCTCCACGAGCTGCTGGTCGCGAACGACGAGGTGAAGCGGCTGACCCGTACGCGCTCCCCCGTGACCGAGATCCACGAGGCCGCCAAGGCCGAAGGGATGACCACGCTGCTGCAGGACGGCGTGCTCAAGGTGCCCGCCGGGCTCACGGATCCGAGCCAGGTCTGGGCGTCGGTCATGCGCTGAGCTGCCTCCGCGTGCGTGCGCGTCACGGCGTCTTCTCGAGCCCGCGCACGTACGCGGCGACGGCCCACGCATCGTCCTCGGAGAGCAGCGCCCTCCAGGCCGGCATGCCGGTGTTGCGGATGCCGTGCTCGATGATCCAGACGAGCTCGCGGTCGCTCCAGCCCGTCGCGTGCCCGGGGAGTGCCGTCGCCGGTGGGTGGAACGAGGATCCGAGAACGCTCGGCGGTTTGCCGGGTTCGCCGTGGCAGCGCGCGCAGGACTCGCGATAGATCTCGGCGCCGTCGGCGATCTGCTCGTCGGAAGGCGGATCGTTTGCGGGCACGCCCGCGGCCTCGCGCTCCACGGCTCGGCGGAGGGCGAAGCGGAGCACCGTGGCCTCCGCCGCCGACGGGCCGCGATCGGCGGCGACGGGGGCGAAGCCCAGCGCGACGATCCCGCCGCCGGTCGCGATCGCCAGAGCCAAGACGCTGGCCGCCGAGACGAGGAGCTGCTTCACCTCAGCCCTCCACCACGATCGTCCCTTCCATGCCTTCGTGCCCGGAGCCGCAGAACACGTCGCAGTGGAAGTGAAAGGTGCCCGCTTTCGCGGGCGTGAAGCGGACGACCACGGACTTCCCGGCCGGCACGTCGGCGCGGACGCCGAGCTCGGGGATCGAGAACCCGTGCTTGCGGTCGAGCGAGCGGATCTCGAGCACCACGGGGGTGCCTTCCTTCAGCGTGATCTGGTTCGGGCTGTACTCGAACTTTCGCGCGGTCAGATGGATCTGCTGTTCGACGGCCGTGTGCGCGGGCGAGCTCGTGGCGAGCTCCCCCGCGATCAGTGCGACGACGGCAGCGGTGCGGGGGAATCTCATCGGCGCACCACCGGCATCTCCTGGATGCGGTATCGCGCCGCGGCGGCTTCGGCGTCGACCTCGCGGAAGCCGAGGCCCCGGTACGGCTCTGCTGCGTCCCACGGGATCGCGGCCTTCTTCGGCACCGAGCCCGGGGCCGGCAGCGCGAACATCAACGACTTCGCGGAGTGGTGCTCGATCGCGCCCGTCGTGTGGTGGTGTTCCTGGTGGATGTGCCCGTAGAAGACGGTCACGTTCGGGCGCGGCATCAGCACGTCGAGGACCTTCGAGCCGTCGCGCGTGGCCCAGTCCCAGTCCGGGTAGAGGTCGAAGAGCGGCCGGTGCGTGAACACCACGACCGGCTGCTGCGGAGCGAGCCGGGCGAGGTCGTGCGCGAGCCAGCGAATCTGCCGGTCGCCGACGATGGCGGATGGATCCGAGACGTTGTCGAGGACGACGAAGTGGATGCCCTCGTGGTCGAAGCTGTAGTGGAGCTTTCCGAAGAAGCGCTGGAACGCCTCGCCCTCGTCGAGCGAGGCGTCGTGCTCTCCCGCCATGAAATGCACGCGCTTCGCGCGGAGCTTCGAGACCACGTCGCGGAAACGCTTCATGCGCTCGCGGCGCACGGCAGCGTCGTCGGTCGTGTGCGTGAGATCGCCGGTGAAGACGACGAAATCGGGCTGCTCGTCGAGGCCGTTCACGGCCTCGACCGCCTTCACGAGCGTGCCCTGCGCATCGGGGTTCACCGCGGGTCCTTCGAATCCCCAGTGGGTGTCCGAGAGCTGGACGAAGTGGAAGCTCCTCGGACTCGGGCGCCGCTTCGCCGTGGTTCCGCTCGCCAGCGCGCCGTCGTCGAAGCTCGTCGCGAGCACGATGCCGCCGAGCCCGGCGAGCTTCAGGAAGTCACGCCGGCTCGTATGCCAGCGCCGTTCGGGTCGATCCGGGTCGAGATCACGGTCGGTCATGTCGGTTCCTCCGGCCTGCTCGACCCTGGACGGGACCGGTTTATTCCCGCGAAGAAAAATCTCGGTACCGAGGAATAAACGGCCGGCAGCGCGGGTCTACGGACTGGAGGATCGCGAGGCGACGACATGCGGACGGGCGACGACGGCGGGGGATTCGAGGATGCGCTCGCGCCTCACCTCGATGCCGCCTACAACCTCGCGCGCTGGATCGTGCGCGACGACCACGACGCCGAAGACGTCGTGCAGGAGGCCTGCCTCCGGGCATTTCGCTTTCGCGGCGGCTTCCGCGGCGACGACGCCCGCGGGTGGTTGCTCGCGATCGTCCGCAACGCGAGCTACAGCTGGCTCCGCAAGCGCCGGCCCGACGACCTCGCCGTCGCCTTCGACGAGGAAGACCACGGTGGCGTGAGCACCGACCCGAGTCCCGAGGCCGAGACGGTCCGGCGCGCGAGCGGTGCCTCGATCCAGCGTGCCCTCGAGGCACTGCCGGTCGGGCTTCGCGAGACCCTCGTGCTGCGCGAGATCGAGGGCCTGTCCTACGCGGAGATTGCCGCCGTGACCGAGGCGCCGATCGGCACGGTGATGTCGCGGCTGGCGCGCGCCCGCGGCCGCCTGCGCGCGTCGCTGACGGAAAGCGAGGAGAGCCGATGAGCTGCCCCGAGCCCCGCGAGCTGATCCATGCCTATCTCGATCGCGA
>JACXTT010003364.1_pt1 | contig 24686 bp, 25 predicted proteins | sample 9270951 | NCBI WGS metagenome assembly JACXTT01 (sample SAMN15532306, study PRJNA645909) | rock metagenome | isolation source: weathered quartz diorite | place: Puerto Rico | collected 2017-06-21
CCCAGGCGTTACCTGGCACCCTGCCCTGCGGAGCCCGGACTTTCCTCCACCCGGCCACGCGGACGCGGACGGGCAGCGGCTGTCTGGCCAACTCCAACGACCATTATACCAGTCGCGGCTGGTTAGTTTCTGGAAACCTCAAGTCTTGTGCCGGCCCGATATTAAATCCGATGGATATACGGGAGCGACAGGATTCGTTACGCGTGACCTCGTGCATTACATCCGGTGCGAAAAATACAAACCTTCCCGCCCGGGGTTCAACTTCCACATACTGCACACCGCTTGTCAGCAATAGCCTTCCGGAATCGGGTGGTACATCAATGTAATAAACACCAGAAAGCAATTCATCAGCGTCATCATGTGTATGCGGATACGTGATATCACCCGGCCGCATGATATTAAGCCACCAACCCAGAATGAGCTCTTTCTTTGGCCGGCCCAGGATATGTGCGGCTTGCGCTGTCGCCAGATCTAGAATCACGCCCATTTCCGGAAACGCGTCAGACGCAATGTAGAGGTTCTCATAGCGTCCACCGAGGAAATGATTTCGATGGAAAATTTCACATTCTGCCAGCAACTCAATGCGAGCACGTAGCGTGGCATTCAGCGCCCCGCAATCCTCGCATTCACCAAGTTTATACAGCGCTGGATTTCCATTATTTTCCGCGCTTTTTACCATCGGAGAAAAGATTACTAAGTTTATCCCGCGCTGTATCCGCATTGCCGCCGGAGATTTGAGCACCGCCAAAAAAGTCATCGAGTCTGGCCTTGGCAGCCTGTGTCTTTCCCTCGCTGCGTGGGCGGTGTGCATCGGGACGGGGTTTGAACCAGTCGCAGAAATTCGCGCCTTCCCTGTCATGCACCTCCTCGGCACGCTCCTCGTCACATTGGTTCGTCAATCGTGGATTGTAGAACTGACACATGTGACAGCTGTGCAAATAAGCACGGCACTTTGGGCATTCCGCCAGACGGCTGAGAGGCAAGGGCAGTATGGCCAGCGAAGCGCCGCATTTCCAGCAAACCAAGTCCGTTGCAAAGCGCACTAATTAAAAACATGCTGCAGAAACAATTGCAGTTCGGACCACGAGGCCAGATCCGCCTTGGCATCATAGGCCATCGGCAGTTTGAACTTGGCGCCATTGGCATCTGCCTCGGGGTTGGTGAAACTGTGCTTAGCCCCTGGATAGCTCACAAATTTGTAGTTAACCTTGGCAACTTCCATTTCCTTTTTGAAAGCCGCAATCTGTTCCGCCGGCACGAAAGGGTCGTCCGCCCCGTTCATCACCAGCACCCTGGCTTTGACCTTGCCGGGTTGCGCCGGATGTTCAGTCGCCAGACCTCCATGAAAACTCGCCACGCCACGCAGATTTTCGCCGACGCGCGCCATTTCAAGCACAACACTGCCGCCGAAACAGTAACCGATCGCGGCCAGTCGCGTACTGTCCACGCGCGCCTGATTCTTGAGAAGATTCATGCCCGCTTCGAACCGGGATTTCATTAATGGCAAATTCTGGCGCACCTCTCCGGAAAATTTTCCGGCGTCCTCGGGGTGGTGTGCCTGCTTGCCGCCGCCATACATGTCGAGCGCCAGCGCCACGTAGCCGGCTTCGGCAAGCTTGCGTGCGCTGTTGCGCGCATGCTGATCGTGCCCCCACCATTCGTGGATCACCAGCACGCCCGGGCGTTTGCCCGTGATGGCATCGTCATAAACCAGATAGCCCTTGTGAACGGTGTCACCGGCCTTGTATTCGACCGCTTCTCCTTTGATCGCTGCCTGGGTCGAGGCCAAGCCGATGCAAACTGTCAGGATAGAAGATAAGAGTCTCCGCATGACTTGCCTCCTTGTCTTAACTGTTGCCTGAAAAATTGCCCTGGACATTTCGCAGAAATGGCCGAGAGGCTAGACTCAGCCTAATGCCGCACAGGCTCGCCCGTCAAACACCAGAATCTGCGGGCTAAAACATCAAAGCATCCAGCATTTATAAAGTATCAGAACAGCCGAAAACATCACCCCGCCATCATGTCTCTCGAGATTGTCAGCCAATTCGTTCCGGACGGAAAAATCAGTTCCATCCACCCGCATGGGCAGGGATTGATCAACGATACTTTTGTCGTGACCACCAATACCGGTCGTCAGATCATCCTGCAGCGGATTAACCGTCGCGTCTTCCCGAATCCTGAGCGCATCATGGAAAACCTGCGCGTACTGACCGGGCATATTCGACGGTATGCCGTTACCGGCAGCGCTAGCGTGCGCACGCTGCGTCTGCCCGAAATATTGAAAACCCATGACGGCAGGGATTTTATCATCGATACTGACGGTGGCTTCTGGCGCGCACAGGAATTTATTGAACATACGCGCACGCTCGACAGCATTAGCAATACCGCCCAGGCTGAAGAGGTCGGCTTCGCCCTGGGCCGCTTCCATGCCCTGATCCATGATCTCGATACCACGCAGTTGCATCAGACCCTGCCCGGTTTTCACGATGCACCAGGTTATTTTGCGCGCTTTCTGCGGGCCTCGGCACGACCGCGCCAGACCGGCGCAAGCCGTGATCTTCTCTATGGCCTGTCATATGTGGAAAGCCGCTGGAATCTCACGCGCGCCCTGGAACAAGCCAGGCGTGAAGGAAAACTGGTTGTAAGAGCGATCCACGGAGATACCAAGCTCAACAATTTTCTTTTCGACATACAGACCGGCAAGGCGGTATCCTTGATCGATCTCGACACCGTGCAGCCGGGGCTGATTCATTATGACATCGGTGACTGCCTGCGCTCGTGCGCCAACCCTGCCGGCGAATCGCCTGGGGATATCGCCTCCGTGCACTTCGATCTCGACATCGGCTACGCGATTCTGAAAAATTACCTGGTCGAAACTCGCAAGTTCCTGACGCGGCACGATTACGACTATTTATATGATGCGATCCGTCTCATTCCCTTTGAGCTGGGTCTGCGTTTTCTCACAGACCATCTGGAAAGTGATCACTATTTCAAGACCGAGTGGCCGGGCCAGAACTTGCACCGCGCCCTGGCACAGTTCCAACTGACGACCAGCGTCGAGAAACATGAACAACCCATTAAAGCGTTGATCGCGAGTCTTGTCGCCATGTAATTCATCTTGATCTTAATGGTGTTCCAAGGGCAAAATGCGCCTCTTCGTTCGGGTTCGACCGGTAAGCACCGTGTTCGGACACCATGATTCATCATGCTTGATTTACAAGAGGGGAACATTCATGAAGTTGATTCTGTTAGGCGCCCCGGGTGCGGGCAAGGGCACGGTCGCGAAGCAGCTGACGCAGCTGGACGGCTCGGTGCAGATTTCCACCGGCGACATCTTGCGCGGCGCGGTGCAGGCCGGCTCTGATCTCGGCACACAGGCCAAGGCCTACATGGATCGTGGCGACCTCGTCCCGGATGAACTGATCATGGGCATCATGGAAAAGCGCCTGCAGGAACCTGACTGCAAAAAGGGTTTTCTGCTCGACGGTTTCCCACGTACCATTCCCCAGGCAGAGGCCCTGAAAAAGCTTTTGGTAAAAGTCGGCATCAAGCTCGACATGGCAGTTAACATCGATGTGCCGCGCAACGTAATCCTCGACCGCCTCACGACACGCCGCACCTGCTCGAATACCAAGTGTCAGGCCATTTACAACGTCAAGAGCATGCCACCGAAGAAAGAAGGCATCTGCGACAAGTGCGGCAGTCCCGTGATACAGCGCGAGGACGAAACCGAGGCCGCCATCAGTCACCGACTCGATACTTATAATAAGAAAACTGCCCCGCTCATCGGTTTCTATGACAAAGAAGGCATGCTGCTGACGGTCAGCGCCACCTCCAGCGAAGCTGTGATCGACGCTATCAAGAAAAAACTCGGCAAGTAACTTTGTGAAAAGAAAAAGGCCGGCATCTGTCTGATCAGAATGGTCAGACACTGGCTTTCTTTACTGTTTTTAGCAGGTTTCTTGGCCAAAAATGCGGCAGGGTGATTGATTATCCACGCTGCTTATTTACTGAAAAATCAACGTAATTACTGAAAACGGCCTGGTAAAATTGACTGGAACCGTCAAAACCAGCAAGGAAAGAGGCCGCGCTGTGAAATTACGTGCAGCATCGCCGGCGTGAAATCGGTCAAAAACAATCTCCTCGTAAAATAACCATCAATAGCAATCAGTTTTCATGTAAAGTGTGCGGAAGACCGAGATTCTAGCCACCCCTGAATCGGCTCAAGCTCATACCACGGAACACTCCATAAAACACACGAGGAGGTCCCATCAGGGAACTCATTGTGGTATAATGCTTTTTTCGAGGCTGCCCGGGCTGTTATGGCCGCCTTTTTTTAGTGCATTTTCCCTGTTGGAAACACTTTTAACCGATTCTTCCGCAGTTTTACCGCGGAATATGCTCTTGGCTCAGACAATGACCGACACGACCGCTATTGCTGCAAAAACCAGCCGCCCCTCCATGCCGCGACCCTTCAAGGTGGCGCGTGTGGAAAAAACCGATGCGCCGGACGGGGGTCGGGGACAGGATTGGTACCGCTATGTGCTTGAAAGTGGCCGCTCCACCATTACCGGGCAACGTTGTGGCTCGCGCAAGGACGTGCTCGCTTATGCCACGCAGTGTGCTGAGCAATTAAACACCCGTGGAGTAACGGGGCAATCCATCTGGAGCCCGCGCGGACGAAAACCTGCCGCCGCTCAAACCGTAAAATAAACAAAAGCCCCGCCAACTGGCGGGGCTTTTGTTTAAAACGTCATACAAAAAATTATACCGGCACGCGTCAAACACAGCCCGTGGGTTTCGGCAAACCACCATACTTGGTAATCGGTTTCATCGGGCCGGTCATCCAGAGCTTGAACAAGTCTTTCTGATCTTCTTCAATGAACTTGGCGAATTTGCGAATCGGCGGCACCACGCCAAACTCTTCGTAATAATCACGCGCTTTCGTGATGTGGGACCACTTCAGGTCATCGAGCGCTACGCCATCGACCTCAGCCATGGCACGGGCGATTTCCGGTGTCCACGAATCTCGATCGATTAAATAACCATCACCGTCACGTTGCGGGATTTCCATCACAAACCTCTCATAAAAAAAATCAAACCGAATACCAAACGTCTTTCTAAAATCTGATTAATTATCATGCAATAACATAGTAAAAGAATCAACTTTTAAAGAAAAGCCAACATGGCGGATCACCCATCGTATTTTTCCGTCCAGTATTCCACCGCCATCGTATGACGGCTACCTGTCTTGATAGTCACTGCGTTCTCCGCCGCGTTGGCACTTTCGATGCACACCATCTCGCGCCAACCATCCAGACCAAAATCGCCCATTTTATCGGCCTTCTCGGTCCATGGATTCCACACCACGGTTGAGCGACTGCCCGATTTCGTCACATGAATGCGTCGCTTCAAACGTGGATCAGTAATCACGCATTCGGCTTCTGTATTCAAATAAATCCGGTCAGTCTCCGCAGAGAAAACTACCCGCCCGTCCTGACGCCGACGCACACTGCCGCCGCCCACTTTGTCGAGGTAGTCACCAGCCTCCAGCCCACTAATGCGGATATCGGCAATATCGCCAATCTGAAAATAAGTATGTAAAGCCTCACCAATGACAACGTCTTCATTCCCGAGATTGTCGGTGGTCAGTGCAATCTTGAGTCTTGCTCCTACGGTGATGGCAATGGAAAGCTTTGTTTGATGTGGCCACATGGTGCCCATCTGATCTGTTTCCACTAAAGTAAGCGCTATTTCAGTCGCACCGTTATCGAGCACACGGGTGGCGGTCGCTTCCCATGGTACGGTGCGGGCAAAGCCGTGCGCCGGAAGCTTGGAATCCGTCGCGTGTGGCCCAAACCACGGCCAACATACTGGCACGCCGCCACGAATGGATTTCCCGGGGGTAAATCTGGCGGCGCGCGACAGCCACACCACCGGTTCGGCCTCGGATTTTGGCCGCCAACTCATAACATGCGCACCTTGCAGGGCAATGGTGGCGCTGCCATGGGCGTTTGTCACTTCCATGACGATCAGGCTGCCCGGGATTTCCTTGAAGACAATCTGGCCGGACAGCCCAAAACGCAGGTTTAAAGCGGATAAATTAGCCATGCGGAAGGTTCCCGTCAAAATTGGCCGTAAATAATCGAGGGGTTGGATTAATCATGCGCGACATTGTAACGACTTCAACGCCCGTGCGCAGAAGCCAGGACTGGCCGGTATGCGATCAGCCAGCCGTCCCGTCAGACGGGAATGACGAACATGTGTCCTGCACGTGCCACTGCTAGGCGCTGGCCGTTTCCTGCTCTTCCTCGACTTGCAGGACCGAATTGAAACCCCCTGAATAATTCGGCACCTGTTCGGGATTGGAGGGATCCTCCTGCCAGATACCATCAACGATCAAACGATACTGATAAGCGCCAGGCATCAGCAAGATGATTTTTTCCAGCACACCATTTTCCGTGCGGGTAACGACGCCCTGATCCGGTCGCCAGTCGTTGAAACTGCCGGCGAGCTTCACATCCCTGCCGGTGAAATCGTAGAAACGCAACACCACTTTTTGCCTTCCGCCATGCCCAGCGAGCCGCGACCGGGCTTCTTCGAAGGCACGCTTCATCGCGGTCAGGCGCGACAAGGTCTCACTCTCGCTTTCACCCTCTGCCGCCACAGGATCCTGCAAAATCAACATCAGCTCATTCGCCAGCCGATCGTACTGCACGGCAACGGTTGAAGTGGGGTCATAGGTGATGATCGGTACGCCCTGGCGCACGGCCTCTTTAAGCCGCACCGTGAACTGCACCATGACGGACAGCACATCATCGGCAAAGCGCTCTCCGACCTCATGCAAGAACTGCCGGCACAGACGCGTGCGGCTGTCGACCAGCGTCGGCAATACACGAATAGGAATTTTACGCCCATGGCGTTCGCGTAGTTGACGGACGATTTCGTACATCCGGTCAATGCCATGCATGCCGAACAGGCTCATTTCGATCGGGATCAGCACCAGGTCGGCCGCCGTCAGTGCATTAAAGCTGAGCAGTCCCATCGAGGGTGGACAATCGATAACGATGTAATCGTACCGCTCACGAATCGGCGCCAAGTGCTTGGCAAGCTGGAGGTCGCGCTCGTCGCTTCGTACCGGCAGATGTTCTGCCGCCGCGAGCATCTTCGTCGCCGGTGCCACGTCCACGCCGGTGAAAACATTGGGCAAAATAATATCTTCGAGCCCGATTTCTCCGGTTAAGACATCATATAAATCGCGCGCGTCCTCGTTGTATACCCCGAATCCCAGCGAGGAATGGCCCTGTGGGTCCAGGTCTAGCAACAACACTCGCTGCTCTTTTTTCCCGAGACAGGCAGCGAGATTGATGGCGGTAGTCGTCTTCCCGCAACCGCCTTTCTGATTGGCAACGGCAATGATCTTCATAGGACAGACACCTCCGGCTTTCGGCCAATAAAAAAAGAGAGCGATAATTCGCTCCCTTGATTTTGATCCCGGTTTTGGTCCGGCTTTCGCTGCCAGGGCACAACGCCGAGCAGCGCCACTTGACGTAATATCGAATGCAATAAGCTTCTCCCGGCATATTTTCCGGGACGACGACTGTTTTCTGGTTTTGGAAAAATGATGAAATGAAAAAAGCGGGAAGGATATCGCTCTTGAAAGGAGCGTGACGGAACAGCCGGATCGGTTACGTGGCGACGAATACGCCACCTCCCCGTCGAGCGGGACACGCTGGTGGTACTGTTGGCAAACCCAAGTTGGTCAATCCGTCGAACCCCCCAGGGAGCAGGTTGCGGGAAAGTTTATGGCGTCACTGCCAAAAGTCAAGAAATAACAAGGCGTTCACATGAGACGAGGCAGGCTGTATGAACCGCCTTCAGAAAATTCCAAGCGCGCCGCGGATTATTCGTCTCGTTGTTCCGGCTGTGCCAACCACTGGTCGATGGCCGGTTGCAGATCTCCGAACGAACGGTAGCCGTTAGTCAGGAGCGTGCCGGTGGTTCCATCTTGCAAAACCACGGTCGGGAAACCACGCACCCCGGACTGGCGGGCGATCTGAAAATGCGTTTGTGTCTTTTTCCGCATGTCGCTGGAATCGAATCGATCGAAGAACATCGTCCTCTCTATATTATGATGCTCTGCAAGATCCGCCAGCACATCCCGCTGAGTGACATTCAGCCCACGCACGTAAAACGCCCCCTGCACCGATTTGAAATAGGGAAAGATGGTATCGGGATTGATATCGGCCACGGCGATCACGGCGCGGCTGGGCGGTTCGGTATCGTAGATAAACCCCTCGGGCATGGCGCCCTCGAAGGCGAAGGGCTGGCCCGTCATGCGATGTACATCCTGCCAGTGGTGCAGAATTTCTTCGCGCGATTTGGGTGTCATGGGTTCGGTCGTCCCTGGCCGCAGCCCTCCCAGCATCAGGGCGATCTTCACGCGATCCGAATAGTTGTCCTTGATGGAACTGATCACCGGCGCAAACCCCCAGCACCACGAGCACATGGGATCCGCGAAGTACCACAGAACCCTTTGCGATGTCATAGGCGTCATTCTCTGTTATGCACAAATGATCGATATTTCATTAGCCTACACTTGCAACAGCCATTAAGGAACTTGACCGGCTCTTGTATCGGTAGCCCAAAGATATTCCCAATTGCGGAATATATAGTTACTTTCGCAAAATTAGCATGCATCACTTTCGGCCAGCACCGAGTCATTCCCGATGGCCTGAGTCGGCATCAACCCTCACAGAATGTGGAATTATCGTCTTTGATCGCCGCGCGAGGTTTGAAATCCGTCATGGCTGTGTTTCAATTGGTACTCATATCGCAGGGAGGCTTAATTATGAGCTTCAACCGCGGCAAGCTGCATCAAGCTGAACGCACCGCGCATAGTCTTTCCGCAGCGCGGGAGACGCTGGAAACTCAATACAATGCCGTACGGCACATGAGCGAGACGCTGTGCCAGCCGCTCGCACCGGATGATTTCGGTCTGCAAGCAATGCCGGACGTGAGTCCGGCCAAGTGGCACCTCGCACACACAACCTGGTTCTTCGAAACCTTCCTGCTCAAACCTTTTCTTGCCCATTACCGTACGTTCCATCCCCAATTTGAACACCTGTTTAATTCCTATTATGAACAGGTCGGCACGCCATTCCCGCGCGCGCGACGCGGGCTAATTTCGCGTCCCACGACCGAGGAGATCTTTCGTTATCGCACTTATGTGAACGATGCAATGGCCACCTTGCTGGCCTCGACGGAAGATGCGCTCTGGCCCGAGGTGGCGGCGCGCGTCACCCTGGGCTGCCATCATGAGGAACAGCATCAGGAGCTGTTCCTGACGGACATCAAGTACAACTTTTCAATCAATCCGCTCAAGCCGGCCTACCGTGCCGATCTGCCCACGCTCAGCGCTGGTACTGACACAGCGCTGACCTGGATCGAACAACCTGGCGGTATGCAGGAAATCGGGCACGACGGTGAAGGTTTTGCCTTCGACAATGAAACCCCGCGTCATCGTGTGTTGCTGTCATCCTACGCGCTGGGTTCGCGGCTCATCACGAACGGCGAGTATCTCGCTTTCATCGAGGCCGGTGGCTATCGGCATCCGGAACACTGGCTCGCGGACGGCTGGCGCGCCGCACGCGAAAAATCTTGGCAGGCGCCGCTTTACTGGGAAAAGGCCGACGGCCGCTGGCAGCTTTTCACGCTCGCGGGTATGCATCAACTGAGCGAACACGAACCGGTGTGTCACGTGAGTTTCTACGAAGCCGATGCTTACGCGCGCTGGGCCGGGAAACGCCTGCCGAGCGAGGGCGAATGGGAAGCGATCGCGATCCGGGAAACGGTGCGTGGCAACCTTCGCGAGTCAGGATACCTGCACCCGGTACCCGTCACCGGTAAAGGCAAACCGGCACAACTGTATGGTGACGTGTGGGAGTGGACCCGCAGCCCCTACACCCCCTATCCCGGCTACCGGCCGGCGGCGGGCGCGCTCGGCGAATACAACGGCAAATTCATGGTGAACCAGCTGGTCCTGCGCGGCGGGTCGTGCGTCACGCCCGCGGATCATGTGCGCACGAGCTATCGAAACTTCTTCTATCCCGCGGATCGTTGGCAGTTTTCCGGCATCCGTCTGGCGGACGATCGATGAAGCAACAAGCCATCCGCTTCTACGACGAACACCCGGCGCCGGCGACGATGCAGGAAGAAATCCTGCAGGGGCTGGCGTCACGACCCCGGCATATCGCGCCGAAATTTTTCTACGACGAGCGCGGATCACGCCTGTTCGACGCCATCTGCGAGTTGCCCGAGTACTACCCGACGCGCGCCGAGATGAGCATACTGGAATCCTGTGCCGGCGAGGTGGCGCGCTTGTCCGGGCCGGAGGTAACGCTGGTCGAGCTGGGGAGCGGTGCTAGCAAAAAAATCCGGTTACTGCTCGAAGCGGTACGGCCGCGCCGCTATCTCGGCATCGACATCTCGCGCGAATTCCTGCGGCAATCCGTGCAGCACTTGGCACACGATTACCCATGGCTTGAGGTACACGCGGCATGCGCCGATTTCATGCAGGATTTTGAATTACCCGGGAGCGCGGGAGAGGGGAAAAAGCTTGCGTTCTTTCCGGGATCAACCATCGGCAATTTCGAACCACACGACGCCCTGGCTTTTCTACAACGGGTGCGGCGTCTGGTGCAGCCCGACGGCGCCCTGCTGATCGGCGTGGATCTCAAGAAGGATCCGCAAGTGTTACACGCCGCTTACAACGACAACGCCGGTATCACCGCACAATTCAATCTCAATCTGCTGCAACGTCTGCGCGAAGAACTCGGTGCAGACGTTAACCCGCAAGGTTTCAAGCACCGCGCGTTCTACAATGGCACACGCGGACGCATCGAAATGTATCTGGTCAGCCGACGCGCGCAGGACATCCGCCTGCTCGGACAGCGGTTTCACTTTGAACCGGGGGAAAGCATCCACACCGAGAATTCCTACAAATATTCGTTGGAGGAATTTCACGCGCTCGGACGTGGCGCCGGTCTGCGGCCGCGCCAGGTGTGGCTGGATTCGGCGCGTCTTTTCAGCGTTCATTATCTGAACGTCGTTTCCCGGTCCCGTCCGCGCGTGACTTGAGACCTCCGAGGGGCATGGAATATCTCTCTACGAGTTTCGTGTACTCTGTTGCGTATATTTATGTTTCAGAAGTTTCCTGGCCATCTCCCTTGATTATCAGGGCGTATTCATAGAGTTTATTTTTTTTAAGTCCGGTAATTTTCGCGGCGAGCGCCGCCGCCTGGCTGACGGGCAGCTCGTCGAGCAAGATTTTGAGTACACGCTCTGTCTCTTCGTCCACAGCCGCCTGCTCTGCGCGCGGTACGCCATGTATAAGGATGACGAATTCGCCGAGCTGCTGGTTCGCGTCACGGCCAACCCGTTCGAGAAGGTCCGCCAGGGTCCCGGAATGCAGGGTTTCAAACTGCTTGGTAAGTTCACGCGCGAGTACCGCCTCGCGCCTATCTCCAAAAACCTGGCACATATCCTTCAGGCTTTCCAGAATTCGATGCGGGCTTTCATAAAAGATGAGCGTGCGGCCCTCTTCACGCAGCCTCTGAAACACAGCCTGGCGCGCGGCCGATTTGGCCGGCGGGAACCCCTCGAACACGAAACGGTCGGAGGGTAAACCAGCGGCGGACAAGGCGGCAACGGCGGCGCAGGCACCGGGCACGGGTATCACGGTGAGGCCCGCCTGTCGGGCGGCGCGCACCAGATGGAAGCCGGGGTCGCTCACTAGTGGTGTTCCCGCGTCGGTGATAAATGCGATAGACTTACCGCCCTTCAGGATTTCGACAAGTCTGGGAACTTGGTTGCGTTCGTTATGCTCATGGATGGCTTCCGTCTTGGTGCCAATACCGAAATACCGCAAAAGCTTGCCACTGTGGCGCGTGTCTTCGGCGGCGATCAGATCGACCTCCGACAAGATCCGCACCGCACGCGGCGTCATGTCTTCGAGGTTGCCGATCGGCGTGGCCACGACATAGAGCGTGCCAACATTTATTGAGGTGGTATGGCTCATTATCTTGGCGCATTCTAAACAGGAAACTGAATGAAACCCATCCGCTGGCTGGCCATACCTGTAATATGTGCTGCGATCCTCGCCGGCTGTAAGACCGTGCCAGTATCGCCCACGGCCTTGCCACCGGTCAGCACGAACACCGCGGAAAAGGCCGAGCGCGACGGCGAATACCTGCTGGCCGCGCGCGAGTACACGCGCCTCGCCGATATCGCTGAATCACCCCAGAAACAGGAATTCGAATTGCGCGCCGTGGCCGACCTGCTCAAGGCCGGACAATTGCGCGAGGCACGCTCGCGCGTCGAGCTGATCGACGTCACCCCGCTGGACGCTTCGTTCACCGCACGCAAACGCATCTTGCAGGCGCGCGCGTTGATCACCGAGGGCGCGTACGAGAAGGGCATACGCCAGTTGGATGATGCCAGCCGCCTGCGCAACCTGAGTCCCGCACTACTTTCCGAAATCAACGGCGTGCGTGCACAGGCGGAGCTTGCTCTCGACAATCCCGTGGGTGCCGTACGCAACCTCATCGCCCGCGAGCAATATATTGCCGGCAAGGAAGCCGTCACCGAAAACCAGCAACAATTATGGAAAATCCTGGTATCGATGCCTCGCACCCGACTCGCCGCCGAGCTCAACATGGCGCGCGACCGGGTGCTGTCCGGCTGGATCGAGCTGGCCTTGATCGCCGTGGACAACACCGGCCAGCCGCTGCGGATGAACACCGCCGTCGAACGGTGGAAAAAATCTTATCCGAACCACTCCGCCGGAGAAGCAATCCTCGGCGCGCTGATCAGTCAGGCTCCCAGCATGATCAGCCGCATCGATCGCATCGCGCTACTGCTGCCGCTAACCTCCGGTTACACCGTCGCAGCTCAGGCGGTGCGCGACGGATTCCTGGCCATGGATGCCGCCAACACCAACCCAGACAAACCCAAGATCAAGATCTACGATACCGGGCCGGACCCGCTGAAAGTGCGTGATTTCTACGAGCAGGCCATCAATGACGGCGCGCAGTTTATCGTCGGCCCCCTTGGGCGCGAGGCCGTGGAAATCATCCTGCGTCAGGCCAGTATCCGGGTGCCGACACTGATGCTGAACCACACCGACGACGACCCGGGCTCAACGTCAAAATATCTTTTCCAGTTCGGACTGCCACCGGAACAGGAAGCGCGGCAAGTAGCCGAACGCGCCTACCTCGACGGACATCGGCAGGCAGCCGTGCTTTATCCAAAGACGCCATGGGGCGAGCGCATGATGACGGCTTGGTCCGGTCACTGGCAGCGGCTTGGCGGCGTGGTGGTCGCCAGTCAGTCTTATAGTGAGGAGGATGTCGATTTTTCCGATCCGATCAAGAACCTGCTCAATATCACCCAAAGCGAAATGCGCAAGGAACAGATCGAGAAACTGGTCGGGCAGAAATTGCGCTCTGAACCACGCGCGCGCCAGGATATCGATTACATTTTCCTCGCCTCGGACGCCAAGCACGGACGACTGATCAAACCGCAGCTCAATTTCTATCACGCCGCGCGCGTGCCGGTGTACTCCACCTCGCATATCTTCACCGGCGCGGGCGACGCCATGCTGGACATCGACCTCGATGGCATCCAGTTTGGCGACATGCCGTGGATGCTGGTGGGTGACGGAAAAATACAGGAATTGCGACAGGCGCTGCAACACGACTGGCCTTACGCCCATACCGATCTCGATCGCTTGTACGCACTCGGCGTGGACAGTTATGCCATCCTTCCGCAACTGGGCCGTATCGGCATGGAATCGGGGGGGCGCTTCAACGGCGTCACCAGCGGACTCTCCGTCGACCACAATGGTCGTCTACAACGACAACTGCTGTGGGCGCGGTTCAGCCGGGGCGCGCCCCGGCTGGTCGATACCTTCCTCAAGCACCAGGACCAGTTCAAGATCGAGGATAATGGTGAGACGAACGAACGCGGTGCGCCAGCAGAACTTCCTGGTCTTAATGACAAAACGAACGAACAGAGTAAGTAGGGCTGCGTGGCCCTATGACAAGACGAACGAGCGCTGCGAGTAGGGCTTCCTTGATTATGACAGGACGAACGGAGCAAAGCGTAGTAGGGCTTCCTTAATGACCCAGAATCTCCGAACAAATCTCAACCGCGGTCGTGAGGCGGAGGAACGTGCTTGCCGTTACCTGCTGCTGCAAGGATTGATGCTCACGGAACGTAATTATCGCAGCCCTTTCGGGGAGATCGATCTCGTCATGCAGGAACGCGATACCCTGGTCTTTGTCGAGGTTCGTTACCGTGCCCGCGGTGATTTTGGCTCCGCCGCCGAAACCGTGGATGCGCGCAAACAGGGCCGGTTGCGTGCTACCGCCGAGCACTACCGGCAGAACGTGCCGCGGGCCTCCAAGAAAGCCTGCCGATTTGATATCGTAGCGATAACCGGTGACGGCGAAGACGCGGACTTTCACTGGTTACGCAACGTTTTCTGACCCAGGATGCCCATGGCCAAGAGCAATTTGCAAACGCTTCCCGATTCCACCGCGCTCATTACGCGCGTGAAAAATAATTTTCAGGAAAGCATCCTGACCACGCGCAACTGCATGGAAGATCTGGCGCCGATCATCACCCAGGCTGCCTCGCTCATGATCCAGGCGCTGCTGACCGACCGCAAGATTCTTGTCTGCGGTAATGGCGGCTCGGCGGCGGATGCGCAACATTTTTCCGCCGAGCTGTTGAACCGCTTCGAACGCGAACGCCCGGGACTGCCGGCCATTTCGCTTACCACCGACACTTCGACGATCACCGCAATCGGCAACGACTATCACTTCGACGATATCTTTTCAAAACAGGTGCGTGCGCTCGGTCAGTCCGGCGACGTGCTGCTTGGCATCTCGACGTCGGGCAATTCGCGCAACGTCATCCGCGCCATCGAAGCAGCGCACGAGCGCGGCATCCTTTGTGTCGCGCTGAATGGCCGTGAGGGCGGCGAGATAACCAGCCTGCTCTCCGGTCAAGACGTCAACATCTGCGTGCCGGGCTCGTCCACGGCGCGTATCCAGGAAGTGCATGGTATCGTCATCCACTGCCTGTGCGACCTCATCGATTATCAACTGCTTGGACAAGGCTAGGATGCGCATACGGATTATTGTTCTCGCGGTTATTCTCGGTGGCATCACACTGGCACAGGGCTGCGCCCCGGTCATCGTTGCCGGCGGCGCCACCGCCGCGGTGGCGGCTACCGACCGGCGTACCGTCGGCGCCTTCGTGGACGACAACGCCATCGAGCTCAAGGCCAGAAAGGCGCTTAATTCCGATCCGGAAATCGGCGACGACGTGCACGTGAACATCGCCAGCATGAATGGCGTCGTCCTGCTTACGGGCGAAACGACGATGGGCGAGTTACGCGACCGGGCCCTGGGACTAATCCGGAATATTCCGAGCATACGCCGCATTGTCAATGAAGTCCGCGTGGCGGAGCCGACGGCCTTCGCCAATCGCACGAATGACAGCTGGATCACCGGCAAGGTCAAGAGCAAGCTGCTCGGCACGGAAAATATCCCTTCCAACCAGATCAAGGTGGTGACGGAAAGCTCGGTGGTTTATCTCATGGGGCTCGTCAAGCAGAAAGAAGGCGAACTGGCTGCCGAGGCCACTCGTACCGTCGGCGGGATCACCCGCGTGGTCAAGCTGTTTGAGTACCTGGATTGACCAACACCGAACGTAAAATCGTCCGGGATGTCGCGCAACTCGCGGCACGGCTGACACAACTCGCCCGTCCCATAGTCTTCACCAATGGCGTCTTTGACATCCTGCATCGCGGGCATGTCGCCTACCTTGAAGAGGCCGCGGCACTCGGAAAATCACTGGTTGTCGGCGTCAACAGCGACGCCTCCGTGCGCCGCCTCGCAAAGGGACAGGACCGCCCCGTCAATGCGCTCGACGACCGCATGGCGGTTCTTGCCGCGCTCGGTTGCGTTTCGCTGGTCACATCCTTCGACGACGACACGCCCTTGGCGCTGATCAAGCTCGTGCGGCCAGATCATCTGGTAAAGGGCGGTGACTGGACGCCAGACAAGATTGTCGGATCTGACATCGTCAAAACTTACGGCGGCCAGGTTCATGCCATCCCCTTCCGCTTCGAACGTTCGACCACGGAACTGCTGCGCCGCATCCGTTCGTCATATGACAAGACGAACGAACGGAGCGAGTAGGGCTTCCGATATGACTGATGTCCCCGGTCCATTCGTGGAGCGGCTCAAGACCGCATTGGGCGCGCGGAACGTATTGACCGATCCCGCCGACCGCTGGCCCTACGGACAGGACAACTCGCGCAAGCACACGGCGCCCGACGCTGTGGCCTTCGCCACCACCCATGCCCAGGTCATGGAAACGGCACGGCTGTGCAATCAATACAATATTCCCATCGTCGCGCGCGGACGCGGCACCGGCACCACGGGCAGCGCCATTCCCGTACGCGGCGGACTCGTGTTGTCGCTCGAACGCATGGACCGGATTGTCGAAATGGACGCCGCCAACCGCGTTATGCGCGTCGAACCGGGTGCGATTAATCAGGCCATCCAGGACAAGGCCGCGCCGCATGGATTCTTCTGGCCGCCCGATCCCACGAGCAGCGCTTACTGCACGGTCGGCGGCAATATTGCACTGAACGCCGCCGGGCCGCGTGCGCTTAAATACGGCGCCACGCGCGAGAACGTGCTCGGACTCGTCGCGGTGACCGGCAAGGGCGATGAGATTCATACCGGCACTTACACCACCAAGGGCGTGGTCGGCTACGACCTGACACGACTGATCATCGGCTCGGAAGGCACACTCGCCATCATCACGGAAGCCACACTCAAGCTCACGCCGCTGCCCGAATCCCGTCGCACCCTGCAGGCGGTTTACGCCGGCGTGCGCGCCGCCGCGGCCGCCGTGTCACGTCTCATGGCTCAGCCGGTCACACCCTGCGCGCTGGAGTTCATGGATGCGGCCGCCATCGAGATGATACGCAACTATTCACGGGCGGAATTGCCGCGCGGAGCCGGTGCCTTGCTCATGATCGAACTGGACGGGCCGGAGGCGGCGATGGAAACCATGATGACGACGATCTCGGCCGCGGCTCACGGCGATGGCCTGCTGAATCTGACCGCTGCGAAAACCCGGGACGAGGCCGCGGCACTATGGGCCACGCGCAAGGCGTTATCACCCGCCCTGCGCAACATCGCGCCGAACAAGCTGAACGAGGACGTGGTAGTGCCGGTTTCGCGCATCCCGGAACTCATTGACGGGCTGGAGAAACTTTCGCGCGAGTTCGGCATCCCGATCGTCAACTTCGGACACGCCGGCAACGGCAATATTCACGTGAATCTGCTTTACGACACGCAGGACCCGCAACAGAACAAAAATGCGCGTCCCTGTCTGTCGCGCGTGTTCGATCTGGTTTTAAAGCTGGGAGGGACACTTTCCGGTGAACACGGTATCGGCGTGGAGAAGCGCGATTACATCAACCGCGCCATCGATCCGGTGACGCTGGATCTTATGCGCGCCATCAAACGTCAATTCGACCCGAAAGGTATTCTCAATCCTGACAAGGTGTTTCCGCCCAATCAGGCCTGAGACTTCGATTGTGTCTCAGCGCTCGGTCAACTCCATTTTCTCGCCGTCGCGTTTCATGTTGAGGTGTCCGAGGAAGGACATGCCAAGCAGCGTTTCACGCGGGCTGGAACCCTCGAGGATACTGGCGTCAACGTCGTACATGGTGATATTGCCGACCGTAACGCTATACAGCTTGACGTAGTACGTGGGCACGGTACCGCCCGCGGTGTTGACGTAACCAGGACGGCCCTGTCTCCTGTAATCAATACCGATTCGGTCCGCCATAACGCTGTTCATGCCGACGATGGTTGCACCGGTATCCACCATGAAGCGTACGGGCGCTCCGTTCACCAGGCCATCGACAAAATAATGACCATTGCTTTCGGCATAGAGCGTTACACTGCCTTTGTCTTTTGACGCAAAACCGGCTGTCACCATGCCCAGTCTGATTGTTTCGCGCTTGCCACCAATCTCGATCTCGGCCTTTTCTTCCTGTGTGTTGGTGGTCAGCAGCTTGACGCCTTCCGGACTTTCATCGCCGCACTTCAGCACACGGCGTGTGCCGTCCACGACAAGAATCGCCTTGTCCTTGAACAAGGCTTGCAGGGAGATAGTCTCCACGGCGTCGGCCACATTCATTGCCAGCAACAAACTGGAAAAAACCATTGTCTTAAGCATCGTAGAACGCATAACCATATTTCTTAAATTCATTGCTGACGATACAATCGCCGTATGCAGGAAATCCTGATTTTCCGGCACGTGCCGCACGAAGGACCCGGTTACCTGGCCGATTACCTCGACCAGCGGCGCCTGCCCCACCGTCTGATACGCATCGACCAGAACGATTTCATTCCTTCAAGCATAGACGGGGTTACGGCACTTGTGCTGATGGGCGGGCCCATGAGTGTCAACGATAATCTCCCGTGGATTCCGAAAGTTACCCGACTGATTCAGCAGGCTGTCGCGGCGGACGTACCGGTACTGGGTCATTGTCTCGGCGGGCAACTGATCAGCAAGGCGCTGGGCGGCGTGATAACGCGCAACCCGGTAAAGGAAATCGGCTGGCTGCCCGTCACTCGCGTTGAAAGCACGATCGCGCAAAACTGGCTCGATGGCCTGCCACCGGAATTCGAGGTATTCCACTGGCACGGTGAAACCTTCTCCATCCCGCCGGGCGCCACGCGACTTCTCGCCTCGCGCGACTGCCCCAATCAGGCGTTCGTCATCGGCAAGACACTCGCGTTCCAGTGCCACATCGAGATGACCGGCGAGATGGTGCGCGAATGGGCGCGCGTGGGCGTCGCTGAGATCGCGCCGCTATGCGCCACCGTTCAGAATCCGCAGACGATGACGGCCAATCTCAATGAGCGAGTCACGCGGCTGCAAAGCCTGGCCGACAAATTTTACCACCGCTGGATTCAGGGCCTCGGATAATCCATCGTCAAGAATCCATGTTAAGAATCGGCATCGATTTGGGTGGCACCAAAACCGAGGGCATCGTGATGAACGAAGCCGGCAAGATTCTTTTGCGCGAACGCCTGCCCACACCGCAGACCGAGGGCTACGGCGCCATCCTGCAAAACATTTATACCCTGGTGCGCGACCTCGAAAAAAAGACGGGGCAGCCCTGCCGCGTGGGCATCGGCACCCCGGGTGCGATTTCGACACGCACTGGCCAACTCAAGAATTCCAACACCGTCTGTCTCAACGGCAAATCCATTCAGCAGGACCTCGAAAAAATTCTGGCCCGGCCGATTCATATCGCCAACGACGCCAACTGTTTTGCGCTGTCCGAGGCGCTCGACGGCGCAGGAAAAGAATACGACACGGTGTTTGGTGTGATTCTGGGCACGGGCGTGGGCGGCGGCATCGTGTTTCACGGAAAACTGCACGAAGGCCCGCAGCACATCGCCGGGGAATGGGGGCACAATGTCCTTGAACCCGACGGCCCGCCCTGTTACTGCGGTAAACGCGGTTGCGTGGAAACATTTCTCTCCGGACCGGGGCTGACGCATGACTGGCGCGTACACGGCGGCGATTCCGCGTTCGAGGCTAAAGACATCGTGGTGCTGGCCGAGCAGGACGATGCCCGGGCCAAAGCCGCCCTGCAGCGCTATCTCTATCGTTTTGGCAAGGCCCTCTCGGTCGTCATCAATATTCTCGATCCCGATGCCATCGTGCTCGGTGGCGGGATGTCGAATATTTCGCGCCTTTATACCGATGGACCCGATAGCGTGGCGCGCCACGTTTTTAATGACGAACTGCGCACAAAAATCCTGCCTCATGTCCACGGTGACAGCTCCGGCGTGCGTGGAGCGGCCCAGCTCTGGCCGGCGCAGGATTCCTGACCGCCTTATCGCCTCAACAGAATCTCCGATCGAGGTGCGACAATAAACCGCACGTCTCTCGATGCACCGCGGAGATATTCATGCGTTACTCAGGGAAATCTTCGATTCTTGCGAATATTTGATGCCCGTCAAGGTAATCCGCCGTAAACGGGAGTATTCAAACAACAAGAATCGTGGGAATTCGCTCAACTGAAACATTTAAGGAGTACCGTCATGAAACGCACATTGCTTTATGCTGCCCTTCTCGCTGCCATGCTCCCTGCTCTTGGAACCGTGGCGTATGCCGCAGATCAGGACCGCACACAAACACGCGATCAGGACCAGATCTACGGCTCGCAGCTTATGACTCAACAGGAACGCAACGAGTACCGTAACCGGATGCGCGCCGCGAAAACCCAGCAGGAGCGGGAACAGATTCGCAAGGAACATCACGAGCAGATGAAAGTCCGCGCCCAGGAAAAGGGCATGACCCTGCCGGATGAGCCGCCAGCGCGTGGACGCGGGATGGGTCCTGGCCAAGGAATGGGCCCCGGCATGGGTCCCGGTGGTAGTGCGGGCGGCATGGGACCGGGGATGGGCAACGGACCCCGTAATTGATCCGGCGTTAATCCCCTATTCAGATGTTTGCCATCCTCCCCTCGCCTCGACAGGCGGGGAGAGGAAATCTGTGGCTGCGATATACTGGGCCATCGCCATTATTTAAAGCATCCCGGAGATCACATGACCCGTATTATTGCGCTCATACTTTCGTTCGGTCTGCTCGCCGGCGGACTGACGTCATCCCTGGCCAGCGAGCCGGATCATCTCAAGCTCTACACCACGCGGGGCAATTTCGAAGACGTCAGGCAAGACATTGAGATTGCCATCACCGGTCGTGGGCTGGTGGTCGATCACACCTCGCATATCGGCGCCATGCTCGAACGCACCGGCAAGGATCTCGGCACCACCAAGCCGATTTACGGCGACGCCGGCTCCATGCAGTTCTGCTCGGCCACGGTTTCGCGCCGCACCATGGAGGCCGATCCGACCAACATCGTCTTCTGTCCCTATATCATCGTGTATTACACCCTGCCCGACGACCCGAAGACGGTTTACGTCGGTTACCGCCGTCCGCTTCCGGTGGGTTCGGCGACGTCAAAAAAATCGCTCAAGGACGTGGAAAATCTGCTCGACGGGATTGTGAAAGAGGCGCTGAGCATCAAATAGACATGGATTTTCCTGAGCAGCGCCGCGCTTTGGCGCGCCGCGCACCTGACTTATACTCCCGATCTTACTTGTGAATTGCGGCCGAAGGCCGCCACGGCTCACTTCCCTCTCCCCTTGCGGGAGAGGGAATGAGGGTGAGGGAAGAGACCGCCCGGTTCATGAATACCAATGATTGCAATAATCTTCGGCCGGGCGGTCTCTCCCGTTTCCGATTAACGAGAATAACGACATTCATGCGCGTTTCCCGATTTCTGCTTGCCACCGTCCGCGAAACCCCGGCCGAGGCCGAAACCCTCAGCCACCAGCTTATGCTGCGCGCGGGCATGATCCGCAAACTCGCCGCCGGCATTTACACCTGGCTGCCGCTCGGACTGCGGGTGTTGCGCAAGGTGGAGGCTATCGTGCGCGAGGAAATGAACCGCGCCGGCGCCCAGGAAGTATTGATGCCGGCGGTGCAGCCGGCGGAGCTGTGGCAGGAATCCGGCCGCTGGGACCAATACGGGCCGGAGCTGCTGCGCCTGACCGATCGGCACAAGCGCGATTTCTGCTTCGGACCGACGCACGAGGAAGTCATCACCGACCTCATCCGCCGCGAACTCAAGAGCTACCGCCAGTTGCCGGCCAATTTCTACCAGATCCAGATGAAATTCCGCGACGAAATCCGCCCGCGCTTCGGCGTCATGCGGGCGCGCGAGTTCCTCATGAAGGACGCCTACTCATTCCATATTAATGAAGCCTCGCTGGTAGAAACCTATAAAGTCATGCACGCAACCTATTCGCGCATATTCGAGCGCGTGGGGCTGGAGTTCCGCCCGGTCGCCGCCGATACCGGCGCCATCGGTGGCAGCAACTCGCATGAATTCCACGTGCTGGCCGACTCCGGCGAAGATGCCATCGCCATCTGCTCGAAATGCGACTACGCCGCCAACGTGGAAATGGCGCAAGCCCTGCCACCCGTCGGCAAGCGCCCGGCGCCAGGCAAGCCGATGCAGACCGTGGACACGCCGGGGCAACATACGATTGAGCAGGTCAGCAAGTTCCTCAAAGTCGATCCGAAGCAAACGGTCAAAACCTTGCTGGTCAAAGGCACCGGCGGCGTGATCGCGCTGGTGCTGCGCGGCGATCACGAATTGAATGAAGTCAAGGCCGCGAAGCTGCCGCAGGTGGCGAAACCCTTGATGTTCGTCACGCCGGGCGAAGTGGAACTGGCCGCCGGGTGCGAACCCGGCTCGATCGGGCCGGTTGGGCTCAAAATCACCGTCATCGCCGATGAATCCGCCGTGCGGCTGGCTGATTTCATCTGTGGCGCCAACGTCAACGGTAAACATCTTATTAATGTTAATTGGGGGCGCGATGCCGCCGAACCGGTAGTGGCCGATCTGCGCAAAGTGGTCGATGGCGACCCCTGCCCCGATTCCGGCACGGGCGAATGCGGCGGCACGCTCACAATCCGGCGCGGCATCGAGGTCGGCCATATTTTCCAGCTCGGCACCAAATACAGCGAGGCGATGCAGGCGAAAGTGCTGGACGAAGCCGGCCAGTCGGTGGTCATGCCCATGGGCTGTTACGGCATCGGCGTGTCGCGCGTGGTGGCCGCCGCCATCGAGCAGAACCACGACGACAACGGCATTATCTGGCCCGATGCCATCGCGCCATTCCAGATCGCGCTGGTGCCTATCGGCTATGGAAAATCGGAAAAGGTCCGCGAAATGATCGATAAACTCTACAGCGAACTGGTGCACGCCGGTTTCGACGTGCTGCTCGACGACCGCAACGAGCGCCCGGGTGTGATCTTCGCCGACATGGACCTGATCGGCATCCCCCACCGACTCGTGCTCGGCGACAAGGGCCTCGCCAAGGGCGTGGCCGAATACAAAGAGCGGCGGGACAAGCAGGTGCGTGAAATCGCCCTGGACAACATCGCCGGAAAGCTGCGCGAAATAATTAAAATCCGAAGCGTCCCGCCAGCGCATCCCCACGCGGTGGCTCCCGCGCAGGTACTGGATTTCCCGCGCGCATGACATTCCGGAACCCTTCTCTTGCCGGAACGCGATGACATGCCGTAATCTTGACAGCCCATGACCCGCCAGAATAACAAGGGGGCAATCATGCGCGTTGGCACCGTCCGCAAGCCGGGAAATACCGGCACCGAAAAACTTGTCGCCAAATACGGTGACCGTCTGGTCGCCGTTCGTTACCGCTATTCGCACGAAAAACGCAGGCGCTACAAGACCGTTGAGTTGATCGTCGCCGAGGACGACTGGACACCTCCACCGGAGCGCGATGAGATCGTGGCCAATCTGCCGCCTCCGCGTAAACACGCACCACGAGTGCCGCTGCGGATTCGATACTTCGAGAAAGACCTGCAACGCAAAATCAAGGCCATTGGCGGCACTTGGGATCCAGATCAGAAGTTATGGTACGCGCCCGAGGAATACGCACGGCGAGCCGGGCTCACGGATCGAATCGTGCGATGAGCCATACTGCACGTACTATTCCTGGGACAAAGTACTACATTTGGTACTTCGTACTACGAATAGTACATCGTACTCTACCGTCTAATTTAAGTTAGGAGCAACCCATGGAAGAACGAAAAATCAAAAACGTCTCTTGCCCCTGCTGCAAGAAGAGTCTCTATCGGTTAGCTCTGGCTGAACGTCATGGCGGTGCGGAAGTTTGGTTGGCTACAACTGATAGCCCAAGAGTCGAAAACGACGATGAAGGGCACTTCATTAAATGCATTCATTGCTCCAAAAGAATCGCAATGATCGAAGTTCCTGGGATTCCCAACACCGCGTTTAACGTCTCTCCGGAACAAAAATGCAATTAGCAAAACCGCTCCTAACTTTTTGTTCGAGCCGACGCCGTGAGCCAGCGCGGCGCTTCGCGGTTAGGTTCGGTAGCCGGCGCGGCTCAACAAAGCGTTAGCGTGCAAAATGAAGAAAGAATTCCTACTAGGGGCTCTTGTAGTTGTATCCTTGTTGGGAGCGTTTTATGAATGGGTTCTTTATTGGCATAGCGTAGAACCTTCTGACAATTTGGTCTGGCTCTGGCAATTATTCTTTATTGTGTTACTTGTGCTGTGGATTGACGCCGATAGTAAGGATTACCCCAAGATATATCGGCCATACGAGTTCAGTTATTTGGTTTTTATTTTCTGGAAGCCGTATCTCCCATATTATCTATGGCGCACACGAAGAGCGATGGGATTAGCAATGTTTTCTGGTTTTCTTGCTTTATTTTTTCTCGGCTATCTCGGAAGGTTGTTCATCTATGCAGCACGCTAACAATTCAATCAAGTGCGGCCGCCCTGCGGGCGGCCCGGACGCGCAAAAACCGCGCGCCGCTTATTTCAATCGTTAGCCTTCAATTATGGACAACTGCACATTTCTTGGCTTGACGCCGCAAGAATGGGAAATTGTGAATGGCTTCGCCAATTGGCTTGCTGCCATAGGAACGATTGCCGCAGTTGTTGTT
>JACXTT010003365.1_pt1 | contig 24669 bp, 22 predicted proteins | sample 9270951 | NCBI WGS metagenome assembly JACXTT01 (sample SAMN15532306, study PRJNA645909) | rock metagenome | isolation source: weathered quartz diorite | place: Puerto Rico | collected 2017-06-21
CGAAACCTTGGGCGTTTGGCCTTCTGGAGCCTTTGCCAGTCCCGCCCATCCCGGAACCTCCTTCAAGGTCCGCATGAGCTTGGGCGACAGCGCGCGAATGAGCGCCAAGTGCGCTTCGCCCTGATCCGCGTGTTCGCGGAGGAAGACCTCCAACCGGTCCTGAAAGGGCATCCACCCATGGCTGCGCATGAGGGTGGTGATCTCCTGGGGCGTGGGTTCGCGATCCCAGGTCTGAAGCACCTTCCCTTCGGGCGTACCAAGCCCCCACCTGGGATTGAGGCCCCAGGCCGCATCCCCGCCCCATCGGGCCTTGGAGCGATCATTGAGCGCCACGATGCTGAGATCGAAATCCAGAAGGGGAACGATCTCGTCCTGGCTTTCGAAGGTGCTGGGCTGATCCACCTTCCACTGCAGCAGCTTGAAGGTGGGCTGAAACTCAGCCATGGCTGCCCCCATCTGGCGGGGCGGCGGCGCCTGAGCGGGAGCCTGAGCCATCGCGGGGACGACGAGGGGCAGGGTAAGGAGAATGGCGGCGCGCATAGGTGCCCAGAGGATGGCGCGGATAGAAGCCGGGTTGAAGCGCCTTACCGCTTTTCCCGCCCCAGCTCCGCCCAAAGGGCACTATCACCGCCCTTCAGCCATGGTTCGGGAAGCGAGCCCTAGAGGCGCTTGGACGGATGCGTCATCCTAGCAGCCATGGATCTCGCGAAATTCCTCGACCTCGTGCGGCGCTACGGTTGGCAGGGCACGGCCCTGTGGGGCGTGCTGATGGCCCAGGCCCTCCTTTGGGTGGGGCTCGTCCGCTTGCATCTCTCCCTGCGTCGGGAGGAAGCGCCGTGGGAGGAATGCGTCGGGAAGATCCGCAGCGCCTTTCTCCGCAAAGTGAACGGTGCCGAGGAAATCGCCGAGCTCAAGGTGCATCACTACGCGCCGAGCGTGGACAAACTCATCGCCCTTCATTTCGCTGAGGAAAAGGGCGATCTCATGACGCGCTTTCTCCTTCTGCGCTGGAAGGCCAAAGAATGTCTGCGCCCCTACTGGGTGCGGTGGGGTCACCTCCTCATCGGCTTTGGCATCGTCGTGTGGTTCCTCTACGGCCTGCGGCTCGATATCGGCGTGGACGTGCTGAAACGTACGCCAGTGGATCCCCGCCTCCTCTGGGTGTGGCTGGGCTACGCCATGTGGCTCGCCTGGCGCGTGGTGCGCCTGCAGGGAAATCTGGAACGCGTGCAGCGCAGCCTGCTGGTGCCGAGGAAGGACGAGTAGATGGCCGCGCGCATCCTCCCCTTCACGCCCGGTCTCGAAGACCAGATCCTCGCGTTGATCCTGCCGATTCAGCAGCAGGAATTCGGCGTGCCGATCACAGCGGAGGATCAGCCCGATCTGCGGCGCATTCCTGAGTTCTACCAAACGAAGCGCGGCGACTTCTGGGTGGCCCTTCAGGGCGACGAAGTCGTCGGCACCATCGCCCTGATCGATTTCGGAAGCGGCGGCGCCGTGCGGAAGATGTTCCTCCGAGCCGATCAGCGCGGCACGGGGCTCGCCCAATCCCTGCTCGACACCCTCGTGCGCCACGCCACCGACCACGGACTGCCACGCCTCGTACTGGGCACCCTCGCTCAAATGCACGCGGCCCATCGCTTCTACGAGAAGAACGAATTCAGGGCCATCGAGGCTGAAGATCTGCCCAGCGATTTTCCCCGCATGGCCGTGGACAACCGCTTCTACCTGCGGGAGCTGTGACGCCGCCGAAGGTCGTTGATCTCCTCGGGATCCAGCCCCAGAAACGCCAGGAATCGCTGATGACGTTCGGGGTCCGACTGCTCGAAGACCTCGTGCCAACGCGTCATGTCTTCATCCGAAAAACCTGAGGCTCGGAGTAGGTTGACCCAGGCCGCCTTATCCATGGCGGCGCTCCCCTCCAGAAGCTCCGGCTTTCGCAGCAAGCCCACGATCATCCGCTGTTGGGCCTGAAGGTGGCGGATCTCCTGATCCAGCGCTTTCAGTCGTCGCTCCAGCAACGGCGTCCGCCCTTCGCCAGAGGCGCCAAGCAGATGCTGGATCTCCTCCAAGCTCAGGCCCGCCCGGCGAAGGGTGCAGATCTCCTCCAGCCGTTGCGCATCCGCTTCGCTGTAGATGCGATAGCCCTTCGCATTGCGGCGGGAGGGCCGAAGAAGGCCCACCCGGTCGTAGTGGAGCAGGGCGCTGCGGGAGAGCCCGAAGACTCGGGCCAGAGCACCGATGCTGGTGGGTGTGTTCGTCACGCCGCGTCCTCGGGAAGCATGGTGCCGGTCGTCAGCCAATGGCGCAACCGTCGCTGCAGCTTAGCCATCTTGGGAGCGAAGGCCTCTTCGTAGGCAGCGAGAAATCCCGTTCCCGCTGGCGAAAGAGCATGCAAGGTATAGATCCACGTCAGTCGCGACCCTGTGCCCTGAGCCTCGAGATGCAATGCCAGATGGAGCAGATGGGACCCGGGCGCTGTCACTGAAAACTGAATGCGGCCCAGCGCTGAATCGTGCTGAACCATGTGCCAAACCCAAGGCGCTGCGTCATGGCCTGGTGTCGTGAAAACGGCGCCTTTTTCTGCCAGGCCTGAGCGGCTCCAAATCATCTCTGCGGTCCATCCAGCCAGCCACTCGGCCTCGCGGATGGGGCAAAGGAGCGGGAAGATGCGCTCAGGTGCCGCGGGCAGATTCTCCATAGTGAACGTGCACACCAAAGGTTCCGAATGCGTCATGCCTACCTCCAAGGGGATGCGCCCCAGGGAGAGGTTCGGCTGTGAAGCCGTGATCGGGTCAAGCCCCGGAATGTGGTGAACTAGGGCATGGAGTCCCCCTCCCATCCGACCCGCCGCGGTGACTCCGCACGCCGCTGGGGCGCCCGCTGCGAGCGGCTCACGCTGTGGCTGCTCTGGCTGCGGGGATGGAGTCTCGCCGGGTGGCGGGTCAAGGTGGGCCGGGCCGAATTGGATCTGCTCCTGACCCGAGGCAAGGAGCTGCGGCTTGTCGAAGTCAAAGCCCGCCGCCTCGGCGCCTGGACCAGCGCCGACCTCGCCCTTAGCGTTGAGCAGCGACTGCGCCTTCAGCGCGCCTTCCAATCCTGGATCGACCGGCACCCCTGGCCAGGCTCGCTCACGTTTCAACGGGTGAGCTGGGCCGGGTGGAGGTGCCGCATGCATCCACCTGAACGGTGGGATGCGCTGCATCTGCGGCCTCAACCAGCGGAAGAGCTGACATGAAGGCCGCGTGCTGGTGGCTCGTCGGCCTACTCCTTCCGGCGCAGAGCCTGCCCGATCGTCTGACCCCGATCCTCGGGGTGCGCTACGTGGTGGATGCGGGTGAGGATGAGCAGGGCCGTTGCGTGCTTTTCTCCAAACCGAGTGCGGCTTTGCCCTCACGAGGCTACAACTGCTCAGGGTTCGTCGTAGCGGCCTCGCGGCGCCTTCTGGGCTTTCAAGGCTCCTTGGCGGATGCGGCTAGGGACCGCCTCGGCGACAGCGGGCCGCAGGCTCCTTTAGGCCAGGATTGGGATTTCGGGTGGGACCTCGTTCTCAATCTCAGTGAAGGCCATGACCGTCACTGGCTGGCGCCGGACGGCCCGCAATCAGTCGCGGGTGATGGTCGTGCTTCGCGGGGATTCCGCGTACAGGACGATGCCGCATGGGCGGTGCTTCGATCCAAGCTTCGCGAAGACTGGGTCTACCTGGCGGTGTTCAACCGGGTCCAGCGGGGCCGCCTTCGGCACCACCACGTGGGCGTCATTCTGAAGGATGGGGCGAGCCGAATCTGGTTCTACCAAACCCTTCCCCAGGGCCACAGCCACCGCCTTGCCCTCGACAGTCCTGCAGGGATGACCCGCCTGAAGGAGATGTTCGGGCCCGGCGAGCGTCTGCAGCTGCTGGCGGTGGATCCCGCGCCTATATCCCGACGCTAGCCCGGCTTTGGCCCAGGCAATTTGGATTTAAACCAACCATTTCAATCCTTCCATCCTTGGCATTGCCCTCGCCCCGGCACCCGACGGTGTCGGCATGTTGACCTTCCTGGATCGCCTATTGCCCTTTGTGGGCCGCCTTGCAAAACGGGCGGATCTGGCGGTGCCTGTCTTCATCTTGATCGTGATGGTGGTGATGGTGATCCCATTGCCGCCGATCCTCATCGATCTGCTCATCGTCCTCAACATCACCCTGAGCCTGATGATCCTGCTGGTGGGCATGTACGTGCCCAAGCCCAAGGACTTCAGCGCCTACCCCAGCATCCTGCTCGTCATTACGCTCTTTCGCCTGGGCATCAACGTCGCCACCACGCGCCGGATCCTGCTCTACGGCCAGGAGGGCACCGCCTCCGCTGGACACATGGTGCAGTCCTTCGGCCAGTTCGTGGTCGGCGGCAGCTACGTCATCGGCCTGGTGGTCTTCCTCATCCTGTTGGCCATCCAATTCCTCGTCATCAACCATGGCGCCGGGCGCATCGCGGAAGTCACCGCCCGCTTCACCTTGGACGCGATGCCCGGCAAACAGATGGCCATCGATGCCGATCTCAACGCCGGCTACATCGATGAGATCGAAGCCCGGAAGCGCCGCAAAGACCTTCAAGAAGAGGCCAACTTCTACGGGGCCATGGACGGCGCCGTGAAGTTCACGCAGCGGGATGCGGTGGCCGCGCTCATCGTCCTCGCGGTCAACATCATCGCCGGCATCATTATCGGCGTCGTTCAATTCAATCTGCCCATCGATATCGCCGCGAAGACCTACACCCTGCTGACGGTGGGTGACGGCCTCGTCACGGTCATCCCCTCCCTGCTCATCAGCGTGGGCGGCGCCATCCTCACCACCCGAAGCAGCTCCGAAGGCAAGACACTGGGCGGCGAGGTGCTCGGCCAATTGGGCATGGACCCCCGCCCCCTCGCCATCTCCGCCAGCGTGCTCGCCTTCTTCGGCATCGTGCCCGGCCTGCCTCTCGTCCCCTTCTGGCTCATGGGCGCCGTGTTCGGCGTGCTCGCCTATTCCGCTTACAAATTGCCGAAGCAGAAGCTGGATGCCGAGGCCATGGCCGAAGCCCAAAAGGCCACCAAGGCCGCGGCTGCCGAACCGGAGCGGGTGGAAGGCCTGCTTAAGGTGGATCCCCTCGGCCTCGAAGTGGGCTACAACCTCATTCCGCTTCTGGATGTCCATCAGGGCGGAACGGTGCTTGAACGCATCAAGGGCGTCCGCCGCGCCCAAGCCCAGGAGCTGGGCCTCGTCGTGCCTCCCGTGCGCATCCGCGACAACCTTCAGCTGCCTCCCAACACCTACCGCGTGTTGCTGCGCGGCGAAGAAGTGGCCCGCGGCGAGCTCATGCCCGGCCAATGGATGGCCATGAACCCCGGCACCGCCACGGAAGACGTCGGCGGCCAGGCCACCACCGAACCCGCCTTCGGGCTGCCAGCCTTCTGGATTCCCGAAAGCCAGAAGGACCGCGCCCAACTCCTCGGATATACCGTCGTGGAGCCCGGCACCGTGCTCACCACCCACCTCAGCGAGCTCATCAAACAGCATTCGCCGGAACTGCTGGGCCGCGCGGAAGTGCAGCACCTCCTCGATCACCTCAAGGAATCCACCCCCAAGCTCGTGGACGATATCGTGCCGAGCCAAGTGGGCGTGGGCCTGCTTCAGCGCGTGCTGCACAACCTGCTGCGGGAGCGCGTTTCCATCCGCGATCTGGGCCGTATTCTCGAAGCCACGGCCGATGCCGCAGGCATGAGCAAGGATCCCCTCCTCGTCACCGAATTTGTGCGCCAGGCTCTGGGCCGCAGCCTCACTGGCCCGCACTTGAGCGATCAGGGCGAGCTGGGTGTTCTCACGTTGGATCCACAGCTTGAACAGACCCTCCAAGGCGGCATCGAGCATAGCGACCGCGGAACCTTCCTCGCGCTGGAGCCCACCCGCACCCAGGAGCTGCTCAACCGCATCGTCAACGGCATCGCCAAGCTACTGCCCGGCGCCCAGCCCGTGCTCCTCACCAACCCCCTCGTGCGCCCCCATCTGCGGCGCATGCTCGAGCGCGCCCTGCCCCACCTCGTCGTCTTGAGTCACCAGGAAGTCCCGCTGGATGTGCGGGTCGTCAATTTAGGAACCGTGTCATGACCCACCACCGCTCTGACCGGCAGCCCGCCTCCCAGCCCAGGAGACCGCTATGCGCGTGAAGACCTTTGAAGCCGCCACCATGCAGGAAGCCCTGGATACGGTGAAGCGCGAGATGGGAGAGGAGGCCTTCATCCTCTCCACCAAGACCCGCAAGAAGACCGCCGCCCTCGGCATGGGCGAGCAGACCCTCATCGAAGTCACTGCTGCCGTGGACGAGGTCGGTTCTCCTGTCCTCGCGAAGGCCGCGGGGGCCGAGGAGATGAAGCGCGAGCCGCTCACTTACGGACTGCGTCCGCCCCTCGAAACTCCTGCGGCCAAACCGACACCCACGAAGCCCTCGACACCTCCGCCCGCTCCCATGGACCTGCAGCCCATCCGTCGCGAGCTGCTGGAGATCAAGGGCGCGGTCGCCGCGCTGAAGGATCAGGACACCCGCAACGGCGCCATCCTCCGTGAGCTGGACCAGATGAAGGCCATGCTCGGACGCCTTCAAAAGCAGGGCATGCCCCCAAGCCAGCTTCAGCTTCCACCTGCGCTGCTCGGCCTTTACGGCGATCTGGTGGCCAACGATGTCGAGCCGCTGCTGGCGCTCCGCCTCTGCGAATTTACCCAACGCGCTCTGCTCGACCAAGAGGGACATGAGGATTCGCTGAGCCTTGATAGCGAAAAAGCCCGCCTCTACCTCCGCCGCGTCATCGCCGATTTCATCCCCATCTCCAGCCCCATCCAGCTGGAGCCGGGCCGCACGCAAGTGGCCGCACTCGTGGGACCCACGGGCGTCGGCAAGACGACGACCCTTGCCAAGCTCGCCGCTTATGCCCAGCTGCATCTCAAGCAGAAGGTGGCCCTCATCACCCTCGATACCTACCGCCTCGCCGCCGTGGATCAGCTGCAGGAATACGCCCGCATCCTCCAGGTGCCCCTGCACGTGGCCCTCACGGTGGAGGATCTGCGCTCCGCCCTGCGCTTCTACCAAGACCGCAGCCTCGTCCTCATCGATACGCCGGGCCACAGCCCCAAGGATGAAGAGGTGCTGAGGCAACTCCGCGGCTTCCTGGATGAGCTGCCCCTCTGCGAAACCCATCTGGTGCTTAGCGCTACGACGAAGCCGCGGGATCTCACGGAGATCGCCCAACGCTACGACGTGCTGAAGCCCAGCCGCCTCATCTTCACTAAGCTCGATGAGACGAGCACCTACGGCCCCATCCTCGGCACCCTCGTGCGGGTGAAGAAGCCGCTCTCCTATCTCGGCACCGGCCAGGAAGTGCCCGAGGCCCTGGAGATGGCGACAAGCCGTCGCGTGGCGGATCTCATCCTTCCCGCGCAGGGGGTGGCATGACGGATCAGGCTTCCCGTCTGCGGGATATGGCCCAAGGGCATCCCACCCCGCAGACGTTCTTCAAGGCGCGGGTCATGGCCATCACCTCCGGCAAGGGGGGCGTGGGCAAGACCAACGTCGTGGCGGGACTCGCCGTCACCCTCGCTCGCGCAGGCCAGCGGGTGGTCGTCATGGACGCCGATTTTGGCCTGGCCAATCTGGACATCCTCCTGGGCCTGTCCCCGCAGTACACGCTGGAACACGTACTCCGCGGCGAAAAGCTACTGGAGGAGATCCTCGTCGAAGGCCCCTTCGGCATGCGCATCATCCCCGCCAGTAGCGGCATCCAGGAACTCACGCGCCTCGACACCATGGCGGAATTGCGGCTTATCCAGGGGCTGCAGCGCATCGCCGAAACAACGGACTGGCTGCTCATCGATACGGCCGCCGGCATCCACGATTCCGTTGTGAAGCTGCTCATGGCCGCCCAGGAAGTGGTGCTCGTCACCACCCCCGAGCCCACCAGCCTCGTGGATGCCTACGCGATGGTGAAGGTGCTCCACCTCCGCGATCCCGAGAAAGCGATGTGGCTGCTCATCAACAATGCTCAGTCCCTTGAAGAAGCCGAGGAGACCATCCAGCAGCTCCAGGCCGCCACCCTGCGCTTCCTTGGCAAAGAGCTGCAGGTGCTCGGCACCTTGCCCAACGATCCTCATGTGCTGCAGGCCGTGCGGCAGCAGCGCAGTGTCGCCGAGTTGTTCCCCACCAGTGCCACCGGCCTGGCCCTCTCCTCCATCGCCAAAGCCCTCCAAGCGCGAGTCCCCTTGCAAGGTGACGCCATCGCGGCATTCTGGAGACAGCTATCCACAGACCCGAGTTGAGAGCCACCATGCCACCTTCTGCACCGGACCCAAAGGATCCGCCGCTCAAGGGCCCTGCGGCCCTTCTGCCTTGGGTGCGCCTCATGGCGTCCAAGGCCTATGGCGCGCCCGTGCCGCTCCAAGCCGGCGCTCCCTCTTCGGCCGAAGGGGCGGAAGAGGATGAAGAGGATGAGTTCGGCCTCGAAGGGGCCGAAGTTGCGGCCGTGGTCACAGAGATCGAACACTTCGATCGCGCCAACCGCGAGCAGATCATCAAGGACTACGTGCCCCTGGTGAAGTTCGTCGCCCACCGCATCAGCAACCGGCTGCCGAGCCACGTGGAGCTGGACGATCTCATCCACAGCGGCATCCTCGGTCTCATGGACGCCGTGGAGAAGTTCGATCCGGGCCGCGGCATCAAGTTCAAGACCTACGCCGAGCTGCGGGTGAAGGGCGCCATCCTCGACGGCCTACGAGATCTCGATTGGGTGCCCCGCTCGCTCCGCCGCAAGAAGAAGAGCATCGAGCAGGCCTACCACGCCATTGAGCAGCGCTTGGGCCGTGCTGCCACCGATGAGGAAGTGGCCACCGAGCTGGCCATGCCCCTCGAAGAACTGCACAAGGCCCTCGACGAGCTAAAGGGCGTCACCCTCGGCGCCTTCGCCGAGGCGGGCGAAGATGGCGAAGGCGAGAGCCTCATTTCCTTCGTGCCCGACCCCGATGCGGAGGATCCCAGCCAGGTCTTCCAGTCCTCGGAGCTCAAAGAGATCCTCAAGGACGCGGTGGAGCTGCTCCCCAAAAAGGAGAAATTCGTCGTCCAGCTCTACTACTTCGACGAGCTGACGATGAAGGAAATTGGGACTCTGCTGAACATCACCGAGTCCCGGGTATCACAATTGCATACGAAGGCCATGCTGCGACTCCGGGGCAAACTCCTGGAGCGCCAGATCGAAGGGTAGTTTGTGGCTAAGATTCTGAGTCAAGAGGAGGTTGATGCTCTACTCCGTTCCCACGGATCGAGCCCCTCCAAGTCCGGTGGCGCCCCTTCAGCCGCCGCGGTAGCCGATCGGGGCGGCCCAGCTCCGGCAAAAAAGGCCCAGGCCCAGCGCAAGGTCACCCTCTACAACTTCCGCCGCCCCGACCGGGTGAGCCGGGAGCAGATGCGATCCCTGCACTTCATGCACGATCGCTTCGCCCGCAACTTCAGCTCCTCCCTCAGCGCGTACCTCCGATCGATCACGGAAGTGAACCTCGTCTCCGTGGAGCAGCTCAGCTACCAGGAGTTCCTGCTCTCCGTGCCGGAACCTACCTGCTTCAATGCCATCTCCATCAAGCCGCTGGAAGGTGCGCTGGCTTTGGAAGTGAATCCCACGCTGGTCTTCCCCATCATCGACAAGATGCTGGGTGGCCCCGGCGAACCGCTCAAGAACCTCCGCACAATGACGGACATCGAGCAGAGCATCTTCGACGGCATCCTCAAGCTGATCCTCGAAGATCTCCGCGAATCCTGGCACAGCATCATCGACATCGACTTCAAGATCCAGGCTAAGGAAACGAGCCCCCAGCTCATCCAGATCGTGGCACCCAACGAGGTGGTGCTCCTCGTCGTTTTCGAAGTGAAGATGGGCACCATCAGCGGCATGATCAACCTGGCCATCCCCAGCATCATCCTGGAGCCCATCGCTGCGCGCTTCGATCAGGAGATGTTTACGGGCTACAAGAAGAGCGCCACCTTCGAGGAGGCCAAGCTCCTCATCGAGAGCTTGAAGAAGTGCGATTTCACCGTGGCCGCGGAGATCAGCGGCACGCCCATGCTCGTGAGCGAGATCCTCAAGCTCAAGCCCGGCGATCTCATCCCGCTGCGCAAGCGCTTCGATGCCGAGCTCGAAGCCACCGTAGACGGCATCTCCCGCTTCAAGGGCTTCATGGCCTTGGATGCCAATAGCAACCGCATTTTCCAGATCACCCAGTTGATCCAGGACAGGTAGGTGGACCATGGATCCTAAAGACCAAGAATTCGTTGCCAAGATCGGCGCCATCTTCACCGAGAGCATGAGCTCCGTCTTCAGCATGCTCACGGGGCGCGAATTCCAGTTGACCCCAGGCCCCGGCCAATCCGTGCAGGATGCCGCCGGCATCGCAGCCCTGCAGAGCGGCCAAGTGATCTTCGTGAAAGCCCACTACCACAAGGGCGCCACAGGCACGCTCTTCTTCGGGCTTCCACTCAAGGAAGGCACGCAGCTGGTGGATCTCATGCTCGGCGGCGACGGCGCCGCCAGCGCGAGTCTGGAAGGCGATAGCAAGGACGCCCTCGCAGAAACCTTCAATCAGGCGATGGGCAGCGCCAACCAGGCCATCAGCGACCAGGCCGGAGAGACCTTCTCCATCTCCAACGTGGAAATCGGCGCCTTCTCCAGCGAGGCTGGCCCCGTGGGCGATTGGACGGGCGCGGGCCCCTTCCTTGTACAAGCTCTGGACACGAAGCAGGACACCATCCAGACCAAGATCTGGGTGCTCTTCCCCGATCTGCTGGCTCAGCAGTTCAAGCGCAAACTCGGATTCGTCGCCAGCGCGGCCGCACCCGAGCCCGCGGCCGCTGCGCCTGCAGCCCGAGGTAATGGCGGTGCCGCCGCAGCCCTGGCCGCCGCGCCCGTAGCCGCAGGCCCGACCGCTGATCCCACCAACCTCGATCTCCTCCTCGATATCGAATTGCAGGTAGTGGTCCGCATGGGGCAGACCGAGATGAGCATGGCCGAACTGCTCAAGCTCACGCCGGGCGCCATCCTTGAAATGAACCGCAGCGCGGACGCGCCGGTGGAATTGCTGGTGAACGGCAAGCTCATCGCCCGCGGTGAAGTGGTGGTGGTGGACGGCAACTTCGCCTTCCGCATCGCCGAGATCGAGAGCCGGGCCGCGCGCATCCGCTCCCTCGGCTGACCCTCTACTTCAAGCTTGGCCCGCCTTGGCGCGCGCAGGGTTCCAGCCCATGGCCTGGAAGAGGTGGTAGCGCATCAGGCCCAACTGTTCGTGCAGGGCGAGATCAGTCAGGGTGAGGTTTACCGCCAAGGGAAGCCAGCTGTGCCGAGCCCACACCGCATCGGAAGCGCAGCCCTGGGCCCGCACACCGAAATGAGAAAAGAAGAGGAGTGATCGCTTCTCGTGGAACCCCGACGTCACGAGGGCCACGCGCTCCGCCTTTTCTGCGCGGAGTATGGGAAGGCTGAGCTCAGCATTCTTGAAGGTGTTGAGGCTTTGGGTTTCGAGCCGCAGGTCCTTCGCATCCAGGCCGAGTTGGATCAGCACCTTTCCATAGGTCTCGGCCTCAGAGGCCCCCTTATGCTGAGGATCTCCCCCGCTGACGATCACCACGCACGCATGCCCTTCCGCGCGACACTGCCGGTAGAGTCTCAGCCCTTCCATGATGCGGGGGTAGCTCCAAACCGACGGAATGGGAGCCTCGCCGGGCCGAGGGATTTCCATATCGGCGCCCAACACCACCACCGCGTTCCGGGCCCCCCACTGTGGATGACTCATGGGAAGGAAGTCCCGCTGAAGAGGCTGCAGAAGCGCGTTGGCCAAATACCCAGAGCCCCCAAGCAGGAGCATTCCAAAGGACGTGACCAAGGCGATGAGACCCGGCTTTCGGCGGCCCCGCAGCAATAGCCCCAACGCGAGTAGCAGCACGAGCACGATGAAGAGGGTGAACATCCGCGAAACACCTTTCCCCTAACCAAACGCCATCCAAACCTGCCTCATTGAAGTAACACACCTGTCATCGGGAAATGCACTTCCAATCTTGGATTCAGAGTCTTTTCCAGCCTAGAATCCTTTTTTTGCTTCCTCATCACGTGCATCGTTGCACACCTGAGCGAAGCGCCTTTTCTAATTCTTTTTTAGGAGCACATCATGACCCTCAATCTCCACGGGACATGCCTCAGGAGCCTTTCAACTCCTGAGCTGGAAGCAGTGAGCGGCGGCGATCTCAGCATCATCAACCTCGGTAGCATCCAGAAGCCGCCCCCACCGCAGCCCTGGTATTCCTTCTTCAATCTCGGCTGGTACAGCGGGACCGTTAACCCCAACATTCCGGTGAGCTATCCCATCGGCCATTGATTTCTCAATGAACCGCGTATTGAAGGTGACCTTCCGGGGTCACCTTTTTCATTCAGGTCTGCCGATGATCGGGAAGGGCCCACCGTTCATCGGCGAAGGCCTGCCAGTCGCAGGATTCCCCCAACCGGATGGGAAGCCTCCCAGGGTACGGTGGCCTCGTGTTCTTTCCCATGAGGCGCCCTATGCGAACCCCTCCCTCCTGGCGGCCCCTGCTGGCTGCGCTCGCCATGCTGCCGCTTGCAGCGCAGGCCCCCAAAGCTTCCGCACCCGCGTCGGCCAAAGCCCAGCTGCCTCCCCTGCTCGATCGCGAACTCTTCTTCGGGAACCCTGAGCTCGGAGGCGCGCAGCTCTCGCCCGATGGTAAGTACATCGCCTTCCTCAAGCCCTATAAGGGCACCCGCAATGTGTGGGTGAAGAAGACCGGCGAACCCTACAGCGCGGGACGACTCATCACCGCCGACCCCAAGCGCCCCGTCCCCTCCTTCTTCTGGAGCCGGGACGGCAAACAGCTCCTCTTCGTACAGGATCACGACGGCGACGAGAACTTCAACGTCTACGCCGTGGATCCAGGCGTGGCGCCCGAGGCCGGAAAGGAAGTTCCCCCGGCCCGCAATCTCACGTCCGCCAAGGGTGCCCGAGCGCAGATCTATAGCGTGCCCAAATCCGATCCCGACGTGATCTACGTCGGTTTGAACGATCGCGACGCGTCCTGGCACGACCTCTACAAGGTGAAGATCTCCACCGGCGAGCGCACCCTGCTCCGTAAGAACACCGAGCGCATCGGTGGGTGGATCTTCGATCGCAAGGGTGAGCTGCGCCTTGCCGTCCGCACCACGGAGAAAGGCGAGACCGAGATCCTCCGCGTGGACGCCGACGGCTTCAAGGTCGTCTACAGCTGCGGCATCTTCGAATCTGCCGCGCCCGTGGAGTTCCACAAGGACGGCAAGCGCGTCTACATGGAGACCAACAAGGGCGAGCGCGACCTGCTTCAGCTCGTGCTCTTCGATCCCGCCACCGGCAAGGAGGAGCTCGTCGAATCCGATCCCATGAAGCGGGTCGATTTCGGCAACGCCCTCTTCTCTGAAGTCACGGAGGAGCTCGTCGCCACCACCTACACAGACGACAAGGAGCGCATCTATTTCCGCGATAAGGCGATGGAAGCGGATTACAAGCTGCTCCAGGCCAAGCTGCCCGGCAAGACCGTATCTATGGGAGGCGGCACCACTGATGAAAAGCTCATCATGGTGACGGCCTACAGCGACACCGATCCCGGTACCCGCTACCTCTTCGACCGCCGAACCAAGAAGCTCAGCCTCGAATACATCTCCCGGGAGCGCCTGCCCCGCGAACACATGGCGCAGATGCGCGCGATCCGCTACAAGAGCTCGGACGGGCTTGAGATCCCCGCCTACCTCACCCTGCCCAAGGGCGTGGCTGCGAAGAAGCTGCCGCTCATCGTATTTCCCCACGGCGGCCCCTGGGCTCGCGACAACTGGGGCTTCAACGGTTATGCGCAGTTCCTCGCCAACCGCGGCTACGCGGTGCTCGCCCCCAATTTCCGAAGCTCCACCGGCTACGGAAAGAAGTTCCTCAACGCCGGCAACAAGCAGTGGGGCGACCGCATGCAGGACGACCTCACCTGGGGCGTGAAGCACCTCGTGGCGCAGGGCATCGCCGATCCCAAGCGCGTGGGCATCATGGGCGGCTCCTACGGCGGTTACGCGACGCTGGCCGGCGTGGCCTTCACGCCCGACCTCTACTCCGCCGCCGTCTCCATCGTCGGTCCCTCCAATCTGCTCACCCTGCTCGAAACCATTCCGCCCTACTGGGAGGCCGGCCGCATCATCTTCCACGAACGCATGGGCAACCCCAATACGCCGGAAGGCAAGAAGCAGCTGGAGCGCCAGTCGCCGCTCTTCTCCGTGGCCAAGATCAAGACGCCCCTCATGGTCGTTCAGGGCGCCAACGATCCCCGCGTGAAGAAGGCCGAAAGCGAGCAGATCGTCATCGCGCTTCGCGACCGCAACTTCCCGGTGGAATACATCTGCGCGCCCGACGAAGGCCATGGCTTCGCTCGCCCCGTGAACAACATGGCCATGATGGCCGCCGCCGAGCGCTTCCTCGCCAAACACCTGGGCGCCCGCGCCCAACAAGAAGCCACGGCGGAAGTCTCCACTCGCCTCACGGAGATCAGCGTGGATCCCAAAACCGTCGTGCTTGCGAAGAAGACGGATGCCACCCAGGTGGTGGTTCCCAAAGTCGCCGCTGGCCTCGCGCCTGGAAAGGTCACCTGGTCCGGCACCCTCGAGGCCAGTGGTCAGAGCATCCCAGTGAGCATGGTGAGCGAGATCCGGGAGGAAAGCGGCGCCTATGTCATCGCTGAAGCCACCAAGATCGCCACAACCGAGTTTTTCGAGACCTGCACTTACGAGAAAGGCTCGCTCATTCCCCGAAAGCGCAGCATCAAGCAAGGCCCCGTGAGTGTTGAACTCGCCTTTGAGGGTGGCAAAGCCACAGGAAGCATGGCGATGGGACCGACTCCCAAGCCAGTCTCCGTGGACCTCAGTGGCGATCTCTTCGCCGATGGTGCCGGTTCCGATGAAGCATTGGCCTGCTTGCCTTTAGCCGAGGGATACAGCGCCATCTTCCGCAATTTCGATGTGCAAAAACAGAAGGTTATCCTCAAACAAGTGAAGGTACTGGGTCGCGAAGAGATCAAGATCGCCGCAGGCACTTTCAAAGCTTGGAAACTGGAGCTTGGCTCTGCAGATGGCGAGCCCGATGTCGCCACCGTCTGGGTCTCGCAAGAAGGCCACCGCGCGCTCAAACATCGCGCGACTCTGCCCCAGATGGGCGGTGCTGTGATCACCGTAGAGCTTCAACCCTGAAGCATCACGCAATTGGAAGGGCGGCCCCAACGGGCCGCCTTTTTTATATGGTGAGGTGAAGCCTTTTTGAACACTCCATGACACCAGACCGGTGAGGAGCGGCCACAAACCCATGCACCGTAAGGGTTTCCGGCCCGATCAAGTCCTCCCCGCTTCCTCCGATGACCTCTTTGAGCCGCGATTGGCCGGGAGGGAACCATGGGTATGGCGCGCATCTTTCGGATGGCCCCCAGCCTCGGCCCTGGGCTATCGCGGCTCGCCCTTCTGGCAGGAACAGCCTGCGCTCTGGGTTGCGGCGGTGGGGGCGCCGCGGCGCCTTCCTCCACTCCCATGCCCGCCGTGATGGCCACCCGCGCCTGGACCCACGCTGAAGCCCTGCAATCGGAGGATCCCTCCGCCGCTATGGATGCGTCAGGACAGACGGTCGTCGCCTGGTCGCAGATCAGCGGCCCCCATCGGGTCATTGAGGTGCAATGGCTCCTCACCGGATCAAGCCCCGCTGCGCTCAGCGATCCCACCGTGGACGCCTGGACGCCCAAAGTGGGATTGGACGGTTCTGGGAACGCCTTAGTGGTTTACAGCCAGTACGACGGCGGAACTCAGGCGCACGTGTGGGCTCGGCGGAATACCGGCAATGGCTGGAGCGCGCCCGTGCAGGTCTCTCAAAACGCGCTGGCGGATGCTTCGGCCCCCTTTCTTGGCTGCGATGCCAGTGGACAAGCCTGGGTGCTGTGGCACCAGGGCAACGGCGTCGCCAACCACTTCGATATATGGGGCGCCCGCTTTTCTTCAGGTGCTTGGGCCACACCCGTGCGGCTCAGCGATGGCGTGAAGAGCGCCTACAACCCGCGCATCGCAATGAACGCTTCAGGTCAGGCCCTGGCCGTATGGACTCAGGCCCAGGACGACGGATCGGTCTCCAACGGACCTCAGGACACCTGGTCCAGCACCTATGCCGTCGGCGGGAGCTGGTCCGCCCCCCAGCAGATCAATAGCGTCGATGGCGCCCACGCCACCGTCTATGGCGTCACGGCCATCGCCACGGACGCACTAGGCCGAGGCGTGGCCCTTTGGATCCAGGTGGATGCCACTGGCACGGGCGCTTTCCAGTGTTGGGCCGCGGCTTACCAACCCGGCAGTGGATGGGCCACGGCCCAACAGGTCTCACTTTCTGGCGGGGGCGACTCCTATGCTCCATCCGTCGCCCTCGACGCCCAAGGCACGGCCATGGCCGTGTGGCAGCAACAGGATGGCATCTCTGCGGCAGACATCGCCGCCAGCCGCTTCACCTTTGGAGGCTCTTGGACGTCCCCCCAACTCATCAGCTCCGGGGCTCTGGCCTTTGACCCCCACGTTCTATTGAATGCCAATGGCCTCGCGACAGCCGTCTGGTACCAGATGGACGCGCCGAGCTACACCATCCGCAGCGCCTCCTGCCCGACCACCACTTGGAGCGCCCCCGCCCTGATCGATGGGTTGGCCGATCCCAATGGCTTCTACTACCCCGTCAGCTGCCTGGCAGGTAATGGAACGACTAGCCCAAACCTCATCTGGGGCATGGATAGCTACTAGACAAGGCGGCTCCTACCACAGTGTGTGGTAACACATCCGCAACACCATGCGGCTTTTGTACCATCTAGGTTCCGTTCTAGACTGGATTCAAACTGTCCTGGTCTTGGAGCAGAACCCATGTGCGGCATTGTTGGATACATCGGAGAACAGGGTGCGGCGCGCATCCTCGTGGAGGGGCTTCGGACCCTGGAATACCGGGGCTATGACAGCGCCGGCATTGCGCTGGCCCCCGGCAACGGCGCCTTCAATGTCACCCGGGCCAGCGGCAAGCTGGCCAACCTGGCCGCCAAGGTGAACCTCGACGACCCCACCGCCACCGGCATCGGCCACACCCGCTGGGCCACCCACGGCCGGCCCACGGAAGAGAACGCCCATCCTCACCGCAGCGGCGACGGCCAGGTGGTGGCCGTGCACAACGGCATCTTTGAAAACTTCCTCGAGCTGCGCCAAGAGCTGAAGGCCGCGGGCAATACCTTCCTCAGCGAGACGGACACCGAGTGCTTCCCCGTGATGGTGAACCACCTCATGGATGGCGGCCTCGCCTTCCCCGAAGCCTTCCGCCAAGCGGTGGGCCGCATGCACGGCATCTACGCGCTGGCCTGCATGCACGCGGGCACCCCCGACCGAATCCTCGCAGCCCGCAGCGGCCCCCCGCTCTGCATTGGCCTAGGCGAAGGCGAGAACTTCCTCGCCTCAGACGTGGTGCCTTTGCTCCGCCACACCCGCCGAGTGATCTTCCTCGAAGATGGCGATCTCGCCGAGCTCACCCGCGACGGCGTGCGCATCTTCGATCTCAACGGCAAGACCATCGAGCGCACCATCCACACCATCCCCTTCGATCCCATCGCGGCGGAAAAGGGCGGCTACAAGCACTTCATGCAGAAGGAGATCTTCGAGCAGCCCCAGGCGCTGTCGAACACGTTGCTGGATCGCCTGCCTCTCGATGGCGCTGCCATTCCTCTCGAACTGCCCTTCACCGACGCCGAGCTCAAGGCCCTCCAGCGCATCCACATCGTCGCCTGCGGCACTAGCTGGCATTCGGGCCTCGTCGGCAAATTCCTCATCGAGCAGCTGGCCCGCGTGGCCGTGGAAGTGGATTACGCCTCCGAATACCGCTACCGCGAACCCGTGATTCCCGAAGGCACCCTCATCATCGGCATCACCCAGAGCGGCGAAACCGCCGACACGCTGGCCGCCATGAAGGAGGCCGCGCTCCGCGGCGCGCGCACCCTCGCCATCTGCAACGTGATGGGCTCCACTGCCACGCGCCAGGCCGAAGCGAGCATCCTCACTCACGCGGGCCCGGAGATCGGCGTAGCCTCCACCAAGGCCTTCACCACCCAGCTCGCCGTGCTCACCCTGCTCGCGCTGAAGCTCGGCGAAGCCAAGGGCACCGTGAATCCCACCCTGAAGCAGGAGCTGCTCCAGGGCCTTCGCGAACTGCCCGCACACCTGGAGCGCCTCAGCGCCCTGGAGCCCCAGCTCGTGAAGTGGGCTCAGCGATGGAAGGACGCTTCCGACTTCCTCTTCCTCGGCCGCGGCCCGCTCTACCCTATCGCCCTCGAAGGCGCGCTGAAGCTGAAGGAGATCTCCTACATCCACGCCGAAGGCTACCCCGCCGGCGAGATGAAGCACGGCCCCATCGCCCTCATCGATGAGAGCCTGCCCGTCGTCGCCCTCATGCCCCAGGACGCCCACCGCGAGAAGACCCTCTCCAACCTGCAGGAAGCCGCCGCCCGCGACGGCCGCATCCTCGGCCTCGTCACCGAAGGCGACACGGGCCTCCAGGGCATCGCAGAGGACGTCATCGAACTGCCCAAGGTCCACCCCTGGCTGGCCCCCATCCTCTACGTGGTGCCCCTCCAACTGCTGAGCTACCACATCGCCGTCCTCCGCGGCTGCGACGTGGACCAGCCCCGCAATCTGGCCAAGAGCGTCACCGTCGAGTAGGTTCGCTGGACATTTTCCCCAGCTGCGCTAAACTCAATTCCTCTACATTGGCGCGTAGCTCAGGGGTAGAGCACTACCTTGACACGGTAGGGGTCGGCGGTTCGAGACCGCCCGCGCCAACCACACCGGGGCCGCTTATGCGGCCCCTTTTCATAATCCCTAACCAGGCGGTCTCGAGCCGCCGAGAAAGAGGGGCGCGCAGGTAGGGCCCACCTAAGGGCCTCCTGTGGAGACCCTTAGGTGATCAGGCCCGTGCGCAGCCCCTCGCAAGGTTCGAGACGAGACGAAACCTCCACGTCCACGCGCGTGGCTCCTCTCCCAAATTCCTCCGAACCATCCGAGTCCCGCCCCGCCGCCACCGGCTGCATCCACGTTTGCGCCATGGATCCCGAGGGCTGGTGCGTCGGCTGCCACCGACACGAATCCACCATCTGCCACTGGCCTGGTGGATTGGGCGGCTCCGTCTTCTAGTACTGGAAGCCCGCCGAGATCAGCAGCGTGCTGAGCTGGGTCTCCCGCTCCTGCTTCGTGCGGGGACGCCCCAGAATGCGGCGCCAATCCGCGGCGTACTCCAGCTTGATGGGGAACCCCAACTTGAGGATGAGGCCCACGCCCGGTGTCACTCTCCAGGCGGGAAAGGGCGCGCCCGTATCTACCACCACCTGGGGGCCCGCGGGATTGAGCGGGTCCCGTTGCAGTCGGAGTCGTTCACCCGGCTTCACCCGCTCGTAGACCTGGCCGCCATCGACGAACACTTCTCCCCAAAGGCTCTGTCCGAAAAACGCCAGCGGAAAGCGGTATTCCAGATTGGCCGTGGCGATGGCTTGCCCACCCAAGGGTGTGAGCTGCACCTCGCCCGGGAGAGGTTGTGCGGACTTATCCCGCTTGACCAAATAGGTGGTGGGCCCGAGGAAGCCCGGCTCCACACCGCGCACCGAGAAGGGGCCGCCGCCGAAGTAGCGCTCCGTCAGAGGCAGCTCCTGCACGCTATTGGCGGTGGGTCGCGCAATGCCCGCACGGAGGTTCGCTGAGAACACACCAGCGGAAGCCTGGAAACCCACCGGCCAATTCCATTGGTGGCGCAGATCCAGACGCACGAAGCTCGCGTTGGAGGAGGTGCCGAAGGATTGCAGGCCGAATTCCAGCAGGCCTTCGAAGGCTGTGCCTTGGGTGGGATCGTGGGGTTTGTCTCGACTATCCACGCGCACCTGCAAGCGAGGCGCGGAGATGACGCTCTTGAGCGATGTACTCGCAAACTCCTGAAGATCCTCGGGGCTGATGAGCTCGTTGCCAGAGGCGTCGCGGTTCGCGCCGAGATCGGCCCGCTCGTAGCGGTAGCCGAGCGTAGCCGTCTGCCGTTCCGTGATCTTCCATTCCAAGCCCGCCAGCACGCGGCGGCGCCGAGCAAAGAAGGCAGGTTGCGCTTCTTCGAGATACGCACCTTCGATGCGGAATTGCGTGCGGGGGCTCAATAGGCGATCCAGCGCCCCGGGCAGAAACCACGGATCCGTGTAGGCGAGCGTGTAGCTATCCAAACTGCGGTTGAACTCTCCGGTGGGGAAGAGATCCTTCAGCGCTTTGCTGCGCAGGGTGCTGTCGCCGGCCCGCACCGAGAAATCCGCCGTGCGGCCCATGCCCCCGAGATTGTTGCGCTGCACACCTTCGAGAAAGCGGTAACCCTGAGCATTGTCGTAAGCGAAGCCGGATGTGAACGTCCAAGGACTGCGCTCCTGCGCCTTCAGATCCAAATCACCTCGCGTCCAGCCCGCGTCTTTTTGATCCGGCTGTTCAGAAAGCGGGCTCAGATCCAAGCGCGAAAAGGCGCCGAGATCGGAGGCTCGCCCCAGAGCCTGATCCAACTCCACTAGATTGTAGGGATCGCCCTCTTGATGGGGATACTCGCGCAACAGCGCTTCAGGGCGCGTGCGGTCGATGTTGCGCACCACGAGGCGCCGGAAGTGATCGAGCGGCTGAATCGGAATGCGGATGAGCAGGCGATCGCTCTTGCCATCATCCTCGAAACGCACTTGGGGATTCTCGCTTCCCGCGGCGATCAACTGCTGGCGGAGGGCCGAGACCACCTGAGCCAAATCGCTGCGCACATAGGGCACGGGCGCGGAGGCTACGATGCGAAAACGCGCCCCGCCTTCCGGTGTGGGCGGCAGGGTTTCCAACACGCCTGCGAGACCTTCCAAGTGGGCGCGGTCGGCGGGGTAATCCTGGCTCTTATCCTTCCTGCGATGCGGCGTGGGATGATCCTGAAGCCAATAGATCAGCCCCTCTCGAAAGCGCATGGGATCGAGCGTGGAGGGCGGCGGAAGTTCCAATTCCAACTCGGTCAGCATGCGCCGGGTACCTTCGCGCACGACCACCTTCACATCGCAGCGGCTGCCACGAGGTGCCTCCACTTCGGTATGCACGCGTACTTCCGGATATCCCTTCAGCCGGTAGAGGTTGCGCACCCGGTCCTCAATGATGCGCTGCAGCTCTGGGCCCACCCAGGCCTTGCCCAGCAACCTGCGCAACGAGGTGGCGGTGACGCCGCGAAGCTCTTTCTGCTCGACTCCCGAGCTGCCCTCGAACACGAGATCGCCGAGCGCATAGCGCGTCCCCAGCACGGCCGTGTGAAGGAAGACGACCTTGGCCGGATGGTCGGCGGGCCCATCCAGCACTTGGCGCTCGGCATTCACCGTCACTTCCGTATAGCCCTGATCTTTGAAGTGCCGGCGCAAACGCCGCGCACCTTCTTCCAGCAATCGAGGGTCGTATACGGCGGCGCGGGATTCAGGCAATAGCTCGCTCAAGGAGCGTTCCGTGCTGAGGAAACCACCCACAGAGGCGCCCTTGAGTTTCAGCTGGACCTTGGGCCCCACTTCGACCTGCACGGTGACGCGCCCTTGAGCAGCGTCCCACAGCACCGAGGCCTTCCCTTCCAAGCGCTTGTCCTTGAGAAAACGCTCCCGCAGCAGCTGGGGCGCTTTTCGCGCAAGCAGGCCTGACCAAAGCGTTTGGCCCGGAGAGAGCCCCGCGATGCTCTGCAACTTCTTTGCGGAATAAGGGCCGAGCTCACCTTCCACCGCCACCGTCCACACCAAGGCCGGCTGGCCCAAGTGCAGAGTGACTTGCAAAAGCTTGCCCTCCTCCATCCGCTGCAGAGAAGGCTCCGCCTCGGGCCAGCCTCCATCGCGCAGGCGCAATTTCGCATCGGTCTGCCATTCCTGGAGACGCACATCCCCGAACCGCCCACCCAAAGGAAGGGGAGGGAGCAGCGCCTTCGCCGACTTGGGCGGGAGCCCATCTACCCACGTCACGCGGGCCACTGGATTGAGCGGAACCACCCTGAGGGTGAACACGCCTTCCTCCATCTGCCCTTCGACGGATTGGAAGCGGCCCAGACGGCGCACCGCCGAAAGAGCCTGGCTCACGGTCGCGGCATCCGCGGAACCGCCTTCGCGCATGCCGAGCGCAGCGTGGATCAGACGCTGGTCATCCGCATCGGCGCCCAGAATCCGAATCGCCCGGACATGTGAGGCCGGATCCTGGGCAGCGAGCCCGGATCCGGCCAGACAGATGAGAGCCGCAGCGCGGTGCACGCTCCGCGCCCGTTTAGAAGCCGGCGAGGGCCTCAGCCTCGGTGTCCCGTACGCTGAACACGGAGTGCAGGCTGGTCATCTTGATGAGGCTGAAGATGCGGGTATTCATGCCGCAGATGCGGAGCTCGCCCTGCTTGTTCTTGATGGAGGTGAAGCAGCCCACCAGCTCGCCCACGCCGCTGGAATCCAGGTAGCTCACCTTCTCGAAGTTGATGACGATCTTCTTCGCGCCGCTGGTGAGGGCAGTGCGGACGGCTTCGCCCAGCTCCTGGTCGCCATCACCCAGGGTGATCTTGCCCTCTGGATAGAGGATGGTCACGTCGTTGTGGGTTCGGGTGGTGAGGTTCATGAAGACTCCGGGTGAACGGGGTAAGTGTAGCCAAGAACACGGCTTCTGCTTCCTGGATTCGGGGTGGATCGCCTCGGGTTGAGGGTTATTGGCCTTCTTTTCGGGTTCCAACCCCTGGCACGCCAGGTGCATCTTCCCCTCTACCCTGCCCTTGGCTGGGTCACTTCTGCAGGCTTCGCCATGTTCGATATCACACGGAACAACGGGATGCTCCAGCTCATGGACGCCAGCATGACGCTGGCTTCCAAGCGGCAGACCCTCATCGCCTCGAACCTCGCGAACATCGACACCCCCGGCTTCCACACCCGGGACTTCAGCTTTCAGGGGGCCCTGAAGTCGGCCCTTGAAAGCCAGGCTGGGCAGCAATCACCCGCGGCCATGAAGCTGACCCAGGCGGGCCACCAGTCCCCGACCCCCTCCAGCAGCCTGCCGGCCTCCGAAGATCCCATCTGGCCCTCCTGGGAGCGCAATGACGGCAATGACGTGAATCTGGATCGGGAGAATATGCTTCTGGCCCGCACCCAGCAGACCTACCAGACCGCCAGCCTCTTTATGCAGGCCCAGCTCCGCCAGCTCTACTTCGCCATCCGCGAGGCCAACAAATGAGCATCCCAAGCATTCTCGACATCGCTTCGACTGGCCTCAGCGCCCAGCGGCTAAGGGTGCAGCTCATCGCCAGCAATATCGCCAATTCCGAAACCACCCGCACGCGGGAGGGCGGCCCCTTCCGCCGCAAGGATGCGGTCTTCCAGGCCCAGGATATGGGCTTCGACGAAGCTCTGAAATCCGCCGGCGTCCGCGTGGCAGAGATTCGCCCCTCCGCAGAGCCCTTTCTCACCCGCTACGAGCCCGGACATCCCGACGCCGATGCCGAAGGCGTCGTCCGTTACCCCAACATCAACCCCGTGGAGGAAATGGTGAACCTCACCGAAGCCTCCCGCGCCTACGAGGCCAACGTGGCCGTCGTCCGTTCCGCCAAGAGCATGGCCCAAAGCGCCATGGAAATCCTCCGGGTGTCCTGATCTTCTGACGCCTGACGGATTCCCGACTGGCGCCCCTCCCCCATCTGAACCATCCTTGACCTGACAAGCTCCCATGGACCCCCTCCAAATCTCCCCCCTCAGCCCGGCGAAACCCCTCCAAGAGGGGCTCCAATCCGGCCTGTCCAGCCCGGACGGAGGCCCGGATTTCGGCGATTTGCTGAAGCAGGCGCTGAGCGAGGTGAACCAGGCCAGCCAGACGGCTGAAGGAGAGGCACGGAACTTGATGTTGGGGGAGAGTGCAGACATGCACTCGGCCATGCTGGCGGTTCAGAAGGCCGATCTGAGTTTTCAGATGATGATGGCCGTCCGGTCCAAGTTGATCGACGCCTACCGTGAGGTCATGCGCATGCAGCTCTGATGCGCTGGGTTCTGGTTCGGCGGGCGGCCTGAAAGGCGTCCATGGCGGAACCCAAAAACCTCACCGAACAGATCGTCCAGGCTTTCCGCGGCATGAGCACGGCCCAGCGGGCCATGGTCGGTGCCATTTCCCTGACCGTCGTGCTGGCGCTCGCGGGGTTGGTGTTCTGGGTGCAGACCGAGAACCTAGAGCCTCTGGCCAGTAACCTGGCGCCCACTGACGCCAATGCCATCGTCGAATCCCTCAAGAAATCAGGCATCCCTTACGAGTTGGGCCCCGATGAGCGATCGGTCCTCGTGCCCAAGAGCAAGGTGGGCGAGCTGCGCCTCCGCTTCGCCGGCGAGGGCGTGCTGACCGGCGACAAGCTGGGCTACGAAAAGCTCGAAGCCCCCGGCCTCACCACCACCGATTTCACGCAAAAGATCATGCATCGCCGCGCCATGGAGGCCGATCTGGCCAAAACCATCCGCGGCCTGCAGCAGGTCCAGGATGCCGTCGTTCATA
>JACXTT010003366.1_pt1 | contig 24667 bp, 22 predicted proteins | sample 9270951 | NCBI WGS metagenome assembly JACXTT01 (sample SAMN15532306, study PRJNA645909) | rock metagenome | isolation source: weathered quartz diorite | place: Puerto Rico | collected 2017-06-21
CCGTCAAATGCGCCGTGAGTGCGGCATACTTCTCTCGCATGACTGCCTCTCGTCTATCCATGTCGGCAGCCTATCACCTCGGTTCATAATCCGGAAGTTATTCTTGCTTGAAGCCTATGGATTCCCCGACCAGCCGATGCTCGATGAGATGATAGCAAAAGCGCTACAAGTATTGAGCAAGAATAAGAAAGGGTTCGTCCTCATGGTCGAAGGCGCGTCCATTGATAAGCAAGCGCATAATATGGATACTGAGCGCTGGATTTTGGATACGATTGAGTTTGATCGTGCCATCGCGGTCGGGAAAAGATTCGCCGAGGACGACCCAAGCACTCTGGTCATTGTTACTGCTGATCACGAGTGTGCGGGCGTAAGCATCATCGGCGGCTCGCGAGTCAGCAATACGGACTTAGTGACCCGTTCTCAGTCTGGGCTCGGCACGCAGCCAGGCGGACCCCGGGGCGGCGTTGTCGGCACCTATGACGCTGCAGGGTTCCCGCAGTATGACATCGCGGCGGACGGCTATCCAGTCACCACAGACATCGACCGGCGGATGCTCATCGGGTATGCAGCAAACGCCGATCGCTTCGAGGATTGGCTAACCAACGCCCTGCCGCTTCAGGATAGCCAGCAGCCTTTTGTCGGCCAGCCTCCACTCAACCTGTACCCGGCCAACCCCTTGAAACGCGACGAAGCAGGAGGGTTTCTCGTCACTGGTCAGATTGAGGATGTCGTAGCGGCGCATACAGCGAATGATATCCCGCTCTCCGCCTTGGGGCCGCATGCCGCATTGTTTACTGGTATCATGGACAATTCTGATGTGTTCTTCAAAATCATGCAGGCCATCGGCAGAAAATGAAGAGGGTTCGCAGAATCACGGGATCGCGCTTCTAGGATCCCATAGAAACTCTCTCATCAGGAGACGGTAGCCGTGACGTGCTGCACATAAAGGGGCAATTCAGTAACGACTCACTTTGGTTCCGGTGCAAACCTGGAATGACAGTGATATTTCTATGTTATGAATCTTCCCCAAGAGTCTGCCGTCACGCTATTCAAAGGCCGTCACTTTAATCACGAGATCATCGCGCTCTGCGTTCGTTGGTATGTGACCTACAAGTTAAGTTACCGAGACTTGGTGGAGATGATGGCGGAACGGCATGGCGATATCGCACACACCACGATCCTGCGCTGGGTGCAGCGGTAGGTCCCGGCGTTCGAGAAGCGGTGCTGCGTTTACGCCCCCTCGGTCGGCACCTCCTGACGAGTCGACGAAAGTGTGCCGCGAATGCAGAGCCAGAGAGCGCTGGAATGCGATGCAACATGGAAAATGAGGGAAGGCCCCTCGGAGCCGGTGTACAAGCTCAGGCTCCAAACCACCTTAAGTTGTAACGGTAAAGAGCTGCTGTGGTGAGCGTTAAGGAAAAGGCAAGCCCGAGAGGTTGTTAGGTGAAGGGTACGAAGACGAGCGCAAGCGAAACCGCTGAGGGCGTGCCGTAAACTCCTACAGCATGTCTCACTTGCATGAGTCTAAGCAATCTAGCTCAGTAGGAGCCATGAAAACCTATGCGTTGGACCTGCGGACGCGCGTGGTCGAGGCGATGGATCGCCAGGTAGGAACGCAACAGGAAGTCGCCACGCTTTTGGGCGTGAGTTGTACGTTCATCAAGAAGCTCCTGCGCCAGCGGCGCGAGACGGGCACTCTCGCCCCCAAACCGCATGGCGGGGGGCAGGGGACCAAACTGGAGGAGCCACAGCGGGAGCAAGTACGGACTTATATTCTCCGGACCTGCAATGACCCCACAATCAGCGAGGGGCATACCTATGTGGTGACGACCTTGGGGAGACGGGTGAGTCGAGCGACGGTGGGACTGGTGCTGCAGCGTCTCGACCTTCCACGGAAAAAAACACTAGTGGCCAGCGAGCGGGATGAGTGCAAACGGGCGGCGTCGCGCCCAGGTGACCCCCCCTGGCGAGTGCACGATTAATTTTTGTGGACGAGACCAGCACGCATACCGCGTTGACGCGGCGCTATGCCCGGGCTCCACGAGGCCAACGAGCTTAGGGGTGCGTGCCCCGGAACCATGGTGCGAACCTCTCGGTGATTGGGGCGCTCGGGCTGCGCGGCATGATTGCGACGATGAGTGTCGAGGGCGCAGTGGATACCGCGATCTTTGACATCTTTGTGAGTCAGATCTTGAGTCCCGCCCTCCAACCAGGCGATGTCGTCGTGTTAGACAATTTGGCCGTGCCTCATGCCTCCACGATTGAGCAGGCGGTGTGCACGGTGGGCGGCACGGTGCTCTTTTTACCTCCCTATTCGCCCGATTTCTCCCCTATCGAACCATGTTGGGCTAACCTCAAGACGTTTCTCCGTGGCTGCGCAGCTCGCACCCGTGCCTTGCTCGATGCTGCGCTGACGAACGCGTTACAGACTCTGAACCTTGAGGACTTTCAAGGCTGGTTTCGTCATTGTGGCTCTGAGGTCGCATCCAATTGAGATGTGCTGTAGGCGACGTCAAAACTGGGGGGAGTTTCGTTACCCCGGGAGCAGTGTGGGAGGAGCCTCGGTACTGCCCACGTGGCGTCCGGCATAGAAGCGGCGTGATCGTACTCTGGGCTTCTGTGTGGAACGTGGGAATCTGTCGCTCCACTGCAGAGGGGGAAACGGATAGTAAGTTCACCGACTTCTCCATTGGCATAGGAGAGCACCTAACCAATGAAACAGAGGAGATGGAACAATATGGCCGTTTCGTAGCGGCAGAATCCACTCCCCGCAGGTATAAATTTCCCAAACGCCTGTGGCCTCTCGCCTTCTCCCTTCGTGTAGAAAGGAGGAGCACTAAGTCCCCATAGTTAGAGAACCGCACAAACGAACACAAGACTGAACCCAACTAATCACACCAGTGAATGCGTGAGTGGAGTGACCATCCGTATCCCTTTACTTCGGCTTGTTCATGGTCGAAAATTTGGTCACAAGGGCTTGCAAAGCTGCGACGCACGCCTCCTGATCAGGCTCCTTGGCTCGCACCTTCGCGAGGGCACGATCAATGGACTTGTCCACTAACGTCCAGTCTTCCGGACTCAGAGGTTGCAGCCTCTCTTCGGCTTCATCCCAGGCCGTTTCGAGATCCTTCATCCGCGCCTTTGCGCCCTTCAGGTCGCCTCGTTGCGCGAGGACCAGACTTTCTGAAGCGATTGGCGAAAATAGAGAAAGATCGCCAAGAGGGCCGCTGCTTAACTTATCGGCAAGGGCGACTTGTTCGACTTTCATGGGAATGAGACTCGGTATCGTAAACCATCCACCGACACCGACCGCAGTTATCATCCCCAATAGCGCCCGGACGCGACGTGTTAGCACATACGAGTCGGTCGCAGTGGGAATTGCTTTGCCTCGTGCGCAAATAGACAACCACAACACACTGGATATAAAAATCGATGAATAGGCTCCCGCGATGAGCCCGATCAAGATGGCAAGAGCGAACATTTGTAGCGGCTCACAGGCGAAGAGATAGAGGCAGGCCGAAGCCAACACGACCGTCAGCACCGTATAGATGGATCGCCTTAACGTTTGGTGAATACTCTCATTGACAAGATCTTGAAGCGAACCACTCCTCCGGTCGGAAAAGCGTGTTAGGTTCTCTCGAATCCGACCGAAGATCACAATTTTATCATTGAGTGAGTAGCCGATAATGGTCAACAACGCGGCGATATACGTCACATCGATCTCAAGTTTGAACAGAGCGAACATAGCTGAGACGATCAGCACGTCGTGAACGATCGGTGCTACCGTCGCCAACGCAATCGACCAGGAAAAACGGAAGCCAATATACAGCAGGATGCTCGTAAACGCGGCGACGATGGCATAAATCGCCCGTGTGGCAAAGTCGCGAGCGACCCCCGGATCGGCGGTATTTTCCTCGTATTCCACCCTGCGGTAGTGAGATTGGAAGGCAGAAATTATCCGCTTCAGTTCCGCTGGCTTGACAATCGCGTCAAAACGAGCAGCGATGTGGGTGTTGTCCTTGCCGCCGATGGCGACGGTATCCGGGGCCGCTCCGACCTCTGAGATAAGGCGTGTTGCCGTCTCTTGGTCGATTGCACGATCAAGGTCGATGTCAAGCGCCGTGCCAGCGGTGAAGTCGATATCGAGGTTTAACCCATGCGCTCTGTAGTAGAGTATTCCCGTGACGATGATGAAGGCCGACAGAACGATGGCTGTTTTGCCGAAATCAACAAAATCAAAGACACAAAATTTGCTTTCCCGTTCGCTCGATTGACAGCCGATAAGCAGAGCTGAGGGAAGCACATGAGATTGCGTCAGCCACACACAGAGTACACGCGCGAAGAAGAAATTCGTGCTGACCCCAATGATGATACTCGCAAGCATTGTTAAGGAGAAGCCTTGAATCGGGCCGATGCCAGCTACAAAGAGCGCGACCATGGCAAGCGCCGTAACAAGGTTGGCGTCTCGTATTGTTGATAATGATCCGTTGAAACCAAGCCGCACCGCATTTGCTAGCGCGTAACCGCTTGACCATTCTTCCCGTACGCGCTCAAAGCAAATGATGCTGGCGTCAGCAGCCATCCCAATGCCGAGCACAAACGCGACCACAGCTGACAACGACAGCGTTGCGTGAGAGAAGGTGAAAACAGTGACGAGCAACCACAAATAGACAAGCGTGCTGAAAGCGGCAATCATTCCCATACCGCGATACAAAACCAAAAGAAAAAGAAAGATACAGGCCACACCGAGAGCACCGGCTGTCAGCGTTTCTTGCAATGCGGTTTCTCCCAGTACACTGCCGACCGTCTGCGTATACTTTTCAGTGAGTACGATGGGTAAGCCGTGCGTGTTGCCAAGGAGCGATCGAGACTCGTCTGCAGACGTGAGTCCGGCCAATTTGACCCGAATGTGGTTCTCGCCCTCGACGTGAATTTCGGGCTCGGCCATGCCAATGCTGTCGGCTCGCTGGCGCAGGATATTCGCCGTTACGAGCATATCTGCCGCCGAAACCTGGGCTTTGCCCTCCACTGGTGAGGCCACGTAGTAGATCTCGTAGCCGCCGCGGAATTCCAATCCGAACCGCACCTGGGAAGCCAGCTGTCGGGCGGACAAACAGATCAGGAATGAGAGGACGCCAACCACTACGGCGAAAGACCATCGTGCCTGTGAGGGGGTCATAGCCATTTCCTCCTTATTGTTAGCGAAGTTGTAGAAGTTCCGGAGCCCGCCATGTCCAGAGCTCCTCGCCAAGCGATGATCCGTCGATTAAGGACAAGTTTCATTTATGCACGTTTCTTTCCCCACCAGCGCAACCAAAGCACGCCTCTATAGGTAAAGAGGACGAAGAACAATATGAAGAGGAGTTGCAGAATCCCAGTGTCCATGCCGCTACGCCATCTTGCGTCCACTGCTCCCAGACAAGCAGGACGATGACGGCGAACAGCCACGTGGAAAGGACACCAGTCTCTTTTCTCAGGGTCCGCCCCCAGAAAAACCGAGAGGTTCCTAAGGACTGGCAAAGACCGGGAGCGGTTGGCACAAACCGATTCACTATTTGAACGTAGGCGGTATACTCCTGCCCGAACTGCCGCTGGAGGAACTCTTCTTCGGCAAAGACAATTGCCCAGCACATCCCTATAAACCCTGGCAGGACCAGTAGGTACCACCAGCGACCGTTGGCAATCACCACCAAGCCGGTCACGATCAGCAGATTGCCGACATAGAGTGGATTGCGGATGTGAGCGAAGAGGCCGTGACGAATGAGGGTCTGTGCCCCGATGTGTTTCCGAGCACTACGACGGCGGATATTGTCGAGCCCGCCAACGGCGAACAGTCGGCGCTGCAACAGGGAGACAAGAAGAATCCTGGGGGACGCCGTCAGGAGCAAAGCGGTGGAGAGACATAGGAGATGTTTCGGTAGTGGAGGGGCCACGAGACTCCTGTTTGGGTCAATTGGACGGCAGGGACACCCGTTCTTCCGCCGCCATTCCTAGTAGACATTACCGACATAACCTTTCGCGAACATTACAGTTGTGAAAGGTTGCCACAGGTAGAACAATCAGTCCTCGTCGTTATCATCTTCGTGTTCGCCCTGTTCCTTATCATCCGAGTGATCGACCGCCTGCCGCAGAATGGCGCCAGTACCCGCGTCAACGGTGAACTCCACGATGGACTTGTCAGGGGCGACGACTTCGACCTCATGCACGAGAAAGCCGTTCTTTTCCCTGGTCTCGGCTTTCAGCACGTCTCCCGGAACCTGTCCCAAGGCCATGCGCATCGCGAGGGGTAAGGACACTTTGGCAAGTCCAGGGAAATCCTTCTTCTGTGCGGTGCGAATGACAATTGTTCCGTGTGGCGCAGGCGTTTGCGCCGTGGTTGTGGCTGTCGGGGTATGTTGTTCAGACTCTGCAGAGACCCAGGAAGAAGTTGCAAGAGGAGCGAGCAGGGTTAGAGGAATGCCAAGGGCGACTGCTCGTGTGGCCTTTTGCATAAATACGTCCTTTCATGACAAAAGTGTAGGTTCCATTTGAGACGCTGCCAGCGGCGCGCCGTAGTGGGCCGTGGTCCATTTCTTTCCTCTTTCCGTATGGTGTGGTACCTTTGCAAAGCCTGTCTCACGTCTCTGAATAATAGACCAGAAGAACCTTGCTGGAAGATTACCGGGAGATGACACTTTTGAAAGGTTTGCGGAAAAGGAAGTGTGCGGTTAGGCAAGCTCTGTCGCAAAGCTGATAGTAACAGTTTGTTACCTACACCCCCTAGTAGGTTTGTCTATTTTATATTCCAACATGTAGTATACGTTTAAAAGTTTGCGACAGAGCCAAAATGTATCCTCACAGGAAGAGCCATCGCGTGCACCGCGGCCCTCTTCTCTTTGCATTTGTGGTTTGGCACGATGGCGCCGGGAAGGGACAATTCGTGTGGCGCTGGTTGATGAGCGGCGCCGTTCCCAGAGCACAAGGACGGGAGGAACCTGATGAGCAGTGCAGCGGAACGAGCCGAGTGCTCTGGGAGAGAGCCGCGGCGGACATCCCTATGCAGAGCAGGTCTCGACAGCAGCGCTAAGGAAGGAAGGCGTCTTCCCTACGCCTCAGTGACGGCGTCGCGCTTAGAGAACCCGCCACATTCCAACCTCACCCCCCGGCTATTCAATACCCCTCCACGCCTGCGCCGTGGGCCGGGAGAAAGGAAGCCACAGACATGGCGCGTATCTTAGTCATCGACGACGATGCGGCCGTGCGGTTTGCTCTCTGTCGCCTCTTGGAGCAACAAGGGTATGAAGTGGTGACCGCTGGTGATGGCCAGGAGGGTCTGCAGTGTGTGACTGCCCGGTGTCCGGATCTCCTGCTGGTCGACATTTTCCTGCCCGAGATGGACGGGATTGAGACCATTCGCTGGGTGCGCCGCCGCTTTCCCCCTCTGCCGATCATTGCTATGTCGGGGGGAAGTCGAGTGTACGGAGCCGGCGAAGTGCTTGCAGTGGCGCGAGACTTTGGGGCACAGTACACGTTCCGCAAACCTATTGCCCCCGACGCGCTGCTGGTCGCCGTGCGGGCGCTCCTGAAGGCTGCCGCAAGAGAGGGGAATGTGTGAACCGCGGGGAGCTGTCTCCGTTTGAATGTTCGCGGAAAGGGTAGCATACATAATTCTCTGCTCTACGATGCAAAGATACCCATCCGAAGAGAGGTGGTTTCCAGTTCCTCCATTGTTCCTGCCGCTTCTCTTTCTCTATGCGAAGCAGCACTTCTGCCATTGGTCACCGCGCATCATCTTAGGGCTACAGAGGTAAGACCACGACCCGAATATGTTTAAGATCAGGATGGGCTTTCACATAGGCGAGCAGGGTTTTCCCCTCATCAGGCAAATGCCCATCGAGCAGGATAAGATCTGGGCACGGAGCGTTCGCATACATGCCTTCCCGTTGCAGATAGCTCACCGCCGCACAACAAGTGTCGAGGACGGGCAGGAGATGGAGCTGCTCATTCTTTTGCAGGGTGTCACACATCAGCCGGGCATCCGCCTCACTATCCTCGACGACGAGCACCTCGAGCAATGGTGTTGCGGTACTCATATACCCTGCATAAGGTATCGTGCTCCGCTAGACAAATGAGCTCGCCCAAGAATCCCAAGCGAAGCAAACCAGAGGCGTAACATTGACGTTGTGATGGCGAGAGCGGGCAAAACAAACGCCGCAACGAATGGCGCCGACGAGTGCGATGAGGAGCATTGCCGTCCAATCCACTTTCTCAGGATGGCCTGTACGCTGCCAAAGTAGGTGTTGAAGTCCGTGGATTTCCGCACGTAGGCAGTGGCCCCAAGTTCCAAACAGCACGGTTCCTCCATAGCCCGATCTCTTGAGTCTGCGAAGTTGCCTGATGCTACGATATTGGGAGGGGATTTGGCCACACTTCCAGTGACAATAAGCATCAAATTTTCGGGGAAGATAGGTAATCCCTTCATGTAAAGCCCGCTCCAAAAGCATTTTTTTAACGCAGCACCAAACAACTTCTCAAACTCTTTTTGGAAAGCTTCGAGGTCTTTCACGCGTTACGCCAAAGCACGGTGAAGCTGCACCCCTTAGTACCTGGGTATCGACCGAGCCGAGCAACGGGACACGAGACCGCACAGGCCATAGTGAAAGTGATCGATGGGCTCGGGGCACAGCTGAAGAAAGCTGCGTCAAGAAGCGGTTGTCAGGACTCCTCACGCGATTCCGTGGTCTCTCTATCTGGCCGTAACATCAAACAATTTGACAAATTCAAGAGATATTTTCAAAGAAGGAGCACCATCACAACCTTTCATACATGTAATGTTTCAGAAAGGTAGCGGTTATTTTTGCGGTGTAACGTCATAAAAAGAACACGGCAAGAACTGCGTCGCTGAGGTTTTCCTTAAGAGAGAGAAAATGTCGGTGTAGTCTGCTGAGCACGACAGAAAGCTGTCAGCAGACAGAGCATCTTGAGGACTATACAGCTTCAAGTGAAATTTGAGCGGCGAGAGCGGGATCCAGCAGTCACGTCAGAAAGGAGCGCAGAGAGGACGAAGTGGAGAAACCACACAGCGGCCAGCGGTAGGCAACCCAGAGCCCTTCAATGTCAACCTGAACAATCCAAAGAGGAGAGGCGTATGAGACGCGAGAGCATACTGGGAATGGTCCTACTGATGGGGTGTACCGGCCAGGCACTGGCCCAGGGGACACCTCAATCACTGGCGGAGCAGATTGAACGCTTGCAACGGCAAATGCTCGACATGCAAACGCAAATGCAGCGAGAAATTGACGCTCTGAAAGACCAGCAGAAAAAAGACACAGAGGAAGTGAGGAAGCGTCAGGAGGACAGTATTCAGCAGGTCCAGACGGTCCACGAACAAAACACCGAGCGGCTGCTGGGCCTGATGGAGCGGGTCAAAATCGGTGGCTATGGCTCGTTACGCTACGAGAATAACTCGCTTGATGACCTACATAGCACGTTTAATTTTCGCCGCTTCGTGCTCACCACCGAGGCCAAGATTACTCCACGGCTCCATTTTTATAGCGAACTCGAATTTGAACGGTTCCGCAAGTTAGAACTCGAGCAAAGCGTCGGCAAAGCCGCTAACGGCTTACTGGCGAAACATGTGGTAGGAGGAACGAACGGCTCCGAACTTGCCCTCGAGCAAGCCTGGCTCCAGTACGACCTCACTGAATGGGTGAGTCTGCGAGGCGGAGCGGTCCTCGTGCCGCTCGGTCGTTTTAATCTCCGGCACGACGATAACCTCTGGAATCTCCCGCGTCGCTCGTTGGTGGATAAGGGAGTGTCCGTGCTTCCGTCGGAAGCGGCCTGGGATGAGCTTGGCATTGGGGTGGTCGGACACACGCCGGTTGGACGAGAGGGCCAGCTGGCGTATCAGTTCTATGTCGTTAATGGCGTGAGCCTCGACGCAGAAATTGAGAGTGCTATGCAAAGCAAAGAGACGACCAGAGGAAAGCTCGAGGCAGAGGTGGCCCTGCGGCCGACCACCGGGACCTTTGCCAATGATGTGAAGGAGGCGAAAAGTCTGACGGGCCGTCTGGCCTGGAGTCCGTTGATCGGGCATGAGCTGGCCGGCTCGTTTTACTGGGGTCGGTATACTCCACAATATGTGAAAGGCGAGAATGTGTGGTCATTAGGGTTTGATGGACTCACGCATATCGGGCCGATCGATCTCGAAGGAGAATATATTTTCACACGGTTCAATAGCATCCGAAACGTCGCCCGCAGCTTTGCCAAAGTGGTCCAGAATGGGAACTCCGCAGTAGCGGAGGACTTCAGTCCGAATTTGGAGACCGAAGTGAATTTTACGCTTGCTAATCTTTCGCAAACCAAACACGGCTACTGGTTGGAAGCGCGCTACCCATTTTGGCTCGAGAGCCTCAGCGACACCCTGTGGGGACGCGGCTTTAGTAATCCGCAATTCATTCCCACCCTGCGCTGGGAGCAGGTCTGGCTCCCTAGTCTCCTGCACGACGCCACATTCGAAGATGGAGCGGTGACCGCATTCAAAACCGAGAGTCGATTCATCAATCGCGTGACTGCCGGGTTTGCCTATGTGCCCACACCGCTCGTACGCTTTTCGTTGGCGTATGAGTACACCTGGACCAACCATGGCAAGACCTTAGCCAACGTCACGAATTTCTTACCGGCGAGAGCAAATGAGGATCAGGCGCAAGCGATCCTCGTTGGTATGTCGTTCGGATTCTAGAGGACCCTTCGCACAGGCGCGGCGTGACACCACGGAGTAAGGTAGCACATGACTGATGAGAGCATTGCGCCTTCCCCGCAACACCGTGCAGCTTCCTCCGCTTCGGCCGCATAGAGAGGACCTCTCGGGACGCACGGTATGACAAGGAGATTAAGGATTTTTCACCTGCAAAGGAAAAACTGATGAGGCAACGTCTGTCACGTGTTCTGTCTTGGAAGCAGACCTGGATCCCGTGTCCCTCGTGCTGGATCCGAACGAATCAGAGAGCGACAACGTGGAGGCTGCTGAGTGTCTTTGTTGTCACACTCGTGAATACTACGGCGCTCGCCGCCGCCCCTGCGCACGTCCTGCCCTTGGAAACGTTTGAAGAGAGCCCCCTCTTCTCCTTCCCGCCACAGTGGCAGGTGCGAGGGAACACTGTGGCCGCCCACACCATCTATCGCGTCATGGCAGAACGGAACAATCAATTCCTCCATGCCGACGCGAATCAACAAGCCATCCAGATTGGCCTCGTCCGTCGCTTCTCTCCACAAGACTTTCCCGTGGTGCGCTGGCGCTGGCGCGTGCTCCAATTGCCCTCAAACGGAGACGAATCGCGGAAGGAAACTCACGACTCTGCTGCCGGCGTCTATATTCTGTTTGACAACACCCTTTTCCCCCGGATCATCAAGTATGTGTGGAGTACGACCCTCCCGGTTGGTGCACGCGTCAGCAACCCGCTGTACTGGCGGGCCAAGATCATCGTGCTGGCAACAGGTGCGGCGGGCCTTGGGACATGGCGTCAGGAAACGGTGAATGTGTATGCGGACTACAAAGCCCTCTTTGGAGCAGAGCCGGGTGAGGTCCAAGGCATTGGTGTCGCAAGCAGTTCGAGCTTCACCAAAAGCCGAGTGATCGCGGATTACGATGACTTTCAGCTCCTCAATCTCGAGGCCTGGCGGATGGAACAGCCTGCTGAGAGCGTCCTCCCACAGCAATCGAAGCCCATTGACGAGCAGCACGAGTCCGTCCAGTGGTGGTGCGACCGAAATGAGAAGTCATGGGTTTCACAAAGGACAGAGGCAGGCAAATTTTCGTTCTCTTTGCGTTGATCGCTTGCGTCTGAGGACGTACCGTACCCAGTTCAGAAGCCAACGTGGACCCCTCACATGAGTAGGCTGAGCTCAGTAGACCTCTTGCAAAAATCCGTTCAGCTCGGCTCTCGTCTTTGCAGCCTCAAGGGTTTGCTTAGAGGAAGAATTATTTTTGTAAGAGGGTTAGTCTGCTGCTTCCTTGTGAAAGTGAAGTGTGATGATAGAGAAGGGCGTGAAGGTTCGCGCACTGATCTGAGGCGTAGCGGCGTCATGGAACACGAACGAACAGCGGAGTATAACGATGCGGGTCTTGGTGGTTGAAGATGATGTCAAAATTGCTGCCTTTGTCACCAAGGGACTGAAGCAAGCGGGGTTTGCGGTCGATCAGGTTGGCGACGGAGCAGCAGGGTTAACCCTCGCGTTGACGGAACCCTATGATGTGGCGGTGATCGATCTGATGCTCCCGCAACGGGATGGGCTCAGCCTCATTGAAGAAGTCCGGCGGCGGCGGGTGAATACCCCGGTGTTGATTCTCAGCGCCAAACGGTCCGTCGATGACCGCGTCAAGGGACTGCAATCGGGGGGGGATGACTATCTCACAAAGCCGTTCGCCTTCGCGGAGCTGTTGGCGCGCGTCCAGGCCCTCATTCGCCGGGCGAGCGGAGTGACCGAACCGACCCGCCTGACGGTAGGAGAACTTACGTTGGACCTGCTGACCCGGGAGGTGACGCGTGCGGGGGAGCGTCTTGAGCTGCAGCCTCGGGAATTTGCGTTGCTCGAATACTTGATGCGAAATGCTGGTCGAGTGATCTCAAAAACCATGATTCTTGATCATGTCTGGAACTATCATTTCGACCCGCAGACCAATGTGGTGGATGTCTTAGTGAGTCGTCTCCGTAGTAAAGTGGAGAAAGCGCAGAGTGAGAAATATATTCAAACCATCCGGGGTGTGGGCTATGTCCTGCGCAGCGCTTAGACGGATACGGGGCACGCTCAGTTTTCGCTTGACGCTGTGGTATTCGGGACTCTTTTGTCTCAGCACGGTGCTGCTCTTTGGCGTGACGTATCTCCTCCTCGCGCGCTCCTTGCAGCGACGAGACTATAAAGAGTTGCGGGGAGCACTTACGGAGTATCGAAGTACGTATCAACGTGGCGGTCTGACTGCGGTGGCAGCAGAGGTAGCGGAGAGAGGGGGACAGACCGAACAATTGCGGCTTCTTGTGCGGGTCGCGACCGCCACGAGCACCACCCTGTTGTTGGAGAGTCCCCCCCTCTGGAAGAGACGCTTTGCTGTCACCCAATTGGAAACACAAACAATCCCAGACGAGAAACAGCTCCTCAGGATTCCTACCACCAATGGCGACGAGGACATCTTAGAGGTCGCGTCGGTCCATCTGCCAGACGGACGGCTGTTGCAGGTGGGAAAAAGTACCCACGAACGTGAAGAGTTGCTTGAGCAGTTTCAGGGGATCTTTATCGGGGTCATGGGTCCCATCCTGCTGGTGAGTGTCGCAGGCGGCACAGTGCTGACCTGGCGGGCGCTCCACCCGCTTCGCGGTCTCACGCACACCCTGCACGCTATTATCACCACCGGTGCACTCGCCACACGCGCTCGGGTGCCAAGCACGGAAGATGAGCTGGCCGAATTAAGTCGCCTCTTTAATTCGATGCTCGAAAGAATCAGTCTGCTCATCAGTGGCATGCAAAGTACCTTGGATAATGTCTCTCATGACCTGCGAACGCCAATGACGCGTTTACGCGGGATGGCAGAGATGGTGCTGCAAACAGAGACGTCAGAAACTGGCCTCCGTGAGGCCCTGGTGAACTGTATTGAAGAGTCCGACCGGATTCTCACCATGCTCACTACGCTCATGGATATTTCCGAGGCCGAACATGGCGCGATGAAATTAGCGAAAGAGCCAGTGAGCGCCGATGACCTGATTACCCAAGCAGTCGACCTCTATCATGACGTGGCCGAGGAGAAAGCGATTCAGCTCATCACCTCTGTTTCTTCGGAGGTAGGCTTCTGTGCTGACCGGAATCGGATGCTGCAAGTCCTCACCAATCTCCTTGATAACGCTCTTAAGTATACCTCTACCGGTGGACGGGTCACGATTACGGCAGCGCGAGATGGTCAGCATTTTCTTCTCATCATCACGGACACCGGGGTGGGCATTCCGCCAGAGGATCTCCCTCATATTTGGGACCGACTCTATCGGGGCGATAAAAGCCGCTCTCAGCGCGGCTTAGGATTAGGGTTAAGTGTGGTCAAGGCAATTGTGCACGCCCATCACGGCTCAGTCCAGGTGCAGAGTACGCCTGGAAGCGGCTCCACGTTTACGCTCTCTCTTCCTCTGGTTGCTCTTCTGTCTTCCTAACCCTCACGGCTCTTTTCCTCAACCTTTCACAACTGTAATGCTCGCGAAAGGTTGTGCTCATGTTGCTGCTATCTACTACTGATGGAGAGAGGGACATAAAGACCCGTGTCGCCGCATGGAGGCGACCGGGAGTGTAGAGTTCCCTCTAGAACATATGCCGCTGGAGAGATCTGTGCATGACAACACTCCACCTCCTTCCGTTCATACCCCTATCGCTGTGGCCCCTGTGGAACCTGGTGCAGTGCCGCAAAGCGGATGGCGTTTTGTTCTCATCCGGCTTGGACGTTTCTTGTTTGGGTATCGGGATTATTTCTTTCCCAGTGTTTTTGTCCTGCTCGTGGTGACGACGACGCCGGAGTTGCCGTTCAACAGCACTCGGCTGGATTATTGGCTCGATCGTGTTGGTCTTGCTGTCATAATACTCGGGCAAGGATGTCGGCTCCTGGCGGTTGGGAGTGTTGACAATATTCGCCGTGGGGGCCATCGGAAACATATTGCCGCGCATCTTCTCATCCGCACCGGCATCTTCGCTCACACCCGCAATCCACTCTATCTCGGCAATCTGCTGATCGTGACCGGCTTGGTGGTGATTGCCAACTGTCGCTGGTGGTATTTCCTCGTCCTGCCCGGATTTGTCGGCGTGTATTGGGCCATTGTGCTGGCCGAGGAAGAATTTCTCCGCCGGCAATTCGGCCCGGCATACACAGCCTACGTGCAGACCGTGAATCGCTTCGTGCCGACTCTTCGTGGCCTGTCGCAATCCCTCAGGCATGGTGCGTTTTCCTGGTCCCGGGCATTGAGGAAAGAAAGAGGCGTCGTCTGTACCTGGTGGTTCGCCGCCATGGTCTTGCTCGTGTGGGAACAATGGACATGGGGTGCTGTGGTAGCATGGACAACAGGGTTGCCGTTCATCCTCTTGCTGTTGCTTCTCACCTTGCTCACGTACCGAAGTATTCTCTGGCTTCGACGATGGAGTCAGTCACGCTCGTAAGGAGACTCCACACCGCCGCGAGAGGTCAGTCCTGTTTAGGAGCCCCTAGGACTTCCTGCACCAGAACCAACATGGTTTACTTTTTCACCCGAACTCAAAAATAACCTTTCCATTCTGTAATGCACCGGCAAGGTTTTAGTAAGCTCACTCCTCTAGCTTGCAAGAGGAGGAAGCGCCTGCCCATAGAACACCCTCAAAGAACGAGGAGCTATGAACACCCAACATGAAGCAAGTCAGAGTAAGGTCCCAGAAGTCACACTGCTCTTCTGGATCATGAAGGTGGCGGCCACAACGCTCGGGGAAACCGGGGGCGATGCCGTGTCAATGTCCATGAATCTCGGCTACCTCGTCAGCACAGGCATTTTTGCGGTGCTGTTTGCCGTGATGGTCAGTGCGCAGATTACCGCGCGGCACTTTCACCCGCTGTTGTACTGGACCACCATTATCGCCACGACGACGGTCGGGACCACCTTGGCGGACTTCGCCGACCGCTCGCTGGGCATTGGCTATGCGGGCGGCACCCTTCTGCTGTTGACCCTTCTTCTTGGGTCCTTGTTCTTATGGTATCAGTCGCTCGGGTCAGTAGCCATCACTACCATCACTTCGCCCAAGGCGGAGATGTTTTACTGGGTGACGATCATGTTCTCTCAAACGCTGGGGACAGCGCTGGGGGATTGGACCGCAGATTCAGCAGGCCTGGGGTATAGTGGAGGGGCAATCGTATTTAGCACGCTGCTGGCCCTCGTGAGTGCTGCGTATTACTGGACTGCGATCTCACGCACGTTATTATTTTGGGCAGCCTTCATTCTCACCCGACCGCTGGGCGCGGTGGTCGGCGATTTTCTCGATAAGCCTCGTGATGCCGGGGGGCTAGCGCTGAGCCGCTATACTGCATCGGCGGTGCTGCTAGTCTTTATTGTGGTGTGCATTGTCGTCTTTCCCCAACGAGCGGCAAAACAAGCCTATTGACTTCAAAGACAACTGTAGAAAAGGACTCGAAGGTGTCTGCTGCGACTTGGGTCATAGATATGCATCAGCTGAGCAATGTTCGCCAGAGGCTGCAGTACGCCACGTGTTGCCTGCAGTCACAGAGCGGATTACATCCTTACCGTTAAGTGCTCTGCCCCATGGGAACGGCATCAACTTGGTTCTTCTGGGCGCTGTTGTCCGCCGTCTTCGCGGCCCTCACAGCTGTTTTTGCGAAAGTCGGGCTGGAAGGGGTGGATTCGGATCTCGCGACGCTGGTGCGCACGGTGGTCATCGTCGCCGTGCTGGCCGGGTTCGTATATGGAGCGGGCAAATGGACGAACCCCTTTGCACTTTCCGCGCGCACTTTGCTTTTTCTGCTGCTGTCCGGGTTGGCGACCGGGGCCTCCTGGGTCTGTTACTTCCGCGCCTTGAAGCTCGGCGACGCGTCAAAGGTGGCCCCCATAGACAAACTGAGCCTGGTGTTGGTGGCGGTGTTCGCTGTGCTCTTTCTTGATGAGCGTCCGTCAGTGCGCGAGTGGGCGGGCATTCTCCTGATCGGGGCAGGCGTTCTGGTGCTGGCGTTCAAGAGGTGACCCATCTGGAGCGACGTGATTCGTGATGAGGAGTTGTGCTTTTGACTAACTGCTCCAGCGAATGGACGAGCCTAGCTCTCATTTGACCTTGGGAGCCGGGGCAGCTATCAAGGTCCTTTGCTACAATCGTGACGGAGGCATGGATGTGCGTGTCACCCTTACGTTGACCGCTACGACCATTGCCATAGGTGAGGCCAACAAAAAATGCTGTACTTCTCGGCCTTGCTGCTTGGTATGGGGTACAGTAATAAACAGCTCACCCCGAACGTAAGGCTGTTTGGTGCGATTGCCGGTTATCTCCTGGGAAAGGACGCAAAAACGGACAAAGAGGAATAACGAGGCTCCACAGAGTGAATTGCAGACAACGTGCCTGAATCCGGACGCCGATCAATCGGCCTACAAAGCACCGCTTGACGGGCGGTGTTCTCTCTAAACGGGTCGATAGCTTATGCACATCACCTTTTATCACGACTGTCACATTGCCATTCCCCCTCGGCTCTACGGCGGTACGGAGCGGGTGATTTACTGGTTGGGCAAGGCACTCCTGCACCTCGGCCATCAGGTCACGCTGCTTGCGCGGCCGGGGAGCGAGATCCCTGGCGCCGAACTGCGGCCCTTGACCGGGGCATACGCAACGGAAGCTGGCTGGACCCAGCTTGTGCCCCGCTCGTGTGACCTCCTTCATCTGTGGCGCCCGCCTGTGGTGTCGTTGCCCAAGCCCTTCCTGGTCACCATGGGCAGCAACGGGCAGCCGGGGGCCCAATTCCCCGCGAACACCGTGTTTGTCTCGCGCCGACATGCCGCGCTCCACGGATCTCGGCACTTTGTCTATAATGGGATTGATCCGGCGGAGTATGAGTACTGCCCAGCGAGAGCTGAGTACGCTGTGTTCCTGGCGATTGCCCGCACGCGCACGAAAAATCTAGCTGGCGCTATCCAGGTCGCACGGGCGGCGGGGATCAAGTTGCACGTAATGGGGTCGCGGACGTGGCCGTGCAACCTCCAACGGCTGCTGCCGACAATCCGCGGCGTGCGGTATCACGGCATGGTCGGAGGGTGGGCAAAGCGCGAGCTCTTAGCGCGGGCGCGTTGCCTGATTTTTCCCGTGCGCTACCCGGAACCGTTCGGCGTGGCGATCACAGAAGCGCTGGTTAGCGGGTGTTATGTCGTGGGCACGCCCTACGGGGCGCTGCCGGAAATTGTGACGGCAGAGGTGGGGGTCTTGAGCACGCGCGTGCGGGACTTGGTGGAGGCGATCCGCCACCCAACTCTCTTTGATCCGCAGACTTGTCGCACGCGGGTCCTGGAGGGCGGATTCACGCATCTGGATATGGCGCGTCACTATCTGCAGTATTATGAGATCGTGCTAACGCGGGGCCAGCTTGGCGAGGCGGACGAACCGCCGCCGGGTGCCATAGCGGGTTTTAATTATCGACAGCCGCTGCCGTGGGATGAGTGAGACAGGTCTGTTGTCCAGAAAGGTTTAGAACACTCTCCTGCAAAACTGAACTGTTTGTGAGTCCGGCAAGGACCACTGGTGGTGCGTCCGGAAATTTAGTCGAATACGGCTAAGCCCAGAGCTATTGAGACAGGCCAGGGAAGGCATGATAGTGTGGGGATGCGTCTCCCTTCGATCGCGACACCCCTTTCATTCCATGACCTTTCAAAATGGTAATGTTCCAGAAAGGATGGAGTAAGGCGCTCCTTTTATAAGAAAACAATGAATGAAGATAAAAAGAAAGGAGCTTCTCATGCACAGGTCGATTGTCTGTGCTTGGTTTCTCTTGTTGCCCTCATTGGCCGTGAATGTTTTCGCTAAGCAGGCGAGTCTAGCGTGCAGCGTACACCCGAAACGTGGCGCCTCGGCAGAGAGCCTGGCCACACTCGCCACTGTACATCAGGCGGATGCAGAACGGATCGCCCGAGAAAGTCTACACACTGCTGCGTCCATCACAGTGACTGAAGGAGAACTCGAGGTCGAACGCGGTTGCTTAGTGTATTCCTTCGATATGCGCGTGGCGGGTAAAAATGGCGCCGAAGAGGTTGGGATTGACGCTGGAACAGGGAAAGTGCTCTTCCACGAACACGAAAGCACGAAGCAAGAAGAGGCGGAAAAAGAAGCGGAGAAGAAAGGATATCACTTACGCCAGTAAGGGAGGGACAATGTTGGGATAGTGTTGGGAGGGCAAGGCTCACTGGCCTTGCTGGTCGGCGGTGTTGAGCCTATTCGACTCGGACGTAGGCGCCAGCGACGCATCGCAGCAATGATCCTTATCCGCACGGGCCGGTTCGCCTCCTCCTGCAATCTCTTATATGTTGATCATCTGCTTATCTTTTATGAGGTGGCCCCGATGGCCCACAGGTCTTGGGTGGTACGTTCTCGTGTTTCCTGGTGTCCTTGGCCGATGGCTTTGCCCAAAAAGTCAAAACGACTACCGCCGGTTGCGGGGTGTGTAATGCGGGAGTCCCACATCTTGTAGAGGAACCCGAGTTTTTAGGCAAAGTTTTGGCCGGTACAAAGCGATCCTCTTGGCGGAAGAAAAATCTTTCGCCCGACGTTGTGGCTGGGACGCTATGGCATATGACCAAACGGCGCATCGTCTGTTGCTGATGTACTCCGGTTTATGGCAGACACTGCAGACGAGCCGTTTCGACTTGAGACGGATCGTGCGGAACGAAACACTGGTCGCTCACGCCTGGCTGCCCTTGGTGCTTCTTGTTCTCAACTGGGAGTACCTGCCCCATGTCGGTGGTGCCGAACGACGTGCGATCTTTCTCGGGCTCGTAGTGTTATTACGCGTGCAAACTTCTCTATTGGAAGAGGGCAGTGTGATGTCAGTTTGTTATTGTCTTGGCGCTGGCTTACTTGCATGTGGATTGTACATGCACCAATCGATCGGGCGCTCCGCTCGCTTGCTCGTCCTGAGTCTCCTCGTCGGCTGTGTGAATGTGCAGCCCCACTCGCTTCGCCCCGCCGAAACCGTCACCGCCTTTGAATCTCGCACGCTTGCTCCGGTAGACCTCAAGCAGTTTCTGGAGACGAACTTGCATCGTGAGGTGCAGCCGTGGCCGTTACGGCCGTGGGATCTCGACCTTCTGACGCTAGCAGCGTTCTATTATCATCCGGATCTCGACATCGCCGATCGCCTCCAAGGGGAACTGCACGCACTTGCACGAGATCTGCCGCCCGACATCAAGCTGACCTTCTTCTATGATCAATCGCTGTTCGTGCGCGCCTCGGTGCGTAGCGTCTGGGAAGCCATTTTGTTCGGCTTGCTGCTCTCCGTGGTCATCCTCTATTGCTTCCTCAAACACTGGGGGAGCACGATGACCGCGACAGTCGTGATCCCCGTGACGGTACTCATTACCCTGATTGCTGTGCGGCTGGCCGGTCTCAGTTTTAACCTCATGACCCTGGGCGGCATTGCGGCGGCGATTGGGCTGGTCATCGATGATGCGATTGTCGTTGTCGAAGCCATGTACTCCAAGATGCAGACGGGCATGCCTCACGTCAATGCCGTCCAATACGCCATTAGCGAGATCTTTCCGCCGTTAGTGGGGTCGACGCTCACGCCAGTCGTCGTCTTCCTGCCGTTGAGTTTCTTAGGCGGTGTGACCGGGGTCTTCTTCCGCGCCCTGGCGCTGACGATGGTGGTCGCCCTGCTGACCTCCCTCGTCCTGGCGATTTCCCTCACACCAGCGCTGGCGGCGTGGTTGATCCGAGGGCGTGCCCACGAGGCACCAAAAAGCGCGACAAGCCAGATCCATGAGGGCGGCTTTCTGATGCGCCGTCTCCTATCCGCGTATGAAGCGGCTGTCCGGCGCGCGTTGCAGTATTCCTGGCTCACGCTGGGGCTGTGTGGCCTCATACTTCTCTTCGGGATCGGTCTCTATCGCTCCCTCGACAGTGAGTTCCTCCCGTCTCTGGATGAAGGAGGGTTTGTGATTGACTACCACACACCCTGGGGAACGAGTCTGACGGAAACCAACCGCCAGCTCTTGCAAGCTGAGGCGATCCTGCGTGCGACGCCGGAAGTCGAAAGCTATTCGCGGCGCACCGGGGCGCGGCTCGCGTTAGCGATTGCCGAGCCAAATACGGGCGACTTTCTTGTGAAACTCAAACCGACGCGGCAACGCACGACCGACGAAGTGATGGCCGAACTGCGTGGAAAATTGCACGCCACTGTGCCTGGTGCGCACTGGGAGTTCGCTGGCATCTTAAGCGATCTGATCGGCGACCTGACGTGGTCACCCAGGCCCATTGAAGTCAAAGTGTTTTCTCCCGATGCTGCGTTTTTACAACACAAAGCCCCGGAGTTGGAAGCGCAACTCAAAAAGATCACAGGAGTCGTCGATACGTTCGATGGCTTGGTGATGACGGGCCCCTCCTTGAGCCTGCGAGTGCGCTATCCTGACGCCGAACGCTTTGGGTTTACCGCCGCCGATGTCGCGACGGCTGTGAACACCGCGATGCTCGGGCAAACAGCCTCCTACATACTGGAGGGCGACCGTGTGATCAATATCCGTGTGCGGCTGGAAGCGGCAAGCACGGCGCGGGTAGCAACCTTACGAGACCTGCTGCTGCGCGCCGCCGATGGCACGACCGTAAAGCTTTCCCAGATTGCCGATATTATTGAGGAGCCTGGCCAGCTCGAGTTGCACCGCGAGGACCTGCGGCAAAATATCGCGGTCACGGCACGGCTGGAAGGCCGTGATCTGGGTAGCGCCATGGCGGAGATTCGCACCCAATTGAGCCGCGACCCTTCGCTTTCCGCCAGTGTCCTCGAATTCGGCGGGCTGTATCAACAGCAACAGGAGTCCTTCCACAATCTGCTGTTGGTGTTAGCCATGGCTATCTTCCTGGTCTTCACGGTGCTGCTGATCGAGTTTCGATCGTTCGTTGAGCCGATCGCCATTGTGTTCGGTGCGGTGCTAGCGCTGTTTGGTTCGGTCCTCGCACTGCTGATGACCAGCACCTCTCTCAATGTGGTGTTTTTCCTTGGGGCGATTATTGGCGTGGGGATCGTGGCGAAGAACGGTATTCTGCTATTAGATGTTGTGGACGAGTTGCGTGCGACCGGCCTGAGTCTCCAAGACGCCATTGTTCGTTCGGGCCAGCGACGCTTGCGGCCTGTCTTGATGACCTCGCTGGCGGCCGCTCTGGGGCTAGTGCCACTGGCGTACGGGATCGGTTCCGGTGCGGATATGCTCAAACCGCTGGCCATTGCCGTGATTGGCGCGCTCTGTATCTCTGTGCTGCTGTCCTTGGTGGCGACCCCCACCGTGTACTTCCTGCTGACGCGTGGACGCGGAGCTTACGACACTCCAATAACCCTGGAGTCGGAAGCCGGCGACCGTCAACACTGACGACGTGGGTACGTTTCTTCTCGGAGTTGGAACTGGAGGATCTTACGGTGGTGCGGGGTGAACGATCCTTTGACACTCGCCACAATGCCATCGAACTGGAACGATTGTATGCAGACGTGTATCTCGCGCCAGCCGCAACCCTTCGCCTGGGAAAGTTCCTCACGCCGATCGGACGGTGGAACCTCATTCACGCCGACCCTCTGATGTGGACTACCTCTCGTCCGTTGGTGACATTCCAGCCGTTCGCCACAGATACCACTGGTGGGATGCTCTACGGCAGTGTCCACCCGTTGGGGAAAGCGCTTGAGGGTGCTGCAACAAATGAGTTGATGGCGTCAAGGCATAGCTGCAGACCAAACTCTCACCAGTGAGGAACTATCGAATGACGATTTGGCGCCTCTGGATGGGTTTGGAAAAGCAAATGGTTCTTCTCACTCCGCGTACGCAGCATGAGAGGTTCTTCCAGGCCAGCTGCTGCGTCCTCTCACCAGCTCCAGTTTGTCCCCCCGGGAGGTTATGACGTTAAGGAGGACAGCTTTATTCTCTGCAAAGGAGGGAGGTTGCCCGCAATTGTTGTCTGCAAAAAAAGGGAAGTAGCTCTCTTAAGCTGAGAGTCCACGAAAAAAATCAAGGCTTATTGCTTGCTCCACCCGCGGCATGGTCTTTGCGCTGCCTGTGTGTGACGAAAGACGACTGTCTTCCTTTCGTCTTTGCCACCCTTGAGGTCGGCACGGTCTCTCTTACATCCTCCCCCCGCGCTTTGCGCTCGCTCTATTGACCACCGGGGAGGTAAGTGCCGTACGTGCAAGGAAGCAAGGAGAACGCGGGGAGAGGAGTCCGCCGAAGCCGAGGCAGTCGTACGCTCGGGAGGAGCGATGACCACGCGCAGCATACTACCTCACCTCTTCGCAAAGTTCATGCTCCTGCTGAGTGTCAGCTGGCTCTCTGCTTGTCACTCTTCTTCCCAGGACCAAGAGGAAGATCAACGGCAACGTCCCTTAAGCAAACCTGGTTCAGCGGTGAGCTTACTGGAGCGTAGTGTGAGGCTTGGGACAACCACCTATCAGTACACCGTGTTCGTCCCTCCTACCTGGCATGTCCAGCAGCTGTGGCCTATTCTCATTTCTCTGCATGACCTGGGGGAACAACCGCTGAATAAAGAGCAGAAAAGCCATGGTTTTGCGAAGATGTTGCAAATCGCCACGCCACCGTTCCCCCTCGTAGTGGTGTTTCCCCAGTGTCCTTTCCCGCATACGTGGAATGAACCAGCCATACAGGCCATGGTCGTCGCCATGCTCCAACAGACTATTCAAGAGTTTCACGGCGATCAGCGACGGGTCTATTTATTCGGGCATTCCATGGGCGGTGCTGGAGTCTGGGCGCTGGCCAGCGCCCATCCTGAGTTGTTCGCCGCTTTAGTACCCGTGGCTGGGAGTGTGCGGGTGCTGGCGGAGGCGCAATGCTTCGCACAGTCGTGCACGGAAGCATCCATTGCCGCCGCCGCCTCGACGATCCTCGGAAAGATTGGCTCCACTCCGGTGTGGATCTTTCATGGCGCGAAGGATCCCGTATTTTCGGTGTCGGAAACACGGGCCATTGTGGCAACGCTCACAGCCAGAGGGGAGCCGGTGCAGTATACAGAATATGCTGAGACTGGGCACCGGTGCTGGAGGAAAGCCTATAAGGACCCCGCTCTGCTCCCGTGGGTGTTAGCCCAACACCGGAGTCCATAACTGACGTCGAGCCGCCGTGCAGCCGAGGACGAAATGTGTTGGAGACCTGAGTGCGTGTCCTCTCTCCAGTACTCCTTCGTCCCATACTCAAGTCTGTATCGAGAGCGGTACGACGAAGTCGGCAGAGATCTTTGAAGGAGCCCACTGGGGTAAAATGAATGCCCTGATTGGCTCTGTCTCGCTTCCTCTTCCCCTGTCAGGGCAAGACGCGGGAACGGAAGGCCCTACCGAGGAGGCGGCGCTTTCAGATTGGGGCGTACCGCTCGGGATATTTTTCCAGAAAGGGAGGCATCCGCGTTGGGTAGACGTCCTGTTCATTTTCTCATGAAGAACAGAATCTCAGTGAGAAACGCAAGCGGCAGCGGTGACGGTTTAACGAGGGAAGTACGGCGCGCAGCATACTTCTCGTGACTATTGTTTCCTCGTTCTGTTGGAGTATTCCACCCCAGAAGTGAGTAGTCAGAATATGGGAGCAACCACCCGAGACAGGAAGCTTCTCTCAAGCAGAGATGGATCAGAAAAGCAGAGACGGCAAACCAGCTGTCTTAGGGAGAGGGCTCTTTTGGACATGAGGTTGTTTCGTGATGTCCACAGAGCGGCTCCCTGCCAGTCAGCACCATCCACAGCACTGGCAGTAGCACCATAACTGACTATTCGGATCGGACTCCTCTCGTCAGAGGAGGTATGGTGAGGTGAAAATGGCGACGGCACGGCAACCTCCGTCTATTAGATGTGTCTCGTTTAATCTGTTCCACGGAGGGCTATCCTCAGGGCTGCGAGGCGCTGCTCAGGAATTACCGCAACGGCTTGGCATCGTCGCGGCGGAACTCCAGCGGCTTCAGG
>JACXTT010003367.1_pt1 | contig 24664 bp, 24 predicted proteins | sample 9270951 | NCBI WGS metagenome assembly JACXTT01 (sample SAMN15532306, study PRJNA645909) | rock metagenome | isolation source: weathered quartz diorite | place: Puerto Rico | collected 2017-06-21
GACGGCAAACATTCTAGCAAAACTGCATCCGCTCGTCCGCCGCGCGATAGCTGGTTAAAAGCCTTGACAGCATGACCGGCAGGAAGCCGCGATAGGTCCGCATCGCGAGCCGAGTCCTGTCATGCCTGCCACCTCGAAGGCCGATCTTTCCTGCTGTTGCCCCCTAGCCGGAAAATCGGAGGCCGCATCGGACCTCCATTGATCCCGTCTTCGCCTCCCAGCGATTGTGGTCCGACAAAAAAAGAGTCCGTCCGTCCTCGCAAGATGATGGAAACGCTGAGTTTAAGTGAACCCGAACCGCAACATCAGCGCATCGATGCTGGTTAGGCCCTGTTCCCTCAGCGTTCAAAGGTTTGGTTTTGAACCCCACCCGGCAACAGTCTCTCCATCGCCTTGGCAAACCCTTCCTCCTGGTTGGAGGCGGTGACGAATGTCGCTGCTTTTTGCACGTCGTTGCTGGCATTGCCCATTGCAATGCTGACTCCGCTCTTCTTGAACATAAGTACGTCATTCGGCATGTCACCGATTGTGGCGATCTGGTCAGGTGGGATCCCGCAGACTTGCGAAAACATCGCCACCACCTCTCCTTTGTTCGCCTTTGGATGGGTGACGTCAAGGTAGTAAGGTTGTGACCGCGCAGCTGAGACGCGGCCCGCACTCCAGGCCTGCATCTCCCTCTCACAGCGAGCCATTGCTTCGAGATCGTCGCCTACGCCGACGATTTTCACGACGCGATCCGTCAGCGAATTGAAATCATCAACGACCGTAGGTGAGAACTGGACCGTCCACGCTTCTCGGGCCACGTGCGGTGCGTTAGCATCGCGGACGAACCAGTCAAGGTCGGAGTAAAGGAAAATGTCCAGTCCATGCTGAACAATCAACTGCAATGCTTCGGCTGCTACGTCGGCTGGCAGCAGATGTGTAGACACGGGCACGAGATCGGGATTCACGACCACTCCACCGTTGAAACCCGCAAGCGGCTCGGTCAGTTGCAAGGGTTCGATCAGCATTCGCATTCCTTTAGGAGGGCGCCCGCTGGTAATGCCAAACCGGATGCCCGCACCACGTAATTCGGTGACTACCTCGATCGCGCGAGCCGTGAGAACCTTGTCTTGCGTGACGAGCGTGCCATCGACATCGGCGATCACGAGGCGAACACGGGGAGTCTGGGGAGTCATCCGAAATGTTCCGCTTTCCAACTGTGACACCTCCTCCAGAAGTCGTCGGTCTACAGACCGGGGCTGCTCTGCATGATCCCGCCGTCAGCGAAAATGGTCGTAGCGGTTACATAGCTGGCACCGTCCCCTGCCAGAAATGCGACTATCGTAGCGATTTCCTCCGGTTTAGCCATGCGACCCAAGGGGATGCTGGCGTTCAATTTCGCCAGCAATGCGGGATCCATCATCGTTGATAGATTGATCGGCGTTGCGATCGCCCCCGGACCAACACCCACAACCATGATTCCGTGCGGGGCGAGCTCAACTCCCGCCGTGCGGGTCAGCATGCGCATACCTCCTTTCGATAGGCAATACGCGGTGTTGCCAGGCATTGGCCAGTCTTCGTGCACGGACGTGATGTTAATGATTCGCCCGCCGCCGCCCTGTTTGATCATTTGTTTGGCAGCGAGTTGGGTGCCGAAAAAGGCGCTCTTCAGGTTTACGTCAAGCACTCGGTCATATTGCGATTCACTGGTGTTGAGAATCGAAGTGCGGGTCTCGATCCCGGCGTTATTCACCATGATGTCAACACGCCCCAACTCGGCCACCGTGGTGTCAATCAGCCTCTGGAGGTCGGCAACTTGGCTCACGTCGGCTTCAACGCCAATCGCCCGGTCTCCGAGCGCGGTAATCTGCTGTTCGAGCGCCTCCGTGGCCTCGGGATGAGCGATGTAGTCAATCACAATATTCGCGCCCTGACGGGCGAGTTCAATCGCGATAGCCATACCAATACCACTGTTTCCGCCAGTGACGATTGCAGCCTTGTTCTTCAGTGACATGGAAACTCCTGATGATGTTCAACGAATAGTCCGTTTCTCCATAAACAGGCCGCGTGTTTCCTGTTTGCCTACCAGTCGCGCGGCCCGAGACAACTCTTACGAAGTTGTCCAAGGATTTATGATACTTAATCGACCGCAACCGCCGTAGGCCTGCTCTAAAATTAACTTTGGCGTAACCTTGATCACGGGCCTTCTTCCCCGTCGCATCGCCCGGCACATGCGTGTCTGGCACGCACAAAACCCGGTAAGGGACCAGTGGTCTTGTCGCCAGTGACTTCTCCAATCCGCTGCGTTGCTCATGCCCGGACTGCTGACAAGGCTCTACAATACGAGCTTCGTGCGCCGAGGGACCAAGCTACAGGCAGGCGACTACACACATGAACTCAGACGCTGAGCGATGCAAGGAAGCCGAGACACTCAGCAGGATTGACGCGGCCTTTCGCAGTGGCGACCTCACCAGGTTGCGTGCCGCAGTCGATGATCCGGCGAGTATACCGAACGGGCCGATGCCACTGACGATTGGTCCTTGCCTGGTATATGCCATCTACCACAGTCCGTTGTCGTTCATCCGCGCGTTGCTGGCGATCGGCGCCGATCCCAATCCCGCCGTTAATGACGGATTCCCGCCTTTGATTGCAGCCTTGTCGTGCAGCCGCCCCCAGCCAGGTTCGCCCGGACGAAGCGATACTCTCGAAATCGTGAAGCTTCTTCTCACCTTTGACGCTGACCCGAATTCACGCGGAATCAATGACTACACACCCCTGCATATGGCGGTTAGCCAACGCCACCGGCCTGCCATCGAAGTCCTCCTTCAAGCGGGCGCCGATCCTCGGCTTCGAACTAGAATTGACGACTACGAAACGCCACATGAAATGGCAAAGAAGGCAGGGCTGGTCGAGATAGCCAACCTGCTAGCTGAGTACGAGTTGCAACTAGAGAAGTGAGCGCACGCGGTGGGGCGTTTGCCTAGTCAGACGCCTGAACATGACCGCGTTCGCAGCAAACTAGCTCTTTCGAAAGCGGCCGTCGAAGAAATCCTGGCATCGAACAACGTCATGACGAGCTTTTCAATCCCGATGGTGACGTTGCTTCTTATGACTTTCTTTACCTTCGCTACAGGTGACGAGCAAACAGCAACGGTGTCGGCGGTTAAAGCACATGAAAGCGGGCGTATTGCGTACTGGGAAGGAAGGGTTCCCATCTACGATGGGTATCCCTTCTACGACATCACGCTGTCACTGGGGCACAAGGAGTATGTTGTCCGGTACGAGAGTCCAACCGGGTTCTACCCGTCCAGTTGGAAAGTCGGCAGAGAAATTCAGGTTCGAATGCGGGGCAAGGGAAGGATGTACCTGATCAATGGCGCAGAGGAAGTATTGACTGGGATCTACAATACGCGTGCACAAGACTGTGTACAACCGACCAGCCAGTCAGCCGTGCGAGGAGCGGGTCCGCAAGTACCTTGCGATTGATGCGGAGCCGGTCCGTCTTGTGGGCACGAAAACGCAAGACCGGCTCCGTCGTGAGGAGTCGCCTGTGTTTCGCCATGATCTAAGACATTTCGAGGACGGTACATGCTGAAGAAAGTCTCCTGGCAGAATATGTAGCTAGGCTCGTCTCACTCTTGATTAGGAAGCTCCTTGCAGGTTACGCAAAACCCGAGAAACGGGGAGGGATTCAAAGAATAGTGAAACGGAACGTTGTCATCGTCGTCGCAAGTGTCTGCTTGCCGATGTGGTTGGCCGCCCTTCCCCTGCAACACGGAACTGGCGAATTCCATCTGTCCAATCCGCCGGTTGCTGAGCGGGCCGCGGAGACAAGAATCCTTGCAGTGCTCGACCGGATGGTCAAGTCGCACGAGACATATCTGAGCGTTCCCATCCAGGATGGAAAGGTGTTGCGGCTTCTCACCGAGGCAACGGATGCAAAGCATGTGGTCGAGATCGGCACTTCCACGGGGTATTCGGGCCTGTGGTTTTGTCTGGCTCTGTTGAGGACAAACGGGCGCTTGACGACCTTCGAGATCGATCACCAAAGAGCATTCATGGCTCAAGAGCATTTCAAAGAGGCTGGTGTGGAGAAGATGGTTACCATCATTGAAGGCGATGCTCATGAGCTAGTGGCGAAACTGAAGGGACCGATCGATGTTGCATTCATCGACGCGGACAAGAGCGGCTACCTTGATTATCTGAACAAGATTTTGCCGCTTGTGCGGCCGGGTGGGCTGATCCTTGCACACAACGTGGATATGGTTCCGGATTACGTCAAGGTGGTGACGAGCAACGCAGACCTGGAAACGATCTTCTACATGGAGGGCGGCGGGCTCGCTGTGACTCTGAAGAAGCGTTGAATCGCATCGACCTGTTCACCGGGAGCGAGCTTGACCACAGCTTCGTGCCTGTTGCTGCTGCGGTTGTCCCATTCTTCTTCGTGACCGGCGGCCTCCATGTTACCGGTTAATCGCCGTGGTCGTGGCGCAAACCTTTAGCATCGCTCTGTTCTGATACACTTCCGCATACCAGCCGAACGATGAGATCTTCATGGCAACGCAGCGCCAACCCGCATTTGAAAACTCACCGCTGACTATTCGCCAAGCCAAGCCGGAAGACGCCCCAGTCTGTGGCCGGATCTGCTATGAAGCTTTCACAAAGATTTCGACCGACCACGCTTTCCCGCCCGACTTCCCGTCCGTGGACGTGGCGACGGGCGTCCTATCGATGATGTTCAGTCACCCCGGTTTCTATAGCGTGGTTGCCGAATCGAGCGGGCAGATATTGGGCAGCAACTGCCTTGACGAACGCTCGGGGATCGCCGGCGTTGGGCCGATTACCATCGATCCCACGGTTCAGAATAAAGGCGTCGGACGCGCTCTGATGGAAGCGGTACTCACCCGCTCCGCGGAACGAGGCTTCCAGGGGACCCGCCTTTTGCAGGCAGCCTTTCACAACCGTTCGCTGTCCCTTTACACCAAGCTTGGGTTTGATGCCCGCGAGCCGATCTCCACCATACAAGGCCCGGCGATTAAGTTTGCGACTCCGGGGTACCGTATTCGACCCGCCCACGTGTCAGATTTGGAAGCATGTAACCGCCTTTGCCTGCGCGTACATGGTCACGACCGCAGCGGCGAGCTGCGCGACGCCATCGGACAAGGCACGGGAGTTATCGCCGAGCGGGAAGGGCGAATCGTAGCTTATGCCACGCTGGTCGGTTTTTTCGGACACATGGTCGGCGAGAGTAATGCCGATGTCCAGTCGCTGATCGCCAACGCCGATGCATTCCTTGGGCCAGGCATTCTCGTCCCGACGCGAAACGCGGGTCTGTTCCGCTGGTGTCTGGAGAACGGCCTTCGCGTCGTACAGCCGATGACCCTCATGACCATCGGCTTTTACAACGAGCCCGCAGGCGCATATCTGCCGTCCATACTTTATTAGCTTCAGACCATATAGCTAAGAACAAATCTTCCCAAATGGGTCAAGACCGGTGATCGTGAGAGGCATTAGGAGGAAACAATGGACGATCCTGACAGTGTTACTGTTGTGGCAAGCCTGCTAAAGATCTGATCAGTTTGCTCACGCTGTGCGCGACGCTGAATGACTCAACGACAGCGGACCTATCGAGGAGTCCAAGTCCGCAGGTTGCCGTGATCATCGCGCGTTGGGCAAACTTCTGGGGATCACCAGCCAAAGATGCGGCTTTCAACCAGCGAATGAAGATGCTCGCAGAATCGACGGCGTTCACTCCCGGCCGCGTGGGCACTATCCCATAGGCAACCGTTCCACCCTGTTGCATGAAGTCCAGGGCATGCCAATCAGTAAAAAACAAGTCGAGCCCTTCATGAGCATCGAAGGAAATGATATCGGGCTGAGCGCGGCACATGCGTTCGAACGGTCGCGCGGCGCAGCAGTGCAGTCCGGCGTAGGCCCCGCGAACTCGCGCGTCCTGGAGCGTAGCCGCCAACGCGTTGAGCCGCTGTTCCTCTGAGACGGCATTAGCGACTGATGCGTCCAAGCACAACCCTGGTTCATCAACAAACAACAGAACAGGCAGACCGGAGGACTGCAGGCGGTCAATCTGCCAACAGATGATCTGCGAGACATGGAATGCGATGGCTGCAAAAAGCACGGGGTCGGACAAGAAGGGCCGGCCCCGGTGGAACAGATACGCCGACAGCGTGATTGGACCCTCGATTTGCCCCTTGACGGCAATCGCCGATTGAAAGAGACCGGATGACAAAGCTTCTTCGAATGCCCAGAATCCTGCCGCATTCATCGACGTCAACTCTCCGCTACTTCGGTGGAGGTTTTCGAGTACTGAATCGAGGCGGCCTTGTTTTACCTGATAGCCGTAGCCTTCGTTGCGAGGCTCAATGAGGTCTTCCACGATGGCGAGCCCCTGGCCGACGATGCTCTCCCGTTGTGAGAGCTGAGGCATCTGGGGCCAAAAGGGAACTTCCGGCGAAAATTCGGCAACCGACCGAATTGCCGACGTAGCAGACGTAAGGGGCAAACTGCCGATACCTGTTACCGCGCCCGCTGCCACGAAAGGCAATCGGCTGGTATGAGAGCTGACAGCTGTGAGTTGCACCCTTTTCGATTCTCCGCGGAAAGCCTTTGTCGTCAAGGAGCTCGAACAGTCTTCTTTTTTCAGGCCCCGTCCGAGTTCGAAGGCAGCTCTCACGCTATCACGATTACTTCAGTGATGGCACCCGCCAAAGCCCATGCATCCTGTCAATCGCTATAATGAAAGAAGGCGTATTCCACAGTAATGTGGCTGAGAAGCGAAAGACGCCAAAACCATACAGGAGACATGACTAAATTCAACCAACATCCACTGGAAAGAATCCTCGAAAATCGTATTGCCATTATTGACGGAGCCATGGGCACGACGATCCGCACCTATGGCATGACGGAAGCGGATATCCGCGGGGGCCGCTTCAAGGACTCGACAAAGAGCCTGCTCAACAACGGCGACCTCTTCACACTGACGAAACCAGAGATGATCGGCGACATCCATCGCCGCTTCCTGGAGGCCGGCGCGGATATCATCGAGACCAACACCTTCGGCGCAACCAGCATTGCACAGAGCGAGTTCTTTATCGAGGATCCGCGGGAGCATGGCGGCCGAAAGGATCCCGCCTTCTACCAGAAGGTCATCGACAATCCCTTTCTCGGCAGTGTCGCTTGGGACATCAACGAGCAATCGGCGCGGCTGTGTCGTGAATGGGCCGATCGTCTCGGGACCGCAACCTCGCGTCAACGGTTCGTGGCTGGAGCAATTGGGCCGCTGACCGTTTCTCTTTCGAACTCGCCCGATGCCGATGATCCAGGCTTTCGAGTGGTCACGTTCGATCAGGTCAAAGCCGCCTACGCTCACCAGGTACGTGCCCTCCTCGCGGGAGGCGTTGACCTGCTCTTGGTCGAGACGATCTTTGATTCGCTGAATGCCAAGGCAGCACTGGTCGCCATCCGCGAGGTGTTCGATAAGGACAGCAAAGAGGTTCCCCTGATGATCTCGGCGGCGGTGGGGCGCGGCGGTGAGACGCTGATCTCTGCGCAGACCACTGAGGCGTTCTGGAACGCCGTAGCGCACGTGAAGCCGTTGTCAGTAGGACTCAACTGCTCTCTCGGCCCCGATCTAATGTACCCGTTCCTCGATGAGCTCTCGGAAAAGGCCGACGTGGCGATCTCGTGCTACCCGAATGCGGGGTTACCGAATCCTCTGTCGGAAACCGGGTTCGATCTGGGGCCGAAAGACATGGCCCGTTATTTAGGCGACTTCGCCAAGGGAGGGCTGATTAATATTGCCGGTGGTTGCTGCGGCAATACACCCGAGCACATTTCGGCTATCGCAAAAGCGCTCGAAGGCAAATCTCCGAGAAAGTGGGGGACGACGCTCATTGAAGGGTCCTACGCACGCCAGAGCGAGATAGAGAGTCGAGCGTGAGCGTGTCCGATATCAGCGTTCCCGAGGCTCCCGAAGTCCACGAGACGAAGCCGCTGCGTCTTTCTGGATCGCAGCCGTTCACCCAGCAGCCGGGCGTTTACATCATGATCGGTGAGCGGACCAATGTGGCCGGCTCGCCCAAGTTCGCGAAGCTGATTAAGCAAGGCAAATATGAAGAGGCGGTAAGCGTAGCCCGGCAGCAAGTCGAGAATGGGGCTAACGTCCTCGATATCTGTATGGACGAGGGCATGATCGATGGGGTTGCGGCGATGACCCGCTTTCTGCAGTTGCTGGGCAGCGAACCCGAGGTCGCCAAAGTGCCCTTCATGGTGGACTCCTCGAAATGGGAGGTCATCGAAGCAGGGCTGAAGTGCCTGCAGGGCAAGGGGATCGTCAATTCGATCTCGCTGAAGGAAGGTGAAGAAAAATTCCGTCAGAACGCCGCTAAAGTTTTGAAATATGGCGCGGCCGTGGTGGTGATGGCCTTCGACGAACAAGGCCAAGCGGCGACTTACGAAGACAAGATCCGGGTCTGTGAACGCGCCTACCGAATCCTGGTCGAAGAGGTCGGTTTTCCGCCTGAAGACATCATCTTCGATCCCAATATCCTCACCGTCGCCACCGGCATGGAGGAGCATAACAACTACGCCGTTGACTTCATCAACGCCACGCGCTGGATTAAGACAAATTTGCCGCACGCGAAGGTGAGTGGTGGCGTCTCGAACATCTCGTTCAGCTTCCGGGGCAACAACAAAGTTCGCGAGGCGATGCACTCCGCGTTTCTCTATCACGCCATCTCGGCGGGCATGGACATGGGCATCGTGAATGCCGGAATGCTCGAGTTGTATGAAGAAATCGATCCTGAACTGAAAGTGCTGGTCGAGGACGTGCTGCTAAACCGCCGTCCCGACGCGACCGAACGCCTCGTGGAGCACGGCGAATCGCTCAAAGGCGCGGGCACGGTAGCCAGTGAAAAGAAGGCCGAGGAATGGCGCAACGGTACGGTCGAGGAGCGCCTTTCTCACGCGCTGGTCAAGGGGATCGACACTTACATCGAAGTAGACGCCGAGGAAGCGCGCGTCAAATTGGGCCGACCTCTATTGGTTATCGAAGGCCCGCTCATGGCTGGCATGAGTGTGGTGGGTGATCTGTTCGGATCGGGAAAAATGTTCTTGCCCCAGGTGGTCAAGTCTGCCCGCGTGATGAAGAAAGCCGTGGCGCACCTGACGCCGTTCATGGAAGCCGAGAAAGTTGCGATGGCTGCATCGGGCCAGGTGGTCAAGGCGCAGGGAAAAATCGTGCTCGCAACGGTCAAAGGTGACGTTCACGACATTGGCAAGAACATCGTCGGCGTCGTGCTTGCCTGCAATAACTACGAAGTGATCGACCTGGGCGTAATGGTCCCATGCGAAAAGATCCTCGAACGCGCCAAGGCGGAGAAGGCAGACATGATCGGGCTCAGCGGTCTGATCACACCATCTCTCGACGAAATGGTGCATGTGGCCCGCGAGATGGAGCGTCAAGGTTTTAAACTGCCGCTGCTAATCGGCGGGGCGACCACGAGCCGCGCCCATACCGCCGTCAAGATTGCGCCGCACTACAGCGAGCCAGTGGTTCACGTCCTCGATGCCAGCCGGGCGGTGCCCGTGACGACCAGTCTCCTAAGTGACGAGGGCAAGTCGGCATTCGTGGTACAGCATCGCGCCGAATACGAAGCGCTCCGCAAGGCCCACTCCGCACCGCGCCTGACGGTCATCTCGATTGAGGCTGCCCGCGCAAGGCGGACTCCGATTGTGTGGCGTGCAGAAGACGTGCCTGTACCATCGTTTACCGGCGTGCGCGTGCTGGACAAATTTCCTTTGGCGACGCTGCGTGACTTTATCGACTGGACGCCGTTCTTTCATACTTGGGGACTGAAGGGTGTTTACCCTCGCATTCTCGAGCACGAAGAACAGGGCGCGCAGGCGCGCCAGATCTTCACCGACGCCAATGCTCTCCTGGATACCCTCATTGAGAGGGGCCTGATTACGGCACGTGGGGTATACGGCTTGTTTCCCGCCAGCGCTGTGGGCGACGATGTTGAGCTGTACACTGACAACGCACGCGAGAAGGTTCTCCAGCGATTTCACTTTCTCCGCCAGCAATCGAACAAAGAGGGCAGCGAGCCGTGCCGGTCGCTCGCCGACTTCATCGCGCCGAAGGAAACAGGACTGTCCGACCACATTGGCGCATTCGCCGTAACCAGCGGCATCGGGCTGAAGGAACTGTGTAACCGCTTCAAGTCCGAGAATGACGACTACAACGCGATCATGGCGGAGGCCCTTGCCGATCGTCTGGCAGAGGCTTTCGCCGAATGTCTGCACAAGCGGGTGAGGTGTGAATGGGGTTACGGGTGTGGAGAAGCTCTGAGCAATGCGGATCTCATCCAAGAGAAGTACCGCGGGATAAGGCCGGCCGCGGGTTACCCGGCATGCCCGGACCACACCGAGAAGGGCCAGCTTTGGCGCCTTCTCGATGTGCAGGCGAACACCGGAATGCTAATTACCGAGTCGTTTGCCATGTGGCCCGGCTCGAGCGTGAGCGGGCTCTACTTCGCCCATCCCGAATCGCGCTATTTCAGCCTCGGTAAAATCGATCGCGACCAGGTCGCCGACTATAGCCAACGCAAGGGGATGAACGTGGCAGAGGTCGAGCGATGGCTCGGGCAGAACCTGAACTACGACCCTGCGGAATAGCAGCCGGGTATGTGGTGCTACAAGAGATAACCCTTCGGAGTTCGCGCCCGACCTTCCGAAGCACACGATTGCAACATTCATGCGCCAGCTCGACCCTCTCGGCGATGGCCGTACTTGCAGGAATCATGCGCACGTTGAACTGCTTCCCAACCAGAAGATCGATTCAACCTGCGGACCGCTTGAACCTCATTGTGGGTGAAAGATTGGGCATTCCGCCACCGCTGAGGCCAAGGTCACAAACCCCGGCCGACCGAACCTCCACAAACTGATGTGACCGTCTAGATTTAGACCCCGGCACAACATGGCTACGCGATTTGCCGGATCAGTTGCTAAATGAGGGGCCCCCACCATGAGGCGCACCAAGAGAGATAACCACATTCCCGTGGGGAACCGGCCTATCATTCCCATGAACAATCAGTAGGAGGTACGCATGTCCGCCAATCAAGTAGTGCTTTACTTCGACAAGCAAGAAGATGCTTTGCTTTTCACCTTGGCCGCCAGTTCGGTGATGTCAGCAGAGGGCCCGGTCCACCGGAATGACGCAGTGGTCAAGGTTGCGGCAGAGATTGGCAAAGCCAGTCGAATCACGGCTGAGGGCGTTCTGAACATCGAGTGAAGGGTGGCACATCTACCATGATCCGAAAAGCTTTGCTACAAATCGGGGCTCCCGCGCTGCTCGCCTTCATGGCATGGAATGCGTATCTTGCTATCAACCATCTAAAACAAATGCAATACACAGCGGCGCGCATTCTGGAAAGCTCGACGATCCAGGCGGACATCTCCAGTGTTCTTAGAGACTTGACCGATATGGAAACGGGTCAACGCGGGTATCTGCTGACCGGGGACACTTCGTACTTGCAGCCCTATACCGACGCCAAGGGCAGGATCGGAACCGATTTTGCCAGCCTTCGTGTCGTGCTCGCCAGTCAAGCGGAGAGCGAACGGTCTCAGGAGTCGCAGCTCGAGGCTTTGGCTAGTTCAAAACAAGCTGAGATGGAACGTTCCATTGGTTTGCGCCAACAGGGGTATCGCCATCGCGCATTCATGCTTGTCGATTCAAATGAAGGGATGGAGTACATGAATCGAGCTCGAGAGCTTCTGTCTTCCTTATCTGTGGCGCAGGCGAACAATTTTGGCAGACTCGAGAGAGAGCGGAATACCCGTTTAAGGAAAGCATTAACGGAGACCGCTGTTACCAATTTATGCCTGGTCGTATTGACAGCATGCCTGTTTGCGCTCGTCCGTTACCACGGGCAAATACTTGAAAAGGAAACTGCTAAAAGCAAACAAGCACTAGCGGTCCGCGATTTGCAGCTAGAGAAACTGACGTTTGCGCTTTCCAATCAAGCCCGATCAAAGACCTCCGCCATCGAGGCAAATGCACGGCTGCTGCTTGATAACTATGGGGGATTTCTACCACGGCAAGGCCACGAATATGCTGAGCAGATAAAGGAAGCATCCATACAAATGGAGCGGCTTCGGCAGGATTTGGTCGCCAGCCCTAGCTGCATCAGCGATGAGAAGGCAGCCTAGCCACGATCCAGAAAGTGTTGGGCAAGTCCCAGCCGTGTTAACACTCGCCACCTTGAGCTTTGGCATCAGAGCGAGTTTAAGAATGCAATCAGATCAGGTTTCTCCTGATCTGTAAGACCGATATTGAAATGCACGTCGTAAAGGTTATCTGTCAGCGACGAAGCTGAACCGTTGTGAAAGTAAGGCGCGCGACTGGGCATACGTCGGCATGAACAAAACGACGAGGCTAATGCTTGGCTCGACAAGGCATATGCCCGACATTCCAATATCATGAACACGCTCAAAGTAGATCCCGCCTGGGATCCGCTGCGGAGCGGCCCGCGATTTCTGCACGTGCTCCAGCGCGTCAGACTAGCGCCGTAGTCTTCTCTGTGGGAGCCAATCCGTCGGCTCCAAGAGAACGGCACTAGCGCGCGCTGCAAGACGACGTCCGAACGCGTCCATGGGGTGATTGCTTCTGTCCCGACCGCCACATCCCTATGAAAGGGTGTTCCGCTGTCAGGCTGCGCCGAAGGTTTTGTTCCATTTCTTTCGGACGGTGCGGAGGAGAGATGGATAGACGACCAGCTTGCGGAACGGGTCGATCAGGGCCATGTAGATGGGGGTGAAACGACTGACGCGGCACACGTAAACGCCGAAATAGAAGCGGTACGCATTTGCCGTTTCGACAAGCGTGCTCAGCGCTGCAGCGTGGGCGGTACGGTTGATCAGCTCAAGGAGTTGCTCGTTCTCGAAGCGGTATACAACACGGAAGTGTCCCTCGCGCGTGCCCGCTGGTGTAAGGGACCTAGAGCGATCGGCGATTGTCAGGCGCGTTGCGAACGATTCCCAGGCGGTTGTGGCCGGCTCGCGATCCCAGCCAAGCAGCCGGCCGAGAAAGAAACGAATGTTCAGCAGCGCGCGCACGACCGGCGAGCAAGAGAACAGGCGCGTGCTTGCCGTTCGCAAAAACTCATCCAGCGTAATGCCTGGGCGCGTCCGCGGCAGGTCGATAGCCCAAACGTCGTGCAGCGGCACGCCGGCGAGCAAGTCGTGAACCCGCAGTGGCAGTCTTTCGAAATCTTGCGCCGAGATCTGTTGCATCGGGCCTTCCTTGTGGTGTCGTTCCTGAGGTTCCGTGTTCGGAGCAACCGACCACTAGTTCAGAATGCTAAACGGCCGCCCCGAGCTCACACAGGATAGTTTTTAAGATCTTTTTGCCATCAGAGGGGCCTGTCACGCGAACGATCACTGGTCCCATATTAGGTTGGGCAACCAGCTCGAATGTCAAGAACGGGCAACACTCCCTTTCTGCCACAATCATTTCTGCTATCATCACAATCCACTTGCCACTGCCGGGAACGCGGAATGCGAACCCGTCCGGGAGATTCCTCAGTCTCGATCACAACAGACTTGAATCGGGCAAGGAGCGTTGCCTCACGTTTGCGTAGTTCTGCGCTGGTCAAACGGCAAGCTAGGGGCATGCCATCAGAGGCATGCTTCATGGCCGACTCGCAGGCGGAACGATACCGTTCATGCGGAGGTACTCGACCATCTGCCCGTAGTGGTCGAAAGCGTGCGCCAAGGATTCCACCACCAATGCTAGGCGTGTCGCCTCCGAGCTTTTCAGGGGCGAGATCGGCGAGGATTTGACGGGCGTGTTGTTCTGGCCGATGGCTTCGATCACGTTACCCAGACGTGCAAATGAGCCATTCAGGTAATTAAGAATTTCGCCTTTGGTTCTCACAACTTCAGGTCCACGCTCGTCGCCAGCATCGGCCGGTGGCTCCTCTCCCAGAGCTGCGGCGGCTAGAATGTAGTTGGTCGCAGACAGGTGTTTCACCATCTGACCGAAGGTACGCACGTCCCTGAATTCACCATCCGTCGGGGCAAATCCATACTTGTCGGCGGGCATGGCATCAGCGGCTGACACGATCGCTTTCTCTGCGATGCGTAACAGTGCCTGCAGAGCGTGCTGTTCTCTTTGTGGGTCGAGGCTGGCAGTTTCCTTGGTATCGACGCGCTGCTGCCCGACTTGCGCCCAGATGTTGCCGGAGGTCAACCACAGCACGAGTATCAATAGCGATTTCATGTGCACTTATCCTCTTGGCGACTAAGCTGTAGGAGCTTTGGCCCTCTATCCATCAAGCTACAGCTTAAAGTGGACTTTAAGGCAAGAGACTATTTGTACGGAATCTGTCAGCGCTTTGAATGTGATCGAAAATAGTGATCTAGAATATCGGCATGCCCGAATTGACGATTTCCGAAGTGGCGCGACAAGTTGGACTTCAAGCATCAGCGATTCGATATTACGAGAGAATTGGCCTGCTTCCGCGCGCCCCGCGAATCAGCGGACAGAGACGATTTGACACCACGGCGCTTTATCGGCTGGCAATGATCCAGCGTGCGCGTCAACTCGGTTTTACATTGAGTGAAATCCGACATTTGTTCTTTGGTTTCCGCGATATCACTCGGGCTTCGGAACGCTGGCGAACGCTCTCGCAAAGAAAGCTTGCGGAGCTGGATCATATGATGGATGGAATAAAAGCAGTGCGTGGCGTGCTCAAAACATTGATGGCGAAGTGCCGGTGTGACACCTTAGATCAATGTGGCAAGCGCATGTTTCAAACCATGAATAGAGATGTCAGACCCAGGCCTTTCCTAGCAGGTCATCGCCGTCGAAAAAAATATCCGACGAGTTTACCTTCCTGAGGCAGTGTGCGCTCTAAGAATTGCCTTTGGAATATCGGCCCTCCGCCGTGATCTTACTGCCACGGCTCCCGGTCTAAGCGTGGGGTAGGGAAATCCACGCAAGAGCGGCGGATCCGCGCCTCGAACTGCGTTGAGTCAGCCTCGCACGGAAAGAACAGGATCGAACCCGGCCAGAGCAGCGAGAGGGCTGGCCGGAGTTGCTGTTGGCCTACTCAGCGCCGCCGCCTGGCTTCTCCTGTTTTCGTTTCTGAACAAATACGTGGTAGATGACCGCATCCCAGGCGTTATGAATGCCAATGAAAAGGAGCAGCACTGCCGCCGCTGAAACGCCATATAGCGCCCCGGCGCTGTGAGAGCAAGCCGCTAACGCACACGCCGACAGCGTTACGTATGCGGCAAACGGTAGCAGAACATGAAACAACCAGTCCTCGAATTCGGGCTTGTATGCGGTCTGTCGCTGGAAACGACGAGCCACGATGGCAGCGTACACTACCCCACTGAAACCCAGCAGCCCCCAGAGAACCGCAGCCGGAGCAATCCCGTGCCAAGGGGCGCTTAGAAGCGCCGCCAGCAGCAGTACGGCTCCGAAGTGAACGATGGTCGGCGTCGCAAACGCGTCGCCGGCCTGTGCTGCACCGTGTCCGAGCGGAGTGTCGGCGATAAGGGTGATGACGACGAACTGTAAACCGATCAATGCGCCGGCAGACGAGCCGACGATTACGTAGAAGTTTTCCCAGCCGGATAGAGCAGTCATAGGTAGCTGCTAGCGGTAGCTTACCTCTAAATGGCCTGGTATTGTTCGTCGCTGACCATTTCCATCCACTCGACGACCTTTCCGTCGAGCTTTTCCTGAATGGCGATGTGCGTCATGGCTGTGGTCGGCGTGGCCCCATGCCAGTGCTTCTCCCCGGGTGGGAGCCAGACCACATCACCGGGCCGAATCTCCTCGATAGGTCCGCCTTCGCGCTGAACCCGGCCGCAGCCAGCCGTCACAATAAGAGTTTGCCCGAGCGGATGCGCATGCCATGCAGTCCGCGCCCCCGGCTCAAAGGTTACGCTGACACCTTGAACAAGTGCCGGATTCGGTGCCTGAAAAAGCGGATCAATCCGCACCGTGCCCGTGAACCACTCCGACGGTCCCTTGACAGAGGGCTGCGAGCCAATTCTTGTGATCTCCATTTTCTGACTCCTCGGCTTAGCTTGTTCTTCTACTCTCCAAACCGCTCGAACCGATAGGCCAGATCCGGACCGCCCTCGCCCTCATATGCGAGTTGGCCGACCAGCAGTGCGAACGGCTCTGTGTATCGTGCGACCTGAAGAGGGCCCGCATCCACCGGATCAAAACCCACGTCATGGATCAGCTTGGCGGTCACATCTTTGGCCGGCTTATCGTCGCCGCAATACACCAGGCTCGGCCGCATTGACTTGCGCCGGGCTTGAAATACGCCGAACAGTACTTCGCTGGGCACAGTGTTGAAAGCCGAGACGACATGAGCCCCTCGAACCTTCTTGGCTAGCTCTTCCGCTCCCGACGAGGTGTTGGCAATGATCAATTTCGAATTGTCAGCATCCATCGGTAGCGAGCAGGTCACGATCACCCTGCCTTTCAAATCGCCGGCCTGCTTCAACACATCGTCGATGCGGGACCAAGGCACGGCCAGGAGGAGCGCATCTGCTTGTTTTGCAGCCTCGGGCGGCGTACCGGCGCGTGCATTGCCTTGGGCGTCACGTGCCAGTCTTTTGAGTTTGTCGTTACTTCGCGCATAGCTGAACACGACTTCTTGTCCCGCACGCGCGAAGATCGCCCCGAGCTTCCCGCCCATCAACCCCGAACCTAGAATGCCAATTCGCATAGCCTCAATCTCGCTCTGGTTTTCATCTTGCCGCTTAGAGTCCGGTCACCCTCTCCAGGGGTTCCGGGTATCGAGCCCCTTCTACATTGATCTTCGAGGCAGAGCTATCGATGTCGCCGAGGTCATCGGGCGTCAGTTCGACGGCCACTGCTCCGATGTTCTCTTCGAGGCGGTCTAGCTTCGTCGTGCCGGATCGGAACAATCCACGGTTTTTGAGCGAGCAGCCAAGCCAGTGCGATCTGAGCAGGAGTTACGTTCCTCCGTTTCCCAATGTTGCCGAGCAGGTCAATCAGTGCCTGGTTCGCCTTGAGAGCCTCCAGCGTAAAGCGAGGAAGACTACTACGAAAGTCGGAGCTGGCCAAGATCGTCTTTTCTCTAATCGCTCCCGTATCCTTTGCCGCAGTTTGAGGCAGAACTGAAGCGGAAGGACGTCGCACTGGCAGCGGAATAAGCCTTTGCGTGGTACATGCGATCAATTTAGATGTTCGGCAAGTCTCTGACATGCAAAACGTGCCATTCTATATGCCGAATGCACCAGGATGCGGTACGAGGAAGCTTCAGCGCACCGGCGAGGGTGCGTTCCCGCTTGTCCGAACACAGTTCGTTTTACCGGAGAGCGACCCTAGGTTTGTGTTGAAATAAGCGAAATTGGGCAGTCTACGAAAACTCAAGCTTAGAGTGCCTACTCCGCTATGCAGCGCAAACCGAGAGTCGCTCAATCCTCCGCTCCCGGAGACCATACCCAATGCCGGAACTGCCGCCGCAATTCAGATTTGAGAAGCTTGCCAGTCGAGGTATGGGGCAAACCGGGGACAAAGATGAATTCATCCGGCAACTGCCACTTTGCGAACTTGCAGGTCAGAAACGATCGCAGTTCCTCAGCGGTAACCTGGCAACCCTCTTTAAGGACGACAGCCGCGACCGGTCTTTCCTGCCATTTGGGATGCGGAGCCGCAACCACTGCTGCTTCCTTCACTGCCGGGTGGGCTACAAGAGCATTCTCCAGGTCCACGGAACTGATCCATTCCCCTCCGGACTTGATCAGGTCCTTGGTGCGGTCGGTGATCTTCATATAGCCCTCGACATCGATGGTGACGACATCGCCGGTGCGGAACCATCCGTCGTTTGTCCAGCGATCGCGTTCTTCGGGAAGTTTGTAATAGCTGGCCGCGACAAAGGGGCCACGAATTTCCAGCTCGCCAGGGGTTTTGCCATCCCAAGGCGCTTCCCCGTGTTCCCCGACCGCTCGGATTTCGATAAACGGAGAAGCCAACCCTTGCTTGGCCCGGAGCTCGAACTGCCGGTCCTCCGGCCAGTTCTGCATCCCTGGCTTGAGAGTACACACGGTAGCAATTGGCGTGGTCTCGGTCATTCCCCAAGGTTGAATAACTCGCACCCCGAACTTCTCGAAACGCCGAAACAGGCTTTCAGGAGCTGCTGAACCTGCAACCACAATCCGCATCCCGGGCGGGAGCCTCCAGCGCTCGGGTTCGCGTTCGAGAGCCTCGATGACACCGAGCCAGATGGTGGGCACACCTCCGGTCAGCGTCACGCGTTCAACCGACAAAAGATCCAATAATCTCTCCGGCTGGAGATTGGGTCCGGGTAACACCAATCGGCTGCCGTTCATGACAGCGGCATGGGGTAGTCCCCAGGCATTGGCATGAAACATAGACATTGCCGGTAAGATGCAGTCGGATCGGGAGATGGAAAAATTGTCCGGCAACGAGATGGAGTAGGAATGGAGAGCGATAGCACGGTGCGAATAGGCTACCCCTTTAGGTTTTCCCGTCGTGCCCGAGGTATAGCACATGGCGGCGGCATCGTCTTCGTCGAGATCCGCACAGACCGGAATCATGCGATTGTCGAGCAGTAGCGTTTCATAGTTGTCGAAGGCTGCGGGTACGGGTTCCCCACTGAACGGGACCACGACGACTCGTTCGAACTTCACTTTGTCCTTGAACTTTTCAACGAGGGGTAACAGCACGTCGTCCACGATCAAAAAGCGGTCTTCTGCGTGGTTGACGATGTACGCCAGTTCGTCCGGATGAAGCCGCAGGTTCAGGGTGTGCAGTACCCCGCCTCCGCAGGGAACGCCGAAGTATGCTTCCAGGTGGGCATAGTGGTTCCACATCAGGCTTGCGACTCGGTCTCCACGCTCAAGACCCGCCGCCTGGAGAACTGCGGTAAGGGACTGTGCACGCTTAGACATTTCCCCGTACGTATAACGGTGAATTGAATTGTCGGGGCGGCTGGAAACAATTTCGACCTCTGGGAACAATTTTGCCGCCCGCTCGAGAAGCGACCTTAGCGTAAGGGGGAACTGCATCATCGTTCCCTTCATGGATACCTCGTTTCAGAGCGGCTCTATGTGGCTAAGGCAGCAGGATTCTACTCCGAATGGACTGATTGCGGCTGGGCAAAAATGCCGTCTGCGTGGCGTTGGCGCCCCGGAAGCAAGTTGGCCCGCAGCAAGCGCGGCAACGACAAGTCCTAGTGCAAGTCGCCATAGCGGAAACAATGCGCCAGGATGCTCGCACGTCGGTTTAATTACTCCAGATTGACTTGTTGCAAAAATCGGTTAAAAAGCACTGTGTTAGTGTGGTGCTATTCAAACGGGATCCCCGGTTGGCGGGCTTCGGTAGCACCGTTTCCAGGGTTGGCTGCGCCGAGTTGGATTCCGCCTTTGTGCGGGCGCCCAAACCGCGAGTTTTTCGTGACGACAGTCTTGCAAAACCTCGCGACTGATTTCGCAGCACTTACCGATGAAACCCTGGCGGATTCTTGGCATAGTGCGGTTCGATCTGTGCTTTTGTTCTTCTTGCCGCCACAAGTCTTATTGAATTCTGATGGAAATGGCGATAGAGTCGCGGAGATCCAGGTCCGCGGCCGCCCCGGAGGCCAGCGATGATTCCCGCCAAACCAGCCAATGAGAAGCAAAGACTTGAGACGCTTCGCGGCTATGAGATTCTCGATACCGAGCCGGAAGCCGCTTTCGACGATCTGACATTATTGGCTTCCCATGTATGCAAGACTCCGGTTGCGCTGATTAGCCTCATCGACGCTGACCGCCAATGGTTCAAGTCGAAGGTCGGCGTTTCCTTTTCCGAAACCTCCCGCGACATTGCCTTTTGCGCCTCGGCCATTCTTCAGCCGGATGTGTTTATTGTGCCTGATGCCAGTCAGGACGAGCGGTTTGCGGAGAATCCGCTGGTTGTTTCTGAACCTAAAATCCGTTTCTATGCGGGTGCGACCTTGATGACCGACGGTCAGGCACTCGGAACCTTGTGTGTATTTGACCGGGTGCCTCGGGAGCTAGGCCCTGAGCAACTAGAGGCGCTCAGAGCTCTGAGCCGCCAGGTGCAGGCGCAATTCGAGCTTCGGCGTAACCTCAAGCGGTTGCAACAATCTCTCGAGGCACGTGATCGAGCCGAGGCTGAAAAAGAGCGCACGCTTCGTGATCTCAAAGCGGCCCTGGCGAACATCCGAACTTTGGAAGGACTGCTGCCAATCTGTCTGTCGTGTAAAAAGATACGGGATCAAAAGGGCAACTGGCAGCCCTTTGAATATTACGTGAGAGCCCACTCTGAGGCCAGGGTCACTCATAAGATTTGCCCTGATTGTGCCAGGGCGATCTCGGCATGAGGTTCAGGCCTTATCTCGACGAGAGTGAAGAATCGGCCAATTTTGCGGTTGGCGGCTTCGTAGGAAAGGCGGCTTTCGTAAAGACGCGCGGGAATGGGGGATGAGTCACTCATTGGTGGAACCACCCGCCCTGTCCTTCGAGGTTGGACGTCTCCCTGAAGGCCAAGATAAACTTCACGGTTGAATGGCGTGAGCCGGGCAGGCGTCCTCCCCATGGCCTTGCGATTACGAAGCATGCTGCTCTTGGGTGTACTGTTCGCAACCGCCACGGGCTACTATCACCTAGAAATTTTCTTGCCTCGAGCCCAGGCAGTTTATGCGGCCAAGGGACTGGGAAACGGATACTTCTTTGGCGGAGACCTCTATCCCATTTGGCGGACTGCGAGAGAATGGCGGCTACACCGGTTCGATCCCTACAGTTCGGCAATGACCGCAAGCATCCAGACGGGTCTATTTGGAAGGCCCCTCGACGCGCATAACCCACTTGATCCGCCTTGGAACTACCGGGAATTCTCCTACCCTGCCTTTGTCGATATCCTGGCCTTGCCCTCCACATGGCTCCCATTTCCTGTGGTCAGGGTTGCAGGCGCATCGATCATGTTCCTGATGACTGTGGTGGGCATTGTTTTGTGGACGGGGATTCTGGAATTGCGCTTCAGTCCAGCCCAATGGACGATTGTCTTCCTGCTTACGATGTTCAGCTATCCGGTCCTTGAAGGCCTCGCTGCTGTCCAGCTTGGTCTCCTTGTGAGCGTTCTTCTCGCTGCATCAATGGCAGCGCTGAGGAGAGGTATGGACCTATCCGCGGGATGGTTGCTCGCGCTTACCATGATTAAACCGCAGATGACGGTGCTGGTGATTGGTTGTCTTTTTGTGTGGGCGCTAAGTGAATGGCGTCAGCGTTGGCGATTCGTTGGCGGGCTGTTTGGCGGCGGGGCTGTCCTTTCGTTGTCGGCTACACTCATTTCCACATCATGGCTTAGGCAATGGCTGCACGTCCTCCTCGGATATGGACACTATTCCCAGCCACCCCTACCGGTTTATCTTTTTGGGCTGCCAGCGGGCAAAGCCTTGAGCTTTGTTTTGCTCGCTGTGGCAGCACTTCTGGGATGGTGCATCCGGCACATGCCGGCTAAGTCCTCCGAGTTCATACTGACGATTGCCTGCTTGCTGGCGATCAGCGTGGTTGTGCTGCTTCCGGGGCAGGCAGTTTATGATCACATATTGCTTCTGCCAGGAGTTCTGCTCTTACTGAAATTTGAGGACGAGTCAGTTCTGCGAACGGCAGTCGGGCGTTTCACCTTGGCGCTAACCGGGACTGCTATCGGATGGTATTGGATTGCCGCAGTGGTCGTAGTAGCCGTGTCCTTTCTGGCCGGCAGTCTGAGTGATGCCTGGGTGTTGCTGCCTGTCCGAACGGCGTCGTCGATTCCCTTTGCTGTTCTAGCCTGCTTGGGGTTGTTGCTGCGGAGCAGAGGTCTCCCCATTTTGAGAGGGGCGACCGCAATCAGCACATAAGGTCCTGTTGCACGATTTCGGTAAGGTATGCCGGTCGCTTTCCTGGATCGGGAGTGGATTTGCGCCCGGTTGTAATGCGCCAGATCTCCACCCCTGGCAGATCATGCCCTCGATAGTCGAGACTCGTTCAGATTACAGCTATTACTCACGATAGAATGCGAATCATGAGCGATGCCCGCCCTTCGGTTGGAGATGAACCATATCTGGAGTTTCCCCAGGATTTTCTGTGGGGTGTTTCAACCGCAGCCCATCAGGTGGAAGGCGGCAATCAGAATCAATGGACGGACTGGGAGAGCGCCGGGCGGATCAAGTCGGGGGAAAGTTGCGGAAAAGCGTGTGACTGGTGGGAGAATGCGGAACGCGACTTCGATATCGCGCAAGACCTTGGCCTGAAGGCTTTGCGTCTCTCGCTAGAGTGGAGCCGGATCGAGCCCGAGCCGGGTCGCATTGACGGACAAGCTTTGCGGCGCTATCGCCAGATGCTGCAGGGCCTGCATGACCGCGGCATGGAACCCATCGTTTGCCTGCATCACTTTACCAATCCTCGCTGGTTCGAAAACCAGGGAGCCTTTCTCGATGCCGATGCGCCTCGACTGTTTGAGCGCTTTGCTCGTGAGGTGGCCGGCGCAGTGGGAGATCTTTGCCGTTTCTGGGTGACCTTCAATGAGCCCAATGTGTACGCGGCCTGCGGCTACGTCCTGGGAGAATTTCCTCCCGGACGCAAGGGGCGAGTGTGGGAAGCCCTGCGCGTGAACCGTACCATGGCGCAGGCCCACGCCCTTGCCTACCGCACGCTGCATAGCCTGATTCCGCACGTCAAGGTGGGCTGGGCACAGCACTATGTCGCGTTTGCGCCGGCCGGCGGAATTCCGGACCGATGGCTTGCCCGCTTGCTTGACAGGCTCTTTAACCATGCCTTTTTCGAGCTGATCGAACATGGCCGGATGTCTTTTCCCTTTGGCGTATTCTCGGCCCGCGATTTCCAGGCCCGAGGCGACTGCGACTTTGTGGGTTTGAATGTCTACAGCCGGCTGCACGTCGCTTTCGATTGGAGAAGAGCCGGGACCCTGTTCACCAACATCTTTGTCCCGGAAGACGCCCCGCAAGGTGATCCGGGGGTGGACCGGCCTTACGGTGAATCCTATCCCGAGGCGATCACCCTGGCGGTCAAGCGGGCGGCGCAGATGGGCAAACCGATTTATATCATGGAGAATGGCGTGCCCGATGCGGGAGATAACATACGACCCTGGCTGATCGTAAATGTCCTGCGAGAGGTGCACGGACTGATCGCGCAAAACTACGACGTGCGCGGCTACCTGCACTGGACTCTTACCGACAATTTTGAATGGAACGAAGGCTGGAGGCTGCGCTTTGGATTGGTGGAACTCGATCCCGAGACGCAGAGCCGCACCCTGCGCGCTAGTGCCCGACTCTTTAGCGAGATTGTCCGCCACAACCGGCTGGCCAGTCCCGCCAGTGACGAAGATCCAGCGCTCTCTGCAAACCGCTGAATGCACAGGGTGCGAAACCAGACGCCAACGCCTGTGGGACGGTCGATACCGTTCGATTCTTCAGGCGCATTTTCACGAAAAATTCACAAAGCGTTGAACTTGGGTTCATCGCAAGGTGCGATGGTTGCAATGGATGCGGCACTCTTCCTGACTCGTGGAGGTGGCCATGCGCAAACTCACGATTGTTTTTCACGATGCGGGTGGCGGACACCGCAATGCCGCCGAGGCGCTAAGCGCAGTACTGACGGAGAACGCTCACCCCTGGGAAGTGGAACTGCTGAACCTGCAGGAGCTGCTGGCTCCGCTTGATCCGGCGGTCAAGGCTACAGGGTTGCGCGTCCAGGACGGATACAACCTGCTGCTGCGAAAGGGCTGGACACGACTGACGCCGGAATTGCTGGTGTTGTGGCGATACACCATCCGCTTCCACCGCAGCCGGATCGTCGGGTTACTGCGAGATCACTGGTCTCGCAATCCAACGAGCCTGGTGCTATCGGTGATTCCGCACTTTAACCGCTGCCTGGCGGAGAGTATTTGCCAGGAAATTCCGAACGCTGCGTTTGTGACTCTGCTCACCGATCTGGCGGACTATCCGCCTGGCTTCTGGATCGTGCCGGAATCCGAATTCCTGGTCTGCGGCAGCGAACGCGCCCGCCAACAGGCTCTCGCGATGGGACATCCGGCCGAGCGAATTTACGAAACCTCTGGGATGGTGCTCAAGCCGTCGTTCTATCGCAAGCCGGAACATGATCGCCGCCAGGAAAGAATGCGCCTCGGTCTGCAGCCTGACTTGCCGACCGGCGTGGTCATGTTCGGGGGCCACGGATCGGCCGCGATGCTGGAGATTGCAAAACGGGTGGATCGCAGTCCCCGATCATTGCAGTTGATCTATCTCTGCGGTCACAATCTGGATCTAGCGGATAGGATTCGCGCCTTGCGATTGACCAAGCCGGCACGAATCGAAGGCTTTACGACCGAGGTCCCGTACTTCATGGGGCTGGCGGATTTCTTTGTTGGAAAACCAGGTCCCGGAAGCATCAGTGAAGCACTGCAGTTCGGGTTGCCCGTGATCGTGGAACAGAACTCGCGAACCATGCCGCAAGAGCGCTACAACGGACGATGGCTGCGGGAAAAGCGTCTGGGAATTGTGGTTCGGGACTTCAGCCAAATCGAGGTCGCACTCGAAGAGATGCTAGACCCACGCGCCTTTCAGGAGTTGCGTCTCAACGTGACGAACTA
>JACXTT010003368.1_pt1 | contig 24664 bp, 23 predicted proteins | sample 9270951 | NCBI WGS metagenome assembly JACXTT01 (sample SAMN15532306, study PRJNA645909) | rock metagenome | isolation source: weathered quartz diorite | place: Puerto Rico | collected 2017-06-21
ACCGGCGTCAGCCGCCGGAAGTCCGTACCAAATCGGAACTGGTGCCTTCCCGTGTCCCAGCTAAGCACTTCCACGCCGTTCCACTGCCGCTGCCGGTTCTCGCTTTCCGGGCCGGAGACCACCTGTCCGATTCCGGCGATCGAAAACCGGAAGAAGCTCTCGCACAGGCTCGAATTCAGCGTTAGCGCCGTGGTTGCCGGACTCAGATAGCACGGCGGCAGCATCCGGCGGTCCGGCTGCAGCCACACCGATTGCGCCGACGAATCGGTCAGATTGACGCGGAAATCCTCGACGAGCCTCGGCGTCAGGCGGACGTTCAACGCCAGGGTGCCGCTCCGCGAGCCCAGGCGCAACGCATCGATCTGCCATCCCCCGAACTCCGACGACGACGGCGATTCCTGGTATCTCCCGAAAAGGTTGATCCGCGAGGTCAGCGCGTGATCCACGCGCAGGCTTCCCGAGTTTAGCCGTGACGGCCGGTCGACGTGCGCGGTCCACTCCGCCGTGTTCGGCTCCAGCGGCCTGCCGTTCGGGGCGGGGAACAAGTCGAGCACCGGTTTCAGCCAGTCCGGAGCCTTCGCCCGCACTTCCAGCGACGGCACCGGAGCCCGCCACACGAACGGCTGCCGCAGCCTCAGTCCCTCGTACGATGCGAAAAAGAACGTCCGGTCCCTGCGTACGGGCCCGCCCAGCGTGGCGCCGAAATCGTGGAACCGCAGCGGCGTCCGCCCGCTGCCCACGCGGTTCGAAAACCAATCGTTGGCGTCCAGCTTTTCATTGCGGAAATATTCGTACAAAGATCCGTGGGCGTCGTTGGTGCCCGACCGGCTGACGATCGATACTTGCGCCCCCGGCAGCCGTCCGTATTCAGGCAGCGTCGACGAAGTGTTCAGCCGCAGCTCCTCGATCGCGTCAAGCGAAGCCAGTCCGTGGAAGCTGCCGAACGCGGTCATGCCGGGCAGCGCTCCGCCTGTGGCCTGCGTCGGCGATCCTCCGCCGCTCACACCGGTATTCACGCTGATCCCGTCCACCGTGAAGTAATGGCTGTTCGGTCGCTGCCCGTTCGCCGTGAACTGCCCGGCCTCCCCGCGCGTGGCCGGCGTCGCCACGGCTCCGGCCGCCAGTTCCAAAAAGGCCAGCAGGTTCCGCCCGTTAGAAGGAAGCTGCTCCACGTCCTCGCGCCTCACCAGCGTGGCGACGGCGGTCGACTGCTGGGCCTGCTGCGGTTCGTCGCCGATAACCGTGACCGTTTCCTGCATGCTGCCCAGCGGCAGCGAGAAATCCACGCGCCCTCGTTCGGCCGCACCCACCTTCACTCCCAGCCGGACCAGTGTGCGGAAACCTTCCTTGCGGACAGTCATCTTGTACGATCCCGGCGCAAGTGAGGCCACCGTATATCCGCCATCCGTCCGCGAATAGCAGGCCCGCCGGATACCCGTGTCCTCGTTGGTCACGCTGATCGACACACCGGGCACCGCCGCGCCCGATGGATCGTAGAGGAAGCCCGATAATTGCGTGAGAGGTTGCGCCCGCATCGCGCAGGAGCCGGCCAGCAGAATTCCAAGCGGGATGAGGAGAAGGGGGGGTCTCATCGGGCCCTACTCCTCCTATTCTGTCTGAATTTTCATCTCGTAGGCGGACGTCGCGGCTTTTAATTCATCCAGCCGCGCCGTCAACTCCGCTACCGTTGGACCCGCTCCGCCGCGGGACGCTCCGCCGAACGCCACGGCCACCAGCCGGTCCAGCTTCGACGCCGCCTGGAACAGCTCTTCAGTGGACGCCTGCCACGTGCCGGACGCCGCCGCCGGCGCAGTGCTTCGCCGGCCGCGAAGCGCCGGAGCCATCACGCGTTCGATCTCGCGCTGCTGCTGGCCGAATGAGGACGACAAGTCCTTCCGCAGGCCCGCCAGCATTTGCCTTTCCTCCGCGTTGAGCTGCGCTTCAGACTCCGGCGAAAAGCGCTGGCTCAGCCGGCGTAGCGCATGTCCACGGGCCATCAGCGCGTCCGTTTTCTCCAGCACCACTTCGGAAAATTGCTCGAACACGGCCCTGCCTCCGAGCGTCTTCTCCAACTGGGATTGCAGTCCCGAAACCTCTCCCTGCGACGCAGCGCTACGCGCCCCGCCTTCTTCCGGAGGCGCCGCCGCCGACGGCTCCGAGAACCGCACCGCCACCCGCGGGATGGCCTCCACCGCGCCCCGGATCTCCTCGGCGCGCTGCGCGTCTAGGCCCACTCCGGTCACCAGCACCTTTCCCTCGGACCGCGTCACTTCCACCGGCTCGCCCAAGTCCGCTTTCAGGCGGTGCAGCGCTGCGAACACCCGCAACTCATCGCCCGCCGTGGCCGGCGCGATCTCCCGGGCTACCACTGGAGGCTCCGGGCTCGTCTCAATACGCCCGGCGATTCGCGGCGACGGTTCCGGACTCGGTGCGGTCTCATCGGCCAGTTCGCTGATCTCCACCCGCTCCTGGTTCCGGAACTCCAGCGTTCCTTCCACCGCGCGCAAGTCTTCCGTACGCAGCTTCAAAGAAGCTTCCCGCAATTGCCCCGACTCCGTCGTCGTCCGGATCTGAAACCAGCTTTTTTCCGCTTCCCGCACTGTCGAAATGCTGTCCTGCTTTTCGGAAAGGCCGTCCCGCCAATCGGCGAACGACTTGGCGCTCAGGGGATCGTCCCAACTGTAACGGGCCTCACGGAACTGAGATTCCAGCGAATCGAGCGCCGCCCGGTCGGCCGCGTTCGCCGCTTGTGTGCCCAGCACCCGCGTCAGCCTCAGTGTTTTGGTGCGGATCTGGATGCGCCGCGCTTTTCGCGCTGGAGCCTCGGCCGCAGCCGCCTTCCGCAACAACTCCGCCGCCCGCGCCGATGGCGTATCCATCAGCCGGTTCGCCGCCACCCACGCCACCACCAGTCCAGCCGCCACTGGCAGCCACTTCCGTGCCGAGGTCCACGCCGGCTTCGCCGCCGCGGCGTCGGCCAGGTCAAATCCACGCGCCAGGTCGCCCCATGCCGCCGGAGGCGGCGGAAGCTCCGCCTGCTGCCGGCCGAACGCCTGGGCCGCAGCTTCGATTTCATCGAGTTCCATGCGGCATCGCACGCAGCCCTCGACATGCTCGCGAACGCCGCGCGCGTCGCTCTCGCCCAGTTCCCCGTCGGCGTACCGCAGTAACAATCCCTCGTCCGGGTGGCCGATCTGTTCGCTACTCATGACTGACCTTCCTTAGCCGGTTGATCGCTCGGCGCAAAAATTCCCCCACCGTTGGGATACTGATCCCCAGCACCTCGGCGATCTCGGCGTACCGCAAACCCTCCATCCGCAAAAACAGGCAGCGCCTTTGCTGCTCCGACAGCCCCTGAATGGCCATTTGCAGCCGCTCCTCGCGCTCCCGCGCCAGGAGGTCTCTCTCCGGGTTTTCCCGTGGGTCGGAGATCCGGGCTTCCATTTCCGGTTCAAAAGGTGGCTGCGTTCTTTGACGCTGTCGCACCTTCAGTCCCAGATTATGAGCAACCCGGAAAATCCAGGCCCGCCGGTTCTGGATGTCATCGCCCTTGCGGAGCGCAACATACAGACGGAGAAAGACTTCCTGGGCGGCCTCCTGTGCTTGCGGGGGATATAAATTCAACGTTAGAAGATAGCGGTATACGTCGTCGCGTGCCTCTACATATAGCTCGGTGACCTGATCCCGCACGTTCACGTCGCCCACTTCCGCGGAGAGTATCAAAGGCAGTTCTTCCTGCAACGAATAAAAGGACATTTTCTCAGGCCTGTCAGGTCAGGCGCCATCCGCATGCGGATAGCTGACCTCAAAGACCCCCGGCCTGCCCCCCTCACGACACACCTGAAAGATATTTTCGTACCCCGCCCCGTCCTCAAATTGACTCCCGCCGGGTCTTTAGGTATGCAAGGCCAGCCATCCCCCCATGTCGCGACCGTCGGTATCGGTTACTCTCGTCACGTTCAACAGCAGCCATTACATTGTCCGCTGTCTGGAATCTCTGCTGGCCCAGACCCGCGCGCCGCTGGATATCGTTCTAATCGACAACGCCTCCACAGACCGCACCCGCGAGGCGATCCGCCCCTTCCGCGACCGCGTCCGCATCTTCGGCAATGAGCGGAATGTAGGCTTCGCGCGCGCCCAGAACCAGGCCATCGCGCTCACTCGGGGCGAATGGGTCCTCACCCTCAACCCCGACGTCCGCCTGGAGCCGGGATTCCTCGAAGCGATGCTCCAGGCCGCCGAGATCGACAGCCGAATCGGTACGGTGTGCGGCAAGCTGCTCCGCGCCGGCCCGGACCTGATGCCTCAACCCGAGCCCCGCTTCGATTCCACAGGCATCTACTTCACGCCTAACCTTCGTCACTTCGACCGCGGCTCGGACGAGCCTGACGACGGCCGCTACGATCACCCGGAATACGTCTTCGGCGCCAGCGCCGCCGCTGCCCTTTACCGCCGCGCGATGATCGCCGGCGTCTCGCTCGAAGACGGCTTCTTCGATCCCGATTTCTTCGCTTACCGCGAGGACGCCGACGTGGCCTGGCGGGCCCAGCTTTGCGGCTGGCGCTGCCTGTACACGCCGGACGCCGTCGGCCATCACGTGCGCACGGTCCGCCCCGGCAGCCGCCGCGCCGTTCCGGCGCTGATTAACATGCACTCGGTGAAGAACCGCTTCCTGATGCGCGTCAAGAACGTTACGCCGGATCTCTACCGGAAGCACTGGCTCCCCATCCTGGCCCGTGACCTCTTGATCTTCGGCGGATGCCTGATGTACGAGCCCTCTTCGCTCCCCGCTTTCTGGCACTTCGTCCGCGGCCTTCCCGGCGCCATCTCCAAGCGCCGCGTCATCATGAGCCGCCGCGCCCCGGACGAGGACCTCGCCCACTGGTTCAACGACCACCCCGCCGCCCGCCCCGTCCGCGAACCCGCCTTCAATTAAAGTGAATTAAATCGGTGACAGGCTGCTTGGTTCCTATTTCTTGGTAAATAGTAGAAAATCCGCGGTAGACTCTCAGTCTGCTACGCCGAGACTTGTTTTGGCGCTTCTTGGGGGCGCCTGCACCGACACAGGCGCCTCCCACAAAACACAAGCTCGTAAAGAAGAGTTTTACCGCATCACCTGTCGTCGATTTAAGTCATTGCGGGTCTTTAATAGTGGGTGTCTGTTACGATTTCAATCGCGATTTCCGCTCTCTATTTCGCGGTTCTCGCGACGCTCCTGAACGCGCAGCCCCTTTGGCTCGATGAGATTCTCCAACTGCTCGGCACGCGCGGACGCTCTCTCGCGGAACTGCTCGACTGGGTCGCCATCAACCCCGGCGCCGCCCCGCTCGGCTATCTCACCCAGTGGGGCGCGCTTCAGATCTTCGGCTTTACAACGTTTTCGGCGCGCCTCTCTTCCGCGCTGTTCAGCGCCCTCAGCGGACTAACCCTGGTGGCGCTTTCGCGGCGGCTGGGTCTGCGGACTCCGGCCGCCGCTTTTTTGCTTTTCGCCCTGATGCCCCTCCAGTTCCGCTACGCGCTGGAAGCCCGGCCCTATTCCCAGGGACTCTTCTTCGCCCTCTGGTGCACGCTGGAGGCCGTCAACCTCCGCGACCGCCCCGGCATTGCATCGCGGACCCGCTACACGCTCGCAGTCGCCTGCGGCCTCTACACGCAGCCCTACACCGCGTTCGCCGCGCTCGCCCACGCGCTCTGGATGCCGCGACTCTCCGCGCCGCTCGCCGCCGCGGGAGCGCTCTTCCTCCCCTGGTTCCTTCACGCGCGGGGCCAGTGGCGCGAGCATCTCGACGCCAGCGGGCATCACTTCGCCTTCTCCTTAAAAACCCTGGCCATGCTCTTCCGCGAATCCTGCGGGGGCGGATACCTGCTCGCCGTCGCCATAGCAGCGCTGGCCGTCGCCGGACTTTGCTCGCCGCACATGCTTCCCCCGGTCAAGCGCCTTCTGGCGCTCTCTGTCGCCGTCCCCGTCGCCGCGGCGCTCGCGGCCGACGCCGTCTTCGGCTACTTCTTCGCCATTCGGCAGGTGCTGGCCATTCTTCCTCCGCTTTGCCTTCTCGCGGCGGAAGGCCTCCGCGCCATCCCGAGCCGGCTTGCCCTGCCCATCGTCGCGCTGGCCGCAGTCCTTTCCCTATTCCACATCGGCCGCTCCCTCTCCCCCCACCGCCGCGCCGAAGATTGGGAGCTTGCCGCGCGCGTCATCCGCTCTTCGGTCTCGCCAGGCGATTGCCTCGCTGTCCCGGCCGATGGACAGTTGTCCATCTACTCCTTCTTCGAGCCTGACCTGCCGCTGCACGCCTGCGGCGAGGGCCGGCCGAATTCCGCCAGAGTAGTCGCCGCCCTGTCGTCTTACACCTCCCCCGGCCAGCGTCGCCGGCTGATCGGCCGGCTCGGTGCGCTCGGATTCTCCCAGGCCGCCGCCCGAACCGTCGGTGGCACGGAGATCGCCTTGTTCAGGAATTGCTCCCCCCATGAAAATCCTGAACCCTGTCCGATTCGTTGGCCCCGCCGCCGCGATCCTGATCTACTTCTACACCGGCCTGGTAGCTGCGCGATATCGCCGTGTTCTGCCGCTTCTCTGACTCCTTCTGTCCTCTCGGCAGTCTGTTCTCTCGCCTTCTATTCGGCGTCTTCGGCATCAACTCGCTGCCTTTCCGCATCGCCTGCTACGCCGTTTTTCTAGTTGATCGATGGCTCGCTTACCGTGTGGCGTGCCGCATCGCATTCCGCATTCTGCCCGTCAGCCTCCATCCGCCAGCGCGGCGTGGAAGCCTTTGCGCCTGCTGTTCCCAGCCTACGGAGCCTTCGGAAAAACCGGCTCCATTCTGGCTGCGGCAGCGGCACACCATCGCCTGCTTTGGATACACCCGTTTCTGGACGGCAACGGTGGCGTGGCGCGCCTGATGTCGCACGCTGTGCTGCTTGAGAAGCTCGACACTGGCGGCCTCTGGTCCATCGCCCGCGGCCTCGCCCGAAAAGTCCAGGAGTACAAGGTCTATCTCGCCAGCTGCGACCTGCCGCGCCGCAACCACCTGGACGGCCGCAACGGCAGCCTCAGTGAAGAAGCGCTGGTCGACTTTACCCGCTTCTTCCTGACTACCGCCATCAACGAGGTTACCTTTATGGAAGGTCTCATGCAGCCGGACCGCTTTCGCGCCCGAATTCTATCCTGGGGCGCCGAGGAGGCAGGACTTGGACACCTCCCTCCCAACTCCGGCCGCATTCTGGAAGCCATTCTCTATCGCGGCGAATTGCCTCGCGGCGACGCGGCAAGCGTGGTCGGCGTCGGCGGCCGCCACGCGCGCCGCATCGTCTCCGCCCTGATTGCCAAGGGCGTGTTGAAATCGGAAAGCCCGCGAACTCCCCTCCATCTCGCATTTCCAGCCTCCCTGGCCGCGAGCTGGATGCCGGGGCTGTTTCCCGGCTGAATTTTCGTCCGCATTCGACGGTTCGCCAAAAAACAAACGTGTCGAAAGTGTCGAATTCTGTCGAAAGGAGCGGATCCGAACCAGGAGATCCCGCTCGTTTTGCACCCTCCCAAAAAGACGGTCACAGCCGGAGCCGATTTATTTTGCGTTGACCCACAAGGACTTGCGGGGAAATAGCCCTCCCGCCCGCACGGCCGCTCGAATCGCCCGTGCTATTTCTGTGAATAGGGAACGCATTTATGTCATTCGACACTCAAAATCAACAACCGGACGCCGCACCTGTCAACAACCCGGCGCCTGGCATCGGCGCGCCGGCGCCGCTCACTCCCTCCGAAAGCCTGGCCGAGTTCGAGGCCTTCCGGAAACAATACAACGAGGAATTCCAGCCGCGCGGCGTCGTCGAGCAAGCCATGGTCTTCCAGCTTGCCTCCACCGCCTGGCGTCTGCGCCGCCTGCCTTTCCTCGAAAGCGTGCTTGTCGGCGTCCTGTTCCAGCGCGGTTCCGCCTGGAAAGAGCTCGACCTGCTCTCCCGCCACGAAACCCGCCTCAACCGCATCTTCGACCACACTCTTCGTGACATCGAAACCCGCCGCAAGGCCCCCGTTCCCAAGCCCCAACCGAAAGCCTCCCAACCGGCCGCTTCCGGAGAGGCTGAATCCACCGCGTCGGCCGATTTCAGCTACCAGGCCGCGGCCCCGCCCGCGCAAAGCCCGCTCTACTCCAACCCCACTGCAGCTCCGGCGGCAGCTCCCTCTCCCCCCGCTTGAGATATCGTGGCGCAGGCTCTCAGCCTAGCTCTCAGCCTGCCGCGTCCCGACTCCTCGGGACGCTCTTCCCGAGCCGTGATAGGCTGTGACGCATGAGATTCACACAACTCGCCGTTTTCGCAGCGGGAATTCTCCTTGGAGCCTGTCTCATGAAGACCGACACCGCCTCCGCGGCCAACAGCCGCGTTTTCGAACTGCGCACGTATCACACTTTCGACGGGAAACTCGACGCGCTGAACGCGCGCTTCCGTGACCACACGACAAAGCTGTTCGAGAAACACGGCATGAAGAACGTCGGCTACTGGGTGCCGCAGGACGAGCCGGCCTCGAAGAACACGCTGATTTACATCATTTCCCACGCCAGCCGCGAGCAGGCGAAGAAGAACTGGGACGCCTTCCGCGCGGACCCGGACTGGAAGAAAGCGCAAGCCGCTTCCGAAGCCAGCGGGAAGATCGTCGAGAAGGTCGAGAGCGTCTTCATGGACGCGGTCGATTATTCAGCGATGAAGTAGGCGTCAGGCAAACCACAAGCGGCGCGCGGTCTCGCCGAGGATCGCGCGCCGTTGTGCGTCTTTGAGCGGCAGAACTTCTGTGAACAGGCGAAGATACTCGGCGTAGCTGACGCGCGGCGTCCATAACGCGTTGGGAAAGTCGCTGCCCCACACGCAGCGCTCGGCGCCGAACGCCTCCACGATCTTGAGGCAGGGCGCGTGCATATCCGCGCAAGGGAAGCCGGAGGCGCTGCCCGTGGCCAGAAAGGTCAGCTTGGCGTGCAGATTGGGGTTTTGCGCCAGGCGCAGCACGTCGCCGAGGATCGCTTCCATGTCCGGCCCGGCTTTCAGGTTCAGGCAATGGTCCAGCACTACGCGCAGCCCTCGAAACTCCTTCAGCATGCGCGAAGCGTCATCCGCGTTGTTGCGGTCGATCAGGATGTTCACCACCAGCCCGCGGTCGGCGGCCTTCTTCCAGACGGCGCGCACGGCGGGGTCGTCCAGCCGCTTGCTTCGCGCGGGATAACTGCGCGTGCCGCGGATGTTGTAGTCGCGCGCGTACTCGTCCAGCAAAAACGGGCTGTGCGGATCGTCGGGATCGAGAGTGCAGACGCCGGCCGCCCAGGCCCGGCTGGCATGGGCGCAGTCGCGGATGTAGCGGTTGTCCCAACCGTAGAAAGTGGTCGCCTGAACCAGGCAGGCTTTGTCTACGCCGTTGGCCTTGGTCTCCGTGCGTAAGTGCTCCAGCGACCCCTGGCCGGCGGGCGGGCGGTACGGCTTCTCGATCGGTGGGTACTCCTTCGGGTCGGGAGAGTAGATGTGGGCGTGAGTGTCGACAACCAGCATGTTCTACAGGGTAAGCCCGCCGTCGACGGAAAGCACCTGGCCGGTGACGTAATTATCGGGCTCCAGGAAGAAGCGCACAGCGCGCGCGACGTCCGCAGCCTGGCCAAAGCGCGAAACGACGCCTTCCTCCAGATAACGGCTGTACTTGCCGGAGGCAATGCTGGCCTCCGCCATTCCCGCCCTGGTAACTCCCGGGCTCACTACGTTCACCCGGATGTTTGCCGGACCCCGGCACTCTTTGGCCAGGATTCGCGCGGCGTGCAGCAGAGCGGCTTTCTGGGCCGCGTAGGCGGTGGAGCCGGGGAACAACGCGACCGCCTGCATGGTGGAAATCAGGACGATGGCGCCGGCGGTGCCCGCGGCTTTCATGCGTTCCGCCGCTTCCCGGGCCAGCAAGATCGGTCCCAAATAATTGACCTCGTGGGACCGGAGCATCGCCTCCTCCATCTTGTCCGGCGCCGCGACGCGCGCCGGATCGCCGGCGAAGACCGCCAATCCGTACAAACCCGGCGCTTCGTCCAGCAGGCGCGCGCGGTCCTCCTTGCGGGCCAAGTCCGCCTGGACGATTTTGGCCAGCGGAGCCAGCCGGCTCGCCCGCCCGGCGTTCGATCGGTAGCTCGCCACCACGCGCGCGCCTTCCGCGGCCAGCGCTTCAGTAACCGCCGAGCCGATGCCGCCCGCCCCGCCGGCGAGAACGACTTCCCGTCCCTTCATCCTTGTTCCACCTGCGGCGTCTCCGCCGCCACGTACCCGCACGCGACCACGGCCAGGAACATCATGAGCACTTCGCTATCGCCAAGATTGAGTTCGGAGATGCCCGCCACCATCGCCGCCACCACCACGGCCAGCGCCGCCTGCAGGATGAACCTCCGGTCGCCCGCACCCGGCGGCAGCGCGCGAATCGCCCGCGCGAAGTCCACCAGGATCTTCACCAGCAGCCAGATCAAAGCCAGCGCCGCCGGGATGCCGCGCTCGGCCGCGTAGTGCAGGTAGATGTTGTGCAGATGCCCGTACCATCCGGTTGGAAGCGGCCTGGCGATATCGGCGGGAACGTACTTGTCGAACTCGCCCTTGATCTGTTCCGGGCCGAGGCCGAAGACCGGATGCGCGCGAATCATCTCGATGCCCGTCCGCCAGGTGACGATGCGGTGAGAATTGGAATCGGAGCGGCCCGGATCCACCGACGACGTCACGCGGTGGCGGACCGAGTCCGGCGCGGCCAGAAACCCGATCAGCGCCGCCGCCGGCAGCAGGGCCACCAGCCACGGCTTTCTCGCCCACAGAAGCCGGGCCATTCCCGCCGCCATCGCGATCCAGATTCCTCGCGTGAACCCCAGCACCAGGGCGGCCATCATCAGCGTGAAGCAGAGCCCCCAGAACCAGGTTGCGCGGCGTCGTTCCTTCTGCCCGAACAGCAGGAACGCAGCCAGCCCCAGCAGGGCGAACATCTCCAGGCCGCCGAACGTCATCCAGTGGCTCATGAACCCGGTGATGCGGTCGCCGACATACGACTCGTAGAAGTTCTGGCCCTTCTCCCGTGCGGCGGCGTACTTGGCGGCGAACTGCACCAGCCCGCGTGCCGCTACCAGCGCGCCCGCCCCGGCCCAGGCCAGAAACAGCATCCGCACGTGACCCATCTCGCGCAGCAGCGAATACACCACCAGCAGCATCGAGAACACGTACATCTTGCGGACCTGCGGCAGCCCGCCGGCCGGATCCGGCGACGCCGCCAGCGACACCAGCGTCCAGGCCAGGAAGCAGGCCAGCGGCAGCCAAATAGGCGGAAGGCGCAGCTTCTCCCCCGAGAGCAGCAGCGCCACCAGTGCCAGCGCAAGCAGAATCTGGGCCGCGGCGATGGAAAACATCGTGGCCACGGCCGAGGCAAAGGCAAGGGAGACGGCTGCGCGCTTCAACTGTCCAGTATGCCAGAATTGAATTTTCAACCTGCACATGGAAATCTATCTGCTCCGCCACGGGATAGCCGAAGATCAGAAGCCGGGGATGCGGGATGCCGATCGCGCGTTGACCGAGAAGGGCATCCGCAAGCTGCGCGGCGTGCTCGAAAGGGCGCGCGAGGCCGGCGTGAAGCCGTCGCTGGTCCTGACCAGCCCCTATCGGCGGGCGCGGGAGACGGCCGAGATCGCCGCCGAGATTCTCGGCTGCAAGGAGCCAATCGAGGAAACCGAGCGGCTGATTCCGTCGGCAAGTCCGGAAAACGTCTGGGAGGAAATCCGGACACACCGCCAGGAGGAGTCCCTCCTCCTGTCCGGACACGAGCCGCTGATGTCTTCGCTCTATGCCCACCTGCTGGGCGCGCCGTCGCTGATCGTGGACGTCAAGAAAGGCTCGCTCGGCCGCATCAGCATGGAAGGTGTGGGCGCAAGGCCGCGCGGAGCGCTGTGCTGGCTGATCACGCCGGCGATTTGATTCCTGCTAACATGGAAAGTTATCCATGAGAAGTTATCCATGAAAGCTCTCCTGGAATCGCTCAAGCCGGGTGAAGCGGACTGGGATCTGGCCGCCGCAATCGATCCCGCCCGACTGCCGGCCCACATCGCGATCATCATGGATGGTAACGGCCGGTGGGCGCGCCGGCGCAATCTGCCACGCGTGGCGGGACACAGGGCGGGCATCGCTCCGGTTCGCATGGCGGTGGAGACTTGCGCCCAATTGGGAATCCAGGTCCTGACGCTGTACGCGTTTTCGGTCGAGAACTGGAAGCGTCCCCGGGCGGAAGTGGATACGCTGTGGCGCCTGCTCAGCTATTACCTGCGCCGGGAGCTGGCTGAGCTGCAAAAGAACGACATCCGGCTGGGCGCGGTAGGACGCCTCGACGCGCTTCCCGCGCCGGTCCGCGCGGAGCTGGACGCTGTGATGGAAGCGACGGCGCTCAACCGCGGCCTGCTGCTGAATCTGGCCATCAACTACGGTGGCCGCGCGGAGCTGGTGGACGCCTTCAACTCCATCCTCGATGCGGCGCGGATGGAAGGCACGCTGGATACGCTGCGCATCGACGAGGACGTGATCGGCGCCAACCTCTATTCGCCGGAATCGCCCGACCCCGATCTGCTGATCCGAACGTCGGGCGAGATGCGCGTCAGCAACTTCCTGCTCTGGCAAATCGCTTACTCCGAGCTTTACGTGACCGACACGCTTTGGCCGGATTTCTCCCGCATCGAACTGTTGCAGGCAGTGGCCGATTTTCAGAAGCGGGACCGCCGCTACGGCGGCCTCACTTCGCCTCCGTCGCGCGAAGAAGACAAACCCGACGCGTCGCTGATTGAAGCTCTGGGCCTCTCGCTGCGTTGATCCGATCGCGGCGATGAAGCGAATCCTTACCTCGCTGTTGTTGATCCCGCTTGTTCTGGGGATCATTCTGCGGGGACCTAACTGGCTGGTGGTTTCGGCGATCGCGCTGGTGGCGTCGCTGTGTTTCGCCGAGTTCCGCAGGCTCTCCGAAGCCTACGGCGTCGGACGGCCGGGAGTGTGGGCGTTCGTCGCCGGATTGGCCCTCCTGGTAGTCCCCGGAGACCGGCTCCTGCTGGCCACTGTAATCGCCCTGACCGCGCTGGCCCTGGAGCTGGTATCGGCCGATCTCAACCGCGTGCTGCCGCAAGCTGCGGCGCTGCTGTTCGGACTGGTCTACATTTTCGGAGCTCTGCGCTGCGGCATCGTGCTGCATGAGGCCAGCCCCTACTGGCTGCTTTTCGCGCTGGCCATCAACTGGATCGGCGACGTCAGCGCCTACTACGTGGGCCAGGCCATCGGGCGACACAAGCTCGCGCCCGTGGTCAGCCCGGGAAAGTCGTGGGAAGGCGCGGTCGCATCGGTTGTATCCTCGATGGCCTTCGCTGCATTCTATTTCCCGGCATTCCTGCCGCAGGTTCCGATGGTCCAGGCCTTGGCCTTGAGCGCGGTCGTGAACGCCGCCGGCCAGCTCGGCGACCTGGCCGAATCGGCGCTGAAACGCGGCGCCGGCTTGAAGGACTCGGGCAGCCTGCTTCCCGGCCACGGCGGCATGCTCGATCGCATGGATTCCACTCTGTTTACTTTGCCTGCGACGGCGTTGATTTTACAATCCCTTACACAATTCTGATAACTTCCGGCCTCTTCGAGCGTCATAACTCGTATAAGGATCGGTTGAATGAAACGCATTTGGCTTGAACTCGTAATCGGTGTTGCGCTGCTGGCAATCGCCGGAGGCCTGTTCTTCTACAGCCGCTCGGTGGCGGCGCGGGCCCGCGGAAATGACCGGCAGACGCTGGTGGCAAAACTCCGTTCGGACGTAGCCCAGGCCGTCTCGCATGCGTCCCTGACGGAAGACGAAAAGGCCCGGCTGGTTGAAGCCCGCCGGAGGCTGCGCGAAGCCAGCGCGGCGCGGGACGCGGGCAAACCCTACGACAAGGAGTGCGCCCGGCAGTCCGAAGAGACGCTGCGGCAGATCATGGACAATCGCGTCCTCAAAGGACAGGACCGCTCGGAGATCGACCGCACGCTGGCCGCGCTGCGCGAGTTGGAGCGCCGGGAGGAAGCGCGCCGCCGTCGCGCCAACTTCGTCCAGCAGCTTGGATTCCCGCTCGGCATCCTCGCCGATTTTGCCGTCGAGGCGATGTAGGCAGGTAAGATGGCTGGGTGCGAATCCCGGCCTTCTTCTTTCTTGTGGTCTGCCTTTCCGCGCAGACTCCCCGCCTGAACCAGCACCGCGTCTCCAATTCGCGCAGCCCCGCGCCCCAGCCGGGAGCTGAGCAGGTGGCCATTCCGTCGCTGGTCGACGGCTTGCAATCCGCCCTCGACTGGCCGAAGCGGCGCAAAGAGATCCTGGCGCGCTGGACCACGATTCTGGGCAAGCTGGAACCGGCGTCCGCCGACAAGCGCTGGTTTGGGGACATCCGGAAGGCGCGCGTTCTCGAGACCACCGACGCCGGCGCGTACACGCGAACCCGCCTCGAGCTTCCCATCGAGCGCGACTTCGAACAACATCATCTGCTGCTGATGCCCAAAGGCAAGGGTCCCTTCCCGGCCGTGATCTGCTGGACCTCCTCGTCCCCGGACTTCATGGCTCCGGAGCAATGGTGGGGGAAGTGGCTGGCCGAGCACGGCTACGTCGTCCTCACAAGCTGGTCCTTCATCCGGCACTATCGGGACGATTCGAACTACGCCAAGGGCATCCCGGATAACCTCTACCAGCGCTTCGGACACTGGCTGCCAATGGGAAAGATGGTGCACGATGCGCGGCGCGAGGCGGAGTATCTCCGGTCGCTGAAGCAGGTGGACGGCCGCCGTCTTGGCTTCATCGGCTTCTCCCTCGGTGCGAAGGCCGCGGTGTACGTGGCGGCGTTCGCGCCGGAGTTTCGAGCCACGGTCGCGCTCGATCCGCACATCGCCGTCAACGGCGGCACCAACTGGTACGCACCCTGGTATCTCGATTGGCTTCGGCCGTTCCCGGACATCCCGACACCGGAGCACACCGTCCTCAGCATGCTGAATCCGGATCCGGCGCGCCCCGGCTTCGAACACGATCATCATGAGCTGATCGCGCTAACTGCGCCTCGGGCGTTCCTGCTCATTGGCGGAAGCCAGTCCGAGGACCGCGGCGGAGATTCGGACGACCGCCAGAGCGAAGGCTACGTCAATCGGGCGCGTGAAGTGTACAAGCTGCTCGGCGTGCCGGAGCGGCTGGAGTTCGTCCTCACCGGTGATGGCCACAAGCCGAACGGGCCGGCCATCGACCCGGCGTGGCAGCAGTTCTTCGAGCAGCGGCTGAAGTCCGGGCCGCTAAAATAGCGGGCCGGTAGAATAGACGGATGGACCCTCTGTGGCGGCAATACCGCCATCACTTCCCGGTCACCGCGAACCTGATCTACCTGAATCACGCCGCCGTGACGCCGCTGTGCCGCCCGGCGGCCGAGGCGATGAAACACCTCGCCGACGACGCGCTGCTCTACGGCAGCCTGCATTACAGCGACTGGATGGCTGCCTACCAGGGCCTGCGCGAGGTTGCGGCCAAGTTGATGAACGCGTCGGCGGGCGAGATCGCTATGGTCAAGAATACATCGGAGGGCATCGCCACTGTCGCCATGGGAATCGGCTGGAAGCCCGGCGACAAAGTAGTCGCCTTCCGCGAGGAGTTCCCGGCGAACTACTATCCCTGGAAGCGGCTCGAGAGCCGTGGGGTGAGCGTGGAGTGGCTCTCGGTGGCGGATCCACTGGACAAAATCGACGAGGCCGCGAAGGGGGCGCGGTTCCTGGCGATCAGCTTCGTTCAGTACCTCGGAGGATATCGAGCCGATCTGGAAGCCATCGGAGAGATCTGCGCGCGCCGCGGCTGCTTCTTCTTCGTGGATGCGATTCAAGGGCTGGGCGCGTTCCCGCTGGACGTGCGCAGGATGCGCATCCACGCGCTGGCTGCCGACGGCCACAAGTGGCTGCTTGGACCGGAGGGTTGCGGGCTGCTTTTCGTCAGCCGGGAAGTGCAGGACTCAGTGGAACCCGTGGAGTTCGGTTGGACCAACGTAGCCAGGTACGCGGACTACTCATCGCGCGACATGACGCTGCGCGCGGATGCCGGGCGCTATGAGCCGGGCACGCTGAACACGATCGGATGCTTCGGCCTGCGGGCTTCGATTGCGCTGCTGCTGGAAGTGGGTGTGGAGCGCATCGGCCCGGAGGTGCAGATGCTCTGCGACCGGCTAGTGGCGGGCGCCGCGTCGAAGGGCTATGAGCTTATGGGCGAGAGGACGCCGGCAACGGGATCCGGCATCGCGGCCGTTCGCAAGCCGGACGTGGACAGCGGTCTGGTGGTGCGTAAGCTGAAAGAGGCCGGCGTGATCGCGGCGCCGAGGCAAGGCTGGGTGCGGGTGTCGCCGCACTTCTACGTCAGCCCGGAAGAGATCGACAGGGCCGTCGAAGCGCTCCCCTAAGCAATCAGTTCCTCTTCGCCGCCAGACGGATCGTGTGGCCGCCCTTCTCCGTAACGACGATCGCCCCGGATTCTTCACGCACGTCGGCGACGCCCTGAAAGCCCGGCGGGATCTCGGTCAGGAAGACCGTGAACTCGGTCTTCAGCCGCTGGCGTCCTCCGATCCATTTGAACGTCGGCGTGCCGAACAGCGAGTTGCGCTCCACGCTCTTGCGCAAGCCTTCGGCAAAAGGGGTGGTGCCGAACTCGATCCCGCGCGCCACCACCTGGCCGTTCCAGGGCTTTTCCTGGATCGTGTGATTCTCCTGCCAGTCCCCCAGCCACGGGTTGTCGGCTCGCGGGAAGAAGTAGCCGATCAGCACCTGGTAGCCGGAGTGATACATGGTGAACCAGGCCGTCTCACGCTTGGAATCCATCAGCAGCGCGTAGTAGGTGCCGGTCTTGTCCCGGGGCTGGAACTCGCGCAGGCTTACCTTGCGGCCGTCGCCGGCGAACCCGTCGGGCCACCAGATTTCGCGGCCGCCGGCGAGCGAATTTGTCGCGGAACCTCCGGCCAGAAGGCCCTGCGTGGCCGAAACGTCCATGAAGGTCTTGCCGGGCTCGGCGAACGGCGGGCCGAAGGTGGCATGCTGCACCCAGTTGATCGGACGATCGTACCGGGCGAGATTCTCAACCGACTCCTCGACGCGCGCCACCGTCTCCCCGGCCAGCAGGGTTACCGTGCGTTCCACCTTGAACTGCGTCCGAGGCAGATCCGCGCCATAACGCAGGACCGCGCGTCCGCCTGAAGCCTCCGGAGGCCGCAGCGTCTTCCACTCGACGATGGGCGCTTCGCCATGGTTGCCCAGGCCGTTCCTGATTTCTTCGTCCGACGAGGGCCGACCGAACGCCGGGAAGCAGAGCAGGTGTCCCATGTATCCGGCCGACAGCCAGCGGTGCGGCGTCGCACCATAGATGGCGTCGTGCTTAGCGGCGTCATAGGTCTGTGGATCGATGGTCGGGTAGTGCGGCACGCGCATCGGGTTGATGCTCTTCTTCGGGTCCGGTGAGACCAGGCGGACCTCCGCCAGATGGCCGCCCCCTTTGAGCGCGGCGACACGGATGCGACCATTCTTGAGCACCCACGCCTGGCGTCCATGGACGGTCTCGGGCTCGATGGTCACGGTCTGGGCGAGTAGGGGAAGCGAGGCGAGGGACGCCAGCGCCAGCCGGATGCACATGTTCAGACTGCCCTCCTGGTGAGCCCAGCTTAACCCAGTCCGCGCGTTCGTTGTTATAATATTGAAACCACCACCTTTCTATGCCCCTCAAGCCTTTCGCCACAAATCATGGCTCCGAGCGTAAGATCTTCCTGCTGAAGCCGCGGGGGTTCTGCGCCGGCGTGGTGAGGGCCATCGACGTGGTCCGGATCGCGCTCGACACCTATGGCGCGCCCATCTTCGTTCGCAAGGAGATCGTTCACAACAAGCACGTAGTTGACGACTTACGGGCGGCCGGCGCGATCTTCGTGGAAGAGCTGAGCGAGGTTCCGCCAGGAGCGCGGGCGGTCTTCAGCGCTCACGGGGTGTCGCCGGCTGTGCGGGCGGAGGCCAAAGAGCGGGCACTGAAGGTGATCGACGCGACATGCCCACTGGTGACTAAAGTCCATTTGGAGGCGGTGAAGTTCGCCCGACAGGGCTATACGATCATCCTTATCGGGCACAAAGATCACGATGAGGTGATCGGCACACTGGGCGAGGCGCCGGAGCGCACCATCCTGGTCTCCACGGTGGAAGACGTGGACGCGCTGGAAGTGTCCGACCCGGCGAGGATGGCGTACCTAACGCAGACCACGCTGAGCCTGGACGAGACCCGCGACATCGTGGCCCGGCTGAAGGAGCGGTTCCCGCTGATTCAGGGGCCGCCGGCGCAGGACATCTGCTACGCCACGGAGAACCGGCAGATGGCGGTGAAGGCCGTGGCTCCTTTCTGCCAGCTCCTGCTGGTGGTGGGTTCGCAGAACAGCTCGAACTCGAAGCGGCTGGTGGAGGTTTGCGCCAACGCGGGCGTGAACTCGTACCTGGTGGACGATGCCACCGATGTGGAGCCGGCGTGGCTCGAAGGTATCCAAAACGTGGGGGTGACCGCGGGAGCTTCGGCGCCGGAGAATCTGGTGGAAGACCTGCTCGCGTACCTCCGTCATAACGGTTTTACAGCGCTGGAGGAGTTGGAGCTGGTGGAAGAGGACGTCCGCTTCTCCCTTCCTGCCGAGCTGCAGGGAGCCGCTTCGCGGTTGACGACGATTTCGCCGGCATGAGCCCGACACTGCACTTTCAAGACGCGCGCCAGGCGGCAGTGGAACAGGCCGTCCGCCGGGCCGCGGACTATCTGGTGGCCCAGCAGAACGAGGCCGGTTACTGGTGCGCGCTCCTGACGGCGGATACCACACTGGAGTCGGATTACATCCTGACGCAGCTCTGGATGCATCCTCCGCAGGGAAAACGCTGGGACCCGCCCACGCGCCCGTTGATAGACAAGGCAGTGGCGTCGATTTTCCAGCGCCAGTTGGACGACGGCGGATTCAACATCTGCGTGCACGGGCCGTCGGACGTCAGCGCCAGCGTGAAGGCTTACTTCGCCCTGAAAGTGGCCGGCGTGCCGGCGGACGACCCGCGGATGGCGGCGTTGCGGAACCGGATTCTGGAGCTGGGCGGAATCCAGGCGGCCAACAGCTACGTCAAGATCAACCTGAACCTGTTCGACCTGTATCCGCGCGAAGCCGTGCCGACGGTGCCGCCGGAGATCATCCTGCTGGGCGATGCCCTGTACGAGATGTCGTCGTGGACGCGGGCGATCGTGGTTTCCCTCGCGCTGGTTCAGGCACACAATCCGCGCCGGCCCGCACCGGAAGGGTTCACCATCGCGGAGCTGTTCAAGCCGGGCGTAGACCCGGGATTTCGCTGGGATCCGGGCTTCTCCTGGCGAAACTGCTTTCTGGCGGTGGACCGCCTCTTCAAGTTTTGGGAGAAACACGCTCCCGGCGCGATCCGGCGGAAAGCCATCCGCGAGTGCGAAGCGTGGATGATCGAACGCTTCGAGGGATCGGACGGCCTGGCGGCGATCTATCCGCCGATGATGTACGCCATCATGGCGCTGGACCTGCTCGGGTACAAGCCGGACCATCCGCTGCGGCGCAGAGCGGTGCAACAATTTGAAGGCCTGATGGTCGACGACGGCCGCACCGGAATCTGCGGGGAGAAGTTCTTCTTTCAGCCCTGCTTTTCGCCGATCTGGGACACGTCGATTGCGGCCTTCGCGCTGGGCGAAGCGGGCTCGGGCGGGCACCCGGCGATGCAGCGGGCAGCGGACTGGATGCTGTCCAAGGAGATCCGGCGCAAAGGCGACTGGGCGGTGAAGCGCCGGGATACGCCGCCATCGGGGTGGGCCTTCGAGTTCAACAACGAGTTCTACCCGGACATCGACGACACGGCGATGGTGATGCTGGCGCTGAAGCATTCGAAATCGGGGAACGCGGCGGCGCAAGAGGCCTGCGAGAAGCGGGCGCTGAACTGGCTGCTGGCGATGCAGTCCAAGGACGGCGGCTGGGCGGCGTTCGACGTGGATAACGACTGGCATTTCCTGAGCGACGTGCCCTTTGCCGACCACAATGCCATGTTGGACCCGACCTGCCCGGACATCACCGGGCGGGTGCTGGAGAGTCTGTGCGCGTACGGTTTGGACCGGAGCCAGGCGGCGGTGAAGCGCGCCGTGGATTACCTGGTACGCACCCAGGAGCCGGACGGAAGCTGGTACGGGCGCTGGGGCGTGGCCTATATTTACGGAACGTGTTTCGCGCTTCGCGGGTTGAAGGCGGCCGGCGAAGACGACCGCGAGGCGCACATCCTGCGCGCGGGCGAGTGGCTGCGATCCATCCAGAATGCGGACGGCGGATGGGGCGAGCTGACCCAAAGCTATGACCGGGGAACGTTCACCGGCACGGCGAGCACGCCGTCGCAGACAGCGTGGGCGATCCTGGGGCTGCTGGCCGGAGGGGACACGACCAGCGAAAGCGTGCGCCGCGGCGTCGACTACCTGGCGCGCACGCAGCGGGCCGACGGCACCTGGCACGAAGAGATCGCCACCGGCACCGGTTTTCCTCGAGTCTTCTATCTGAATTACCACCTTTACCGGCATTATTTCCCGCTGCTGGCGCTGGGGACTTACCAGAAGGTGCGGGACGTTTCTCACCTGGATCGCTTATGAAATTTCCTCTCTCAATGACGGTCGAAATGGCCAAGTACGTGGTCAAGAACAAGTTTCGGCCGCGGCCGGAATGGCAGAAGGACGCGCCGAAGCAGGAATTCGATTCGTCGAACCCGTTCCGCATCCTGCCGCCGAGAACCGGCGATGCCGCCGGGAGGAACGCGCATCCGATGCTGCGGAAACGGTTCCCGATCGTACTGATGCTGGAGCCACTTCACGCCTGCAATCTGACATGCACGGGCTGCGGGCGCATCCGGGAGTATGAGAACACCATCACGGAGCGCGTGCCCCTGGAAGAGTGCCTGGCGGCGGTGGACGAGTGCGGCGCGCCCATGGTGTCCATCTGCGGCGGCGAGCCGATGATGTATCTGCAGATCGGGCAACTGGTGGCGGGGATACTGGAGCGAAACAAGTTCATCTACCTTTGCACCAACGGCATGTTCATCAAGAAGCGGCTGGGCGAATTCAAAGCCGACCGGCGCTTCTTCTTCAACGTGCATCTGGACGGCATGGAGAAGAACCACGACATCGCGGTAGAGCGCGAAGGCGTGTTCCGAGACGCGATCGAGGGCATCAAAGTTGCGAAGGGCGCGGGCTTCCAGGTGTGCACCAACACTACGGTCTACAAAGAGACCGACATGAGGGAGATCGCCGAGCTGTTCGAGTATCTGAAACAGTTCGACGTGGACGGCCATCAGATCGCGCCGGCGTACGGCTACTCAGCGGTGAACGACCGCGAAATCTTCATGACGCGCGACGATGTGATCGAGAAGTTCCGCGATGCGAAGGACCTGTTGAAGCCGTACAAGGTAAACCAGACTCCGGTCTACATGGAATTCCTGCGGGGCGAGCGCGAACTTCCCTGCACGGCGTGGGGCAACCCGACGTACAACATCAAGGGCTGGAAAGGCCCCTGTTATCTGATCACGGACGCCCACCACAAGACCTTTGAGGAGTTCATGAACAACACGCCGTGGGAGCAGTACGGCACGGGCAACGGCGACCCGCGCTGCGAGCACTGCATGACGCACTGCGGCTATGAACCTTCGGCGGCGTACGGGATCAACTCGAAGGCGTCGGACGGCTTCAAGATGCTGAGCTGGATGCTGGGCTGATGAGTCGCGGCATTGTGATTCCGTGAAGCCCACGCTGGTCACCGGGGCTTCCGGATTCGTCGGATGGCATGTAGCGCGGCTGCTCATCGGACGGGGCCACAGGGTGCGGGCGCTGGTGCGTCCGGGGAGCCAGGTTCGCGAACTGGAAGTGGCGACGGCCACCGGCGATCTGCGCGACCCGGCGTCGCTGCAACGGGCCGCGGAGGGTTGCGGCCTGGTGTTTCACGTGGCCGCCGACTACCGGCTGTGGGCGAAGAATCCGGGGGAGTTGTACCGCTCCAACGTGGAGGGCACGAAGAACCTGCTTGAAGCGGCGCGCCGGGCGGGCGCGGAGCGAGTGGTTTATACTAGCACGGTCGGCTGTATCGGAATGCCTTCAGGGGAATTGGGTGATGAAGCGACTCCGGTAAGCCTTGAGGAAATGAAGGGCGCCTACAAGCGCTCGAAGTTTCTTGCGGAGCAGGTGGCGCTGAAGTTTGCGGCGGGCGGGTTTCCGGTGGTGATCGTGAACCCGACAGCGCCCCTGGGGGATCACGACTTCAAACCGACGCCAACGGGGAAGATTGTCTTGGATTTTCTGAACGGCAACATGCCGGCGTTTGTCGACACCGGACTGAACGTTGTCGACGTGCGCGACGCGGCGCTGGGCCATCTTCTGGCGGCCGAAGCAGGCCGGCTGGGAGAACGCTATATCCTTGGCGGCGAGAACCTTACCCTGCGGGAGATTCTTCAGAGCCTGGCGCGGCTCACCGGCCGGAAGGCTCCGTCAATTCAGATACCCCATTTTGTGGCGTATATGGCAGGGGCCGCATCCACGGCCTGGGGGCGACTCAGCGGGAGCGAACCGCGGGTACCGCTGGACGCAGTGAGAATGGCGCGGAAGAAAATGTGGGTTTCAAACCACAAGGCAATGACGGACCTGGGGTTCCGGCCGGGACCGGCCGGGGACGCGCTACAGCGCGCAGTGGAGTGGTTTCAGGACGGATTTCCGGCGGCCGGCGCCGGTCCCTCCTAGATGTCCGGGCCGGTGCTGTTCGTGGCCGCGGAGGCGCGGGAGTTTAGCGGGTTCATCCGGCACTGTCGCGGGGTGGAACGGGTGGCGTGGCCGCTTGACTTCGCCCGCCGGGCGGAGTTGAAGGGGCGTCAGGTCGTGATGGTGGCAAATGGAGCGGGCCCGAGGCTGGCCGCTGAAGCTGTGGAAGTGGCTCAGGCAAAAACGGTTGCCTCCGTAGTGGTAAGCACGGGATACTGCGGGGCGCTGGATCCGAAGTATGATGTCGGGGACATCGTAGTGGCAGACCAGATCGTCGCTGAGGAAGAAATCTTCGCTGTTTATTTCCCCACATCTGTGGGCCGGTACCACCGTGGAACCATAGTATCCATCGATCGCGTCGCGAGCAGCGCCGAGGAGAAGCGGCGGTTGCGGGCGGCCGGGGCGGCGGCTGTGGACATGGAGTCTGCAGGAGTGGCCCGAAGGGTGCGACAATGGAAGGTGCCAATCTGTTGTGTACGGGTCGTAACCGATACAAGCGAAGAGGGGTTTTCGCTGGATCTAAATGCTTGCCGTCTGCCGGATGGGCGGTTCAGCGCGGTTAAGGTTGTGGCATCTGCGCTGAGGCGTCCCATAAAAGGGATCCCGGAACTGCTGCGGCTGCGAAGGACCAGCGAATCCGCTTCGCGCGCGCTAGGAGATTTTCTTGCAGACTGCAGCTTCTAAGTCCAAAACTGCGTCCTCCGCTTTACCGGCGGTGATGCAGGCAGCGGTTTATAAGGGCAACAGTGAAGTGGCGGTGGAATCCATCCCGATGCCGGAGATCGGCGCGGGCGAGTTGCTGGTGCGCGTGGAGGCCTGCGGCATCTGCCACACGGACCTGAAGAAGATCGAATACAACCTGCTGGCGCCCCCGCGGATCTACGGCCACGAGACGGCAGGCGTAGTTGAGAAAACCGGCGAGGGCGTGACGAAATTCCAGGCAGGCGACCGCGTAGTGGCTTTTCATCACATCCCCTGCATGGCTTGTTTTTACTGCCGCCGGAAAGTTTACGCGCAATGCCCGGTCTACAAAAAAGTCGGCATCACGGCGGGATATGAGCCGGCGGGGGGCGGGTTCGCACAGTATGTGCGAGTGATGGACTGGATCGTGGACCGCGGCGTGGAGAAGATTCCGGACGGCGTGCCGTTCGAGAGGGCTTGCTTCGTGGAGCCGGTGAACACCTGCCTCAAGGCGGTGGCACAGTGCGAGCCGCGGACCGAGGACAAGGTGCTGATCGTGGGCCAGGGTCCGATCGGGCTGATCTTCACCATGCTGGTGAAGCGCTGCGGGGCCACCGTATTTGCCACGGATACGATAGAAAGCCGGTTGCAACTCGCCCGGAAGTTCGGCGCGTCAGAATCCTGGAACCCGCGCAAGACCGACGTGCCAGCCGAACTGGCCAAGCGAACCGAGGGTCGGAGAGCGGACCTGGTGATCGTGGCCGCTTCCGCACCGGGAATCGTGGAACAGGCCGTAAAGGCCTCCCGGCCCGGAGCGAGAATCCTATTGTTCGCACAAACATCCGACAAAGAGCGAATCGAATTATCGGGCGCGAGCATCTGCATGGAAGAACGCACGATTTTCGGGTGCTATTCCGCAACCGTAGATTTGCAGGAAGAGTCGGCCCGGCTGGTGTTCAGTGGGGAGTTGCCCGTAGAAGAGCTGGTAAGTCACCGGTTGCCGCTCACAAAAATCGACGCAGGCTTCAGAATGGCATTGCATCCGGACGGCCAATCGTTGAAAATTATTGTTCAGCCTCAGAGGAGTTCATAGTGAAAAGCCAGATGATGGCTGCCGTGCTGTACGGTCAGGAAAACTTACAAGTA
>JACXTT010003369.1_pt1 | contig 24660 bp, 22 predicted proteins | sample 9270951 | NCBI WGS metagenome assembly JACXTT01 (sample SAMN15532306, study PRJNA645909) | rock metagenome | isolation source: weathered quartz diorite | place: Puerto Rico | collected 2017-06-21
CGGATGCACCCACATTTGAGCTACTCATGAGCGAACTCGCCCAGACAAGGCGCGACTGGTTTGAGCGCGACGCGGTTTGGCGCCAGTCATTTCTGGAGAGGATCCGGGGCTGAAGAGGCGTTCCATGCGGTTGCCGGCGTTGTTTTCGGGGGGCGTCAGGCCCTTATGGCAGTCGGGCGGCAGAACCTTACGGGCGTGCCTTGGTTCAGCCAGTCTTCTTCATTACTGTCCGTTTTCCCGCGCCCGCACTCAACTAAGCTTTAGCCGGATCTTGGCCTTAGCAGGATCTTGCCCGGTTTGGCGCCGGCTTCGGCGATCGAGGCTGTTACGCCTCGGATGATTTGCAGGCTATTGGCTTCATTTTTTTTGTGCGGAGGCGGGCCGCCGGACGGATCGACATCACGAGTGGCGACCAGGAAGCAGAGGCTGAAACGATTCCGCGCAGAGAATTGTACGCCATCAGCGCATCGGATTTCACCAGGCGGTCAGGCGGCCGTCAATTTCCTCACGTGGAGACGCTTCTTTCGTTTCTCGGCATGCCAGAGGTCGTGCTGAAGCTGCTGGGTGAGCCAACTTTCAGCGCTATTATTGAATGCGATCGAGAGACGGACCGCCATTTCGGGGGTGATGCCGGCTCGCCCGTTCACTATGGCGGACAGGGTCTTGCGACTCACGCCGAGCGATCGTGCCGCCTCTGTAACGGTCAGGCGCAAGGGTTCCAGGCACAGCGACTTGAGCACTTCACCCGGGTGTGGCGGATTGTGCATCTTCATATTGACCTTAGTGGTAATCTTCATAGTCAACGCGATCCATGTTCTTACCGGCAGAAGTGAACGTAACGCGCCAGCCGCAGCCGGGGAACATGGTTGGCCTGAATCCCCGACGGGCCGCCTGTGGTGAAAAACCGTTCGAGCCCTTATGCCGGAACCCTTTGATCGCCACACGTCAAGTGTAACCTATGTCGTTACACGTTGCAGCCAATCCAACGCGCTTGGCTTTATTGACCTACTGCCCCGTTTTGGCCTGGTTCGATTTCACCAGGCCGGCGGGCTCGAAGTTACTTCTTCAGACCAAAGGCGAACAACCTGGCGTCGTAGCTGCTGACATAGATATTGCCGCCGGAGAGCGCGATTCCGCCGTAGTGGTTCCAGCTATCGATGGAATCGCCGCTTGCATAGAGTTCGTCGCCGGTGGCTGGATCGAGCGCATAAAGCACGGCATGCGTTGTGTCGCGGCCGCCCGAGTAACGCTGGCCAGGCTTCTGTCCGCCTTCCTCGAAAGGCCTTAGCTGAGAGGCGCGCCATGCGGCGTCGCGTTCGAAGCCGGGGTCGGCCGGATTCACTTCCGCGAGCGGAATCGTGCGAGGCCGGCCGCCGGGGCCACCAGGCCCGCCGCGGCCGCCGCGCCCACCACCCGGAATCAGGGTTGCGCCACGGTCGCCGTTCGCCAGCGTGAAGATCACGCCGTTCGCGATCACAGCGACTCCGGGAAGATCCAGGTCCCCGGAAATCCACTGTGGCGCCAGATAGGGTCTGCCATCCCGCGATTCGACGGTGAACGCCATGAGGCTTCCGTTGATCACGTCACCGTGGCTCTTCTTGAACAGGCCGACGGTGTTCCTCGCGGGCGGCCCGTACATAGGAGCCAGCAACCAGCGCCTGCCTTGCGCATCGACGTAGGTCGACATGACGCTCCACATCCCGTTGAAGCCGAATGCCATGGCGTCATTGGCCCAGCGCTCGGAGCGGTAGAGCGGCGTGCGGTGATCGGCCCCTCCCAGATTCTTGGCGTCCAGCAGGTAGATCTTGCTTTCCTTGCCCGCCGTGGCAACCAGGGTGCGATTGCCGAACGGGAACACCACCGGACTACTGGAACCCAGCTCAAGATCGCGGGCGTCGAGTTCTTCCTGATTTGCGGGAGTAAAGGAATCGATCAGCCTTACCTGTTTCGTCAGACCGACGACCGTACTGCCAAAGCGCCCGCTGGCTGGATCGTAGGCTCCGTCGGCGGTCTGGGCAAGCATACCGAAGGGAGTCCTGACAATTCCGCCGCGGCCCCAGACTCCGGATGCTTTGCCGGGGCTCAGATAGAAATGCGAAACCGGATGGTCCGGATGGGCGACATTGATTCCCACAACTTCCGAGGTTGCGTTGCCGCAGCCGCGGGTAGTGGAAGTGTAGATCGTACCGTCCACCAGATTGAGGCTGAAATTGCGCGAATAAGGAGGCACGACAACGGTGGCGGGGAATCTGTCTTCGCCATTGGAAAGGCTCACGCCGCGCAGTTTGCCGTCATTCGGGAGGAAGTAAAGTATGCCGCTCTGCTTGTCGATGACCGGCGTCGCATTCAGGTTGTTCGGGCATTGTCCGCTGGCGGCGACCGGCGGCTTCTCTGGATTCGGGTAACTGCGTTTCCAGAGGAGCGTTCCTTTTTCCGCGCTGATGGCGTACACGTTGTTTTCCGCACTGGCAACGAAGACATTCTTGCGCGGACCGTCCGGCGTAGGTACGTTTTCCGCCACCACGGGATCCGTCATCGTCGAATAGCGATTTACGTTGCCGGGCGCGGCGTCGGTCTGATACTTCCAGAGCAGTTGTAACCGGCCGACATTCTCTCTGGTGAGCGTTGTTTCTCCACGAGCCCATCCGGTCCGCTCCGGATCGTAGCTGAACGTTAGCCAGTCGCCGGTCGGCGGCGTCGCGGGTTCTTGCGAGATGACCGTGTTGCCGGTGGCCTTTGGGCTTGCGGCGACGACCCGGCTGATCAACTCGAGCGCGGCTTCGCGGTCCGCGCTGGAAGGCTGGAGCGCGGCTTTCGGGGGCATCTGGCCCGATCTTAAAACGTAAGCGACTTTTTCCCAGGTATCCCGCTGTTCGACAAGCGATCCCTGCGCGGCCAGCATCTGTTGAAGGTCGACGCTGCCCGACGGCAGATTCGTGTTGTGACAGCTTTGGCAGTTCTTCTGAATGAACGGCCGAACCGCCCTGGCCAACTCCGCGGACGGCGTCTGGGCGCTCAGGTGGAGTGCGACGCCGCTGCCTACTACCAAAAGGGGCCGGAAGACAGACGCGAATATTCTCATTCGCCTACTGGCCAGCCGTGTTGTTCATGTTAATGAAATTGTATCCGCCGAGGGCCAGGCGGCAGGAAAGCCCAGGCCCTTTGAACCCCATCTGATGCCAAGTCATCGGCGCGGCGTAGAGGATGTCCCCCTCGCCGGCAACAAACTCACCGGCGTTTTCAAACCGCCCCGTAATCTGACCCGACTGCACGATCCACCACTCCGCCGGTCCCGGATGCATATGGCCAAATATCGAATTGGGGTTGAAAGGCCCGGCGTTGGCGCCTCCGCGGCCCCGGCCGCCGCCCTTGCCAGTCGCGGCAGGATTCCCGCGATTGGGATTCTGGGGATCGTTGGGATCGGCATATCCATAAATGGGGTTTGCGAACAAGTGATCCTGCAGGGCCCGATATCCGGTGGCCTCCGACTTGGCGGCTTCAAACAGGTTCCAATGCGGAATGTTGGGTGCGGCATATGCGGGAGGCGAACTGGGGAAGGACACTTTGACAATCTCGGCGCCGGGCGTGGCAGGCGGCGGAGGACCGTCGGCGGGATAGACAGTCTTGAAGTTGGTGGGGCATATTTGCACCCACAGCGCGGGCTTGTCTCCGCTAACTTCGTACGCATAGGGGGTGGTTCTGAGGATATTCACGATGGAACCGCGCCTGGCGGCAATCGGATCCTGCCCTGCGATGTCGAAATTCATCACCCCATCGACAACCACTATAAGAGTGCCCGTGTCCGGGTGCATACGACGCGCGAACTTCGTGCCCGGCGCCGCCGAATTGTAGTAAGCCTCATCCTCCGGGTCTTTCACGACTACTTCGGTCCAGTTGGACTGGCCGGCGTGATTGGCTTTCAAATCCGCGAGTTTGGTGAGGGGTTTGTTGGGCGGGACATAGACGCCGCCTTTGGTCTTGGCGGCCCACCATGTTTGGACCGGGCCCCGGCCGCCTTGCTGAGCAGGCAGCACGCCCAGGCAACTGCCCGCTATCAGCGTGCAAACGACATTTTTCACTTTCAGGTTCATAGCAGACTCCGCGAGGAAGCCGGGCCACGAAAACCAGTAATGCGACCCCAGAGTGAGGCACGCCAACATTTGCGGGAGCGTGTCAACTTTTCCGGCAGTATATCACCATGTGAATCGAGCGCGGTCGGAATGGGATCGGACCAGCCCGGTCCATTTCTGAATGCCTCGCTCTGAATGCTTCGCTCTGAATGCCTGGTCTGCGAACAGGAGTACACTGTTCGTGAAGGAAATTCATGATCAATCGCAGACAGTTCATCACTGCCGCTGCGGCCGCCTCGACGGCCTCGCTTGTGGCCCAGCAGCGGAATGAATGGGGCGGGCCCGTGCTCGACATCCACCTCCACCTGCGGACCGACGGCGAATCGAACGTCGCCCATATGAGCGGCAGCGGCGTTACCAAGGCTGTCCTGCTCACACGCGTGCAGTCGGTGGACCAGTCGAAGGCGCTGGCCGAAAAGTATCCGGGCCGGTTCGTATGGTTCGTCAGTGCCGACGTGGTGCAGCCCGAATCCGCCGGCCTGCTGACGAAAGCCGTTAAGGACGGCGCTCTCGGGTTGGGCGAGATCAAGAATAAGGTCGAGTGCGATGGACCCGAGATGAAGCGCATGTATGCGCTCGCCGCGGACTTGAACGTACCCATTCAAATCCACTTCGGGGACGTACCGCAGGCTTCCGGTAACGCTGTGTTCAACGGCGGTTTCAAACGCTTCGACACGATGCTGAAGGCGTTTCCCAGGACGAAGTTCATTGCCCATGCGGACACCTTCTGGGCCAACGTGAGCGCAGACTACGCCTACGACACGGCGTACCCAAGCGGTCCGATCAAGCCGGGCGGAATCAGCGATAAGTGGCTCTCGGACTATCCGCACCTCTGGGCCGACATGTCGGCGAACTCCTGCAACAACTTCCTGAATCGCGACCCCGACTTCACGGCGGGGTTCCTGGCGCGCCATCAAGACAAACTCCTGTTCGGCTGTGACTGCTCGTGCTCCGACGGGCGCGGAGGCGGTACCACGAACCCCTCGCCGCGGCTCCACGGGAAGTGCATTGCGCGTGAGACGCTGGCGGCAGCCCAGAGGATGTCCAAACCGGAGGTTTTCCGGAAGATTCGCTGGGAAAACGGCGCGAAGCTGCTGGGTCTCTCCAGTCAGACTTAGGTGGCAAATTGAGTTCGCCTCGCCCTGTCAAAGGGCGGAGCTTACCCTTATATCGATCCCAATGGCTACCAGGGGCACATCAAACAAAGTTGGATGCCGCCCACAGGCATACCGCTCCTTGACGGAAGGCTCCGGTTTATCAGCAGCGCGGCTCCGGTTTCGCGACCCGTTGCGGACCGGCTCCGGCGTGGTCAAACTTAATGTCCATCGGCCGCCTATTTTATGTGTAACGGGAAGGCGGTTCGGTACACATCCGGATTGAAGCGCGGACCAAGGGTAGAGAGGCGGTCCGCTACAAACAAGGAGAACGCGAATGACGGCGCAAGAGCAACGGCCTTACTTGAATACGAGAGAAGACTCTGTTTTCCGGTTCCTGGGCATACCGACCGTCATGAGGTCGACCGCGGAAACTACAAATGGAGCCTTCGGACTGATGGAACACTGGATGATGCCTCCAGGGTTTGCTTCGCCGTACCACACGCACCATTTGGAAGACGAGGCTTTCTACGTCCTGGAAGGTGAAGTGGCCTTCGTGTGCGACGGCAAATGGCTCCATGCCGGGCCGGGCTCGTACGTCTTCGGACCGCGCGAAATCCCTCACGGCTTCAAGGTTGTAGGCACGGGCCCGGCGAGAATGCTGCTGCTGTGCGCTCCCGGCGGGTTTGAGCATTTTGTCCTGGAACTGGCTACGGACGCGACGCTGCCGCCGGCGCCCCCGGACATGGCGAAGCTGATGGCGGCGGCGGCGAAATACAAGATAGACATTCACGGGCCGCTGCCGGAAGAGACCGGCGTAGCCGCGGTGAAGTGAAGAGCGACAGCGAAGTGATCGAAAGCGTGCGTGAAGCGCACATTGCCGCCCTCAACGCCCGCGATGCGGCGGCGTGGGTTGACCTGTTCACCGACGACGCGGCGCAGATGCCTCCGAATGCTCGAGCAAATGCCGGCAAGGCGAACATCAGATCCTGGGCGGAGGGGTTTCTCGGTGCATGCTTTTTCGGTGCATTCAAAGCCAAGTTCTCTCTGTACGTGGCAGAGTTGCAGGTTGCGGGTGACCGTGCCTTTGAAAGCGGGGCCTATGCCATTACCTTGACTCCTGACGCCGGCGGCCAAGCGCTATCGAGGATGCCAGCAAGTACATCACCATTTACCAATGGCTTACTGCCGGCGGCTGGGCCGTGGCCCGAGACATCTGGAACAGCGACCAACCCCTGCCTGCAATGCACTAAAACCCATAGAAGAGGATGATCCGAGGTGTATCATGACGGTTGACGTCCGGCAATTCAGGACGAACCGAGAACTCATGCATCCATCCGGCGATGTCACCCGGCTCCTTTCGGCCTGGACCAACGGCGACCAACAAGCGCTGGACGGGTTGATGCCGTTGGTTTACGGTGAACTGCACCGGATCGCTCGCCGATGCTGGGGCAGCCAGCCCCAGGGGCACACGCTGCAACCCACGGCGCTGATTCACGAGGCGTACCTGAAGCTGGTGAGCCAGGGCGAGAGGACCTTTCAGAGCCGGGCGCACTTCTTTGCCGTGGCTTCGATGGCGATGCGCCAGGTGCTGGTCAATCATGCCGAGGCCAGCCTGGCGGAAAAGCGCGGAGGCGGGAAGGAAACCGTTTTGCTGGATGACATCGAGCCGAGCCTCGGTCAAGAGGCAAGGGAGGTGCTGGCGCTGCACGAAGCCCTGAAAGGTCTGCACGAAATCGATCCTCGCAAGAGCCGCGTGGTCGAGCTGCGCTACTTCGGCGGGCTGAGCATCGAGGAGACCGCAGAAGCGCTGGGCGTCTCCACGATCACAGTGACCCGGGACTTCCAGGCCGCCCGGGCGTGGCTGGCCCGCGAACTTGGCGCCGGCGATGCCGGCGCACCATGACGCCGGGCGAATGGCAGGAGATTGAGCACGTCTATCTCGCCGCCAGCGCGCTAGCTCCCGCGGACCGCGCCTCTTACCTGGAACAGGCCTGCCGGGGTGACCGCAAGCTTCGGGCGGAGGTGGAGAGCCTGTTGGATGCCGATCTGAAGCGCGGCCGGTTTCTCGATTTTCCGCCGTCTCATCTCGCCGCGGACCTGTTGGCCCGGCATGCGGGAGCGCTTTCGCCAAGCCAGCGCGTGGGCGAATATGAGGTTCAGTCTCTCATCAGCATGGGCGGCATGGGTGAACTATACCTGGCCGAGGACGTGCATTCGCGGCAGCCGGTGGTGCTAAAGATTTTGAGGCGGCACCTGACCGCCGACGCCCACGCCTTGGAACGATTTGAGCGCGAAGCCCGGGCCGCGGGCGCGCTCCATCACCCGAACATCGTCAGCCTGCATGAATTCGGCACGTCCGAAGCGGGCGTGTTCATCGCCATGGAATGGGTGGACGGCCAGACCTGGCGCGAGCTGATGAGCGCCGGAAACGCCGGGCTGTCCAGCGCCGGCGAGTGGAGCCGGCAGGCCGCGCACGCGCTTTCCGCCGCGCACGAGGCCGGTATCATCCACCGCGACATCAAGCCGGATAACATCATGCTGAGCAAAGCCGGTGTGGTGAAGATTCTGGACTTCGGTTTGGCTAAGCTGGCGGAGAGTGTGCTGCCCGACGTGGAAGCTTCGGGAGCGTCAGGCACGATTTCGGGGACGCTTTCGGGAACACTGCCCTACATGTCGCCGGAGGTGCTGCGGGGCGAGCGCGCCACCGGCGCGTCGGACGTGTTCTCGTTCGCTTCCGTCCTGTATGAACTGTTCACGGGGCGTCATCCGTTTGCGGGGGAAACGCCGCTGGATGTGTTCGAGGCGATCGAGTGCCGCACGCCGTATCCACCGTCTTCGCTGCGACCGGAGATCCCTCCGGCACTCGATTGCCTGCTGCTGGCGATGCTGGCGGGCGAGCCACGGGAGCGTCCTTCGTCGGCTTCGGTGGCGGGCGAACTGGACGCGATGGTTTTCGGCGAGTGAGGCTCTGGACCATCCTGGGCGTTACAGGAGCTTCAAGGAGATCATCAGCTCCTGCGACCGCCGTCCATTGCGATCCTGGGTAGCGGCGCCGCCGACCGAAAACGTCGTGTTCAGATAGGAAGAAATGACCACCTTGAAGTCCAGTTGCATTCCGGCGTTTCCTACAATCCGGCGGTCGGGCGAAGAGGCAAGGTTGCCGCCGATCACGCCCGAGAAAAGCGTGAGACGCGCCCAGTTGCAATACAGGTAGGTGGCGCCCAGATGCCGGAAATGCTTTGGCGGCAGGTTCCATTCGACCAGGGTCTTGGCAAAATCGGTGGCGCCGATCTGGTTCAACTCGACACCGGGAAAGCTGTAGTATTCCCGGTAGCGGCTTACTCCCTGGTGGTCGATCCAGTTGTTCCCGAAGCCTCCGAAGAAGAAGTTGGCGAAGGGCTGGGTGCGATCGCCGAAGGATTTGCCGGTGGAACTGCGGATCCACACGGGTGAATTTCGCAGCGGTGTGAGGAAACCGTAGTCGAACAGGCCGTACACGCGCGGATAGAGCTTAGAATTGACGGCGTTGCCCTGGGTTACCAGCTTCCAGCGGATTCCCTTTTCGTCGTCCACCGCGCCCAACGATCTTTCCAGCCGCGAGTAGGTAAGCGACATCCTGCCGGTGAGAAACTTGTCGTAGGGCGCTATGACATTTTGATACTCCGGCAAACGATCCAGGCCGACGTACCCAGCCACGCTCCAATCCAGATCCAGAATGCGCGGCGTTTTGAAGCGAAGATTCTTCCGCCGGCCAATCTGGCCGGCGAAACCTTTTCGGCTCTCCTTGGTGGGGCCGAACAGATCGTAGAAATCGGCGTTGTTGTAGGTCGCGCTGATCTTCCAGCCCCAATTGTGGAAGTCCAGGCCGAGGTGCGCACGCTCCCTGGCGGCGAGAGTGGAGTCCGCCGAAAAACTCCCGGTGAGGGTGAGGCCGGCCAAGCCGAGGCCGTCGGAGAAATCGACGCGGCCGCCGTAGGCGACGGAGTCCTTGTATCCTTGCACGATCGGATAGACGGCGGTTGGACGTAAATTGCGCAGAGGCTTGAATTCACCGGCTTTGGTGGTGAGCTGGGCGGCGTCGATATCATCCGGCGGCGGAAGCTTCCATTCGCGCACCTTGGGAAATTTCTCAACCACCTGCTGACCGAAATACTTCACGGCGCTGATGTCTTCGAGCGGCTTCGGGTCCTGAACCAGCACCGGATAGAATCCTTTCGCGGTGTACTCGAAGGCGATTAAGCGGCCGTCGGACAGGAGGCGCGGCCAGAACAGGCCGGTCTCGGTGTTGCTGAGCACCTCCATGGCGTGAGTGGCGACATCGAAGCGGAAGATATTCGACGCGCCGGTGAAATAGGACGTGCCGTACAACTTGGCGCCATCGGGCGAGAAGGTGAAAGAGGCGGCGCTCGCGAACTCGAAATCGTGGATGGTCTCCATGGCGCCGTCGCCCGCGCGCAACTTTTCGAGCGAGAACAAAACCAGCTTCTGGCGGCCACTGGAATCGCCGGTCATGGCGGACATGCGTTTCCCGTCGGGCGAGATGTCCAGATCGAAGACGTCGATGCCGTACGGGAACTGGACGCGGTCGGCCGCTTCTTTGTAAGGCGGAAGAGTTTCCGCCAGGATCGACAGCCCGTTCACATGGCGGACGCCCCACAAAGAGCGGCTGACGCGGTCAAAGGCAAGATCGCCCCCGCGAAAGTTCTCGATCATTCTGGCTGCCTTGCCAGTGGAGAGATCGTAGACGTGCAGGTCACGCCATTCGTTGTTGTTCGACGTGAAGAAGAGTTTGCGTTCCTGAGGGTCGAACGCGAGGGAGGACACGTAGAACAAAGCGGCGCCCTCGATGTTGTGCAGCCGCGCAGCCACGCCCGATTCCGGATCGATGGCGGCGAGCTGGGCCATGGGACCGGGATAGCGGACCGCGGCGAGTATTTTGCGCGAGGTCTGGTCGTAGAAGGCATTGGAGACCGAGCCCATCGCCAGGGCGGTAAGGCGCTTGAGGGGCGTGACCGGATATTTGCGGATCTCGTCCAAGTTCTTCCCCTGCCAGGCACGCTCGGCCTCGATCCAGCGCGACCACACCTTGCCGAGCGCGCTGCCGAACACTTTCCGGAATTGCGCGCCGAAATAGGCTTTGCTGCCCTCGCCGCTTGCGGCCCATTCGATGACTTTCTCCGGCCCGTGGTGGAGCGCGAGGTAGCTCATGAACCGCGTGCCGTACAGGTAGGAATTCACCCCCACCTGAAAATCGATGGTGGTTCCTTCGGCTTCCAACCCGACGATGTCGTAAATGTGGCTGTTGTCGCGAACCATGGCGCGAAACACCATCTCGTCGTATCCGCCAAGGGACCGCCCGAGGCCGCCGGACATCCAGGTTTCGAGAAACACGGCAAGCCCCTCGTGGTACCAGCGTGGAGCGTAGCGGCGCGGCACCGTGAGGTAGGCGTAGGCCATGGAGACTGGATCGCCGGCTTTGGGGGCCACTTTGCTCGACATGAGGCCGGCTCCAAACAGGCGGCGGAAAAAGCGGTCGCTGCCGCAGGCGCCGTCCATTTCGACCACGTGGGTCAGTTCGTGGTCCATCATCCAACTCATCCGTTCGTTCGAAGGGGCGGTTTCGTAGATGTAATTGAAGGGCGCAACGCCTACGTTGATGTTGTTCACCGGGATGACGTCGGCGCCGCCGTGGCCGTAGTCGCCAAAGTCCTCAAGAAGGATGGTTACTTTGCCATTGGGATGATAGTGGAAGAGGCGTTTGTGGAACTGAAGCGCGCTCTCGAAGGAGCGCATTAATTGCGGTGCGAGGTAGGTGTACCGCGGGTCGTAGAACAGCAGGCGGAGATCTTTCGTCTCGATCTCATGGAGTTGGGCCGCAGCCTGGTTGGCGGCGGCCATGAGCAGCAGAAGGATGAGCAGGGGCCGCAATGTTTGAGTATCTCAGCTATTCGAGTATCTCAAGCAGGTCGCCGCCAATTCGAATCCCCTAACCGCCAGGTGCGGTTAGGGGGCGTTTCCACCGGCGTGCGCCGATCTGGACCACGCAGGCGACGCTCTATTCGTGCTGTATACGCTGAAATTCGGCCGACTGCATCAGGTTTTGGAACTCGGCCGACTGCGCCAGCCGTTGGAATTCGGCCGACTGCGCCAGCCGCTGGAAGTCTGCGTTCGAGAGCAAGGCCGCGAAGCCCGGGTCCTTGGTCAAGTTCTTGAAGCGCGGATCGTTGGTCAACGCCTTGAACTGCCCGATGCGGTACAGCTTCTCAAACTCTTTGGTGGACGCCGCGTCCACCGCCGTCGCTGTGGCGCTCGAGTCACGGTAGATCTCGCGCTGGCCGATCGCGCCCTGCACCGAGGGAGTCCGGACCGGCGAAGAATGCCGCGAGAGGGCCACGACCCCTACCGCCAACAACCCGACGATCGCTCCGCCGCCGGCCAGTACATACACCTTTTTGCTCCCTAAAGTCATTCCAGGCTCCTTTGTTCTGACTGCTGATTTTGCGCTTCTGTTAGTAGTAACAGGAACCGGCCCCGATTTGCATCATCCCGCGCGCAAAAAGAAGTTTTGGCATCTACGCGCTAACTTGACGCCCGCGGCCGGATTGAACGATCCTGAGAACTGCGTGACTATCGAATCGACCCAAAACGGCGCCAACGTAGTGCTGAAGGTAATCGGCCGCATGGACGCGGGCAATGCGCAGGCGTTCGAAGAAGCCTGCACAAGCTGGGTCAATCGGGGCAGCAAGATCCTTATCATTGATATGAGTGAGCTGGCTTACGTCAGCAGCATGGGCCTCCGGTCCTTGGTCATGGTCGGTAAGTTATTGCAAACAAAAGGTGGGACACTCCGGCTCTCGGCTCTGACGGGTCTGGTCAAGCAGGTTTTTGAAATCACCCGGTTGAGCAGCGTTTTCCCGATGCACGATACCGTGGACGCGGCTCTGGCGGACGTGTGATCCATGCCGGATGCCACAGCATCGTTGAGTCTGACCGCTGAACTGGCTTCCCTTGAGTCAGCCACTGAATTTGCCCGATGCGGCGCTCTGGCCGCAGGACTGCCGGAAGATTGCTTGAGCCACCTCGATCTCGTGGTGGAGGAAATCTTCGTGAATGTGGTCCTCTATGCGTATGGCGCGGGGACCGCGGGGGTCGTCGAGCTGAGCTATTGCGTTCCGCAGCCTGGCTTGCTCAGCGTCGAGATCGCCGACCAGGGCGTCGGGTACGATCCACTGACGCTGCGGGAGCCGAACCTTCCCGGTTCTCTAAAAGAGCGTTCGGTGGGAGGGCTGGGAGTTTATCTGGTCCGCCAGTTGACGGAGTCGCTCGACTACCGGCGCGACGGAGGGTGGAACCGTTTGCGCTTCGGGATTTCGGCTGGATCCGCGGCGTTAACGGGCCAGTGATTCCCATGCAGCTTGAGGCCGTGCTGAGCCACGCGGTGGCATGCATTCCAGTCCTTGCGTTCCTGTCGGCCCTACGGCTGATGGACAGCTACAAGCTGGTTCCCGGAAACCGGATATTGGTTGCGCTGAGTTCAGGCGGCGCGGCTGCCGGAATCAGTTTCGTAATCAATTCGGCGGCGTTCTATTTTCTGCCGGCGCACAGCGATGAGTATGCGCGGTTTGGCGCTCCGCTGGTGGAAGAGCTGGCCAAGGGCTGTTATTGGATGTTCCTGATCGCGACCGCCCGGGTGGCGTTCATGGTGGACGCGGGAATATGCGCCTTCGCCGCAGGGGCGGGGTTCGCTTTGGTGGAGAACTTCCGGTACTTACAGGCACTGGCGGGTCAAGGGATCGCGGTGTCGACGCTGCGGGGGTTCGGAACGGCGCTGATGCACGGCGGCGTGGCTGCGATCGCCGCGATGGTGACGATCTATCTCTCGGAGCGGCGAGGATGGCGGGGCGTGCCGCTCTTCGCACCGGGGCTGCTGGCCGCGATGACGATTCATTCGTTCTTTAATCAGGGGCTGCTGTCGCCGGTGGCGTCGACGGTGGCGATGCTGGTATCGATGCCGATCCTGATTGCCGCCGTTTTTCTGTGGAGCGAAGCCTCGCTGCGGCGCTGGCTGGGCGACAAACTGGATCGGGACATCGAACTGCTGAGCATGATCTCGACGGGCGAATTGCACCGGACTCGGACCGGAGCGTACCTGCAATCGCTTCAGGACGCGTTCCCGCCGGCTATTCGCGGAGACATGCTGTGTATGCTGCAGCTCACGATCGAACTCAGCGTGCGCGCGAAAGGGGATCTGTTGCTGCGCGAGGCCGGGATCGAAATCCCGCCCGACCCGGAGATTGAGGCTCAGTTTAAGGAGCTGGCGTACCTGGAGAAAAGCATTGGGCGGACGGGGTTGCTAGCGGTGGGGCCGCTGCTGTCGCAAACGCCTCGGGATCTGTGGGAGATGCGAAGGCTGGTTCAGGGCCGTAAGGGCTGATGCCGGAATCCGCGCGGTCACTCCGCTGGTTCATACAGCGACTGAAAGGTTTCGGCGGTCATCGCGTATCCGTCCTTGCCGCCGGGGTCATTGAACACGAGGTAATCGCCGGGGGCATAGGCGGTGGAGCCTTCCTTCGTTGGGATCGTCCCGGCTTCGCCAGCTTGCCGCGCCCACACGTTCGACGTCTTCTCGTACAAGCCGGGGCCGACGCGGCGATAGGTCCGCTCGAAGGTCGCGGCGTCGACGGTGTAGATGTCGTCCTGATTGTTCACCAGCCAGTCGCCGCGCTTGGCGCGCTGGGCGCCGCCCCACTTCTGGTAAGTCAGGCCTTCGGTGTCCAGGTCCAGTGGGATCGCGATGACCGTGGTTTGTTTTTTTCGCTTGTACTGTTGCATCGGGGAGGCCTGGCTAGGAGTATGCAGGCTTGAACGCCTACGTCACCTTGCTCTCTGGTAATAGAAAAACACCGGCAGGCCCAGCAGGATCAGCACAATCCCCATCACCGCCTCCACCGGGCTAGTCTGCAGGCTGTTCACGATGAGCCATGCCGCTGTGAGCAAGAAAATCGCCGGTACCACGGGGTATCCCCACGTGCGATAGGGCCGCGGCGCATCGGGGAAGCGTTTTCGCAGCACGAACACCGCCGATGCGGCCAGTGCGTAGAAAACCCACGAGGCGAAGATCGTCATATCGGTCAACTGATCGAAAGTGCCGGACAGCGCCAGGATGCTGCCCCATACCGAGATCGCCCCGATCGCCCATACCGGAACGCGGGTGCTCTCGTTAACTTTCCCCAGGCGAGCGGGCATCATCCTGTCATGGGCCATGGTGAAGGGAATCCGCGCCGTAGAAAGGATCACGGCGTTCAACGCGCCGATCACCGAAAGCATGAACAGCACCGACATAATGGCCGGGCCGCGCGGTCCCAGGAACGTGCCCGCAGCCTTCGCCGCCACCGGCAGCGCATCGCGATGGATCGTCGAATTCGCCGTGAAAATCTCGTCGAACGGCAGCGCCCAGAAATACGCCAGGTTCGCCAGAAGGTACAGCGCCAACACCACCAGCACGCCAATGATGAGCGAACGATGCAGATTGCGTCCGGGGTCTTTCACCTCGCCGGCCACCATCGGCATGTAGGTCCATCCGTCGTAAGCCCACAACGCGGACAGCATGGCCGCGCCAAATGCCTGGATGCCTGTCCATTGGGGCGTCGACGCCGGCGTCCGGAAGTGCTCCGGGGACCCGCTGCCGGAGAAGAAAAACGCGCCCACCACGATAATCGCGATCCCAAGCACCTTGGCCGACGTAAACACGGACTGCAAGCGGCCGCTGAAGGCGATGCCGGCGCAGTTGACCGCGCCGAGCAGAAGTATCACCGACACCGCCACCACTTCCTTCATACCGAACTGCCAGGCGATTTCACGACCAAGCAGATGGAGCGTCCGGTGCGCCCATACCTGCGGCATTGGTATTACGGCCGACAGAAACGTCGCGAATCCCACGCCCAGCGCGGACATGCCGCCGGAGGCTACGACGCATCGCATCCAGCCATTCAGAAAGCCCGCCGCGTTCCCGTAGGTGACACGCACGTACAGATACTCGCCGCCCGCGTGCGGCATCATCGCACCCAACTCGGCGTACGAGAGCGCGCCGGCCAGCGAGAGCAATCCGGCCGCGACCCAGGCCGCCAGCACCAGCATAGGCGAGCCCACCTGCTGAGACATGATGGCCGCTTTGAAGAATACGCCCGTGCCGATGATCGACCCGATCACTAAAGCGGTAGTGCTAGTGAACGTCAATCCACGAACGAGCTGCGAGTTCTCGTCTCCTGCGGGGAGGGAGCCGGATGGAGTTATGCCGGATGGCGTTAAGCCGGATGGTGTCATAGAAGTCGAGTGGTGGAAATGGAATCGGTTACACGTCCGGCAACGGGGCCGCTGTTTGTCCCGCACGGGACCCTGGCCGAAGCCCGGCACCCGGAGGGAGCGCTCCTGTCGTTTCGCTCCATGAGATGAACTTCATCATACCGCCGATGCCGTCATCGACTCCTGGGCCAAGGCGATTGGTTCGGCGCCTCTGCGCGGCCCGTCTCGCGATAGGATGAAGCCGGGTTTGAAAAGCCAAATGAAGACGCTGATTTTCGGCGCGACCGGCATGGTCGGACAGGGCGTTCTGAGGGAGTGCCTGCTGGACCCGGAGATCGAAACTGTCCTGACGGTGGGGCGGTCGGCGACCGGCGTCCGGCATTCGAAGCTGCGGGAGATTGTCCGAGCGGACCTGATGAACTATGCCGACATCGAAGCGGACCTGGCCGGATTCGACGCTTGCTTCTACTGTCTGGGCGTATCGTCGGCGGGCATGGCGGAGCCCGAGTACGAGCGCCTGACTTGCGGCCTAACGATGGCGGCGGCGGAGCCTTTGGCCAGACTGAATCCGGGGATGACGTTCGTGTTCGTCTCCGGCAAGGGTAGCGACAGCTCGGAAAAAGGACGCGTGATGTGGGCGCGCGTGAAGGGGAAGACGGAGAATGCTCTTCTGCGCCTTCCATTCAAGGCGGTCTACATCTTCCGGCCGGCGGCTATCCAGCCCATGAACGGCGAGCGATCGAGGACGACGGCATACCGGATCCTCTACAGCGTGACGAAACCCCTGCTGCCGCTGCTTCGCCGTATAATGCCCGGCGCCATCGTGACTACGGAAGAGATCGGCCGGGCGATGATCGGCGTGGTTCGGAAGGGAGCGCCGAAGCGGATCCTGGAGAGCGCGGACATCGGAGATTACGTGCGGGGACCCGCCCGTTGAGCCGGCTCGCACGTCTGCCTTTCCGGAAGCTCGCCGTCCCGACGTGACGGACGCGGCAGGCGAGCGCCGGCGCCGCGTCGGGGGGGGGTTGGACATCGTCACGGCCGGGAGTATTCTTAGGCGTGGTTACCGACCTGGCGGAAGTCCTTCGGCTGGGAACCGAGAAGGCGCAGGAGAATCTTGCCTTTCGCCGCTACCTGAGCGCGCACCACCACTACGACGCCAAGGCCTTCCAGATCCTGGCCAGCGATGTGCAGCGGCAAGTGGACTGCACGGTGTGCGCGAATTGCTGCCGGCACTCGGTGGTGACAGTCGACAGGGGAGAGATCGAAAGCATCGCGGCGCATCTGGGAACGACAGCGGAGGAGGCGTCGCGCCTCTACACCGCGCACGATCCCGACGGGCCGGCTTTGCGTACCTTAATTCAATCCGAGGAGGGGTGCGTCTTCCTGGACGGCAACCTGTGCATGATTTATGAGGCAAGACCGAAGGCCTGCCGCGACTTTCCGCATGTCGCGGCGGGTACGCATTCGCTGGGCGGACGGCCGTCCTCGCTGGCGCGCTGGGCCGCGCTTTGTCCGATCATCTATAACGCGCTTGAAAGGTACAAGCACGTGACTGGATACCACGCGCATCCGCCACTGAGGTCCGGCGGTCCGCGCCTGGCGAAGTGATTCTGCGGATCAGGGGGCGGAAAGGAAGCGTAGAATCTCGCGCATGACGCGCTCTCCCTGGTCCGTCTGGAAGAGGAATTGCGCGTGAGCGGAGCCGTCGAGGACGATCAGCTCCTTGGGTTGAGGCGCCTGATCGTACTGCGCACGAATTCGCGTGAGGCGCGGTCCGGCGCCGTCGGAATCGTCGCGGGCGACGAGGAATAGCTTCCGGCCGGACAGCTTCGCAGGCGGCACGCCGGGAATGGCGGCGAGCAGCACGATACGATCGATTTCGCCGGGCGGAGCCTCGGCCAGGGCTTTGGCGGCGGCGCCTCCGCCCATGCTTCCGCCGATCAGCGACAGCGATTTTGCGCCGGTCTTTTTCAACCAGGCCACGGCGGCGAGCACGTCGAGATGCAGCGGCGCCGTGTAGATATCCGCCTGGCCCGGCCCGTGCGACTGGCCGTAGCCGCGGAAATCGATGGCCAGAGCGCGGTATCCGGCGGCGGCCAGCGCACTCGCCTGCTTGGCCCAGCTCTCCTTGTTGAAGCGGGCTCCATGCGCGAGCACTACGCCCCGTCCGCCTTTTCCATACACGTCGGCGTAGACGACTCCACCGTCCTGAGTGGGAAAGGAAACGTGCTCCTGCGCGGCGGCGAGGCCGGCCAGCGCGGCAGCGGCGAACGTCACGCGAAAAGCCGTCATGTGGGCAGTATACTGCCTGATGGAAAAGCTCGCATAAGGGCCGCTTCCCTCGCGGCGAGCAACCCAGAGAAATGGGTCAGCTGCATGATGACCGTCGCTTCGACAATGACCTATCCGCCGGGGCGACGATTTTGCATGTCGTGGCTCGGTAAGCGTGGCTCGATTTCCGGCGTAACCTTTTCGCGGCTGCCCAGTATGTATGTTCAGACATCTGAGTATGCCCAAACCGGACTCGCTGCAAGGCTCGCTCGACCTGCTGGTGCTGAAGATCCTTTTCCGGCGGCCGCGCCTGCACGGCTACGCGATCATGGCCGCTATCCAGAATCTGTCCGGAGACGTGCTCCGGGCCGAGGAAGGCTCGCTCTATCCGGCGCTGCACCGGATGGAGGAGGCACAGTGGATCCGGGCCGAATGGGTCACTAAAGAGTCGGGCCGCCGGGCGCGTCTTTACGAGCTGACGGCGGCGGGCAGGAAGCAACTGGCCGCTGAAGAGTCGCGCTGGCAGGCGGTGACGTCGGCGGTCAATCGGGTTTTAAGGACGGTCTGAATATGTCGCTGTGGTCCCGCATCGCAAACCTGGTTCGTGGAGATCGCTTGCTCCGCGAGATCGACGAAGAGCTGGAATCGCACATCGCGGAGGCGGTGGAACAGGGCCGCGACCCGGCGGAGGCGCGGCGGGCGTTTGGCCCGGCACTCCGCCAGCGCGAGGAGAGCCGCGACATCCGGGTGCTGGCCTGGCTGGACTCGCTGCGCGCCGACGCAGTGTTCGGATGGCGGCAGCTCAAGAAGCGAAAAGCAGCGTCGGCGGCCGCGATCCTGTCACTGGCCCTGGCCATCGGAGCCTGCACTTCGGCGTTCCGGCTGATCGACGCGATGCTGCTGAGGCCGCTGCCGGTTGCCGGCGCCGATCGAATGTACGTGGTGGCGCTCCAGGGGATGGACCCCGGCGGCAATTTCCGGGTGAGCGAAAGTTCCGAGTACCCGCTGTTCCGGCGGATGCGCACCGCGGCGAAGAGCGAGGCCGAGATGATCGCGGTGTCGTACGCCGACCGGTTGGACCTGACCTACGCGTCCGACGACGAAATGGAGAAAGCGCACGTGCAGTACGTTTCGGGGTGGATGTTCGGCTCCTTCGGCCTACAGCCCGCGGCCGGCCGGCTGTTCACCGAAAGCGATGACATGACGCCGGGCGCGCATCCGTACGCGGTGCTCTCCCACGATTACTGGACGCGGCGCTTCGGGCAGGACCCGAAAGCGATCGGACGCAGATTCCGGATGGGCAACGACCTTTACGAGATTCTAGGCGTGGCGGAGGAGCGGTTCACCGGCACGGAGCCCGGAACGGTGATGGACGTATTCGTCCCCACGATGATGCACCAGGGGGTCACACGCTCGGACTGGAGCTGGTTCCGGCCGCTGGCGGTGCTGAGGCCGGGAGCGGCTCTGGAACCGCTGCGCTCGAAGCTGCAAGGGGTCCAGCGGGCTTTTCAGGAGGAGCGGGCGAAAGGATGGACGGCGGAGAGCAAAACTTTCATCCGCCAGTTCCTGGACCAGAAGCTGCTGTTGCTGCCGGCGGGCGCGGGCACCTCGGGATTGCAGAAAGACTACCGGCGGCCGCTGATTGCGCTGGGCGCGCTGGTGGCCCTGGTGCTGCTGATCGCTTGCGCGAACGTTGCCAACCTGATGACCGCCCAGGCGGCGGCGCGGGCGCGCGAGATGGCGCTGAGAGTTTCCATCGGCGCGGGGCGGGCTCGACTGGTGCAACTGGTGCTGGTGGAGAGCGCCTGGCTGGGCATTCTTTCGGCGGGGATCGGCGGAGTGTTCGCGTGGTGGGCGGCGCCGTTCGTGGTAAGCAGAATCAATCCACCGGATAATCCGGCGCGCCTGCTGCTTCCGGCGGACTGGCGCGTACTCGGATTCGGGATGGCGCTGGCCCTGGCGGTGACCTTCGTGTTCGGGCTGGCGCCGGCGCTCCGCGCGTCATCCGTCAAGCCGGTGAGCGCGCTGAAGGGCGGGGACGACCCGCACTCGCGCCGCAGGCTGATGCACGCGCTGGTGGCGGCGCAGGTCGCGTTCTGTTTTGTCGTCCATTTCGCGGCCGGCTTGTTTGCCGTCACGCTGGAGCGGCTGGCGAATCAGCCCACGGGGTTTTCGCCGGACCGGCTGCTGCTTCTGGAAACGGCGTCGCGGCGCGGCCAGCCGCGGGCGGTGTGGGACCAGGCGTCGGAACACCTGCGTGAGGTTCCGGGTGTCGAGACGGTGGCGCTGGCGGGATGGCCGCTGCTGAGCGGGAACGGCTGGAACGGTTTCATCTGGGTGAATGGCGCGTCCACCGAGGTGCTGGCGTACTTTCTCGGCGTGTCACCCAACTGGACGGAAGCCATGAAGATTCCGCTAATCGACGGCAGGGGATTTCGCGAGGGCGAGACCTTTCCGGGAGTTGCCCTGGTCAATGAGGCATTCGCCAGGCAATGTTTCGGCGGGGCGAATCCCGTGGGAAAGTGGTTCGAGAAGGAGACCGGGGATGGCACGACGCGCAACCGCTTCCAGGTGGTAGGACTGGTTCGGGATGCCCGGTACCGGAATATGCGTGAGCCGATCACGCCGACGGCTTACGTGCCGTTTCATTCGATAGACGCCAAGGGAGCGCCGCAGGGGAAATCGCAGGGGGTATTCATCGTCCGCACTTCGCAGGCGAACCCGCTGGCGCTGGCGCCGGTTCTGCGGCGGGAAGTGCCGCGGGCGCACGCGGAGCTCCGCGTGAGCAACGTTCGGACGCAGGCCGACCTGAACCGGCAGCACAGCATCCGCGAGCGGCTGCTGGCGATGCTGGCGCTGTTTTTCGCGGCGGTGGCGCTGGTGCTGGCTGGCGTGGGTTTGTACGGCGTCCTCGATTACTCCGTGCTGCAGCGGCGGCGCGAATTCGGGATTCGCATCGCTATCGGCGCGCAGGCCGGGGACATCGCGCGCCGGGTGAGCCGGGACGTTTTTGCGATGGTGCTGGCGGGGTCGGCAGCGGGCGTCGCGCTGGGGCTGGCCTCAGCGCGATACATCCAGACGCTGCTGTACCAGGTGAAGCCCACGGATCCGGCTATGCTCAGTATTCCGGCGCTGGTGATTCTGGTGGCTGCGGCCCTGGCCGCCGCGCCGGCGGTGATTCGGGCTTTGCGGATTGACCCGGTGGCGATGCTGCGCGCGGAGTAGGGGGCAAGCCGGGTTTTCTACGAGGCCGGGATCGCGATAAAGTAGCGAAAGAGCACCCGGCGACGGCGCCGGCCTCATTTCTGAAAGAGGCTACGGATATGCGGCGAAGAACGTTTCTGTCCACGGCGGCTGCGGCGCCGGCACTGGCTGCCGCGCCGGCCAAGTTGAAGGCGGGCGATGTTCCCAAGCGGACATTCGGGAAGACCGGCGAAAAACTGACGGTCATCGGCCAGGCGGGCGGACGCTTTCCGCTCATTCCATTCGAAGAGGCCAAGGCAATCGCGCTACGGGCGTATGAGCTGGGTTTGAATTATTTCGACACAGCGCGCGGCTATTGGGACGGGCGGTCGGAAGAAGTGTACGGCGCCGTAATGCCGCCGTTCCGGAAGAAAATCTTCCTCACCACGAAGTCGGTGCAGCGCACGCGGGCAGGGGCCGAAGCGGACCTCGACGCCTCGCTCAAGGCGCTGCGAACCGACTATGTGGATCTGTGGCAGATCCACGCCGTGGGCGAGCAGAAGGACGTAGATCAGATCTTCGCCCCCGGAGGAGCCATCGAAGCATTCGAGGCGGCGAAGAAATCCGGCAAGTGCCGCTTCATCGGCTTCACGGGACACCACGATCCATTTGTGCACCTGGAGATGCTGAAGCGCTACAACAAATACGACACGATTCTTATGCCGCTGCACGCGGCCGATCCGGGGTACCTGAGTTTCGAGAAGAACGTCCTGCCGGTGGCGGTGGAGCGCGGAATGGGCATCCAGGCAATGAAAAGTACGGCGAACGCCAAGCTGTTGCAGGCCTTCAGCGCGCGCACCTGCCTGACCTACGTGCTGAGCCTGCCGGTCCATTGCCTCGCGGTGGGCTGCACCACGATCGGCCAACTGGAGGACGACGTGCGGATCGCGCAATCGTTCGAAGCCCTGGGCGCCGAAGAAATGCAGAAACTGCGAGCGCAGGCGGACCGGCTGAAAGGACCCGGCCTGGAGGACTGGAAGCGCAATACCGAGCGCGCCGGACTGCGGGAGTATACCGGCGGTTAAAGCGGGGGGGCAAGGCGGACGTGAATCCACGCGACAGCGGACAGCAGACCGACACGAGCATCCGGCTCAGCGTAAGCAAGCTGCCGTTCGCCATCGCCGACAAAGCCGCCGAGCGGCTGTGCTGGGTGGCGCTGTGCTGCGCGCTGATGAGCGTGGTGATGTACTTCCTGCAAGGGGCGCTGCAGCCCGAGGTTGCCGAGATGCAAAAACGGCTCCTGCCCAGAGCGTGCATCGTGGCGATCGTTTCGATGTCGCTGGGCCTGGTGGCCGCCCGCTACTTCGGCTGGCTCCCGGCGGGCGTCATCCTCTGGCTGGGCCTGGTGTACGAGATCCTGGGCGGACTCATTCTGTCGACGTTCGAATACTCCATGCCTTGGGAGAACACGCAGGTGGTGAGGGGCGTCTCCTGGCTGGCGTTGTGGATCACGATGTGCGGGCTGCTGATTCCGAACCGCCCGCACATCGTGCTGGCCGCATCGCTGGTCAGCGCGGCGATGGGCCCCCTGGCGTACGTGCTGGTTTACCCGTACGGCACGGTTCCCATCAATCGCCTGATCATCTGGAACGTCCCGATCTTCATCGTGGCAGTGGTCACAGTGGCCCTCAACCGCCGGCTGTACAGGCTGGAAGTGGACGTCCACCGGGCGAAGGAGATGGGCGCCTACGAGCTTTCCTCGCTGTTGGGAAAGGGAGGGATGGGCGAGGTGTGGCGGGCGCGGCACAGAATGCTGGCTCGCGACGCCGCGGTAAAGCTGATCCGGCCGGAAGTCCTGATGAGGACCGCAGGGAAAGAGGCAAAGCTGATCCGCCGCAGGTTCGAACAGGAAGCCAGGAGCACGGCGGCGCTGCGATCGCCGCACACGGTGGCGCTCTACGATTTCGGCATGGCCGACGAGGGCGACTTCTACTACGTGATGGAACTGCTGGACGGCATCGACCTGGAGACGCTGGTGAGGAAGTTCGGCCCGCAGCCCGCGGCCCGCGTGGCGCACGTGTTGCGCCAGGCGTGCCACTCCCTGGCCGAAGCTCACCAGCGGGGCATGGTTCACCGCGACATCAAGCCGACCAACCTGTTTGTCTGCCGGATGGGGATCGACTACGACTTTACGAAGGTGCTGGATTTCGGCCTGGTCAAGGCCCAGGCCGAAGACGGCGAAACCCGCATGACCATGACCGGATCGACCACCGGGACGCCCGCCTATATGCCTCCCGAGATTGCCATGGGTAGCGACAAAATCGACGGCCGCGCGGACCTATACGGTCTGGGCTGCGTCGCCTACTGGCTGCTGACGGGAAGGCTGGTGTTCGAGGAAAAGGGCGCCACGGCGATGATTCTGGCCCATGTGCAGAAGGCTCCCGCGCCGCCTTCGATCTTCAGCGAGCTGCCCATACCGGCCAGTCTGGAGCGAACCATCATGTCCTGCCTGGCCAAGAATCCCGACGACCGGCCACTCAACGCCGAAACGCTTGCGCGGACGCTCTGCAAGGAGTGCGAAGCGGGCCCCTGGACGCGGGAAGACGCGGAGCATTGGTGGCGCACAAATCTGCCGGATGGCGGAGCCGGCGTCGAGCGGCTGGCTTCCGCCGCCAGCGCCTCCACGGGGCTGACCGCGACGCTTTGACGGGCCAGGTCAATTTTTTACAATACGCGCCAGGCGTCAAGCGGGCAGAATGCTTCAAGGAGGAAGCAATCCATGGCTAAAGCATCAAAAATTGCAAAACCAGTGAAGGCTGTACCCGAGGGTTACCACACAGTGACTCCGTATCTCGTCGTGCCCGGGGTGGCCGGCCTGATCGACTTTCTGAAGCAAGCCTTCGGAGCAAGCGAAGTCATGCGGCACGCGCGGCCCGACGGAAGCGTGCAGCACGCCGAAGTCCGGATCGGCGATTCGATGGTGATGATGGGAGAACCGCAGCCGGGGAGCGAGGCGAGGCCCGCAACCGTTTGCCTTTATCTGAGCGAGGTGGATGAAACCTACCGCCGGGCTATCGCCGCAGGAGGCAAGTCGCTGCGGGAGCCGGCCGACCAATTCTATGGGGACCGCAGCGGCGGCGTGCAGGACCCCTGCGGCAACCAATGGTGGATCTCGACGCACGTCGAAGATGTCGCCCCGGACGAGTTGGAGCGCCGCGCAGCCGCGGCCAAAGGCTGAACGCCCGCGCTAATCATGTCCGCGGCCATTGGCCGAACCGCCCTCGAAGGGGAGGTGAAAAACAGACCGCCAACAGCTGATGAACTACTATGCATTTTCGATCCGCTCCGGGAGGGGAGGCTTACTTTAATGGGCGATTAGGTTTCGGGCTCGTCGAAACCGGCTGTTATGGGGCCTCTTCAGCGAAGATCTCCACTTTAGCTCGTCGCGCTGCCTTCCGCATTCTGTCGTCAAGGGTGGCAAGCGGTACTCCGTTTCGGACGGAGAGTTCCACGTATGCCGCATCGTAAGCCGAAAGACCGTATTCGCGGGCGAGAGGGGTGTGCGACCTGAATGTGTTGAGAAGAGCGTTTCTTTTTTTTGTGGCTATTTTCCTTACGTATTGATACGTTAGGGGAGGAGGTGCTACTTGCCACAGTCTCTGGTCGCGCTCGAA
>JACXTT010003370.1_pt1 | contig 24658 bp, 24 predicted proteins | sample 9270951 | NCBI WGS metagenome assembly JACXTT01 (sample SAMN15532306, study PRJNA645909) | rock metagenome | isolation source: weathered quartz diorite | place: Puerto Rico | collected 2017-06-21
ACGATTGCCATCGACACCATCATCTCCAAGCCGACGATGATGGAACTGTGCGAGAGCTTCTTCAGCATGTCGCCACCCACCCGCATCCGCCTGCGCGACGAAACCCTGTCGGGCACGCTGGGCGCGCTGACCTCCGGCCAGGCCGACCTGGCCATCGGCGTGGCGGCGGCCGACGCCAGCAACCACACCGACGTGCACAGCAAGCCGCTGGGCACGTCCGTCTTTGTCTACGCCGTCGCACCACACCACCCGCTGGCTGACGCGCCGGAGCCGCTCAGCGACGCGCTGATCCAGCAGCACCGCGCCGTGGCCGTGGCCGATTCCATCCAGCGCGGCGGCGGCATGACCTTTGGCCTCTTGGGCGGGCAGGAAGTGTTCACCGTGGCCAGCATGCAGGCCAAGCTGGACGCGCAGTTGCGCGGCCTGGGCGGCGGCTACCTGCCGCGCTGCATGGCCAGCAGCTACATCGACACCGGGCGCCTGGTCATCAAGAAAACCGAGCGCCCCTACCGCCACGTGGCCATCAGCTACGCGTGGCGCGGCGGCAAGGCGTCCAGCCAGGGCCGGGCCCTGCAATGGTGGCTGACGCAGCTGGAAAGTCCGGCCACGCGCACGGCGCTGTTGGAAGAACACCGCAGCGCCTGAAGCCGTGCTTGTCCATGGCTAACCGATCAGCGTACGCAGCATGGCGCGGCCCCGGCGCATGGCACCGTTGTCGCCCTGGTACAGGCCAGCGGGCTTGACCGTCCAGAAGGCCGGGCCCGTACCCATCACACCGGCCGTGCGCCGCTGCAGCATGCCCAGCGACATCAACAGATGGCTGCTGGCTTCACTGGCCTGGTGCATGCGCTGCAGATCGCGCCCCAGCGCGGACGCTGCGGGCACCGAGTGGGACTGAGCCCGCGCCTTGCCCGCAGGCACCGGCGGTGACGCGGAGAAGAACAACTGGTAGACCTGCGGGAACGCCAGCTTGAAACACTCCACATGGTGCTCGTTGACGAAGAATGCCGGGCTGTGGCTGATGTAGCTGTCCAAGTGGATATCGCGCGAAATGATGCCGCCCATCGCTGCCTTGCTGACGCCCTTCTCACCCAGCTTGTCGTAGCCCACGGCCTTGGTCTTGATCAGCGCGTACTTGTCGCACAACTGGGTTGCCAGATACACCGTCTCTGCGTTCTTGAAAACAGTGCCTGCGCCCAGCAGGAACTTGTACGCCAGGTAGCGCGTGCACTCCGCCACTTCCGGGTAATCGGCGTTGCCGCCCAACTTCACCGGCGTGTCGTGTGCACCGGGCAGCGGCAGCAACGCCATCTGGGTGGAGGTCTTGTCCTGCACCACCAGCCGATGGATGTCCTGCGGCCGAAAGCCGCCGCGCTTGTCGTCCATGGCGATCATGGCCACGAACTTCTTGACGTTGGCGGGGATGGTGTAGGTGTCGGCCACCGCGGTACCCAGGTCGCCGCCGGCCACCGGATCCACGGCAAAGATATTGATATTGACACCGGGGCCGTAGAACTCGTTGATCCAGTTGGCCATGCGGATGCAGGTGACTGCGCCGCGGCTCCAGCCCACCATGTTGACGGTGACACCGTTGAAGTCTGTCCACTTGTTGCCCATCGCAGCCATGGCGTGGCGGATGTTGTCGTCCATGCCCTCACCAAAAACCAGGCCGCGCAAGCTGTCATTCGCCTTCAACGCCACCGCGGCCGCCGGCACCACCAGGGGTGACAGCAGGGTGCCGACGATGCCGGCGGCCACACCCTTGGCACCGCCGCTGTACAGATTGCCGATGGCACTGCCGGCTTGTTGAAGGGTGCTCGGCTTCCAGGTGGACGCCTTGCCGTCTTTCCAGTTCGACATGTCCATGATGTCGGAGTTGGTGCGGCTGTAGGCCGGTGCATTCTTCTTAAGGCCCTTGTGTCTGTCGAATGCGTCAAAGCTGCCTGCCATGGGGTCGGTCTTGTTGCCGGCACCCGGGCCATCCAGGATCAGGAAATCGTCGTATTCGCGGCCCGCGGCCTTGGCCGACAGCGCATGGATCAACTCAGCAGGGTCACCCTTTGCGCGGTGTTCGCTGGTGCCATGGCAAAAGACAGTAAAGACAGGCATCCCACTCCCCCTGGACAACGCGGCTCAGACCCCGGACAGGCCGGGCCATCATACGCAACGCCGATCGCCTTGTGAAGCAAGCAAGTGCAGTGGGCCCTTGTGCGGTGAACAGCGTAGTCACGTGTATAAAGCACCCATACGCACAACAAATTGGAGAGCCTGCCCATGACCACTTCCAGACACATCGCCATCGTGGGGGCCGGCATGGCAGCCATCGCCTGTGCCCGGACCCTGGTGCAGGCCGGGCACAGCGTCACCGTGTTTGAAAAGAGCAGCAGCCTGGGTGGGCGCATGGCCACGCGCAAGAGCGCCTTTGGCACCTTCGACCATGGCGCGCAGTACTTCACCGTGCGCGATGCACGCTTCGCAATGGCACTGCAGACCACACCCACCTTGTGCAAGCCCTGGAGCGCCAGCACCGTGCGCGTGCTGGACGCGCATGGTCGCGTGGCCGCAGCCGGCCTGCCGGCACGCGAGCCGCACTGGGTGCCGGTGCCCGGCATGAACGCCCTGGTGCAGCGCTGGGGCCAACCGCTGCTGGACGCCGGTGCGGTGGAGCTCGACACCAAGGTCACCCGCATCGCCACCGACGCGCTGAACAAGGCGCAGTGGCAATTGCACACCGCCGGCAGCGATGGCGGCACCCATGTCTACAGCGGCTTTGACGCCGTGGTGCTGGCCGTGCCCGGCCCGCAGGCCCAGGCCCTGCTGGACACTGCGCCCAAGGCCGGCGCCTTGCTGAAGAAGACCGCACACACCACGGTCGCCCCGTGCTGGACACTGATGCTGGCCTACCCGCAGGCGGTGCAGCCCGGGCTGACCACACTGGGCCCGCAGTGGAACGCCGCGCGCAGCACACACCACCGCATCGCCTGGCTGACACGCGAGTCCAGCAAACCGCAGCGCGGACCGGTGGAACGCTGGACCGTGCAGGCCAGTGCCGCCTGGTCGCAGGAACATCTGGGCGACGACCCGGCCCGCGTGCAGGCCAAGCTGATCAAGGCCTTTGCCGAAGTCACCGGCATCCGCGCCGAGCCGGCCTACGCGGAGACACACCGCTGGTCCTACGCGCAGACCCTGAAGCCACTGGGCCAGAGCCATCTGTGGGACGCCAAGCTGGGCCTGGGCGTGTGCGGCGACTGGTGCCTGGGCCACCGCGTGGAAGACGCCTTTGTGTCCGGCCTGGAGCTGGCCCTGGCCATCGTTTAACACCACCGTTCTTGGTTCGCATGGAGCCTGTCACAGGGCTCCTCGTTTTTTCCATGCCCGCTTACATCGGCCGCTTTGCCCCCTCCCCGACCGGCCCGCTGCACGCGGGCTCGCTGGTCGCGGCCCTGGCCAGCTGGCTGGACGCACGCGCCCACGACGGCCAGTGGCTGGTGCGCATCGAAGACGTGGACGCACCGCGCTGCGTGCCCGGTGCAGACCAATTCATCCTGCAGCAGCTTGCCACCTGCGGCTTGCACCCCGACGCACCACCCGAATGGCAGAGTCGACGTACGGTCTGGTACCAGCAGGCGCTGGACCGGCTCGTGATGCGGGGGCTGGCCTATCCCTGCGCCTGTTCGCGCAAGGACATCGAAGCCGCATTGCATTCCCTGGGCCGAGAGAAGCCGCGCCATGGTGAACTCATCTACCCCGGCACCTGCCGCCAGGGCCTGCACGGTAAGCCGGGCCGGGCCTGGCGGCTGCGCACCGACATTGCAATACCAAATGGGCCTGCAGGCCCCGTGCAAATTGCGTCGCAAGCTATCAAAAAAATAGCAATCACCAATGCATGCCTCCACTGGACAGACCGCCGGCTGGGCCCGCAGACGCAGGACGTGGCGGCCGAGGTCGGCGACTTTGTGCTCCGGCGCGCCGACGGCCTGTTTGCCTACCAGCTGGCGGTGGTGGTGGACGACGCGGCGCAAAGCATCACCCATGTCGTGCGTGGCGAAGACCTGGCGGACAACACCGCGCGGCAAATCCTGTTGCAGCACGCCTTGGGCCTGCCCACACCCCACTATCTGCACACGCCGCTGGTGCGGGGCGCCAACGGCGAAAAGCTCAGCAAGCAGAACGGTGCGGCGGCGCTAGATCTTTCAGACCCACTGGCCGCATTGAACCAGGCCGCCCATGCGCTGGAACTGCCACAGCAGACCGGGCCAGTGCCAGCGGCGCTGGCGACCTGGACCCAACGCTGGCTTGCCAACAGGCCAAACGCTTCGTAAGCCCGCACGTCAGCCGTGTTTGTCCACCAGCCGCACCACCGTGTTCCACGCGCGGGTGGTCGCAGGCATTGCCAGCGCTTTCTCGATGAAGGCATTGGGGCTGCCCGGGCTCTTGCCCCGTTGGTACGCGACGGTGAAGACCTCGGTGGCTGTGCGCTGCACCACGTCTACATCACCACGCGGTGATGCAGCTGCCAGCGGTACGGGCCCCGCGTCCGCGTGCAGGAAAGTGACATAGCAGCCATAGACCCGCGCCAAGTCCGTGTGCTGGAAAGGCGTAGCGTCCACCAGTGCGGCGAGGTAGGGCATCTCGCGCAGGAAGCCAGGCTCTTTCAAGCCACACTGCGCCGCCATGCGCTGGCTTGCCTGCGCCAGCACCGTGCGCGCGGACCGCAGGCTACCGGCATCAAACGCAATGCTGCCGTTGGTCAGGAATGACTGCGCTGCTACCGCACCCGCGTCCAGAAATGCAGCTTCCAGTTGCGCACGTGTGGGGCAGTTCGCACGCCCCAGGTTGAGGTTGCGGAAGAACACCGCGTAGCGCATGGCGCCTGAAACTCAGGCCTTGCCCGGCATGGCAAGCACGGTGGATTCGTACATGGACAGACTGGGCGGCTCCGTGGCCAGGCCCGCCAACGCCTTGCCAAAGGCCCGCGATGCCGGCACCTTGAAGTGCTCCCACAATGCGGACGGGCTCTCCCACTGCTCTACAAACACCAGGCGCAAAGGGTTTTCGGTGTCACGGTGCACCGCATGGGCGATGCAACCGGGCTCGGCGCGGGAGCGCGCTACATGGGCCTGGCTTAGCGCCAGGGCTTCGTCCCAACAGCCTTGCTGGACCACCACACTCCCCAAAACCACCACCATGCTGCAGTCCCCCCGGGTTCAGCCGGCAATGCGCCGGTTGTAGGCAAAGAAGATATCGTCGCGCACCCAGCCCAGCGATGTGTACAGGGACTGCGCCGGCAGATTGGTCCTGGCGGTGGTCAGGTCCATGCGGGCCATGCCGCGCGCCTTGGCCAGTTCCTCGGCGGCCAGCAGCAACAGCCTGCCGGCCCCGCTCTTGCGGTGCGGCGGCGCGACAAACAGGTCATACAACGTGTAGATGGGCTGCGCCTCCACCGAACAGAACGTGGGGTAGAGCTGGCAGAAGCCGGCAATGTCGTTGGCCTCGTCTTCGGCCAGCAGGATCACCGACTCGCTGTTGTGCATGCGCTCGCGGATGAAGCGTGTGGCCAGCGCCAGGTCGGCGGGCTGTTCGTAGAACTGGCGGTAGGCGTCAAACAGGGCGGCGACGGCGTCCAGGTCTTGCAATGTCGCGGTGCGGGTGTGGAGTGTGGGCATGCGCTATTGTGGATCAGCGCTTGAAGGCCAGCACCAGCACGCCCGCAGCCACCAGGGCGATGCCGGCCCAGTCGCGCAGCGCCGGCCGTTCGCCCAGAAAGATGACGGCAAAGATCGCCACCAGCACCAGGCTGAACTTGTCCACCGGCGCGACCTTGGATGCATCACCGATCTGCAGCGCACGGAAGTAGCACACCCAGGACGCGCCGGTGGCCAGGCCCGACAGCGTGAGGAACAGCCAGGTGGTGGGCGACAGCGCCAAGGGGTTGCTCCACTTGCCGGCATACCAGACAAAGGCAGACAGCACGAAGACGATGATCACGGTGCGCACCAGCGTGGCCATGTCCGAGTCCACGCCGCGGATGCCGATCTTGGCGAAGATCGCCGTCAGCGCGGCAAAGCAGGCGGACAGTGCCGCCCAGAAAAACCAGCCGTTGGAAGAAGTCATCACGGTCCCCTCAGGAAGGCAGCGTGTCGGAACGCCGCTTTTTCATCTGCGCCTTGACCTGGTACATGCGCGTATCGGCTTCGGCGATGCACTTGTCCAGCGACAGCTCGGCACTGTCGCGCAGCGCATGGCCCATGGCCGCGCTGGGCTGGATGCTGCCGCCACCGGGCAGCGTGTGCTGCGCTGCTGCGCAGCGCAGCCGGAATGCCTCCAGGTCGGCCAGCACCTGCGCTTCACTGGCCTCGGACAGCAGGATCAGGAATTCGTCGCCACCGATGCGGAAGCACTGCCCCTGTGGCCATTGCGCACGCACCTGCTGTGCGAACAGCACCAAGAGCGCATCTCCTGCGGCATGGCCATAGGCGTCGTTGACATGCTTGAGGTTGTTGAGGTCGGCCACGACCACGGCCTGCGGATAGACCCCTTCGGGCTGCGGCTGTATCTTGTGGCTGAAGTAGTTGCGGTTGTGGAAACCGGTGAGGGTGTCGGTGTACAGCAGGTGCTCGCGCTCCACCAGGAACTGGGTCCTGGCCTTCTGCACCGCCAGCTTGCGCACCACCCGGATGACCAGCAGCAGGATACCGACCAGCGCCACCACCAGCACGCCTATCAATTGCATCAGCCGTGTATTGGCCTCGTTGTGCAGCAAAGGCACGCTCTGGATGCCGGCGTACTTGGCGTCCTCGAAGTCGATCAGCGGGATCACCTTGTCCATGATGGACGCCAGCTCCGGCTGGTGCCGGCTCACGCCGAAGTACACGAACGAGTCCTTGGACGTGTCGCCACGCTTGACCAGGTCGGTGTAGCCCAGGCCGTTGATGTAGAACTCCACGACTGTCGGGTTTTCTATCAGGTAGGCGGCCTCGCCGTTGCGCACCAGGCGCAGCGACTCCATGATGTCCGCAGTCTTGACGATGCGCGCGTTCTTCAGGTTCTTGCGCAAGTATTCCTCGTGCCAGAAGCCGTCGATGACCGCCACGCGCAGCCCCTCCAGGCCGTACACGTCCTGCACCTGCGGGCTGCTCTTGAGGCCGACGATGATGTCGCGCTCGGTGCTGATGGCGTGCGGAAAGAGGAAGTCCTTGAGCCGGTCTTCCGTCTTGGCCATGTCCACCACCTGCACGCTGCCGCGCCGGGCCTGCTCCATGATGTCGGCAAAGCTGCCGCTCACCACCTTGAAGCGTATGCCCACGCTGTCGCCGATGCGCTTGAGCATCTCGCCGGCAATGCCGCGGTATTCGCCGTTGCTGTAGTAGTCAAACGGCAGGTAGTCCTCGGCCACGCCCACGACCGCCGTGCCGTGCTGTTCCAGCCAGCGCAGTTCCGCGTCGCTGAGCTGCAGGATCTTGCGGTTGTAGAGGCCCTGCGCCGTGTGCTTCATCGCCTGGATCTCGGGCGCACGCTGCGCCATGTAGCGGTCCAGTATCTGCATCAGCGGCTTTTGGTCCTTGGCCACCGACATGGCCATGTCCGACGTGATGGAGCGCAACTGCGCCACCAGCGCCAGGCCGGGGTGCTTGTACAGGAACTCATACTCCACGCCGCCGCCGGCCGTCACGAAGCCGTCCAGTTGGCCGGCGTCCAATGCCTTCAGGCCGGCCTCCTGCGCATCGAAGCCCACGCTTTGGATATGGATGTTGGGAAACTCCCGCGGCAGCGCGTCGATGACGAAATCATTGCGGATGAAGCCCACGCGCTTGCCGTCCAGGTCGCCCAGCGTCTGCACCGCAGAGTTCTTGCGCGCAAACACGGTATAGGGGTACTTCAGCACCGGGCGCGTGAACCACATCAGGCGCTCGCGCTCGGGCGTCAGCTTGGTGCCATACAGGATGTCGATGTCGCCCTGCAGGAAGCGCCGGTAGGCGTCGTCCCAACCCTTGATGTCGGCCGGAACAATCTTCAGCCCGGTCTGTTCGCGGATGTCCTGTAAGAGCGCAAACAAGGTGCCGGTGCGGCGCCCGCGGAACTCGAAATAGTCCGAACCGGCGAACGGGTCAAAGCCCAGCGTATAGGTCTTGTCGCGGTGGGCGGCCAGCCAGGCCTGTTCGTTGGCGTCGAGCAGCAGGGGGGCGGCAGGGGAGGCCAGCGCGGCTGCGGCCACGCAACAACCCGCCAGCCACAGGACCACCCAGCGCAAGCCGCTGCTGCATCCTTTTGACCACCACCCCAAAGACACGCTGGACTCTCCCGTATGGCGTCAATGATTGATTGCGCCCACACTCCCTGTGCCAGGGCATCGTAACCGAAGCCTTGGCTTCACAAGGCCTTGCACATGAATACGCTGTAGGGGTCTTGCGCATAGTCGGCAAACGGGTCGCAGTACGCAAACCCATGGCGCGCATACAGGCTGCGCGCCGGCGCAAAGGCCGGTGCCGTGCCGGTCTCCAGGTACAGATGGGCATAGCCCCGCACCACGGCTTCCTGGATGATGTGCTGCAGCAGCGCCGCTGCCACGCCCTTGCGCAGATGCGCCGCCGCCGTGCGCATGGATTTGACTTCGCCCTGCCCACCGCCCAGCGCCTTGAGCGCACCACAGCCCAGCAGCGCAGCCCCGTCCCAGGCCGACCAGAACGTGATCTCCGGCCGGCGCAGGCCGTCCAGGTCCAGGGCGTGCACGCTCTCTGGCGGCGAGTGCTGGAACATGCTGGCCCGGTGCGCCTGCAGCAGCGCCTGAATCGCGGGGCCGCGCAGATCGTCAAGGGTAATGTGCATGGGCATTCCGGGGAGCATAAAGCAAGGCGCAGGCCCACCTCCCTACAATGCAGGCCTGACTTTCCCGTGGCCACCATGACTTCCCCCTCTGCAGACACCCCCGACACCCCAGGCACCGACGCGCCCGCCCAGCCCTTCATGCGCACCATCAAGAGCTTCGTCAAGCGGGCCGGGCGCATGGGTGGCGGGCAGATCCGTGCCATGGAAGAGCTGGGGCCGAAGTTCCTGCTGCCCTACCAGCCAGGTGCTATTGATTTTGAAGCTGCCTACGCAGATGCAGCGAGGGCTGCAGGCCAAAAACATTCCGAACGTCCCCTGGTGCTGGAGATCGGCTTCGGCATGGGCGAGGCCACGGCCAAGATTGCCGCCACGCTGCCAGACACCAATTTCCTGTGCTGCGAGGTGCATGAACCCGGCGTCGGCGCGCTGCTCAAGCGCATCGGTGAAAACCACATCACCAACATCCGCATCTGCAACCATGACGCCGTGGAAGTCATAGACCACATGCTGCCGCCGGGCAGCCTGGACGGCGTGCACATCTTCTTCCCCGACCCCTGGCACAAGACCAAGCACAACAAACGCCGGCTGATCCAGTCGCCGCTGGTGGCCAAGCTGGCTGCACGGCTCAAGCCCGGCGGTTACCTGCACTGCGCCACCGACTGGGAGCCCTATGCCCAGCAGATCCTGGAAGTGCTGACGGCCGAGCCGCTGCTGAAGAACCGCGCGCTGGCCAGCCATCCGGAACTGGCCGGCTACGCGCCCAAGCCGCACTACCGCCCGCTGACCAAGTTTGAAAACCGCGGCATCAAGCTCGGCCACGGCGTCTGGGACGTGGTGTTTGAGCGTGTCTGACAGGGCCTAAGGCCTCTGCATGGCGCTGCACCGCCCCAATGCGCCCGCGCCCCGCGAAGGGGTCAGCCCCAGCTGCGTGGTGCTGCCGCCAGGCCCCTGGGCCACGGTCGCCGAATTCCTGGTGCAACGTTTCCCCGGTGTGCCCGCTGCCGTGTGGCAGCAGCGCCTGCAGTCGGGCGACGTGGTCGACGACCAGGGCCTGCGCATAGCCCCCGACTGCGCTTACACCGCGCAGCGCCGGCTGTACTACTACCGCACGCTGGCTGCCGAGCCGCGCATTCCGTTTGACGAGGTGCTGCTGTGGCAGGACGCCCACCTGCTGGTCGTGGACAAGCCGCATTTCCTGCCAGTGATCCCGTCCGGCAAGTACTTGCAGGAAACGCTGCTGGTGCGGCTGAAGAACCGGCTGGCATTGCAGGAGCTCTCCCCCATCCACCGCATCGACCGCGACACCGCCGGGCTGGTGCTGTTCTCCACCAACCCCGCCACGCGCAATGCCTACCAGGCCTTGTTTCGCGAGCGCCAGGTGCACAAGACCTATGAGTGCGTGGCCCCGTGGAATCCGGCCCTGCCGTGGCCGGTGCGGCGCGCCACACGCATCGCCCCCGCCGCGCACTTCATGCAGCAGCACGAGGTGGACGGCCCGCCGAACAGCCTGACCGAGATCGAACCCGTGGAGGTGCGTGGCCGCCTGGCCCGCTACGCGCTGCACCCCGTCACCGGCCAGCGCCACCAGCTGCGCGTGCACATGGCGGCACTGGGCCTGCCCATCGTCGGTGACGGTATCTACCCGGTGCTGACGCCCGAAGGGGCCACGGACCACGCCAGGCCGCTGCAGCTGCTGGCCAAATCCATTGCGTTCACCGACCCGCTCAGCGGTGCGCCGCGCCGCTTTGACAGCCGGCTGGCGCTCAAGCCCCTGGACGCGTTCGCGGCCTGAGCCCTCACTTGCCCAGGCCGGCGTTGATCTTGGCCATCGTGGCGTCGTCCACCTGCATGCTGCACATCACGTAGCGCGCCTCGCCCGGGGACATCTCGGGGAAATGAATCAGGTTGAAGTCCGCCTCGGCATAGCCCGCCGAGCGCACGTAGTACTGGGCTTCTTCCAGCGGCAAAAAGGTCAGCTGCGCCCGCCCGCCCTGGATCATCCGGAGCAGTTGCGAAAACTCCGCCGTCGTGGTGGCCACCTTGGCCCGCATCGACGTGAGTTGGGCGTCCAGGTAAGGGCCGTAGACCATCGTATCTTTGAGCAGCACGCGCGTATTCGGGTCCGCCAGCAAGGTCGCCACGGAAATACCGGCCTCCGGCCTGAATTCCGGATGGGCCACACCCACAATCCCCAGATCCTGGTACACGGGTTTGCTGAGCTTGGCAAACGCACGGCGCTCCGGCGAGCTGTACCAGCCCAGTGAGCAGATGCGTTTGTGGTTGTCCTTCAGGTCCCGGAACTGGCGTGCCGGCGAGGCCTCGTGCACCTCGTACGTCAGGCCGGCCTTGTCGAAGGCCTGCAGGGCCGGTGTGGCCACGATGCCCTTGAGCGAACCGTCCGGCTGGCGCGCCATGAACGGCGGGCGCTCGGTGAAATACACGGTGATGGGCTCCTGCTGCGCCAGCGCTGGCACGCCCGCCAGCAACAGGCTGCAAAAGAGCGTCCATCCCGTGGGGTATTTCATGTCTGGTCCAGCCCGTGATTTCTTGTCGCTGATGGGGTATTGGAGTCTTACAAGGCGCAGGCGTCAAGCCGCCTGCGCACATTCTCCGCCGGCAAGCCCCCGAAAGCCCCACCCAGGCCTGGCGTGCAATGCACTGCCTGTATATTCAGCGCCTCCCGCCCGTACTCCCCGCCCCGTCTTGACCGCCGACCACCCCACCACCCGCGCCCTGGCCTCCCTGTCCCTGGATGCTTTTGAAAAACTGGTCAGCGCCGCCGAGGGTTTCCGCGTCCGCCCTGGCCAGCATGCGATGGCACAGCGCATCGCCGACACCCTGGCCCAGGCCGATCTGGGCGAACACGCCACGCCCACCAAGGCCATTGCCGTGGTCCAGGCCGGCACCGGCGTGGGCAAAAGCGCCGCGTATGCCAGCACGGCGATCGCGATGGCACTGGAGCGCAAGACCCGCGTGCTGATCTCCACCGCCACCGTGGCCTTGCAGGAACAACTGATGTCCAAGGACCTGCCGGCACTGGCCGCCGCCATGGACAAGCCTTTCACCTACGCGCTGGCCAAGGGGCGCGGACGCTATGTCTGCAAGGTCAAGCTGGACAACCTGGTGGGCAGCGGCGCGGGCGATGCCGATCTGTTCGACGACGACATGCCGCGGCCCAAGATCTCGGCCCTGTCGCAGGAAGCGATAGAAGAGCGCCGTACCCGCCTGTACGAGACCATGGCGCACCAGCTTGCCACCGTGCAATGGGATGGCGACCGCGACACGCTGCCCGAGACGCCCGACCCGGGCGACTGGTCCGCCGTCGCCGCCGAACGTCATACCTGCACTGCACGCCACTGCCCGCGCTACAAGGAGTGCAGCTACTACAACGCACGGACCAAACTGGCCGAAGCCAACGTCATCGTCGCCAACCACGACCTGGTGCTGGCCAGCCTGGGCATGAAGACCCTGCCGGATCTGGACAACTGTCTGGTGGTGTTTGACGAAGGCCACCACCTGCCCGCGGTGGCTCTGGACCAGTTTGCCAGCAGCATGGATTTGAGTAACCTGCGCTGGCTCGACAAGCTGCCCAAAACCATGAACGAAGTGGCCGGCAAGCTGGCGCTGCATCTGGGAGAAGACGTGCAAACCGTCACCAGCCAGCTCAAAGCTGCACTCACCACGCTGGCGCGCATGGCAATGGATTTGGTGTGGGCACAGACCGGGCGCAACGCGCATGGTGGCGGCAACGACGGCACGCTGCGTTTTGCCAACGGTGTGCTGCCCGACGCACTGGTGGAGCCGGTCACACAAATCCATGCCCAGGCAGCGGGCCTGTCCAAGGTGCTGGAGGGCCTGGGTGTGGATGTCAAGGCCGTCGCCAAAGACGATCCGAGCCAGGCTGTGCTGTGTGCACAGCTCTATGCCCAACTGGGTGGCCTGGCCCCGCGCCTGGGCGCGCTCGTGTCGACCGCACAACTGCTGCTGGAGCATGGCGAGCAGCCACTGGCCAAATGGCTGCAGGCCGAAAGCGAGAGCAGCTACCTGACGATGACGGCGCACGCCTGCCCCATCGTGCCGGGCGACCTGCTGCGCCAGTTCCTGTGGAGCCAGGTGCGCGGCGCGGTCGTCACCAGCGCCTCGCTGACCAGTTGCGGCAGCTTCGACTATTTCCTGCACGAAGCCGGCCTGTCCAACAAGCCCTACGTCACCGCGCTGGAAGTCGCCAGCCCGTTCGACTACGCGGCCCAGGGCACCCTGACCGTGGTGCACACCCGCGCCGAACCCAAGCAGGCCGATGCCTACACCGCCGAGATGGTGCGCCTGCTGATGGATGACATCGAGCAGGTGAAACGTGGTGCGCTGGTACTGTTCACATCCCGCGCACAGATGCGTGCCGCCACCGACGCCCTGCCCGGCCACCTGACCGACATGGTGTTGGTGCAGGGCACACAGTCGCGTGCACGCCTGCTGGCCGCGCACACGGCGCGCGTGGAGGGCGGCATGCCCTCGGTGCTGTTCGGTCTGCAGTCCTTCGGTGAAGGCCTGGACCTGCCCGGTGCGCTGTGCGAAACCGTGTTCATCGCCAAGCTGCCGTTCGCCCCACCCAGCGAACCGGTGGACGAAGCGCGCGCCGAATGGCTGCGCAGCGTCGGGCGCGACCCGTTCAACGAGCTGGTCATCCCGGCCACCGGCATCAAGCTGCTGCAGTGGACCGGCCGCGCCATCCGCACCGAGGAAGACCAGGCGCACGTGGTTTGCTATGACAAGCGGCTGACCCAGACCGCCTACGGGCGGCGCATGCTGGGCGGGCTGCCGCCGTACCGGCTGGAGAAGCGCCAGGCGCCCGGGTAAAAATTACGCAAGCTCTTGATTTATATGTATAATCCTGTACTTTTCGCGGAAAGTACGCCAGAAGGGTCTGGCACGGCTCCCGCATACGACCAAGGAAAGAGTATGAAAGAAGGCATTCACCCCAACTACCGCGAAGTGTGCTTCCAGGACATGTCCAACGGTTTCAAGTTTGTGACCCGTTCCTGCGCCAACACCAAGGAAATGATCAAGATGGAAGACGGCCGCGAACTGCCCCTCTTCAAGCTCGACACCACCAGCGAATCGCACCCCTTCTACACCGGTACCCAGAAGTCCGTGGACAACATGGGCGGCCGCGTGGAGAAATTCCGCAACCGCTTCGGCAAGACCGCCGCCAAGTAAGCCGGCTTCAGGTCAAGACTCTGATTTTGGCCTGACCCCGCTCAAAAGAAAGCAGCCCGGGTTTCCGCGCTGCTTTTTTTTCGCCTGAAAATACCAGCCCATCCGTGAACCATCCCACCCCTGCCATCGTTGCGCAATCGGCGGTGCGGCGCCTGCCGCGCTGGGCTTTGCTGCTGTTCTGCCTGGCCTATGTGCTGCCCGGATTCATCGGCCGGGAAGCCTGGAAGAGTGCAGACATGGCGGCGCTGGGTTTCATGGATGCCCTGGCACATGGCACGGCACATTGGCTGCACCCCACCCTGGCCGGCATGCCGGACGAGATCACGGCGCTCTTGCCCTACTGGCTCGGTGCCTGGGCCATGCAGTGGGCCCCCGGCTGGATACCGGCGGACTTTGCGGCGCGCATTCCCTATGGCCTGCTGCTGGGCCTGGCCCTGCTGGGCAGCTGGTACGGCACCTACTACCTGGCGCGCCGGCCACAGGCCCAGCCGGTGGCCTTCGCCTTTGGCGGCGAGGCCCTGCCAGCAGACTATGCCCGCGCCATGGCGGACGGCGGCCTGCTGGCCCTGATTGCCTGCCTGGGGCTGGCCCAGCTGTCGCATGAGACCACGCCCGCGCTGGCGCAGCTGGGTTTCACTGCGCTGTTCTTCTATGCCATGGCCGCGCTGCCCTACCGCCGGGTCGTGCCGGCCGTCAGCGCCGTGCTGGGGCTCGTGGGGCTGGCCTTGTCGGGCGCACCGGCGATGGCTGTGCTGTTCGGCCTGGGCAGTGCCGTGGTGCATGCGCTGGACCGTTCCACGGAAGACGGCATGGATGCGGCACCTGCCAACGGCCAACTGCTGCTGCAAAGCGCTGCCATTGCGCTGCTGGCGGTGCTGGCCGGCCTGCTGGCACTGGCGCTGGGCCAATGGCGCTGGAAAGTCGAACTGCCGCCGGCGCAATGGTCAGCCTTGAACGGCTATGCGCAATTGTTGCTGTGGTTCACCTGGCCGGCCGGGCCCCTGGCGCTGTGGACGGTCTGGCGCTGGCGCCACCAGCTGTTCCACCGCCAGGCCAGCCGCCATCTGGCCTTGCCCGTCTGGTTTGTCGCGGTCACCGCAGTGGCCACGCTGAGCACCGGCTCGTCAGACCGCAGCCTGCTGCTGGCCCTGCCGGCACTGGCCGCATTGGCGGCATTTGCGCTGCCTACCCTCAAGCGCCAGGTGGCCGCAGTCATCGACTGGTTCACGCTGCTGTTTTTCACGACCTGCGGCTTCACGATCTGGGTGGTATGGATTGCCATGCAGACCGGTTTTCCCAGCCAGCCGGCCGCCAACGTCGCCCGCCTGGCGCCGGGGTTCGAGGCCAGCTTCTCCAGCGTGGCCTTTGCTTTTGCCGTCATCGCCACCGCCGCATGGTGCTGGCTGGTGCGCTGGCGTGTCGGGCGGCACCGCGCCGCCATCTGGAAGAGCCTGGTCCTGCCGGGCTGCGGTGCCGCCTTGTGCTGGCTGCTGCTGATGACGCTGTGGATGCCGCTGCTGAACTATTCGCAGAGCTACAGCAGCCTGATCACGCGCACGCTGCAGCAGATCGGTCCGACCGACTGCGTGGAAACCACCGGGCTGGCACAGGGCCAGATGGCGGCGTTCCAGATCTACGGGCATCTGCAGCTCAGGCCTTTGCAGTCCCCCCCCGCGTGCACCTGGCTGCTAAAGGAGCCCGGGCCGGAGTCGCTGTCCAGCAAACTGAATTATGCGGAGTGGGAATTCCAGGCCGAGGTGCAGCACGCCACCGACGGCAACGAGAACCTGCTGATCTACAAGCGCCGCTAGACCACACCGCTCAGGCGTGCGCCAGCACTTGCTTGGGCATAGCTGCACGGATGCGCTGTGGCGGAAAGGTGATCCAAAAACGGGATCCGTGACCGGGCACGCTTTCTATGCCCAGTTCTGCACCATGGCGTTGGGCCACATGCTTGACGATGGCCAGGCCCAGGCCCGTGCCGCCGGTTTCCCGTGAACGGCTGCGGTCCACGCGGTAGAAGCGCTCGGTCAAGCGGGGGATGTGCTCCGGCGCGATACCAGGGCCATGGTCCTTGACGCTGAACACGGCGCTGCCATCCGGCAAAAGGTGCCAACGCACATCGATGCTCTTTTCGGCCGGCGTGTAGCGGATGGCATTGCCGATCAGGTTGAACATGGCGCTGTGCAGTTCCGTCGACGAGCCGGCGATTTCGGTTGGCGCATCCATCTCGAAATGCAGGGCCTGGGGGTGCGTCCACAGCAAGCTGGAGAGGTCATGCGCGTCCTGCTCGCACTGTGCCATCAGGGCCTGCACCGACACCCAGTCCTGCGTCGTCGGCAAGGGGCTGCCTTCCAGCCGCGACAGCGTCAGCAGGTCGCTGACCAGGGTTTGCATGCGCTGGGCCTGTTGCGCCATCAGGTCCAGGTAGCGCTGGCGTTCCTGCGCTTCCAGCGGCAGCGACTGCAGGGTTTCGACAAAGCCCGACAACACCGTCAGCGGTGTGCGGATTTCGTGCGACACATTGGCCACAAAATCGCGCCGCATGGCTTCGGCCTGTTCCACCGCGGTGATATCGCGCGACAGCAGCAGGTTGCGGCCTTCGCCATAGGGGTGCAGATGCACCGACAGCTTGACCGGCTTGGAACTGGTACTCTCGCGCCCCGGCATGACCACGTCATGGCGGAAGTCGTGTTCTGCGTAATAGTTGGCGAAGCCCGGGTCGCGCACCAGATTGCCGAAGTGCTGCAGCATGTCGCGCCGCGCATCAAAGCCAAAGTGCGAAGCCGCCGTCTGGTTGAACCACTCAATGCGGCCGCCGGCGTCCAGCAGGACCACGCCGTTGGGCGAGGCCTGCAAGGCCGCCAGGAAATCCTGCAGGCGCGCCTCGCTCTCGATGTTGGCACGGTCCCGGGTGCGCACCAGCTTGCGCACGCGGTCGAAGACTTCGCCCCACAGGCCACCGCCCAGCGGGGTGTCTGCCGTGTCGCCAACGCGCAGCCAGCGCAGCAGGCGCACGCCGCGCAGCAGGTCCAGCAATAGCCAGACGTAGCTGCCCAGCAAGGCCAGGCCGAAAGCCGCGTAAATTTGGTACCGAGGCTCTGCCAGAGCCCAGCCGGCCAAGGCGGGTGCCGCCTGACACAGCACAAAAGAGATAAACCGCCAGATCATGCGCTACTGTAGCGAATCAGGCGTTGGCTTTTTCAACCGGTGCGATGGGGGTGGTGGGTTTGGAGGTCAGCCGGTAGCCGGCGCCGCGCACGGTTTCTATCATCGCGCCGGCCTGGGCCAGGGCTTCACGCAGGCGTTTGACATGCACATCCACCGTGCGTTCCTCGATATAGACGTGGTCGCCCCAGACTTTGTCCAGCAACTGGCCACGGCTGTGCACGCGCTCGGAGCTGCCCATGAAAAACTGCAGCAGCTTGAATTCGGTGGGGCCCAGCTTCAAGGCCTGCCCTTCGAACGACACACGGTGCGTCGCCGGGTCCAGCACCAGCCCGCCCACGGTCATGGTCTCGCCGGTCTGCTCCGGTGCACGGCGGCGCAATACGGCACGCACGCGGGCCAGCAGTTCCTTGGTGGAGAACGGCTTGGCGATGTAATCGTCGGCACCGGCATCCAGCCCCGCCACGCGGTCGGCCTCATCGCCCCGTGCCGTCAACATGATCAGCGGAATGCCCTTGGTGCGGGCGTTGCTGCGCCAGCGCTTGGCCAGCACCAGCCCGCTCTCACCGGGCAGCATCCAGTCCAGCAGGATCAGGTCCGGCAAGGCGGCATCCAGCTCGCGCTGGGCGCTGGCGCTGTCCATCGCCCAGATGGTGCGGAATCCGTTGTGCCGCAGGTTGACGGCAATCAGCTCGGCAATGGCCGGCTCGTCTTCGACAATCAGTACGGCGGGCATCGTTCTCATAGAACCTCCTGCTGGGCGGCCCCCGACCGGGGCTGCGGAGACATGAAGTGCGAAATGCGCAGACTCATTTGATCACCGACTCGATTTTCTCCATCGTGGAGTGGCGCACGTCTTCGCCCTTGACCACGTAGATGATGAACTCCGCGATGTTCTTGGCATGGTCGCCGATGCGCTCGACCGCCTTGGCCAGGAACAGCAGGTCCAGGCTGGGGGAGATCATGCGCGGGTCTTCCATCATGTAGGTGATGAGCTTGCGCACAAAACCGTCGAACTCCTGGTCGATCAGGTCGTCTTCCTTGAGGATGGCGACCGCCGCATTGACATCCAGCCGGGCGAAGGCGTCCAGCGCCTTGTTCAGCAGGCCGGAGGCCAGGTCCGCGGCCACGCGCAGTTCCAGCGAAGGCAGCGAGCGCGGTGCGCCGCTCTCGATGATGGAGCGCACCATGCGCGCAATCTTCTCGGCCTCGTCGCCAACGCGTTCCAGGTTGGCCGTGGTCTTGGAGATGGCGATCAGCAGGCGCAGGTCGCGCGCCGTGGGCTGGCGCCGGGCGATGATGCTGGAGAGATCGCGGTCGATCTCGATCTCCATGGCGTTCACACGGGCTTCGCGTGCGGAAACCTCGTTGGCCACATCCACATTGAACTGGGACAGGGCGTAGATCGCCTGGCGGATCTGCGACTCCACCAGGCCGCCCAGCTCCATGACCTGGGCGGAGACGGACGTGAGTTCGCTGTCGAACTGGGTGGACAAATGCTTGTCTGACATGGTTTCTCCCTGGCGTTCAGCCGAAGCGGCCTGTAATGTAATGACTCCGGCCGCTGCGCTTAACTTCGCTGCGCGAAGTTAGCCTGCGCCGTTGCATAACCGCTCGGTTCATCCGAACCTCCCGGTGATGTAATCTTCTGTTTCCTTGCGGTTGGGCTTGAAGAACATCTGTTCCGTCGCACCGAACTCCACCAGGTCGCCCAGGTACATGTAGGCGGTGTAGTCGCTGCAGCGTGCCGCCTGCTGCATGTTGTGGGTCACGATGACCACGGTGTAGTCGTTCTTCAGTTCCACGATCAGTTCTTCGACCTTGGCGGTGGAAATCGGGTCCAGCGCCGAGCAGGGTTCGTCCAGCAACAGCACTTCGGGCTTGATCGCGATGCCGCGCGCGATGCACAGGCGCTGTTGCTGGCCACCGGACAGGCCGGAGCCGCTCTGGTGCAGCTTGTCTTTGACTTCGCTCCACAGCGCCGACTTGCGCAACGCCCATTCGACGCGCTCTTCCATGTCGGTGGCGTTGAGGTTCTCGAACAGCTTCACGCCGAAGGCAATGTTGTCGTAGATGGACATGGGGAACGGTGTCGGTTTCTGGAACACCATGCCGACCTTGGCGCGCAGCAGGGCCACGTCTTCCTTGCTGGTCAGCAGGTTTTCGCCGTCCAGCATGACCTGGCCTTCGGCGCGCTGCTCGGGGTACAGCTCGAACATGCGGTTGAAGATGCGCAGGAGCGTGGACTTGCCGCAGCCCGAAGGACCGATGAAGGCAGTGACCTTGTTCTCCGGGATTTCCATGTTGATGCCCTTGAGCGCATGGAATTTTCCGTAGTAGAAGTTCAGGTTCTTGACCGATATCTTGGTCTTCTCGGCAATGGCGGTGGCAGCGGATGTTGTCATCATGAATAGGTCTTTGTAAAAAGGGGCTGCAAGGCGGTCAGATCTTGCTGCGGGTCAGCACCCGCGCCAGGATGTTCAGTGCCAGCACGGCCACCGTGATCAGGAACACGCCGGCCCACGCCAGCTTCTGCCAGTTTTCATACGGGCTCATCGCAAACTTGAAAATGGTCACCGGCAGGCTGGCCATGGGTTCGCTCAAGGACGAGGTCCAGAACTGGTTGCTCAGCGCAGTGAACAGCAGCGGCGCGGTTTCGCCGGCAATGCGGGCCACGGCCAGCAGCACACCGGTAATGACGCCGGCACGTGCCGACTTCAGCGTGATGCTGAGAATGACCTTCCACTTGGGCGTTCCCAGCGCGTAGGCGGCTTCACGCAGACCGGCAGGCACCAGCTGCAGCATGTTTTCCGTGGTGCGGATGACCACCGGAATGACGATCAGCGACAGCGCCAGGATGCCGGCATAGCCCGAGAAGGACTTGAAGCGCGACACCACCACCGAGTACACGAACAGGCCGATGACGATGCTGGGCGCCGACAGCAGGATGTCGTTGACGAAGCGCGTCGTCGAAGCCAGCCAGCTCTTGGAATCGAATTCGGCCAGGTAGATGCCGGCCATGACACCCACCGGCGTGCCCACACAGGTGGCCAGCGCCACCATCAGGAAGGAGCCATAGATGGCATTGGCCAAGCCGCCCTCTTCATTGGGCGGCGGCGTCATCTGCGTCAGCGTGGACAGCGTCAGGCCATCCAGCCCCAGGTGGATGGTTTCCCACAGGATCCAGAACAGCCAGAACAGGCCGAAGGCCATGGCCGACAGGGCCAGCGTGGTCGCAATGGTGTTGACACGCTTGCGCTGCGCATATTTGGCAGCCCGTACCTGCTGCAATGCCAAGGTACTCATGCTTTGGCTCCTTCGCTCTTGCGCAGCTGCGACAGCAACAGTTTGGACAGGGACAGAATCACGAAGGTGATGAAGAACAGCACCAGGCCCAGGTACATCAGCGCCGCCTGGTGCAGGCCTTCGCCGGCTTCGGCAAATTCGTTGGCCAGTGCTGAGGTGATGCTGTTGGCGGCCTGGAACAGGCTCAGGGAATCGAGCTGGTTGAAGTTGCCGATGACGAAAGTCACCGCCATGGTCTCGCCAATGGCGCGGCCCAGGCCCAGCATGATGCCGCCGATGACACCGGTCTTGGTGTAGGGCAACACCACCTTGGACACCACTTCCCAGGTCGTGGCGCCCAGCCCGTAGGCGGACTCCTTGAGCAGCGGCGGCGTGACTTCAAACACGTCACGCATCACGGCAGAGATGAAAGGAATGATCATGATGGCCAGGATGACCCCGGCCGACAGAATGCCGATGCCCACCGGGGGCCCCGACACAAAGGCGCCCAGGTACGGCACGCCGGAAAACGCCGCCTGCAGCGGCTGCTGCACGTAGGTGGCCAGCACCGGGCCGAACACCAGGAGGCCCCACATGCCGTAGACGATGGACGGGATCGCTGCCAGCAGCTCGATGGCCGTGCCCAAGGGGCGCTTCAGCCAGGCCGGCGACAGCTCGGTCAGGAACAGCGCAATGCCAAAACTCACCGGCACCGCAATCAGCAAGGCAATGATGGACGTGGCAATGGTGCCGTAGACCATGACCAGACCGCCAAACTCCTCTTTCACCGGGTCCCAGGCCGTACTGGTCAGGAACGACAGCCCGTACTTGTGGATCGCCGGCCAGGCGCTAATTGCCAGGGAGGTCAGGATGGCCAGCAGCAGCCCCAGCGTCAGCAAGGCTGCGCACTTCGCCACAAGACCAAAAAGCCGGTCGGCCATGGGCCCGGAACGGGCCCTCTTTACGGGAGGAGGTTGGTTCATGGCGCGCGCTTGCTGTTGAACGATCAGGCCTGGAGGAGAATCCCCACGCGCAAGTGTAGATGACATGGGAATGGGCTCCATCAGGCGTCGATCAGCTTCCAGCCCGTATTACTTGAAGGCCACCGGCTTGCCAGAGGTGTCCTTGATGTCGCCCCACAGCTTTTCAATGGAAGCCACCACCGCAGCGGGCATGGGCACGTAGTCCAGATCGGAAGCCACCTTGCCGCCGTTCTTGTAGGCCCAGGAGAAGAACTTCAGGGTTTCGGAACCGTTGGCGGGCTTGTCCTGTGCCTTGTGCATCAGGATGTAGGTGGCGTTGGTGATGGGCCAAGCATCCTTGCCGGGCTGGTTGGTCAAGATCTGGTAGAAGGTCTTGTTCCAGTCGGCGCCGGCAGCGGCAGCCTTGAAGGTGTCGTCTTCCGGACGGACGAACACGCCAGCGGCGTTTTGCAGCAGTGCGTAGCTCAGCTTGTTCTGCTTGGCGTAGGAATATTCCACGTAACCGATGGAGTTGGGCAGGCGACCGACGAAGGCGGCCACGCCTTCATTGCCCTTGCCGCCAGCACCCACGGGCCAGTTCACGGCCGTGCCCTCACCCACTTTGGCCTTCCACTCGGCGTTGACCTTGCTCAGGTAGTTCGTGAAGATGAAGCTGGTGCCCGAACCGTCGGCGCGGCGCACTTGCGCAATGGCGGCATCCGGCAGTGCCAGCGTGGGGTTCAGCGCCTTGATGGCGGCGTCGTTCCAGCGTGCCACCTTGCCCAGGTAGATGTCGCCCAGCACCTGGCCGGTCAGCTTCAGTTGGCCGGGCTCAATGCCTTTGACGTTGATCACCGGCACCACGCCACCGATCACGGTGGGGAACTGCAGCTGGCCCTTCTTGGCCAGTTCGTCGTCCTTCAGCGGCATGTCGGATGCGCCGAAGTCCACGGTCTTGGAGTCGATCTGCTTGATGCCACCGCCGGAGCCGATGGACTGGTAGTTCACCTTGACGCCGGTGACCTTGTTGTAGTCGGAAGCCCACTTGGCATAGACGGGGGCCGGGAAGCTGGCGCCGGCACCAGTGATTTCCTGCGCGCTGGCAACGCCAGCCAGGCCCAGGGAGGAAGCGATTGCGAGAGCCAGAAGCGGCTGTTTGAACGAGATTTTCATCAAAATCCTCTGCAGGTTGGTTAAGGAATACTGTGACTCTAAGAAGGATTTATGACACGTCTGTGACAAAACCCGCCAATCTCCACTCTGCGGCATGGCAGCACAGACTGCAGCATGGTTCACCGAGTTGTCACAGCTTTGTCATACAACATTTCTACGCTCATGGTTTTTCAACTGGAGAACGCACGATGCACACCCCCACTTTCCTGAATTCCGCCCTGGTTTCCACCCGCCGTACCCTGGTCGCAGCGGCCTTGGTCGCACTGGTCACCGGCTGCGCCACCGTGCCGACCCCGGTCAGCATCGCCGACACCATCGCCAACACCCCGTCCCTGAGCACCCTGAACGGCCTGGTCAAGACCGCCGGCCTGACCGACACCTTGAAGGGTGCCGGCCCTTATACCGTGTTCGCTCCCAACAACGAGGCCTTCAAGGCCGTTCCCGCCAAGACCCTGGACGATCTGGCCAAGAACCCCGAAAAACTCAAGGCCGTGCTGGCCTACCACGTGATTGCCGGCAAGGCCATGGCTGCCGACGTAAAGAACAGCAATGCCAAGACCCTGAACGGCGCCGACGTTGCCCTGTCCAAGGCCGGCGAGTTCGTGACCATCGAAAACGCTGCCGTCACCCAGGCCGACATCGTGGCCACCAACGGCGTGGTGCACATCATCGACACGGTGCTGATGCCCGCCAAATAAGCCAGGCTCCGCTGCATCCAGCAATCCGCGAGGATTGCTGGATTTTTTATTTGAATGTGCCATCAGCCCGCATTCGCATTGCACAAGCAGCTACATATTTTGTAGCTATCCGCATCCACACACTCCCTCCATAAAAAATGTCGTTGATACAGAATCCTGGACGTCGCCACCTGCTAGGCAGCCTGGCCGCCCTCGCTGCCGCCGGTGCCACCCCGTCCTGGGCGCAAGGCCCCAAACCGGGCACGGCACCGCTGGCTCTGGTGCAAATTGCCGACATGTCGCCAGCCCAGATCGACGTGTCCAAGGACTTTCTGGTCGGCGCCCGCGCCGCCTGGCAGGACATCAACGCCAAGGGTGGCCTGCGCGGCCGCCCCATCCAGCATGTGACGCTGGAAGTCGACGGCAGCGCCGCCAGCCTGCGCAATGCCGTGGATTCCCTGAAAAGCCAGCCCAATGTGCTGGCCCTGCTGGGCACCGTGGGCGACCGGGCGGCGACCCAGGTGGCCGACCTGCTGCGCCGCGAGCTGCCCGACATGGCCCACGTGGCCCCGTGGCTGCAGAACTCCCGGCTCAACAGCGGCAGCGACAACACCTTTGCCATTTTTGCGTCGCGCCAGGAGCAGATCACCCACGCCGTCAAGTCGCTGTCGGTCATGGGCGTCTCGGAGCTGGGCGCGGTGTACGCCACGCCAGCCGAATTCGCCACCTACCGCGAAGACGTGGAACAGACCGCCAGCACGCTCAAGCTGCGCCTGCGCTCCTACGGCCCGGTGCCTGACCTGCAGCAACTGGGCCGCACGCTGACGCCCGACAGCCCGCGCATCCTGATCTTTCTGGGCGGCACCCCCGAGCTGCTGCAATTCACGCAGGGCATCGACAAGCAGGCCGCGCAGCGCTACATCGTGGCCATGTCGGACGTGAACCTGCAAACTCTGCAGCAACTGGGCCTGTCACGCCAGGCCCCGGTGATCGCCACGCAAGTGGTGCCCCTGGTCAACTCCGGCACGCCGGTGGTCAAGGCCTACCGCGACACTCTGGGCCGTTTGTTCGACGAACCGCCGACACCGCAAAGCCTGGCCGGATTCATTGCCGCCCGCTACTGCTATGAAGTGCTGGCCAGTCTGGACTACACGCCCAACCGCGCCGCCGCGCTGCAGGCCTTCCAGCGCCGCGCCGTGGTGGACCTGGGCGGCTATCGCATTGACCCTGATCTCAAGCGCCGGGGCAATGCCTATGTCACCCAAAGCATGATTGGCAGTGATGGCCGGATCGTCGGCTAGGGCCGCCAGGGCCGCTACGGCGCGTGGCCAGTGCTATGCTCCGCAGCGTCAA
>JACXTT010003371.1_pt1 | contig 24658 bp, 23 predicted proteins | sample 9270951 | NCBI WGS metagenome assembly JACXTT01 (sample SAMN15532306, study PRJNA645909) | rock metagenome | isolation source: weathered quartz diorite | place: Puerto Rico | collected 2017-06-21
TAAGCAAAATCAACCGGTGTCGCGCCGCGCGGAAGCGCAATCAGCCGGCCGTTCGGGGTAAAGCAAAACACCTGGTCGTGAAAAAGTTCAAGCTTCGTATGTTCCAAAAATTCCTCGGGGGTCGCGCCCTCCGCGAGGAGCGACACCGTGCGGCGCAACCATTGATAGGAACGGCTCTCGTTCGTCAGGCCCTCCTTATCCGCGATTTGTCCATCCTTATAGAGAGCGTGCGCGGCAATGCCATTGCGGGCGATATCATGCATGAGTGCGGTACGCACCTGGAGCTCGACACGCTGCCGGCCGGGCCCCACGACGGTGGTATGCACCGACTGATAATCGTTTTGCTTCGGCGTTGAAATATAGTCCTTGAAACGGCCAGGAACGACCGCCCACTTGGTGTGAACGACTCCGATGACGCGGTAGCAATCCTCGATGTCTTCGACCACAACGCGGAAGCCAAATATGTCCGAGAGCTGCTCGAAGGAGATCGATTTCCGTTCCATCTTCTGCCACACCGAATAAGGCCGTTTTTGCCGCCCTTCGACCTTAGCGGCGATGCCCCTTGCCGCGAGTTCGGAACCGAGCTCCTGTTCGATTTTGGCAATAATTTTCCCATTTTTACGGCGCAGATCCTCGAGCCTTTCGGCGATCATTGCATAGGCGTCCGGCATAAGATGGCGAAAGGCCGAATCCTCGAGCTCGTCGCGCATGCGCTGCATGCCCATCCGGCCGGCGAGTGGCGCATAGATATCGAGCGTTTCCGCGGCGATGCGCGCACGCTTGTCCTCCGGCACAAATTGCAAGGTGCGCATATTGTGCAACCGGTCGGCAAGCTTGATGAGAAGCACGCGAACGTCTTCCACGACCGCCAAAAGGAGCTTGCGGAAATTCTCCGCCTGCTCGGCGCGCTTCGATACAAGATCGAGTCTCTTAAGTTTCGTCAGCCCGTCCACAAGACGGCCAATGTCGCTGCCAAAAAGCTTGTCAATTTCCTCGCGCGTGGAATTGGTGTCTTCAATTGTATCATGCAAGACGGCCGCGACGATTGTCGCATCGTCGACTTTCATGTCGGTGAGAATGGCTGCAACTTCGAGCGGATGCGAAAAATAAGGATCGCCGGAAGCACGCGTTTGCACGCCATGCGCCTTCATCGCATAGACATAAGCGCGGTTGAGTGCCGCTTCGTCGGCTTGCGGATTATAGCGCCGCACCCGATCGACGAGCTCATATTGCCGCATCATAATTACGCCGGCCCGCGACAGGACTCGTCAGCTCAACCTCTGGTGAGAACTCGACCGGTCCCTTTAATCTTGCGCTCGATCGCACGCTCAGACAAGAAAAATCGCCGGCGTGCAGACAAGCCTTATGCTGTACTCAAAATTGCGCTCTCATGCCAGCGCAATCTTGGCGCACCAGTTTGTCTGTGCTCTCCGCGCGGCTTCGATTTGCTGCGAACAGGTTTTCTGCAAAATGTCGCGGCAAGACCCCGGCGCACGGCATTGGCCGCGCGAGCAGGAACGAGGTTTAGTCGCCGTCCTCGTCCGTTTCGGCTGGCGGAACAAGGCCCTCGAGCCCGCGCAAAAGATCTTCCTCGGTCATCCGGTCGAACTCGCCGGGGGCATCGGTTCCTTCGGCAGTCGATGGGAGTGCCGGTACAACCTCGGCCTCGGGCTCGTCCACTTCGACGTGTTTTTGCAAGGACTGAATAAAATCTTCCTTGAGGTCCTCTGGCGCTAAAGAAGAACCGGCGATCTCGCGCAAGGCAATGACCGGGTTTTTGTCATTGTCCCGGCTAACCATGATTGGGGCCCCGGCGGCGATCACGCGTGCCCGGTGGCTCGCCATTAAGACGAGCTCAAAGCGATTCTCGACCTTATCGATGCAATCTTCGACCGTGACGCGGGCCATGCCGTGTTTACTCCTCGAATTGCCGACCTTTTTGGATTTATCTATTTATACTTTGGCGGCGCAGCGAGGCAACTAAAAATGCGGCAATCGCCAATTTTGCTGGTAAGATCATCCTAAATTTCGGCGATGATGGACATTCGCCTTAATATTTTCATTTTGATGCTCAAGCCTCGAGTTTAGGTGGCACTTGACGCAAAGGATAAATAGGACCACATAATATCGCCCAAATGTAGCGCGGCAACGGACCGGTGGGAGGAAAGTGCGCGCGGGCGTTGGCCGGGGAGTTAATGTTCTTGCTCCGGGTGTGATAAATAATGATGAATAATATCAACAGTTACTATTACGAGATAGGTTGATGGCTGACCAGGATCGCATAGCGCTATTTATCGATGGCGCGAATCTATACGCCACCGCGAAGTCGCTGGGCTTCGATATCGACTATAAGCGGCTTCTCAAGGAGTTTCAGAGCCGAGGGAAATTGATCCGGGCATTTTATTATACTGCCTTGGTCGAAGATCAAGAATACTCTTCAATCCGCCCGCTGGTTGATTGGCTCGATTACAATGGTTTTGCGGTCGTCACCAAGCCTACGAAGGAATTCGTCGACGCTCTCGGCCGGCGTAAAGTCAAAGGCAATATGGATATCGAGCTTGCCGTCGATGCCATGGAAATGGCCGATCATATCGATCATATCGTGCTGTTTTCCGGAGACGGCGATTTCCGCTCCCTTGTCGAAGCGGTTCAGCGTAAAGGCGTCCGGGTGTCCGTCGTTTCGACAAATGTGACCCAGCCAGCCATGGTTGCCGACGAGCTGCGCCGCCAGGCCGATGATTTCATCGATCTTGCGCAACTCGCGCCAAAAATCGGCCGTGATCCCGCCGAGCGAATTGAACGGGCGCAAAAGATTCAGGAGAGGCGCATGGCGGCGGTGGATCAGTTCGACCCGGCGCTTGTCGACGACCGGCCGTAAAGCCGGTCATTTTTGCCAGCATCATTTTTGCCAGCAAAGCAAGAGAGCCGGAACGGCCCTATGCCGGCATTACAGCAATGCCGGACAGGTCTTGAACCAAATCGCGATTGCTCCTTTTGCCCGCGCCTTTTCGAGTTTCGCAACTCTCTCAGAGAAATTGAGCCGGTTTGGCACAACGCGCCGGTTGCGTCATTCGGAGCAAGGGACGCTCGGCTCCTTGTCGTAGGTCTAGCGCCCGGCCTGCGCGGCGCGAATCGAACCGGGCGCCCCTTTACTGGCGATTTCGCGGGCGGCCTCCTGTACGAAACTCTGATTGATTTTGGCTTTGCCGCCGGCGCCTATGAAGCGTCTCCAACCGACAGCCTGCGCCTTGTGTCCTGCCTGATCACAAATGCCGTGCGCTGCGTGCCGCCGCAGAACAAACCCGCGCCCGCCGAAATCAAAAATTGCCGCTCCTTTCTCGCGGCAACAATCGCCGGATTGATTGAGCTTGAGGTAATCGTGGCGCTCGGACGAATTGCCCATGACTCCGTTCTGCGCGCCTTCGGAAAGAAGCCGGTCGCCTTCCCTTTCGCTCATGGCGCCGAACATGGGCTCAGCGCGGGAGGCACGCTTTCCCAAAGTCCCTGCCAGAAAAAGAAGAGTGTAACTATCATCGACAGTTATCATTGTTCAAGATATAATACCAATACCGGTGTCCTGACCCGAGACATGTTCCGGATGGTTTTTGCCAAGGCTCGGGAACGGCTCCAATGACCCAAAATTCGCTGCCGCGAAGCGGAATAGGCTCAAACTCGCCAGAGGCTCGGCGGAGCAAGCTTAAGGAGGTGGCCCAGAAGGCGAACGATGGCTATAGAGCCGAAATCTTTACGTTAGAGATCCCTGGAAGTGATCGCCCAAAGAACCTCGCATGATCCCGAATGCGCACATATTTCGCAGGCAGCAGAATCGTCCGATACGCTTTCTTTCGCCAAGCTTGCCCTATTTTCGCTTGTTGCGCATTTTTGCCTCGGCCTGGCCCTTGTGCTCCTCGATCCAACGTCCTCTCCCGTGGACGGATCGCACCAAATTCCCATCGAAGTGGTGATCGCAAAGCCGCAGCCGCCGCCAAAATTGTCCGCGGTGCAAATGGATGCTCCGGAAAAGGAAAAGCCCGCAAAAGAGAGTGATGAGGTCTTCAACAAGCCGGATGCACGCATTGCCGGCGGCCAAGGCGGGAACGCGAGGGAACCGCGGCCAATCGAGAGCACGGACGCATTTCGCATTGATGCCGTGCCGTATAATTTTCGCACTTTCGCGGTACCCGTTACGGCAGCAAACGGCAGCGAACCGACAAATTATCAGTTCGTTGTCGGCGGAATGCTGGAACGCGCGAAACAATATCCCGAAAGCGCCATTCGGCGCGGCGCCAAAGGGACTGCCACGATCGGATTTGTCCTCGATGAATCAGGCGCTGTTGCGTCGGTTTCTTTGTTGCGGTCGAGCGGCGAAGCCGATCTTGATTCCGAAAGCCTGGCCCTGGTCCGCCGCGCTGCACCCTTCCCGCCGCCGCCACCGGAAGTGAAGCGATCCTTCGCCATCGAGGTCGCTTTTGGGATGGGGCGCTGACCACGGTTGCCCTGACCCTCCGCTGGAGGAGCGGCGTATGCCAACGCAAAAAAGCCAGCCCCCGTGTAAACAGGGGGAGGCTAACTGTGACAAGCGCTTTTCGCGCCGCTCGGGCATCAAGCAGAAGCTACTGCTCGCCTTGGGAGGGGGATTGTGCTTGCCCCCGTTCACCGGCTAGGTGTGCAAAGGCCGAGCACCTGGCCGTCGATGTAGATGGTTGCTCGCTCGTAGAAGGAGATGTTTGCACCGCCCCCGGGCAAATTGGCGAGCTTGATTGCGACCGAGGAAGACGTCGCAGCCGGATTTATGCGGGCGCAGCACGAGAAGTAGATCGTATTGTCATGGCAGTCGGCCGTTCCGCCCCCTCCGTCGTTGCAATTGGTGCCCGTTGTGGATTGAGGCAGGTGGGACAAAGTATACCATCCGGTCTTCACATGTATGCCTCCGCCTCCCCCTCCTGACTGCCCTGCCAGCGGCTGACACAGTCCTCCGTTGACAAAAGCGTTCATGAGAAGCGCCGATCCGCTATGGCTATCCCCTTGGGCCGAGAAGGTGACGTAGAGCGTATTCAAGCCCTTCGTTGCAACCGTCTTCGTGTAGACGACCGCCCCGCCGGTGCCGCCAAGCCCCGCGGCCAAACTCGTGGATTTTTCGTTCGCCCCACTCGCCGTATTTTGGAAGTCCGCGGATAGACGCTGAAGAGGGTCCGCGCATAGGGGGGTCGCGAACAATAGGCCCGCCGTCGCAGCGAACAGCGTGGCGGGGATTGTCCGTTTGTCTGTACATTGGATGTTTCGCATGGTTAAGTCCTCCCAATAGTCTTGTTCTGTTTCGAATAGGTTTTCAGTAAGGCGGCCATAAAACCGCGAAGCTCCAGCAACTGAGCCAAATCTAAGCTAAATTATTTCGAAGAAAAGTCAAGGTATTGCTTGGTAGGGGTTTTTTACCTATTTGTATAACCAATTATGAATATTGTTTATACAATAGCTGTATTTCTGAAACTTATAATCGGGTTTAGAAGTATCTGGTAGCGCACTCTGGACCAGCCAGTAGAGAGGTTTGGATGAGCGATCGGTGAGTTATTGGTGATCGTCAGCCGTTTCAAAATGCCTGCCGGAGCGATGTTGCCGATCCGGCGGATTGCCCGGAGGAACGGACTTTTGAAGATAGAGCACCTCGACTTTCAGATTTACCTTGTCTGGATTTGTCGCACTCGCTGTTCCGGTGACGTCAATCGGCTGACCCAGGTTGGTCTGGCCATCCGGGCAAACGCCGTCAAAAGTGCTGAGAATGACGTCGACCGCGCTGCGCAACGATGTACATAAGTGCACCTTTCGTGTCTTTTCGACTCGCGAGGCGAGCATAAGTCTCATTCAGAGCCCGGCGCAGGGTGAACAGCCTAAACGTTCCGGCCATCTCCGTCTGTAGAACGGCCGGGAGATCGAACACCTCATTTGGATCCTTTTTGATACCGAGAGCGCAGTAGTAATAATATCGAGCCAGAATTTCCCAAGGAGTGTACGATAGCCATGAAGTCACACGGAAGCCCGCAGCAACGACAAGGCTCTCCAAGGTCTTCGGTCCGAAGTGGCTCACATGTTGATGTGGAATCCATTTTGGAAATCCCGCCCCTAGGGCGTGTACCACTTCGGATTCAAAATTATCGGTCATGATAATTAGGTAACCAGACGGCCGCACGTACTGCACCAATTCACTGACAAAGCCGGGCGGATCGGAGATGTGCTCAATCACTTCGAGTGCCGTCACGACATCGAAGCTATCTCTTGCAAGACCCGCGGTTTGGAGCGAGCTATTGCGTACGTCAACTCGCAGCTGGTCAATTCCGTATCGTGCCTCTTGTTTTGACAGTTCTATGCCAACGCCGTTGATTGAGTAGCGGTCACGCAGCTCTTTGAGAAACAAGCCGTAGCCTGTGCCGACATCGAGGACGGTCTTAGTTGATCTGACATCTACCAATCTGGAAAATAAACGGGCGTTCACTTTTGCGATTGCAATCTGCCCTTGAAGATGCCTCTCGCTCCCAAAATGCTCCGAATAGTACAACGCAAGGCTTTCAGATGACATTATCTTTGCGGAGAACATGAAGCCACACCGTGCGCAGAGCCGCACAGGAATTTCGGGAAAAGAAATAAAGTCTGTGCAGCTGGCCGAGCCACATAGCGGACAGCCCGGGCGTGTGATGAATTCAAATCGTGGGCTCATAAAGAATTCCCAGATGGGCATTTGCTGCCTGACAATGGTAGCTTTCGGGGCGGTTTGAAAGCCGGTCGGCCCCGGGCCAGAGTCAGATTTGCTCGACCAAAATGCCACCAAGCGCGAACTGTGTAGCATAGCGCACTTCGTCCCGTTCGGCACGTTCAAAGCTGTGGTTACGGCAAGCTCCGCCTATTCGTCCGCGCCTCAAATGATCCCCAGAGTAGCGTTAAATGGGTTTCCCTCGCCGCCGCTTGCCCGGCTGGCGTCCAAGGAGGCTAGCCCCAGGTCAAATTGATCTGGACCGCGACAAATATGCGGCGAAAGCGGCCGCTTGGTGCTGAAAATCGAAAAGCCTCTCAAAGCAAAATAACTGCGGGCCCGCCCGGTTTGGTCTCGGGCAAGAACCAAAATTCTTGCCCGGATTTCTATACTGTCCCTCGGCCGCACCGGGCCGAATCACTTTAGTGGCGGCCGCTCAGAAGTTAGATCCGAATGGCGGGCTTGGGTCGTATCCGTCTGCGGCGTTGCCGGGGAAGGGCTGGATCGCCGTGATGCAGCCAAAAGCATCTGGCGGAACGAGGCTGCCCGCGGCGCCGCAGACAAAATAGCTGTCAATCTTCGCGCTTCGCGCCGCGAGCAGATGCGGAGTCGAGCTGCCCGGGCAGGTGACGCTATTCGGCCCCGCATGGACGCTACCAAAGACATGGAATCCATAGGCCCCATTGGTGCCATCGGCCGGGTTGGTCGGCCGGAAATAGCTGTTGTAGGTGCCGGGCCGGCCAAATGCCTCATCCAGCGGCGAAGAATCGGTTATCCGCAGCCTTTTTACGATGCCCGCAGGCACGATATTGCCGATCGGAGCGCCGCCCGGAGGAACGGACTTTTGAAGATAGAGCGCCTCTACTTTCAGATTGACCGTGTCTGGCTTTGTCGCGCTCGCTGTTCCATTGACGTCAATCGGCTGCCCCAAATTGCTGCCGGAACCAGGACAGAGCCCGTCGGTAGTGCTGAGAATGACATCGACGGCATTAAAACTGTCCTCGAATGCGGGCTCGATATGGAAGCCCACAACCAGCTGAACGTTGCCATGAGTAGCTGGTAGAATGCGCACCTCATGGGCGAAGGCGGTGGCAACCGAAGTCAAGGCGAACACCGACGTTGCGGCTAGAGCCGCGTAGCTTTTACGTTTCATGAGTATTTTTCCCCTGGACGCTGTTCGTTTTCTGCTTTCATGGAGGGCCGCTTTGGTCCTCCTGCGTCCTGTGACGGCTGAGGCCGGAAAAATCCGTCACTCTTGGAGAAAAATATTTTTGTCAAGCGTTTGTGCAAGAAGATAACGAGGAGACTGCGCCTCATATCAACCGACGCCGCTACCTGGCCGTATGCGCAATGACGGCGGAAACATGATTGCCAATCGCCGCTTGTTGCGCGGCGCTTGCCCGGCTGGCGTCCACGCTAGGGCTGACAACAAATATGCTTTGCAGTTGACCACGACCGGCTTGCTAGCTTGCCCATGTTGGTAGCTCGCTGCAGGACAACTGGCGCTGGTGCCACAAATCCCAGCAGATGTTTTTTGCAGGGAATCCGACTGGAGCCTGTCCTGCCGGAGGAGGACACGACTATTCAGGCAAGGCGCGCGCCGCCGCAAAGCGCTTCGCCGATCGCTGGAGCGAGGTATATCCAAAGGCCGTCGCCTGCTTGCGAAACGATCTCGACGAGCTGTTGACCTGCTTTCGATATAAGACCGGAAAGGAGAGAAAAATTGTGCGAACCACCAACCCCATCGAGCGGCGTTTCCGAGAAGTGCGCCGAACAACCCGCCCCATGGGCGTCTTTAAGGACAAAACCAGCATGGACCGCATCCTCTTCGCGGTCTTCACCCATGAGAACAAATCACAAGGCGTCAGCTCCCCTTTCCTGCTGACACAAACCTTTTGACGTTACCTAGGCGACAGTGTCCAGAGTCCGCCGCATTTTTGATAGGATCACGTGAGAAAATAAATAGACGTGGCAAACTATGCCTTCCGCCTTGCCGCGCCCGTCATCACGATCCGCGATGGGGTTGTCATGGCCTCAAGCCGCAGAAGCTCATTGAGCTTCTGCTCGGTCAACAGGCCCTCTTCTCGGACAATCTCGGCGACTTTCCGCCCTTCCTCAAGCGCCCTGCGCGCGATGCGCGTCGCTGTCTCATAGCCGAGCACCGGCAAAAGAGCCGTTACGAGGCTAATGCTGCTCTCGGCAAGCGACAGACAGCGTTCGCGGTCCGCCTCGATTCCCTTGACGCAGCGCTTGGTCAGCGTGTCGATCGTGGCACTCAACATGCGCAAGGATTTCAAGATGCAAAAGCCGATTGTGGGCTCGAAGGCATTGAGCTGAAGCTGGCCGCCCTCGGCGCACATCGTTACCGCGAGATCGCTGCCAATGACCAGAAAGGCGACTTGGCTGACGACTTCCGGAATGACCGGATTGACCTTTCCCGGCATGATCGAAGAGCCAGCCTGAACCGCGGGCAGGCGGATTTCGCCAAATCCCGCGCGCGGGCCCGAAGAAAGTAGGCGAAGATCGTTGCAGATTTTTGAAATTTTGACCGCGATTCGTTTAAGCACGCCGGAAAACAGCACAAAGGCGCCCATGTCGGACGTCGCCTCGATCAAATTCGGCGCGAGCACCATGGGCTCGCCTGAAACTCGCGCAAGCTCCTCGACGGCAAGCGAAGCATAGCGGGGATCGGCGGTGATTCCGGTGCCAATCGCCGTCGCGCCGAGATTCACCTCGCGGAACAATGCTGCCGCCTCGCGCAGACGGTCAATGTCTTCTTTCAGCGTCGTATGAAAGGCGTCGAACTCCTGGCCAAGGGTCATTGGGACAGCATCTTGCAATTGGGTGCGGCCAATTTTGAGCACATCTGCAAATTCGACCGCCTTGGCTTTGAATGCGTAGGCAAGCTCGCCAATCGCCTTTACTAGCGGCGCGGTCGCAAAAATCACCGCCAGCCGCAAGGCCGTGGGATAAGCGTCGTTTGTCGATTGCGCCATGTTGACGTCGTCATTCGGGTGCAGAAATTCATATTCGCCCCGCCGGCGGCCTAAAAACTCCAAGGCGAGGTTGGCGATCACTTCATTGGCGTTCATATTGGTCGATGTGCCCGCGCCGCCTTGCACGGCATCGACGATAAACTGGCCGTGAAACCGGCCTTCCTTGGCGATGAGGTCGCAGGCGCGATCGATCGCTTCTGCCTTCTGCGGGGAGAGTTGCTTGAGCTGGCGGTTGGCGCGCGCCGCCGCCTGTTTGACGAGCGCGAGAGCGCGGATGAGTTCGGGGAAATGGCCGATTGGAATCCCGGTAATGGGAAAGTTTTCGACCGCGCGCAGGGTGTGGATGCCCCAGTAGGCGTCCGCCGGGACGTCCGCCTCGCCGAGCAAATCATGCTCGCGCCTCGCCGCGCCGCGCGCGATGGCATTTTCCGTCTCGATTTCGTAGCCGGCTGGCACAGTGTCGTGATTTTCAATATCGTTTTTGGTCATGGGATAAACCGGATTCAATGACAACATTTGGAGCGAACTTAGCCCAGACATTTATGGGCCGTGTTAATCGAGATGGTGGCGGATGCGGGTAAGAGCATCTCGGCGATTTCACCGAATGTATATAGGGTGTCCATCGGTCGAATGCCGCGCCCATACGCGACGGGAGCCGCCCGGGAGTTGAGAGGAGCATGCTACGTGCTAAGCCTTGGACGGTGGTTGATTTGCTTGGCGGCAGCCAAGTTTCTCGCTCTGCCCGTAACCGCACAAGACATGATGCGGCATGTCGATCTTTCGAGTCCGGCGTTTAGCTTAGCCGAAATGACCCGCGCCGAGGTCGAGGCGAGCGTACGAGCCGCCCCGGGCGGCGCCGATCTTTCCGGTAAGAGCCTCAACGACCTCGACCTTTCCGGGCTTGATCTCAGCGGCGTGAATTTCCGCGCAGCAAAGATGAATAAAGCAAAGCTGACTGGCGCGAGGCTGGACGGCGCCATTCTCGATCAGGTCTGGGCAATTGGCGCGGATTTCTCGCAAGCGAACTTGAAAAAAGCAAACCTCTTCGGGAGCCAAATGCAAGAAGCCAAATGCGATGGCGCGGATTTTTCGGGCGCCCGAATAACCGCCGATTTGTCCCGCGCGAGTCTGCGCAACGCCAATTTCTCCGGTGCGGATTTGGCGGCAGATATGCGCAACCAGTCAATGGGTCTGATGCGCGCCGTGTTCAAATCCGCCGACCTCTCCGGCGCCGTTTTCGAAAACGCCAATCTCGATTCGACCGATCTGCAATTTGCGAAATTTTTTGGCACCAATTTCAAAGCTGCCTCGCTCGCGGGAGCAGATGCTGGAGGAGCCGATTTTCGCGGTGCGATTTTCGATCACACCAATGTAGACGGGACCGATATCACTTCTGCCAGGATCGACGCCGCGCAATCGGAAACTTTTGCGCGCGCCAAGAATCTTGAACGGGCGATTAGGGAGTGAAACCAGCCAACGGCCGGCAGGGCGGGCAGGGGCGAGGTGCGCGAACAAAAAAAGGAGGCGCCAGATCATTCTGGCGCCAACTTACGTGGCAGACGCCTATTTTTTAGTGCAGCCTTTGCCCGTGGGGTCGAGGCCGAATCCCGCGCCAGTCACAGCGCCCTTGGCCACGGTATCGTCTTCGTCGACTCCGTCCCCGCTGACTCCGACTCCGCCCAGCAATTTATGGGTCGAGCAATTGTATACGGGCTGACCGCCGGCAAAGGTGACAATGCCATGGTGTTTAAAACCTGCCCTGTCGTCGGGAATGAGGGACGGATCTCCTCCAAGGGACCGGAAAGGATTGGTATTGCCCAACCCAAACAAGGGCGCGGGCCCGGGGTCATGGCCTACCATCGTCACGACTCCACCGGCATCGGGACGGGCAGCCAAACCAACGTCGAAGCTGGAAAGCGCTTGATCGTTGCTGCTGACCGAAAGCGCCGTGTAGGCCTTGGCCTCGGCAATCTCTATGCTCGCGCGCCATGCGTCGGTCAGGAGATTTGAGCCAGGCGATTCGCCCGTATCGGTGGCTTGAATGAGCAGGGTCGCGCCTTCCCGGTCGAGTACCGCGCACCACATCTTGGTTCCGCCCGGCCTTCCTACAGTCGAATGGGTCGCCGCAGCCGTGCTTCGGCAAGCATTGAAAATGCCGTTTGCCTGTGCACGCGTTAACACCGCCACGGCCGCGTTTGAAGGTGCGGTCACTGGGGCCACACCTTGACCAGATATTACGATCCCGGGCGCGCGGGCCACTCCAGGACCAGTTGTTATGGTCCCAGCCGCGGAGGCAACGCTTGTACCGGCCAAGGCCACGGCCGCTCCAATCACGAGGGTTCCTGCGACAGCCGATTTATTGGTTTTCCAAATTGTATTCACTTCACCAACCTCCCTTAAATAAGCTTGCAGCAGCTGTGAGTCTTTCGCCGCAATCAAGAAACGCCTAAGTGAAAACGCCGCGCAAGTCGGCGCAAGCTTGCCGGGCCAGACCTGAACCACAGCTAAATGAAACCCAAGCACCAGAATGGGTTTCGTCAGTCAGCTAGCATCAGAAGAGAGCAGTTGCAACTGGCCTTCTTGCCGGCTGCGTGGCGGGAAACCGCGGCGAGATGCGATATTCGCTCCATTTCCCGCGAACGTTTGCGCAATGACGGCAGAAGGCGCCGGGTGAGATTGTTTTGAAATATATGTAGGCAAGAACTGCGGCAGAGCCGAGCACAAACCCGCGCTAAGTGTAATCGGCCTGGATACGGGTTCCAGCGCAGCAACGCCAAGCCCATACCAAACCCGCTCGCGTCGAGCCACTAGCGCGTATTGACGAAAATCTCGCATTGCGTTCAATGCGGACGTGATCGCGATTGCGGAATCTCAGCGTGCTTGTGACGGTCTTGTTCATTGCCTTTGCGGCGGCGCTCCTTGCCGTTCGCAGAGCGGACTATGATGGCCGGCACATCGCTCTGTTATCGGCCGTGATCTGGGGATGCTATCTTTCCATCTCGGCGGACATTCTGAGTCTCATGGCTTTGGTGACGCGATCTGGTCTCGCCGTCGCTTGGATTCTATTTATTCTCGTCGCGTTGCTGTGTGCGCTAAAGACCGGTGCTGCCGAAAAGGTGCTCACGGCCCGCCAGCCTTTCGCCAGGAGTGAGTGGCTGCTTACGTTAGGCCTCGGTCTTGTCTTCGGGATCGTTTGCATTACCGGCTTATTGAGTCCGCCGAATACTCAGGACGCTATGGAGTATCACATGCCGCGCGTTGTCATGTGGGCCTCCAACCAATCGCTACAGCTGTTTTCGACGCCGAATTATGCACAAGTCGTGTACGCCCCTTGGGCTGAAACTGCAATGCTCCACCTCTATCTCCTTTGGGGCAATGATCGCCTCGTTAATCTCGTTGAAGTCTTCAGCCTGATTGGCCTTAGCCTGGGGGCGTCCGCCATCGCCAGGCAGCTCGGTGGGTCACGTTTCGCCCAATTGTGTGCAGCGGTCATCGCCGGCACCATTCCGTCCGCTCTGCTGGAAGCGTCTGGGGCCATGAACACTGCAGCCGGCGCCTTTTGGGTCCTGACCGCCGTATACTTCATGATATGCGCGAGCAAGGAGCAGAGCGCATCAAATCTGTTCGGGCTTTCTGGGGCGATTGGGCTCGCCGTTTTGACCAAGGGTACCGCCTATGTCTACCTTCCGCCGCTGTTATTTGCCGCTTGGTGGCCAAACAGCTATGCGGCGCGTATGAAGCTGTTGCGGCTTGCTCCGGTTCCTGCCCTAGCTGTCTTGTTGATCAACGCGGCCCAATTTTATCGCTGCTACGAACTTACTGGCTCTCCGTTAGGGTTCCCATTTTCCGACGCGGGGCCCGGACTTCAGTGGATGGCAAACCCTGCTTCTCTAGGCGGAGGTGTCGCCAACATTTTTCGGCAGCTGTCCCTGCATCTCCCCACTCCATTTCCGTATGGATATCACATCGTTTGGCTGAACGATTTGACCCAACAAAGCGTGGCGTGGCTATTGAGCCTTTTTGGGCAAGAGACCAATGACCCATCCTACATCTGGCCGCGGCATGAATTCAAAATTAACTACCTTTCATCGAACGAGGTCTTTGCGGGCAACCCGCTGCATTTGTTCCTGTCACTGACGGCAATAGGCTTGCTTTTCAAGTCCGGAGTGGAAAGAAGAGTGCGCGTATTGGCGATAGGTATATTGTTGTCCTTCGCCTCTTTTTCGTTCTTGCTTCGGTGGCAGGAATGGGGAGGGCGGCACCACCTCGCTGTCTTCGCGCTTATGGCACCGGTCATCGCTATCGTTCTCGATGTTGTGGTTTCTAAGCGCGCTCTCCTGGTTGTGGCCGCCATCTTGCTGCTTGTGGCAATGCCTTACGCGCTCACCAACAGCCATCGTTCGGTATTACCGGGAAAAGCAAACTTCTTTAGTCACACGCGCGATGAATTGTATTTTGCGGATTCGCGCCGGGAGATGATTGCCGGGGACGCAATCGCGGCGGCGGCCAAAGTCCGAGCGGCTAACTGCGGTCAGGCCGCAATCGACTCGTTTGTCGACATAGCGGACCGCGAAATCTTGAAAAGTCCGCCTGCCTTCTTTGTTTACCCTTTGATGGCAATGAGCCAAGAGCAGGCAGGCGCAAAAACGTTCGAGTACATCGACGTGCATAACGAAACCAGCCGCTTTGCCCGCGCGCGGAGGACAGAGCCATGCGTGGTAATATGCTTGGATTGTGCCCGCGCGCCGCGGAAATTAGGCCAATACGGCTCCTATGAGCCCAATGTTTTCGGAGAGAACATCATTTTTATAAAACGGCGATCGCAATGAACATCAGCGCCGCATACACTTCGAGGACACCGTTATTCCATTTTTGCTCTTGACCAGGCCGAGTCTTTGGAAGTCAGTTCGCGCCTGAGTTTGAAAAGCCCGATTAAATGCTCCACTGCAATGCGAGGAACCTTGTGAGGCCGGTAAACTTGTGTCGTTCCGCTTTTGCGCCTGCGGTGGTGTACGGGTGTCACTTTGATGCGCAACCCAAGAGCCGTCGCGCGCGCTACGAACTCCCACCAAAAGCCCTGTTTCAAAATGCCGGCGTTTCCCGCCAAAATCCGGCGGAGGCTTGCTTGCCGGATCACGAGGTATGGACACGAAGGATCGCGCAGCCGGACGTCGAAGACGGTCCTGTAAACAAGTCCGAATGCGAAGGACATGGCCTTCCGGATCCATGGGTCACAGCGTTGCCGCCGCCATCCGATCACGAGATCCGCTTCATCCCGCAAGGCCACAAGCCTTGCGAAGTCCGCCGGATCGCATTGCCCGTCGGCGTCGATAAATCCTACCCATTCGGCGCCGGTAGCGCGAATCCCGTCGATCACTGCGCGCGAATAACCTTTGCGTACCGGGCCGGAGATCAATGTCAACGGCAGCTCTTTCGCAAGTAACTTAAGCACCGCAACGGTATCGTCGACGGATCCATCCTCGGCTACGACAAATCGGACCTGGACATTCGATTCCGCCGCCGCATGATAAAATTCCTCCAAGGTGCTCCGGACCGTCGCTCCTTCATTGTGCACTGGGACTACTACGTCGATCGCGTCATAAGGCAGCGGCATTAACCTCGCTCCATCAATAACTTCTCGAATGCCAATGAGGTGCTATTCTGCCGTGCGGCGCACGCCGGGCGGTCTTCGATGCACGGCCGGTAAACGATAATCCCCGTCTCGAAGGCGAGCTACGGCCACGTTTTGCGACGCAATTCATGTAATCGCAGCGGCAAGGCGGCTACGGGTATAACAATTGGCATTTCACGATCCGGTGTGTAGCATAGGCTCGATATAAAACCAGGGAGAGTTTGCGCGGCATATCTATACCGTCTGCAGGGCGCCAAAGTCTTCGCTCGCGATGGCCAAGAGGCGTTTTTCACTTGTGGGAGGACACGGAGGCGATGCGCGGGCGCAACGGAATTTGGACTAGGTTGTGATGGAGACTGGTGGGAAGACGGCATTTGTATTTGCGGGCGGAGGCAGCCTGGGCGCGGTCCAGGTCGGCATGCTTCGCGTCCTGCTTGCGGCCGGAGTGCGGCCGGATTTCGTCATCGGCACATCGGTCGGTGCGATGAATGCCGCTTATTTTGCCACGAGGAAGGTGTCGAGAAGCTCGCCGACCTTTGGCATGGCATTCGGCGCAGCGACATTTTCCCTCTCTCCTTGACAAAAATATTCGGTCTCTTCCGGCAGCCGGACAGCATCGTCGATTCGCGCGGCTTGCGCAATCTGATCGCGGACAATTTGCAATACGCAAGGCTGGAGGACGCGGCAATTCCCGTTCACGTCACCGCGACGTCGGTCGAAGGAATGGCGGTTCTTCTCTCGAAAGGACCGGCAGTCGAGTCGATCCTTGCTAGCACCGCGATACCGGGGGTTTTCCCGCCCGTTCGATTAGAAGGCCAGGTGCTTATGGACGGCGCAATCGCCAACAACACGCCGATTTTGGCGGCGGCGCGCCTTGGAGCGTCGCGCATCGTCGTGCTGCCAACGGGAATTGCTTGCGCCGAGCAAGAACCGCCGAAAGGGGCGATCGCCCGGGCCTTGCACGCAGTCACCTTGTTGATTGCGTGGCAGGTCATTCGCGAGCTCGAGCAGCTCGGGGAGCGAGTCCATGTATGCCTCGTGCCGACGCTCTGCCCGCTCTCTGTGTCGGCTTATGATTTTTCGGCGTCGCACTATCTCATGCAGCGCGCACAAGAGACCGCGCGCAATTGGCTCGATGGCGGCGGCCTCGAGCGCCGGTTTCAGCCACATGAATTTGCCCCGCACCGCCATTGAACATACTCTTACGGGTACATTTATCCTGGATTGGTTACGAGGCCATTGCCGGGGATTGGGTCGGCTCTGGAGCGGTAGCTTCTAGTGGTGGTCACAGCCCTTGAAGTTCGCTATGAATAAAATGTCGCCATCTGCGACGGAAACCAGACCAACCGGTCCGAACCTGGTGTCTTTAGGCGAAATTTTTTAAACTCTTCCGTCTTTGGATCGAGCGATCAGCCGCAAAAGATCGCCAAGGATCTACCAATCATACGGCCGCGGATATAGAACAGCCATTGACCGCAGAGCGATACCAAGGGTGACAGAGAACGGCGCTTGGATCCCTCCTAACTATCGCACTTTGAAAAGGAATTTGGGCATGGCTCGCAGCATCAAGCAAGAACAGCGATTGCTGAGCGCGGACGAATTGAGTTTTGTGGAAAAGTCCCACCATCCGGCGCTAGGTTTGCTGCCAGATGACGATTTGAGAGAATTGCGCAAGCTCCTGCGCGAGCGCCGGGACCGGGCGCAAGACATCGCCGCGCGCCAGCGGCGCGAGTTGCGCGGAAAGGCCGCGCCCAAAGGCGCGCGCCCACCTACGGGAGACAGCGGGACACGCGAAAAACGCGACCTTCTGGCCGCCGCTCTGCAACGGCTGAACAAGGAAGTGGCGCGGCGCGAGGCCAAAGCCGCTCGGCAAGAATTGATCGACAATGCGAAGCGCGCGCTCGAACTTCGCAGGGAAGCGCTAGCCAAATCCGTCCGGCTTTCGCCGGGGCGCACGGCCAATGAAGGAATAAGCCCCAAAACTTCGCTGGCCTATTCGCTGCGCAATCCGGCCAAACTCGGCGCTACCAGCCAGTACAACAAAAATATGCAGGCCAAGCGCGATTCCAAGTAGTTCCTTCGACGCACCGGGAAGTTGGAATAGGCTCGTATGCCAGAGACCGCTCAAAAGACGGCATTCGTATTTGCGGGCGGAGGAAGCCTCGGCGCGATCCAGGTCGGCATGCTGCGAAGTCTATTATCCGCCGGAGTGCAGCCGGATTTCGTCATCGGCACATCGGTCGGCGCAATCAACGCCGGCTATTTCGCTGGAGCGCCAAACGCAGAGGGGGTGGAGAAACTCGCGGGAATCTGGTCCGGCCTGCGGCGCAGCGATGTTTTTCCGTTTACTTTCGCCAGCGCAGTCGGTCTACTCAGACATCCGGATTATATCGTCGACTCTAGCCGCCTGCGGCGTCTGATCGAGAACAACTTGCCCTATGCACGCCTGGAGGATGCGGCGATTCCAGTTCACGTCACAGCGACTAACGTCGAGGGGATGGCGATACTTCTCTCGAAAGGACCTGCGATCGAGGCAATCCTAGCAAGCACCGCGATACCGGGCATTTTCCCGCCCGTTCGAATCGACGGCGAGATGCTGATGGACGGCGCAATCGCCACCAACACACCCATTTGCGTGGCGGCAGATCTCGGAGCGTCTCGCATCATCGTGCTTCCAACGGGATATGCTTGCGACTTAAAAGAGCCTCCAAAAGGAGCAATGGCCAGGGCCTTGCACGCGATTACCCTATTGATTGCAGGGCAACTCATCCGGGATTTCGAGCGGCTCGGGGACGCAATCCACGTCGCCTTCGTGCCGACGCTCTGCCCGCTCGATGTCTCGCCATATGATTTCTCGGCTTCGCATCATCTCATGCAACGTGCGGCCGCCAGCACGCGAAGATGGCTCCGTCACGGCGGCCTTTCGCTCCGGTCCCTCCCTCAGGAACTTCAGGCGCACCGGCATTGAGGAGTTCGCTGCGCTCTCATGAAGCACGAGGCCGAGGGAGCGCGCTCGCAATGATCTTCAATTCTGCCAATGCTGCTCGGGAAGGTTGGCCATTTCAGCCCGCTTTAAGTAACGCAGAGAGAGTTTGTGGTGAATCACTTAATCACACCGCTTGCTGCTCTTAGCAATGATGCATTGGGATCGCCCAACGTCGGTTCCAACGGACCGCCTTCGCTGTCCTCATTCCAGGCGTATATGAGCGCAAGCCGCGCTGCGCAATGGTCTCTGTGAGTGTGAATGAAGTCGACAGCCGACTCGCATTCCGCAGCAAACTCCGCGGGAGTAGGCGCTGTAACATAGGTAGCAACATCGACTTGTGAGCGATCACTATGGTCGTAGGCAGGTGGATGCTCTTTCCTCGGACGGGTATCCCATCCGATCATCACTGTCGGAACAACGCCGGCAGATGTTGCTGCTGCCTCCTTGTCCCAATAGGACTGGGTAAAGCGCGCAAGCTCCGCGTATGGTGTTCCGCGGCCAATCGCAGGGAGAGTAATCGCATACGCAGAAATCGCATCGGCGCCCAGGCCGGCGCGCACGGATTCCGCGGCTGCAGGTGTGCCGCTCATGATGATGATGTAGGGATTGCCCAGCCCTGCCTGCTTGGCTGATACTCGCAGACTATTTATAGATTCTGCCATGCTTGTAAGAGAATTTTTCCAATACAATCTGAGCAGGCTGCCAATATAATATATGAAAAGCACGGGTCTTCGATCAAGGATATTCTGATAGTTGTCGTCACGCATCAAGCCGACAATCGTATCAACTGCCATTGTATAATCGCCCGCGTGACCAAGCGTGTCTACGCTCACCATCATCGCATAATTCATCTGAGATTTAATTGAACTGGAACGATGGAATACGAGACCTCTCATCATTGAGTGATTCAGGTTAATCATCCCGTCCTTACCATACATCAAATACGCCCAGTATTTCAGGCCACCAAGCTTTGCAGCAGCAATCTCCTTATCGAAAGTTGCTTGGGTCGGGGCAAACCTAATTTGATTGGGTCCCTTGATTTCGCTATGAACAGGTGCTCGAAACTGCCAATTTTGGGCCCCAAGAGCCTTTTCCTCTTCGAAGCAGGGCTCACTAGGCGAATCGCAGTACTGAGCATCCCAGCGTATTGCTCCGAAAATGCAACCTGAGCCGGTTCGTGACCGAGCGGGTAAGACGCAAGAATCTATGCCAAAAGAGGCGCCGGATGCCAAAAGTGCGCGGCGTGTGATCATTGTCTCGTCGATATCGCTTACAAGAATGAACGAATGAAAGCCGGTGGGAATTATTTTTTGGCCAGGATTGGATCACGCCAAGAAATTTTCTCTCTTACAAACGCTTCAAGACGAAAGCGTCCTGTCCTAGTGATTCTTTGTCGAACAAGACCACCGCGAACGGCAAGGAATTTTGACATATTAGCCGCTTTAGAGCAGGCCAAGGCAGACGGAAGAGTACCAATGGATTTCTTTCCCCGCCTCGCGAGCAACGGATTCATTTTTAAGGCGCCGGAGAAAACGATCTCCCCATGTCGTAAAGACACAGCACCCACCCGGAACAATTATACGGGCGGCCTCTCTAAGCCATAGGGAAGCGGAGCTGGGCGACAAGTGAGAGAAAATCGACCACCCGACCACGAGATCAAAAAACTGGTACGGTAAACTATCGGTGGGCACAAATGCGCCAGAGAAAAACGTTACATAAGGGTTTAGAATTCTAGATAAAGCACAGAGAAATAAATTGCGGCCGTCGCTTTTTACGAAGTTATAGTTGTTCTTTGGAACGGGTCTGTCGGCCATGATGCCCCCTAAGGGTGATGGGCGTCTCGCACTCTCTGCAGGGTCACTACACGAAGCAGCTACCGTGCGAGAAACCTAGCCGATCAACCTTTCGCTCGGCTAAATCCGTTCGCTTAAATCAGTTGAGTGCTTCAAGCGCGTCGTGGAAGCAGCACTCTTAAACCAAAGGGCCTCCCGTAACCGGCCTCTGGAGGTGTGTCCAGCAAGAGTGCGGGCCACAGGGCGGCACCGGCGCAGCATTCCGATTGGACAGAAGAACTAGCCGGTCTTACCAGTCCAAGGAGGGCGCGGCTGTCTCTGCCTTTGTAAGGTTTTGGCCTGGAACCGGACAAAAAGTTTTCACGTGAAACATTTCTGGAATAATTCTAAAGAAGAACCAGACAAATTGCCCAAATCGAAACCGCCCCCACACATGTTCAATCCAACATAAAATGTTTCGATAATTTCAGTCCCTGTCCCTGGTAATTGGAAATGCCGTCTGTGCCGTAAAGGATTTCCGGCCGTTCGGCCATTTTTTCAAAGATGAGGCGGCCCACCGCTTGTCCGTCCTCGAGAAAAAACGGGACTTCGTAACTGCGCACTTCGAGCACCGCGCGCGCCGACGGCCTGTTGTTCGCGCCCGCGCCAAAACCCGGGTCGAAAAAGCCCGCATAATGCACCCGGAATTCTCCCATCAATGGATCGATCGGCACCATCTCGGCGGCAAGATCAGGCGGAATCTGCAGCCGTTCCCGCGACGCCAAAATGTAGAATTCGTCCGGATCGAGGATCAGCCTCTTGTCTGGCCTTGCCCTCACAGGCTCCCAATAGTCCGTGGCCCGGTATGCGCCGGCTCTGTCCACATCGATGATGTCGGCATGTTTTTGCGCCCGGTAACCAATGACGCCATCGAGCGGTTCGGCGCTTAGGCCTACGTGAAGAACAAGCCCGTTGCGCCGCAACTCCAAATCGGAATCTACAAACGCCATTGTTTTGTGCCGTTCACGAAGTTCTTTCTCTGGAACACGTAGCTCCCTCTCGTAAACACTGAATTCGGCATGCTTGCGGTGTTGCGAATTCAACCTGCGGAAACGGACCTGATTGAGTTTTGAGCCTTTGCGCACCCGCACGCTGAAACTGCGCGGAGAAACTTCGGCGTAGAGGCGGCCTTCATAGCCCAATGCCACGCGGTCAAATACGTCGCTATTGTCGGTTGAGAGGCGAGTGAATATATCGAGGCGGCCAGTAGAACTTTTCGGGTTGGCGACGGCGAATATTTCTTTTGACAAACTCAAATATTCGAGCAGCGGGATCACGTACACACAGCCGCGTTCTAACACGGCGCCATTACCTTCGAGGCTTATCTCTTCGTCATCACTTTCGAGAGCCTGCAGTCGATCACTAACTTTATGGCCTCGGCCCGGTAAAAAGCTAGCGCGCACCCGATAGGCGCGAGAGCCCAAACGAAGGTCTAGGCTTGCCGGTTGAAGCTGCTCTTCTTCGATTGCACATTCAGCTAGAATCATCTTTCGCCGCAGCATCAGCTCGATCTTTTCACGCGGAAGCAAGCCGAACTGCGTCCCGAAATCGTTCACACCGAAAAGCGGTGCGTCTATAATGTTGTCGCGCCCCGCGTCGGCAAAGAGGGAGAACAATCCGACGGTCATGACAGCCTTAACAAATCGAGTTCGGACAAGGACTTGAACAGAGCTGGACTGCCAGATGAAACGTTCGCTGCGCCATCTTCCCCGCAATCCCCGCTATCCATCCACTAGCTTGAAAATCGTTCATATATGAGTAAACGAGTTAGCATCCAGGAGCAAAGAGTCGCAGAGGCGGGGCGCTGTATGCCGCTGAAGGGCACTGACGTACCGGCCATGGCAAGGGAACCGGAACGACTGCGCGCGGGCCGGCCGAGGCGCGGATGACGGGCGACGAGATTCTGGGGTTTGCGATTCCAAAAACGTCTTTATGACGGCCTGCGATTCAAACGATCGAGCCCAATGGCAGGCTCTTGCGCCGGGGCTCCTTCGGCCATTTGCCTGCGCAAGCTCAATGGCCGCATGTCGGTCCAGACTTCGTTAATATACGCGAGGCATTCCGCCTTGCTGCCGGTCTTTCCAGCCACGCGCCAACCGGCTGGTACCGCCTTCCAATCCGGCCAGATCGAATATTGCTCCTCGTGATTTATGATCACGGTATAGATTGCCCCGCCATCTTCTTCCCAAACCATTTTTGGGCCTTTCGAATCCCTGCCAGCTTCCTGAGAGCCAGAGTCTTAATCACGAAACCGCTTGTTTCAAAATCCTTTGCGGGTCCAATTCGACGCCGCGAGCGTTAGCGCCAGACTTTTGAGCGGCAATTAGCGCCTTTAAGAAGCAGCTGGATATGAGATCGAGTTGCGGCTGCTCTAAGATTGTCCAGTGATTCCCACCGATAGGCGCGACAGTCAGAGATGGGCAAACTTTAATCCACCCATGCGTTGGCTCTGAGCCTAAGTTCGGATCATCCGACCGGAAAAGGGTTACCGGAACATCGAGCGGCATTGGCGACCATTGAAACACATGCTTGGTTCGTAAAGCGACGCAAAGACGCCGTTTGAAATTATGGGCGCGCTCATTCGACAACAGGGGAATTAACGCGGAAATGATTATACGAGCAATCCGAGCGGGGCATCGGTGGACTGAAAACTCTACGGACCAACTCGAGAAAGATTGACGCAAAAAGGTGAGAATGCCCCGAAGAGTCCGTTTCGATCGCAAGGCCGGCACGTCATCCCTTAGAATGGCGTTTTCAAACGAAGCCGCATCCGATCTAGATAAGAGGAATTCAAGTGGAGCGTCAATTAACCCAAGAAAATCGACGCGAAATTGCGATCGAACGAGCCGCCGCGCCGTCTCGAAAGCAACATATCCGCCGAATGAATAGCCGGCAAGAAGAACAGGAGCGCCACGGCACCGCGCCATGATCTGCCCTGTGCAAGCTTCAACCATTGCGTCGAAATCGAATGTCGACGCAATCATCCTATCCCAATCCGGATAGTCGATCAGAACAAAACGAACACGATCTGCAAGTGAAGTGCGGAATTGTCCAAGATGCGGCTGGTCGCCATAAATTCCGGGAAACACGAAAACCAGCGGGCGCGCGCTGTCAATCTCGTTTGTAGAACGTAGCCCGCACCCCTTTTCCGATATCGCGGCTGCAAGTTGACGTACCGTCGGCTGCTCAAAAAGCGCAGACACGGCAAGATCGCTGCCGATGGCCATGTTGATACGGGCAACAAGTGTGATAGCTCCGAACGACGAACCGCCAAGTTCGAAGAAATTATCGTCAAGACCAACGTCTGCTTTGCCCGTAAGCTCGCTGAAGAGGTGGCAAAGAATTGCCTCTTGGCTGTTGCCAGGGGGCAGGGGTGGATTAGGAGCTACAGCGATGTTGCGCGCGGAAAGGGCAGGGCGGTCGACCTTGCCGGTAACGGTAAGCGGCAGCGCGTCGAGTGCGACAAAGTGCGAGGGGACCATGTGATCGGGCAGGCGCGCGGCAATGACGGTACGCAGCTCTGCCGATGCCGGCAAAATCTTGCCGGGGCGCGCCACCAAATAGGCAACGAGGCGCAACTCGCCTGCAATCTCGCGCGGGATGACCGCGGCCTGGGCGACGCCATCGATGGAAGTGAGCGCTTGTTCAATCTCATTCGGCTCGACGCGGAAGCCGCGAATTTTGATCTGCTGGTCGGCCCTGCCGAGAAACTCAAGCACGCCATCGGCACGCCAGCGGGCGAGATCGCCCGTGCGGTACATCCGTGCCCCCGGCGGCCCAAAAGGGCAAGCGATGAAACGTTCCGCGGTCAGGCCAGGATTCCCAAGATATCCCCGGGCAAGGCCTGCTCCAGCTATGTAGAGCTCGCCGCAAACGCCGATAGGAGCAGGCTCGAGGCCGGCGTCCAAGACATAGACGCGCGTATTCCAAATCGGGCGGCCAAGCGGAGGAACGATTGCACCGGTCAAGGGATCGCTCATCGTTGCGCAGACTGTTGTCTCGGTCGGACCATAGGCGCTGGTCATCCGGCGCCCCTTGGACCATTGCGCGACCGTTTGCGCGCTCGCGGACTCTCCGCCGACGATCAAATTTGGACAAGACGACAGACTGTCCGGTGACATCATATTCAAGACCGCAGCCGGAAAATTCAAATGCGTCACGCCGCACTTTTTCGCGTAAGCGGCAAGTGCTTCCCCAAGAGCCAATTGGCCTGGCGCCAGTATGAGCCGTGCTCCCGAAAGCATGCTCAAGCAAAGGTCAAAAAGAGCCACATCGAAGCTGATTGAGACGAACTGGAGGAGCCCGGACTGGGCTGTGAACGCCAAATGTTCGATCTGACTGAAGGCAAGGCTCGGTATTCCGGAATGGGAGACAACGACGCCCTTTGGGGTTCCCGTGGACCCTGACGTGTAAATGACATAAGCGGCGTTGAGCATCGTCAGCGGCCGTGCCCGGTCCCGGTCGGTCGGA
>JACXTT010003372.1_pt1 | contig 24653 bp, 24 predicted proteins | sample 9270951 | NCBI WGS metagenome assembly JACXTT01 (sample SAMN15532306, study PRJNA645909) | rock metagenome | isolation source: weathered quartz diorite | place: Puerto Rico | collected 2017-06-21
TGGTCATCAACGGCTACATGACGCTCAAGAGCGGCGTGCAGGTGAAGGAGCGCAACGTGGAGATGCTCTTCGACCAGGGGCAGTTCTGGGAGAACGTCGACTGGTCGCGCACGCGCGCCTATGCCATGGGCCTCGGCGAGGTCTATGTCAATCTGAAGGGGCGCGAGGCGCAGGGGATCGTCAACGCGGGCGCCGAGTACGACGCGCTGAAGAACGAGCTCAAACAGAAGCTGGTGACCATGCAAGACCCCGAAGACGGCGCATATCCCGTGCGCCGCGTCCTGGCGCGCGAGGAGGTGTACCGCCAGTTCGACCCGAACATGATCCCCGACCTCTTCGTCACCAACAACGACGGCTACCGCGTCTCCTGGCAGACCTCCCTCGGCGGCATCCCCAAGTCGCTCATCGAGCCGAACAAGCAGGTGTGGAGTGGCGACCACTGTTCGGTCGACCCCGAGATCGTGAAGGGCATCTTCTTCATGAACCGCCGCCTGGGCACCGACCGCGCGCCGTACATCGCCGATGTGTATCCGACGGTGCTGGGGTTGTTGGAGGTTTCTGCGCCGTATGAGGTTGATGGGGTTGCCTTGCGTTAATAGCTGTCAGCTCTCAGCTATCAGCTCTCAGGGGAAGGACGATGGATTCGTTTCGTGACTTGATCGCCTGGCAGCGCGCGATGGCCCTGGTGACAGAGGTCTATCGCGTGACGGACGATTTCCCTCGCCGTGAGATGTATGGTTTGACACGGCAAGTGCGCGACGCGGCGGTATCTGTACCAAGTAACATCGCTGAAGGGAAGGGAAGGAAGACAAAGCGCGACTATGTGCAGTTTCTATATCGCGCGCGCGGGTCGCTGCTGGAAACCGAAACTCAGTTGGAAGTCGGGAGGAATCTCGGGTTTCTCGAACAGGCGCCATTTGCGGACGTACTGAAGCTCGCGCAGGAAGCTGGCCGAGTGCTGAACGGTCTCATTGCAGACCTCGAGCGCCAGATCGACGAATCCCCTGATAGCTGATAGCTGACAGCTGAGAGCTAAGACAGTGGACTACAAACGCCTCCTAACCCAAGTAGAACGCACCCTCGCGCAGATCGAAAGCGCCGAATCCACGCGCTTCACTATCGAGCAGATCGCCGAGACCATCGCCGTCAACTTTCGCGAGGAGCTGGGCATCACCGGCGGGCGCATCTACGAGCTGAACGACGGCAACGACTACGAGCTGGTCGGGCGGTTCGGGCAGGTGCGCGACGGCGCGCTCGGCATCGTGGTACCGAAGGACTACAAGCCCATCGAGCTGGTGCTGGAGAACGGAGTGGTGGTCATGGACCCCACTGACCCCGGCGTCGATCCCGTTCTCGAGCAGCGGCTCGGCGCGCGGCGTTTCGCCGCGGTGGCGGCGGGGGAGACGCACTCCCACATCATCGCCTTCGACGTCGCGCCGGAGCTGAGCCGCGAGGATGTCCTCTTCTCGCTCAACCTCGTCCGCTACGCCATGAACCAGCGGCTGCGTGCGGATCGTTACGAGTCGCTCATCGTCGAGGCGCAGCGCATCCAGCAGTCCATCCTCCCGCAGCGCGTCCCGCAGTACGCCGGCTTCGACATCTGGGGAAAAACTGTTCCCGCCGAGGTGGTCAGCGGCGACTTCTACGACTTCATCCCCATCTCCGACAACATCCTCGGCCTGGCCATCGCCGACGGCTCGGGCCACGGGCTGCCGGCCGCTCTGGTGGTGCGCGACATCTACATGGGCCTGCGCATGGCCACCGACCGCGACTTCAAGATCATCCGCACCATGGAGAAGCTCAATCACATCATCCATCGCGGCCGGCTGACCACGAAGTTCGTCTCGCTGTTCTACGGCGAGCTGGAGACCGGCGGCATCCTCATCTACTCCAACGCCGGGCACAATTACCCCTTCGTGGTCAAAGGCAATCGCGTGGAGTACCTCAAGAACGGCGGCCCGGTGCTCGGCCCCACGCCCGACGCCACATACACGCGCGGGTTCGCCAAGCTCGATCCGGGCGACCTCCTCTGCCTCTACTCCGACGGCATCGTCGAGGCGCACAACTCCCGCGATGAAGAATTCGGACTGGAGCGCCTGGAGCGGCTGGTGAAGGTCAACCGGCCGCGCTCGGCGGCGGAGATCGGGCGCGAGGTCCTGGCGCGCGTGACGAAGTGGGGGAGGCGCGACCCGGACGACCGCACCGTGGTCATCGTCAAAGCGGTGGCGCAGTGAGCGACGTCCTCTACTTCAACGGCCGCTTCACCACCACCGATGAGCGCGTTCTCGGCGTGGAAGACCGCGGCTTCCAGTTCGGCGACGCGGTGTACGAGGTCTTCAAGTTCCTCGGCAAGCGTCCGGCATTTCTCCTCGATCACTACCGGCGCATGGACCGCGGCCTGCGCGAGATCGACATCCGCAGTCCGTGGACGGAAGCGGATTTCGAGGCCGTCACGGCCGAGCTGCTCGACCGCACCGCCTTCGCAGACGGCATCGTCTACGTCCAGGTCTCGCGCGGCGAGTCGAAGCGCGCGCACTTCTATCCGGACGACATCCGTCCGACGACGGTGGCGTATTCGCGCGCCTTCCCCTTTCCCGACGCGGCGAAGAAAGAGCGCGGCATCCGCCTCCTCACCGCCCCCGACCAGCGATGGAAGCAGTGCCAGGTCAAGTCGGTCAATCTGCTGCCGAGCGCGCTGGCCAAGAAGCGCGCGCAACGCGCCGGCGCCGACGAGGCACTGCTGCTCGGCGACGGCTTCGTGCGCGAGGGCGCCAGCGCCAGCTTCTTCGTCGTCAGCGGCGGCCGCCTGATCACCCATCCGCTCGACGAGCACATTCTCCCGGGCGTCGTCCGCGACCGCGTGATCGGTCTGGCCATCGCCGCCAAGATCCGCGTCGACGAGCGGCCGCTGCGCGAGGAGGAGCTGTTGGACCTCGGCGAGGCCTTCATCACCAGCACCACCATGGGCGTGATGCCGGTCTCGGAGATCGACGGGCGGGTGATCGGCAACAGCCGGCGGGGGGAGATCACCGGCACGCTGCAGCGGCTCTTCGACGATCTCGAGAAGCAGGAGACGTCGCGCCGCTAGAGCAAAGGACGGAGCGCCGGCGTCTCCGCCGGCTGGCCCGAGAGCCTCTCGCTCTCGGCGGCGGCGGGACGCCGCCGCACCAGCCGCCGGGACGGCGGCGCTCCATCGCGTTATGACGTGTATTGTTAGGAGTGTCGGCGCCGCGGACGAACGCCAATGCCAAGGTTTCCGGCGGCGGTGAGGAGCAAGAAGGCGCCGGCGAGCGCGGAGCCGACCAGCGTCAATTGCAGGATGTGATCGATCAGCGAAGCGCCGCCCCAACTGCTGACGACATACAGAAGCAGCGTCCCGACGGCAGCGATGAGATAGATCGCGCCGACGACACCGAGGGCCACATTGCCGGACCGAGAACGAATCTCAATACGATGGGTCATGACCCGCCTCCCCGCACGGAGCCGCCACTGCTCGAGTGGAAGTCTGAAGTATAAGCAGTTTGCAGCAGATGAAAGGAGCTTTTTTGATGGCCTTCAGTCGTCGCCAGAGATGAGGTCGCCAAGCACGTTGCCCGCCAGGCCGGCGAACCCTTTCGACTCGTCGCGGTGCCCGCCCGCCGCCGCGATGATCCGGTTGGCCAGCCGGCTGAAGGGAAGCGTTTGCAACAAGACGTGCCCCGGCCCGGTGAGGGTGGCGTAGAAGAGGCCCTCGCCGCCGAACAGCGCGTTGCGGAAGCCGCCGACGAACTGGATGTCGTAGTCGACGGTGTCGGCCATGGAGACGATGCAGCCGGTGTCGACGCGGAGCTGCTCGCCCGGCGCGAGGGTGAAGTCGATCATGGTGCCGCCGGCGTGGAGGAAGACCAGCCCTTGCCCGCTGATCTTCTGCAGGATGAACCCTTCGCCGCCGAACAGCCCGGCGCCGAAGCGCTTGGTGAAGGCGACCGAGAGGTCGACGTTGCCGATCGCCGCCAGGTAGGCGTTGCGCTCCGCGAGGATGGTGGTGTTCTTCAACTCGATGGGAAAGATCTTGCCGGCGATCGGATTGGCCAACGCCAGACGCCCGCTCGGCGCGTTGCAGCGGAAGACGCTCATGAAGAGCGACTCGCCGGCCAGGAACTTCCGCATCAGCCCTTTCATCAGACCGCCCTGCATGGTTGCCTGCAGCTCGATGCCCGGCCCCATGTACAGCATCGCCCCCGCCTCGGCGTAAATCTCTTCGCCTTGATGAAGCTCGATCTGCAACCCCTGCATGTCATCGCCGACGATTTTGTATTGCATGGGTGGATTGTAACGAGGAACGAGGAAGGAGGAACGAGGAACGGCCGGGAACTTGCGCGTTCCTCGTTCCTCGTTCATCGTTCCCTCGTTCGTGCGCCTTCTCGAAACACTCCAGTCGCGTTTTCCCGACTCCTCGCGCACCACCCTCCGCCAGATGCTGCAAACCGGGCGGGTGCGGGTGAACGGCGAGACCGAGAAGGACGCCAAGCGGGAGATCGGCGCGGACGACGCCGTCGACGTCGTCACCAAATCGGTAGCGCGGCAGCTTCCGCTGGGGCTGACCATCCTGCACGAGGACAGCGACGTCATCGTCGTCCTCAAGGCGCACGGGCTGCTCACGGTGGCCACGGAGCGCGAGCGCGAGACGACGGCACAGGCCTACCTCAACACCTACCTGGGCGCGCGCCGCGAGGAGCGCGTGCACGTCGTGCACCGGCTCGACCGCGAGACCTCCGGCGTCCTCGTCTTCGCCAAGAACTTCCATGCGCGCGAGCGGCTGAAGGAGCAGTTCGCCGAGCACAGCGTGGAGCGGCTGTACGTCGCCGTCATCGAAGGCGCGATCGATCCGCCGCACGGCACCATCCGCTCGCATCTTTTCGAGCGTCCCGATCTGAAGATGGTCAGCGTCGAGCCGCGGCTGGACGCCAAGCTGGCCGTCACGCACTACCGCACCATCAAGTCGGCCGCGAAAGTCTCCATGCTCGAGGTGACGCTGGAGACGGGGCGCAAGAACCAGATCCGCGCGCACTTATCCGAGGCCGGGCATCCGGTGGTGGGAGACCGGATGTATGGCGCGAGCACCAACCCGCTCGACCGGCTCGGCCTGCACGCCAAGCTCCTCGGCTTCGTCCATCCCACCAGCGGGAAGAAGATGACCTTCACGGCGCCGCCGCCGCGGTCGTTCGGTCAGCTTTTTGCAGAGGGCGGAAAGAAAGGAGAGTGAGATGAAGAGGATTCGATGGACTGCGATTCTTCTCTGCTTGGCCGCCATGCCCGTGTTGGCGCAGAAGGCGAAGGTGTACGATTACTCGACGCGCCTCGCCTCGCTGCTGGCCGATACGCAGGGGAAGGCAACGATCGGCCCGGCCGCCTGGACGGCGATCGCCAATGAAGCGGTCGCGCTGGCCAACAAGCTGTACGCCGCCACCGTCCTCGACAAGAAGGCGCACGGGCTGGCGCGCGACGCTCGGCAGCACATCCACGAGATGCGCAACGCGGCGAACAAAGGCGACGCCGACGGCGCGAAGACGCACGCCGGATTGGCGCTGCCGTCCGTCTATCAGCTGATCGATTGGTCGGCGCCGCCCCGGTAGGCCGGGCTTCAGCCCGGCTGCCGGGCTAAAACCCTGCCCACAAGTGATCAGACGAAGCTGACCGCCAGCTTCGACCCCTCCTCGCGATAGATCGTGTCGACGAAGCGGATGACGTTCGACTTCAGCGACATGAAGAGCGAGGAGACGCGGATACCGCCGCCGAAGAAGCGGACGCCGCGCAGGAGATCGCCATCGGTCACGCCGGTGGCGCAGAAGATGATGTCGTTGCCGGCGGCGAGATCTGCGGTGTCGTAGACGCGGTCGCCGTCAACGTAGCCCATCGAGCGCAGCCGTTCCTCCTGCCACTTCTCCAACGGTTTGAGACGCCCCTGCATGCGGCCGTTGAGACAGCGCATGGCCGCGGCGGTGAGCACCCCCTCCGGCGCGCCGCCGATGCCCATGGCGGAGTGAATGCCGGTGCCGCGCACCGCCGCGGAGACGCCGGCGGAGAGGTCGCCGTCAGTGATGAGCTTGATGCGGGCCCCTGCTTCGCGGATCTGGGCGATGAGGTCGTGATGCCGCTCGCGGTCGAGCACCACGATGGTCAGCTCATTGACGTCGCGCTGGAAGGCGTCAGCGATCTGATTGAGGTTCTCGTGAACGGAGTTGGCGAGATTGACGCGGTCCGCCGCCGTGGGGCCGACCACGATCTTGTCCATGTAGACGTCGGGGGCGTTGAGCAGGCCGCCCTTCTCGGAGGCAGCCAGCACGGCGATGGCGCCCGCGGCGCCGGTGGCGCAGAGGTTGGTTCCTTCCAGCGGGTCGACGGCGATGTCGATCTCGGGATAGATCTCCCCCTCGGTCCATCCGCGGCCGAGCGGCTCGCCGACGTAGAGCATCGGCGCTTTGTCGCGCTCTCCCTCGCCGATGACCACCGTGCCGCGCATCTTGAGGCGGTTCAGCTCCTCGCGCATCGACTCGACGGCCACCTGATCGGAGTATTTCCGTTTGCCGTAGCCCATCGTGCGCGCCGCGGCGATGGCCGCTTTTTCGGTGACGCGCAGGAAGCCGGTTTCGAGACTCGATTCCATTCCGTCCCTTTTGACCCTGAATTTTGCCGCGCACTCTAGCAGATGTGTAGGCGCGGCCGGACCTATCTCTTTGTGGCCTCGGCCTCGCGCTTTGCCGTGGCTTCGCGCTCGTCCTTCGCGCTCATCGGCGGGTTGTACGCGGGGATACCGGTGACAGCCTCGCCGATGATCAGGTTATGGATGTCGTGCGTCCCCTCGTATGTCTTGACCGACTCGAGATTGAGCATGTGGCGGATGACCGGGTACTCGTCCGAGACGCCGTTCGCGCCGAGGATGTCGCGGGCCATGCGCGCGCACTCCAGGGCGATGTTCACGTTGTTCATCTTCCCCATCGACACATGATGCGGCTTGAGACTGCCGGCATCCTTGAGGCGTCCCATCTGCAGCGCCAGCAGTTGCCCCTTGGTGATCTCGGTGATCATCCACGCCAGCTTGTTCTGCACCAGTTGGTGCGCGGCGATCGGCTGCCCGCCGAACTGGATGCGCGACTTCGCGTACTCCGTCGCCGTGTGAAAGACGCCCATCGCCGCGCCGAGCGCGCCCCAGGCGATGCCGTAGCGCGCCTGCGTCAGGCAGGAGAGCGGGTACTTCAGTCCGTCCGTCTTCGGCAGCACGTTCGCCGCCGGGATGCGGCAGTCCTCGAAGAAGAGCTGTGACGTCACCGAGGCGCGCAGCGAGAACTTTCCCATGTGGTAGGCCGTGGTGAAGCCGGGCGTCCCTTTCTGCACCAGGAAGCCGCGGATGCTCCCCTCGCTCTTGGCCCACACCACGGCCACGTCGGCGATCGAGCCGTTGGTGATCCACGCCTTCGCGCCGTTGAGGACAAACGAGTCTCCCTCTCGTCTGGCGTAGGTGCGCATCCCGCCGGGGTTCGATCCGAAGTCGGGCTCGGTGAGGCCAAAGCAGCCGATCTTTTCTCCCGCGGCGAGCTTGGGGATCCAGTAGTCGCGTTGCTCCTGCGAGCCGTACGCGTTGATGGGAAACATGACCAGGCCGGACTGCACGGAGGCGAAGGAGCGGAGGCCGGAGTCGCCGCGCTCGAGCTCCTGCATGATCAGTCCGTAGGCGACGTGGTTCAGGCCGGGGAGGCCGTAATCGCTGATGGTGGCGCCGAAGAGCCCCATCTCCGCCATCTTGGGGATGAGGTGCATGGGGAACTTCTCTTCGCGGTTGGCGTGCTCGATGATGGGGAGCACTTCCTCGTCCACGAAGTCGCGGACGGTCTGCCGCACCATGAGCTCGTCCTCGCTGAAGAGCGAGTCGATCTGCATGTAATCAACGCCGGGGAAAGTGGCCACGATGTGCTCCTTTTGCTGGAGGGCGATCATATCAATCGGCGCGCGGTGAATAGCACGTGCGCATGCGGGTAGCCGAAGTCGACGCGCTGCGCGCGCACGTCGCCGAACCCGTGCCGCTCCAGCCGCGCGGCGAAGGCGTCTGGCCGCTCGTAACTGAACGACTCGCCGAGAGTCAGGCCGAGCTTCGAGGCCAGCCACTCCTGCGCGCGGTTCCATGCGTTCTTCAGGCGCGCGGTGGGGTCGTGCTCTTTGATGATGAGCACCCCGCCGCTGCCGAGCCGCGACGCGCAGCGCGCCAGAAGCGCGTCCCACTCCGCGATAGGAAGCTTGTAGAGGACGTCGATGATGGTGATGGCGTCGAAACGGCCGCCGACGCAGTCGTCGAATCCGGCGACGAACGTTACCCCGTCGACCGGCTGCACCTTGCGCAGGTCCGGCTCCATGGCCACCACCCACCGCGCTCCGCGCGCGGCGACCAGCAGCGTGAAGAGGCCATGCCCGGCGCCGACGTCAAGCACGCGCGCCTCGCGCGGCACTGCATCGAGCACGCGGAGAAACGGGCAGGTGAGGAAGCGAACGAGAACATGCGCGCGCGTGCGCGCGCCGCGCCGGCGGAAAGCGCGGTGAAGTAGGATTAGAGTGCGGATGAAAGACACAGCGCGATTCTACGAGTCCTGCGTCCTGCGTCCTGAGTCCTGATGAGCACGCAGGACGCAGGACGCAGGACGCAGGACTGGTGGCGCGAAATCGGCGGATCAATTGTCGTTCTCATCACCCGCATCATCATCGCGCCGAAGACCCCCTGGGAAAACGACGAGTTCCTCTTCGCCGAGGCGGTGCGGAAGTTCGATCCGTCGAATTACCATCCCCATCCGCCCGGCTATCCGCTCTACGTCCTCCTCGGCAAGGCGTTCGCGCCGCTGGCAGGCGATCCGTGGCGCGCGCTGGTGGTGCTGGCGATCATCGCCGCGCCGGTGGGCTTCATCGCCTTGGCGCGCGCCTTCCGCAACTGGATCGGCGACGCCGATCTCGCCGTGGCCGGCGCGCTCCTCTATTACTTCTCCGCCAGCATGCTGGTGCACGGCGCGCTCGCGCTGTCCGACGGCGTGGCGATGGCGTTTGTGGCGCTTGTCATCCTGACCCTGAGCACCAGCGAAGGGGAAGGATCGGTGTGGGTGGGGGGCGCGGGGAACATCCCTCAGCGCGCCGCCCCCCCCCACCGATCCTTCCCCTTCGCTGGTGCTCAGGGTCAGGATGACAGGAACGCCATCCTCCTCGGCCTCTGGTCCTCCGCGGCCATCGGCTGCCGTCCGCAGCTCGCCCTTCCCATTCTCCCCATGCTGGCCGTCGCGCTGTGGCGCACGGCGGGGAAGCGGCAGCGCATCGCCTGCTGCGCCACGTTCGCCTTCCTCTTGCTGATGTGGTTCCTCCCGCTGGTCGACGCGGCCGGCGGATGGGCCAACGTCATCGCCTACGAGACCAAGCAGGCCGCGTACGCGGCGGCGCACGACGCGGCCATGTCGCGCGGCGCGAAGTCGTTCGGCGAGATCGTAGTGCGCTTCGTCTTTCATCCCTGGGGATCGAAGTACCTCACGCTCCCGCTCTTCCTCTGCGCCACTCTCGGCGTTCCCGCGTTCGCGCGCCGCGCGCGCGCGCTGCTGCCGCTCATCGTCTTCACCGTCGTGCAGCTCGCCTTCCAGATCTTCTTCATGGACCCGGCGGACGGCGCGCGCTACTCGCTGCCGTCGATGATTCTCGTGGCGCTCCTCGCCGCGCTCGGCCTCGACGTCATTCGCCGCAGCGTGCACGTGCGCGCCGCGCCGTACGTCGCGGCGGCGCTCTTCGCCGCGGCGTCGTGGTGGTACGTGGCGCCCATCGTCGGCACGCGCGCCAGGCAGCCGTCGCCGCCGTTCGAGGCGGCGCAGTACGCGGAGAAACACTTCGCGCCCGGCACCATCGTGCTGTACGACAACGCGCTCAAGCCGCACGCCGAGTATCTGATGGGGCGCTTCCATCCGATGCCCATCGAGAAGGGGCTCGCCGCGTACTACAAGCGTGGCGACGTGCCGCTGGTCATGTTCGTCGACGGCGGATCGGCCGACGCCGCGGCGCGCACCTTCTGGTGGCCGCCGAGCGATGCGTACGGCAAGCTGACGCGCAACCTCTATCGCCAGGTCACGCTCGATCCGGTGCCGCTCAGCAGGCGCTATCTCCCGCTGCGCGGCGTCTACGCGCTGGAGCGGACCGTGGCCGGCGACGAGTGGCGGTGGCTCGACCGCGAGGCCGCCATCCGCCTGCCGGGAGGGCGGTACGCCACGCTCTCATTCGGGCTCTCGCCCGACACGCCGTACGACTCCACGCTGGTCGAGGTCGACGTGAACGGCGGCACGCCGCAGCAAGTCATCGTGAGAAAGGGGGAGGTCGCGCGCACCACGATCTGGGCGGGCTTCACCCCCGATCCGGTGATCAGCATCAGCAGCCGGCAGGCCTTCTACCCCGCGACGATCCTGCACAATCAGGATCCACGCAGGTTGGCGGTGCAGTTGAAGGGCGTCGTCGCGCAGTAAACTCACCTCCCGATGCGCCGGCCCAGCGTCTCCTTCGTCATTCCCATGTTCAACGAGGAGTTGAATATCGAGCACGCCATCGACGCGGCAGTCGAATCGCTCGGGAGGTATACCGATGACTACGAGATCGTCATCGTCGACGACGCCTCGACCGATGCCTCGCCCGGCCTGGTGGCCGCGCGCGCCGCGGCCGATCCGCGCATCCGGATGATCCGCCACCAGCGGAACCGCAAGCTCGGCGGCGCGCTGAAGACGGGATTCGCCGCGGCGGCGAAGGAGCTGGTGCTCTACATGGACGCCGACCTCCCGTTCGATCCCGACGTCCTGGGGCGCGCCATGCGCGCCATGGAAGTGACCGGCGCCGACGTCATCGCCGGCTACCGCCACGACCGCACCATCGAAGGGTGGCGGCGCACGCTCTACTCCTACGTCTACAACGCGCTGATCGGAATCCTCTTCGGTTGGCCGCACCGCGACATCAACTTCTCCTTCAAGCTGATGAAGCGCGAAGTGCTGGAAGCAATCGAGCTGAAGTCCGAAGGCTCGCTCATCGACGCGGAGCTGATCGTCAAGGCCAAGAATCACGGCTTCGCCATCCAGCAGATCGGGCTGGATTACTTCCCGCGCATCCGCGGCACCTCGCACCTCTCCTCGCCCGCCGTGATCGTGAAGATCTTCGCCGAGCTGTGGACGTTGTATCCGGAGATGCGGCGGAAAGTAGCGCGGCCCTCACCCGGCGCTTCGCGCCACCCTCTCCCGCAAGCGGGAGAGGGCCGGGAGTGAGCAGCTATCGCTTGGGCACGCGCTCCACCTCCATGGTGGTGACCATGTTGCTCGCCCCGACCGTGGTGTAGACGCCGATGACGTCGATGTCGGTGCTGGAAAGGATCTCGGCGACGCCCTCCGCGAACGGCGGGTTGCCGACGCTGTTCAGGATCTCGCGGCAGTCGATGAGCATCGTCTGTCCCGGCAGGAGCGTTGTGCCGATCCATTGCGACAGACCGCCCGGCTGCTCCGTGATCTTGCCGTACGAGAAGCGCTTCCTCAGGCTGGCGTTCGGATTGGAGGAGAGATTGTGGACGTTGATGGCCGTAAAGTAGGTTCCCGGCGCCACCGCCAGCGCGCCGATTTCCACGGATGTCGGCTTGCCGCAGACGAATTTCGCAGAGTAGCGGAACTGCGTCTGCGCCGAGAGTGCGGCGGGGATCAAGAAGAGCGAGACGAGCAACCATCGTTTCATGACGAAACCTCCTCACAGCAGTAGTGATGTCAGCGGCCCGGCCGTTTCACGCCGCCTGGTGGTCACCGCGGACGACGTCGGCCTCGATCGCGGCATGACCGCCGGCGCCATCCGCGCGCACGACGAGGGGATCGTCACCGCCTGCAGCATCGTGGCCAACGGGCGCGAATTCGACGACGCGGTGGCGCGCCTGCGCGAGGTCCCTTCGCTCGAGGTGGGCGTTCATCTGGCGCTGGTGGAAGAGCGCGCGCTCACGACGGGTTCGATGATGCCGCGCAACTACGTTCGCTTCATCCTAGGCCGGCCTGGCGACGTCGAGCCGGAGCTGCGCGCGCAGATCGAGAAGGTGCTCGCCACGGGGCTGCGCGTCACGCACCTCAACGGCCATCAGCATTTGCACGTGCTGCCGCGCGTCCGGCGCATCGTTCACAGACTGGCGCGCCAGTACGGCATCGGCTACGTGCGCGTGGTGAACGATCGCGGCGGAAAACGGCGGCGGCTGAGCATTGCGGCGCTGAATCGCGTAGGGGCGGCCGCTCACGGCCGCCCGGCGGGCGAGAGCGCCCGCCGATACACCATCGGCGTCGCCGAGGCGGGGCACCTCACGGCGACGCGCATCATTGAGCTGCTCGATCATGTCGATGACGTCACCGAGCTCGTAACCCATCCCGGAATCGGTGTCAGCGGATATGCGCATTGGGGCTACGGTTGGGAGGAGGAGACGCGCGCGCTGTGTGATGCGGACGTGCGCACCGCGATCGCGCGGCATGGGATCGAGCTGATAGCCCCTAGCGCACTTCGATCGCCCGGCTGAACTCCGAGGTCTGCGTCAGGAAGCCTTGATCGATCCCTTGCGGATCGGGCTTGGCGAAGCCGACGTAGTTGATGCGCGTGGCTGTGGCGGTGATGAACAGCCCGGTGAGATCGCCGTCCGCCGCGAAGCGGAATTGCAATGAAGGCGCAGTGGTGATGTATAGCGTGCCGAGCGGGCGTTGTCCCTGGCCGTAGCCCGAGGGATCGGGAGCATCGTTGGCGAACAAGTCGACGTGGGGAGCAAATGTGCCCTGCAGAGGTCCGGTGAAGTCGCCTTCGATGATGGTCTGCTTCGGCGTCGAGGATCGCCTGCCGCAGCGAGCCGCCGCCGTCGTTCGCCGCGGTGGTGACGTAGAAGGTCTGGTAGAGCGTCACTGTGGCCGTCTTCATGTTCGATGTCGGGTTGAAATCCGCTTCGCGCTCGGTGGCCGTGCCGCTGAAGACGATCGTCAGGAGCCGTCGATACCGTCAGCGTCTGCGAGGTCGTGTTGTCGAATAGGTCTGGATCGGGCGTGCTGCTGCTGGCCGTCGCCGTCACCACCAGCGTGCCGGCGGTGCTCGGCGCATCGACGCTCGCGTTTCGCGAGCGCGTCTGCCCTGGCGGGATGTCGCCGAGGTTGCAGAAACATGACACCGGGACGCTGGAGCTGACGGAGAGCGTGACCGCCGCGGCGGTGTCCGGCCCGAGGTTGTGCACCTCGAACGAGAGGCCGGAGTAGGTGAACCCCGCGCGGATGGTCGCCGACGGCGAGGAGGTGGTCACGAGATTGGCGGATGCGAACAGCGGAGAGGCGGAGAGGACGACCGCTGCGATGGTGGCGAGCGATTTCATGATGGACGGAATCGTACGCCGTTTCCACCGTCATCCCGAGCGTAGCGAGGGACCTGGAGGAGCGGGCGGCGCGCCACCCGACCGCCCAGGTCCCTCGCCACGCTCGGGATGACAAGGAGGCTCGGCGCCTATAATCCGCGCCCGCATGGCGAAACGCATCGCGGTCATCCCCGGCGACGGCATCGGCCCCGAGGTCATCGCCGCGGGGATGCGCATCCTCGAGCGGCTCAACGACGCGCGCGGCCTCGGCCTGGAATTCGTCCACTTCGGCTGGAACGCCGACCAGTACCTCCGCACCGGTATCTCGATGCCCCCGGGCGCCATGGACGACATCCGCAACAACTACGCCGCGGTCTACCTGGGCGCGTTTGGCGACCCGCGCGTCCCCGACATGAAGCACGCCGCCGACATCCTGCTCGGCATGCGCTTCCAGCTCGACCTCTACGTCAACTACCGCCCGGTCAAGCTGCTCCACGACGCCCTCTGCCCGCTGAAAGGGAAGAATCGTCAACACGTTGACTTCGTCATCTTCCGCGAGAACACCGAAGGGGCGTACGTCGGCATGGGGGGGAACTTCAAGAAAGGGACGGCGGAGGAGATCGCCGTGCAGGAGGACGTCTCCACGCGCAAGGGGGTGGAGCGGATCATCCGCTACGCGTTCGAGTTCGCCAAAGCGCGGGGGCGCAAATCGGTCTGCATGTCGGACAAGAACAACGTCATGCGCTTCGGCGGCGATCTCTGGCTGCGCACCTTCAAAGAGGTGGCGCGCGGTTACCCGGAGATCGAGCACTTCCACATGTTCGTCGACGCGCTGACCATGCAGATGGTGCGCGCGCCGGAGATGTTCGACGTCATCGTCACCAACAACATGTTCGGCGACATCGTCACCGACCTCGGCGCCGCGCTGCAGGGCGGGCTGGGCATGGCCGCCAGCGGCAACATCCATCCCGGCCGCGTCTCGCTCTTCGAGCCGATCCACGGCAGCGCGCCCAAGTACGCGGGGAAGGATGTCTCGAACCCGATCGGCGCCATCCTCACCGCCGGCATGATGCTCGAGTACCTCGGCCATTCGGCCGAGGCCGCCATGATCGAGCGCGCGGTGGTCGGCGCGATCGAGGCGGGGGAGACGACGAAGGACATTGGTGGTAACGTGGGAACGAAAGCGGCAGGTGAGGCAGTTTTGCAGCGTTTAAATTTAAAGGCGTGATCTTGCGGCGCAATCTCGTGGTCCTCTGTTTCCTCGGTGCCGTCCCGGCGATTGCGCAGCCCACTGCCGATCTGGCCTTCGGACAAGTCTCTCCGCAGACGCCGACCGTGCGGGCCAACGCGGCCATCTCCCTGGCCACGTACACCATCGAGTCCAGCACGAATCCGTTTCTGAACTTCGACATGCTCGCCTTCCCTTCGACGCGTCTCGAGCCCGGGCAGAAGTTCACGACGCTGGTCCGCATCTCCAATAACGGCCGCATGGCGCACGACCTCACCGTCACCCTCACTCTGCCGGACGGCGGCCGCTTCATCGCGCTGACCCCGATGTTTGCCGGGGATCGTTGCCGGATCGAGGGTTCGACCGCTGTCTGCGTGACCGCGGAGCTTGCGACCGGCGCAGGCGGCACGCTCACGGCGTTCATCGCCGCGCCTGAAGCGGGAGGCGGCCGCGTGCGGCTCGTGCTGACGGTGGCCGCTCGGGAGCCCGACGACAACCCGATGGACCACACGTTACGGTCGGAGGCGCCCGTCTATCGCAACCTCGTGGTGACCAACGCGGACGACGACGGGCCGGGCTCGCTGCGGCAGGCGATGCGCGACGCCAACGAGCTCTGCAACGACGACATCTGCCGGATCCTCTTCGATCTCTCCGCGCCCGTGACCATTCGTCCCCGAACGCCGCTTCCGGAGATCATCGCCAATCAGTTGATCATCGACGGCGGTACACAAAAGGTGTGGATTCGCGGCGATCTGCTCGCGGAGGGCGACGGCATCAGCCTCTCCACCCTCTGCGACGCCTCCGTGCTCGGCCTCACCATCGAAAAGTTTCCGCGCAACGGCATCCTGCTACTGCGCGGATCGAGCTTGCTGGACGATTGCCGCGCTGGATCGGTCCGGAAGCTCGAGGGCAACACGCTCAGCGAGAACGGGGAAGGCATCTTCATCGACACCGATCAGAGGGTCGACTCCCTCTTGCTGAAAACGAGCATCGCCGGCAACGTCATCACCAACAGCAGCGCCGGCGGGATCTCCGTCGCCGGCGGCGTGAGGATGGACATCAGAAACAATCAAATCCGCGCCAATGGAGGGAGCGGCATCGTCTTCGGGAGCGTCAATTACTCGGCGATCGTGAACAACCTCATCGCCGGCAACGAACAGGCCAGAATCACGCTGGCGCCGGAGGCGCGCACGGAGATCTTTGGCAACTCGATCGTTGACAACGGGCTGCTCGGCATCGACATCGGCCCCGATGTGGTCCCGCCCAACGCCGGCGACGATTCGAACCGCGCGCCCAACGCGCCCGTGCTGGCTAGTGCGTACATCGACGCGGCGACCGGCAAGACCGTCGTGCGCGGGCGCGTCGACAGCGCGCTGGTCATCTGCGTCGGCTACCCCTACTGGAAGGTCGACCTGTACGCCAGCGATTCACTCAACGTGCGCGGACTGGCGCAGGGTGAACGGCTGGTCCGCAGCGAGGTGCCGGTCGCGAACGGCCACTACGACTTCCGGGCGGTCATCGATCAGAAGCTTGCCGGCAAGATCATCACCGCAACCTTGACGCGCCAATGCATATTCGCCGCCCCGGAGGTCGCGGCGGCGATCTTGTTCTTCTCAACGGCCGAGACCTCGGAGTTCAGCAACCCGCTGACGGTCATGCCGTGGCAGGGAAGGCGGCGGAGCGCGATGTCGTTCACGCCGTGACTAGTCGTCGTTCAAGTTTCAAATTGTGACCAAGTCTCCACGGCCTTTACCCCACAAATTCAAATGGAACGTCGACTAGAAGGAGAACATGTGAAAAAAGTACTGATCGCCATTGTCACGCGGACGCCGCCGCTCGGTTCGTAGTTCGTTGTTCTTGGTTGGTCTTGAATCCGCTACGAACCACCAACTACGAACGATGAACAAAGGAGAAAGTGTGAAGAAACTGGCAATCACAATCGTGGCCCTCTGCGCGGCCATCGCCACAGCCGACGAAGGCATGTGGATGCCGCAGCAGGTCCCGCAGCTCGCCGCCGAGCTGCAGAAGATGGGCATCAAGATCGATCCACAGCGCTTCGCTGACTTGACCGGCGATCCGATGGGCGCGGTCATCTCGCTGGGCGGCTGCAGCGCCTCGTTCGTCTCGCGGGAAGGGCTGGTGGTGACCAACCACCACTGCGGCTTCGGCGCGCTGCAGTTCAACTCCACCCCGCAGCGCGACCTCATCACCAACGGCTTCCTGGCCAAGACGCGTGAGGAAGAGCTGCCGGCCGGCCCCGGCTCGCGCGTGTTCGTCACCACCAATATCGAAGACGTCACCCCACGCGTGACCGGCGCGCTCGACGCGAAGCTGTCGAACATCGACCGCGAGAAGGCCATCGACCGCAACATCAAGCAGTTGGTCGAAGAATGCGAAAAGCCCGGCGGCGTCCGCTGCCGCGTGGCCGCCTTCTTCGAAGGGACGCAGTACATCCGCACCACGCAGATGGAGATCAAGGATGTTCGCCTCGTCTACGCGCCGGCCCTCGGCGTGGGCGATTTCGGCGGCGAGACCGACAACTGGATGTGGCCGCGCCACACAGGCGACTGGTCGTACCTGCGCGCCTACGTCGGCAAGGACGGCAAGCCGGCCGACTATTCGAAGGACAACGTGCCGTATCACCCCGCGCACGTTCTGAAGGTGTCGACCGCCGGAGTCAATCCCGGCGATCCTGTCATCGTAGCCGGCTACCCGGGGCGCACTTTCCGCTACCGCACCGCGGCGGAAGTGCAGAGCATGCAGGACTACTCGTATCCGACCACCATCAAATACGCCACGGACCTCAACAACATCCTTCGCGAGATCGGCAAGAGCGACAAAAGAATCGAGATCGCCAACGCCAGCCGGATCAAGGGGAACGACAATACGCTGAAGAACTACACGGGGTCGCTGGCCGGTTTCAAGAACTTCGGCATCGCGGAGTCGCGGCAGAAGCGCGAAGCCGACCTCGCCGCGTACATCGCCTCGCATCCCGAGACGAAGAAGTACGCCGGCGCGCTCGATCAGATGAACGCCCTGCAGAAACAGATGGCGGCCACGCGCCAGCGCGACACCGTCTACGGCTGGGTGCTGCGCTCCTCGCCGATGCTGGCCCAGGCCTTCACGCTGGAACGCTTGAGCATCGAGCGGCCGAAGGCGGACATCGATCGCGAGTCAGGTTTCCAGCAGCGCGACTGGCCGCGCATCAGCGAGGGAGTGGCGCGCGCGCAGAAGTCGCTGGAGCCCAAGAGCGACCGCGCTGGGCTACGCTACTTCTTGGGTGAGTCGCAGAAGCTTCCCGCCGACCAGCGCGTCAAGCTGCTCGACGACGCCGTCGCCAGGGCCGGCGGCGTGGAGCCGCTGCTCGACCAGCTCTACGCGAACACCAAGATCACCGATCTCGATCAGCGCAAGGCGATGCAGAACGAGTCCACCGCGCAGCTCGCGGCGCGCCACGACAGCTTCGTCGACCTCGCCGCGGCGCTCATGCCACTCTCGCTGGAGAACGAGAAGCACGACAAGGAGCTCGGCGGCGCCATGTCGCGCGTCCGCCCGATGTACATGGAAGGGCTGCGCGCCATGAGCGGCGGCCGGCTCTATCCGGACGCCAACGGCACCCTACGCGTCACCTTCGGCAAAGTGGAGGGCTGCGCGCCGAGGGACGCCGTCTGGTACACGCCGCAGACCACCGTCTTCGGCATCGCGCAGAAGAACACCGGCTCGGGGGAGTTCGACGCGCCGAAAGCGGAGCTGGCCGCCATCGCCGAGCGGAAATTCGGCAGCTACGCCGATCCGAAGCTCGGCGCCGTACCGGTCGACTTCCTCTCCGACGTCGACACCACCGGCGGCAACTCCGGCTCGCCGACGCTCAACGCCAAGGGCGAGCTGTGCGGCCTGCTCTTCGACGGGACGTACGAGTCGCTCGGCTCCGACTTCATCGTCGATCCGAAGATCACCCGCTCCATCCACGTCGACGCGGTGTACATGCTCTGGATGATGGACGCCGTCGACGGCGCGCACAACCTGCTGCGCGAGATGGGCATCACGCCGAAGCTCAGCGGCGGAGCGATGACGGCGGGGCAGTAAGAGTCGGAGTGCCGGCGTCCTCGCCGGCTGGCCCGGAGGCGTCTCGCCTCCTGCGGCGGGACGCCGCCGAGCCAGCCGCCGAGAACTCAGCGCTCCGCTAAAGTCATGAGCGACTTCGATCTCCGCGTTCGCGCGCATGTCTACGACGCCACGATCCAGGAGGGGACGCCGCCGCGGCTCGCCGCGGCGGCGTCCGCCCTCGGCGCTTCGGAAGGCGAGGTGCGCGAGTCGCTCCGCCGCCTCGCCGCCGCCCGCATGATCGTCCTGCAGAGCGACGACGAGGTCCTGATGGCCAATCCCTTTTCCGCCGTCCCCACCCCCTTCCCGGTGGTGGCCGGCGGGCGCTCGTACTACGGCAACTGCATCTGGGATGCGCTCGGCATTCCGGCCATGCTGTGGCGCGACGCGGTGATCGACACGAGCTGCGCCGACTGCGGTACGGCAGCGCGCGTCGAGGTGACCGGCGGCGCCGTGCGCGGCGACGGCATCATCCATTTCGCCCTCCGCGCTCGCGACTGGTGGAAGGACATCGTCTTCAACTGAAAGACCATGCTCCTCTTCCGGTCGGAAGAGCACGTCGACCGCTGGTGCGCCGCGTGGCGCCTGGAGCGCGGCGCCGTTCTCTCGCTCGAGCAGGGATGGAACCTGGCGCAGGCGTGGTACGGCGCCGACCGCCGCGATCCCGCCTGGCGCCGCCGCACGGTCGACGAGACCGAGGCGCTATTTGCCGAGCTGGGACTCACTTCGGCATTCTGGTCACTGCGTTGAGGCGTTGCCCTGCGTTGCCTGTTGCCCGTTACCAGAGGACGGACCGGCAACTGGCAACCGGCAACCGGCAACCGCTATAATCGCCGCCCCGCGAGCGCGCGAGCGCGCTCGTCCTTCCATTCAATCTAAGGAGCAGCCTCCATGTCAGGCCACAGCAAATGGAGCACCATCAAGCACAAGAAGGGTGCTGCCGATGCCAAGCGCGGCAAGATCTTCACCCGCATCCTCAAAGAGATGACCGTCGCCGCGCGCATGGGAGGCGGTGACATCGCCGGCAACCCGCGCCTGCGCGCCGCCGTCGCCGAGGCGAAGGCGAACAACATGCCGAAGGACAACATCGAGCGCGCCATCAAGCGCGGCACCGGCGAGCTCGAAGGCGCCACGTACGAAGAGATCACGTACGAGGGCTACGGTCCGGGCGGTGTGGCGCTCATCGTCGAGGCTATGACCGACAACACCAACCGCACCACCCCCGAGATCCGCCACATCTTCGAGAAGAACGGCGGCAACCTCGGCACGCCCGGCTCAGTGCGCTTTCAGTTCGAGCGCAAGGGCTTCTTCGCCATCGAGAAGGCCGCCGTCGGCGAGGACAAGCTGATGGAGATCGTGCTCGAGGCCGGCGCCGACGACCTGCAGACCGACGACGCCGACGCCTACGAGGTCTACACCTCACCGGAAAACTTCGAACAGGTGCGCCAGGCGCTGGAGAAGAACGGCATCTCCACCGTGGAAGCGAAGCTCGGCCAGATCCCGCAGAACTACGTGAAGCTCGACGAGAACAAGGCCAAACAGATGATGCGTCTCATGGAGATGCTCGACGATCAGGACGACGTGCAGAACGTCTGGTCCAACTTCGACGTGCCCGACGAAATGATGGAGGGAGCTTGATGCGGAGCGCCCTCATCCGCCCTTCGGGCAGCTTCTCCCGCTCACGCGGGAGAAGGCTCATGTGTCCCCTCTCCCACTCACGCGGGACAAGATTCATATGGCCCCTCTCCCGCTTGCGGGAGAGGGTGGCCGAAGGCCGAGTGAGGGCGGCGCTGTGCCTCGTCGTCTTCTCCCTCTTCGCCAGCGCTGCATTCGCGCAAGTCCCTTCCAACCTGGTAGTCGAGGGCATCCCCCCCTTCCCCAAAGATCTTGCGGAGAAGCTCCGACCCTACATGGAGTCGCGCGCCGCGACGTTCCTCGACTGGAATCCCGCGCGGCCGGAAATGCTCGTTTCCACCCGCTTCGCCGACACGCCGCAGCTTCACCTGGTGAAGATGCCGAAGGGCGACCGCAAGCAGATCACCTTCTTCGAGGACCGCGTCGGTGGCGGGCAGTTCCGTCCCGGCGATCCCGACACCGTCATCTTTTCGAAGGACGTCGGCGGCGGCGAGAACTTTCAGATCTATCGCCTGGACCTCAACACCGGCGAGGTGAAGTTGCTCACCGACGGCACCTCGCGCAACACCGGTATCACTCTTTCCACCGATGGACGCTGGATGGCCTTCTCCTCGAACAAGCGCAACGGCAAGGACACCGACGTCTATCTAATGGAGCTGGGCCAGCCGCAGAACGTGCGGATGATCGTGCAGGCCGACGGCGGCGGATGGGCGGCCAACGACTTCTCGCCCGACGGCACGAAGCTCCTGGTGGGCAACTTCATCTCCGCCAACGAGTCGCGCCTCTACCTGGTGGATATGAAGAGCGGCGAGAAGAAGCTCCTCACGCCAAAGAAGGCTTCGTACTCCGACGGGCGCTTCGCCGCGAACGGGCAGTCCGTCTACTTCACCACCGATGAAGGCTCAGAGCTTCACCACCTGGTCCGCCTGCCGCTCGACGGTGGCGACGGCATGACGCTCAACAGCGAGAAGTGGGACGTGGAGAACTTCGACCTCAGCCAGGATGGCGCGCGCATCGCGTACGTCACGAACGAGAATGGCGTCAGCGCGCTGCACATCATCCGCGCGGACAACGGCGCGGCGATCCAACTGCCGCCGATACCGGTGGGCGTCATCGGCGGCCTGCGCTGGCATCCGAGCGGGAAGTTTCTCGGATACACCCTCTCCTCCGCGCGCTCGCCCGCGGACGCCTACGCGCTCGACGTGGACAGGCAGATCGTCGAGCGCTGGACCGAGAGCGAGACCGGCGGCCTCAATCCGGCGCGCAATGCCGAGCCGCAGCTCGTGACCATGAAGAGCTTCGACGGCACGCAGATCTCCGCGTTCCTCTACCGTCCGAATCCCACGCGCTTCTCCGGCAAGCGGCCGGTGCTCATCAACATCCACGGCGGGCCGGAGGGGCAGAGCCGCCCCGGCTTTCTCGGCCGCACCAACTACTGGATCAACGAGCTCGGCGTGGCCGTGATCTATCCGAACGTGCGCGGCTCCACCGGATACGGCAAGACCTATCTGGCCATGGACAACGGCATGAAGCGCGAGGACACGGTCAAGGACATCGGCGCGGTGATCGACTGGATCAAGAGCGATGCGATGCTCGACTCCGCGCGCATCGGCGTCACCGGCGGCAGCTACGGCGGCTACATGACCCTGGCCACCATGACGCACTACAACGACCAGATGCGCGCCGCGGTGGATGTGGTCGGCATCTCCAACTTCCTGACCTTCTTCCAGAACACCTCCGAGTACCGCAAGGACCTCCGCCGCGCGGAGTACGGCGACGAGCGCGATCCGAAGATGAAGGAGTTCTTCGAGAAGATCTCGCCCATCGCCAGCGCCTCGAAGATCACCAAGCCGCTCTTCATCGTGGCCGGCTTCAACGATCCGCGCGTGCCGTGGACCGAAGGGGAGCAGATGGCGAAGACCGTCCGCGCCAACGGCGCTCCGGTATGGTGGTTGATGGCCAAGGACGAGGGACACGGCTTCGCCAAGAAACGCAATCAGGATTTTCAGTTCCTGGCTACGACGATGTTCCTGCAGAGATTTTTGGTCGAGTAACCCGATCCTGAGCTCCCACCCCTTCAGCCCACCCTCGCTCAGGATTCGACCCTTCGCTCCCACCCCCTTCAGCCCGTCCGCGCTCAGGATAGACTCGGCGACGCGATGAGCCCGCCGCAGCCTTCGGTCGCCCTTCTGACCGACCTCTATGAATTGACGATGGCGTATGGCTATTGGCGGTCGGGAAAGGGCGAAGACGAGGCGGTCTTTCATCTCCTCTTCCGCGAGAACCCCTTCGGCGGCGGCTACACCATCGCCGCCGGGCTGGAGACGGCCATCGGCTATCTCGACCGCCTTCGCTTCACGGCCGATGACATCGACTATCTCCGCACGCTGACCGGCAGCGACGGGACGCCGCTCTTCGGCGGCGACTTCTTCGACGTCTTGCGGCGCTTCGAGCTCGCGTGCGACGTCGATGCCGTCCCCGAGGGGACAGTGGTCTTTCCGCAGGAGCCGCTGGTGCGCGTGCGCGGGCCGATCATGCAGGCGCAGATCGTGGAGAGCGCGCTGCTCAACATCATCAACTTCCAGTCGCTCATCGCCACCAAGGCGGCGCGCGTGGTCTACGCGGCGAAAGGCGACGTAGTCCTCGATTTCGGGCTGCGCCGCGCGCAGGGCATCGACGGCGCCAACTCCGCCAGCCGCGCCGCGTTCATCGGCGGCTGCGCCGGCACCTCGAACGTCATGGCCGGGGCGCTTCACGGCATCCCCGCGCGCGGGACGCACGCGCACAGTTGGGTCATGTCGTTCCCCAGCGAGCGCGAGGCCTTCCAGACGTGGGCGGAGGTCATGCCGAACAACTCCGTGCTGCTGGTCGATACATACAACACCCTCGACGGCGTACGGCAAGCCATCGAAGCGGGGAAGAGGATACGGGCGAAGGGGAGGGAGCTGCAGGGAATCCGCCTCGATTCGGGCGATCTCGCATACCTCTCCATTCAGGCGCGGCGGATGCTCGACGAGGCTGGCTTCACCAAGACTGCCATCGCCGCGAGCAACGAGCTCGACGAGCACCTCATCGCCAGCCTCAAGGAGCAAGGGGCGCGCATCGATGTCTGGGGCGTCGGCACGCGGCTGATCACCGCCTACGATCAGCCGGCCCTCGGCGGCGTCTACAAGCTGACCGCCGTCCGCCGCAAGGGAGGCGCGTGGGAGCACAAGATCAAGCTCTCCGAGCAGGCGGCGAAGATCTCCACACCAGGCATGCTGCAGGTGCGCCGCTTCGAAGCCGGCGGAGAGGCCGCGGGCGACATGATCTGGGACGAGCTCAGTGTAGGGGCGGCCGCTCTCGGCCGCCCGGCGCGCGAAGCGGGCGCTACACACACCATCGTCGATCCGGTGGACATGACGCGGCGGAAGACGTTCGACCATTCTGCGAAATGGGAAGACCTGCTCGTCCCGGTCTACCGCGCCGGCAAGCGGGTCTACGACCCGCCGCCGCTCCATGCCATCCGCCGCCGCCGCGAAGAACAATTCGCGCGCTTCCACGCCGGCATCAAGCGCTTCGAGAATCCGCACCGCTATCCCGTCGGCCTGGAGCAGGAGCTGTTCGATCTGAAGACGCGCCTCATCCTCGAGGCGCGAGGGTTGGCGGCATGACCGCGCCGGTCATCCTTTCCATCGAGGCCTACGACTACTTCGCCGCGGAGATGGCCTCGCGCTGCGGCTGCGCGCCCGGCGCGGTCGAGCGGAGCACCTTTCCCGATGGCGAGCGGCACCTGCGCGTGACTTGCGAAGTCAACGATCGCGACGTCGTGCTGGTCGGCGGCACCGTCTCCGACGCCGCCACGCTCGAGCTGTACGACCTCGCCTGCGCCATCGTGGAGAACGGCGCGGCGACGCTCACCCTCGTCGTTCCGTGGTTCGGCTACTCCACCGCGGAGCGGGCGGCCAAGCCGGGAGAGGCGGTGGTGGCCAAGACGCGCGCGCGCCTTCTGTCGTCGATCCCGTATGCCAAGCTCGGCAACTCGATCCTCCTGCTCGACCTGCACAGCGAAGGCATCCCGTACTACTTCGAGGGCGCCATCCACCCGGTCCATGTCTACGCCAAGCCGTTGATCGAGGAGATCGCGCGCGAGCTGGGCGGCGACTCCTTCGTCCTCGGATCGACCGACGCCGGCCGCGCCAAGTGGGTCGAGTCGCTGGCCTACGATCTCGGCGTCCCCGCCGCCTTCGTCTACAAGAAGCGCCTCAGCCCCACCAGCACCGCCGTCTCCGCAGTGACCATGAGCTTCCGCGGCGAGACGGTGGTCATTTA